>Ga0214923_10001064_pt1 | contig 39928 bp, 37 predicted proteins | sample LL1510_MetaG_FD_177993 | JGI IMG/M metagenome (GOLD analysis project Ga0214923, IMG submission 177993) | Freshwater microbial communities from Lake Lanier, Atlanta, Georgia, United States - LL-1510 | ecosystem: Environmental > Aquatic > Freshwater > Lake | place: USA: Georgia | collected...
CGACCAAAAAATCGCGACCATGGCGATTATGCAACTTCAATTGCGCTAGCACTTGCCAAAGGCGCTGGTAAAGCGCCACGACAAATTGCCGAGATTATTGCTAACTCACTTAGGTCAAGTGAAATTATTGAGAGAATTGAAATTGCAGGACCAGGATTTATAAATATAACTTTAGTAAAAGCATCACAAGGCGCTGTGGTTAATTCAATTTTTGCTCAAGGTGAAAAATATGGAGAGGTAAAGATTCTCTCTGGAGTAAAAATAAATTTAGAATTTATCAGCGCTAATCCCACCGGCCCACTACATCTAGGTCATACGCGCTGGGCAGCTGTTGGTGACGCACTGGCACGAGTTTTAATCGCGGCAGGAGCAAAAGTTGCTCGTGAGTTTTACATAAACGACCGTGGAAATCAGATGGATCTCTTTGGAGCATCCCTTGCAGCATCTGCCCTTGGCCAAGCTAGGCCAGAAGATGGATATCAGGGGCAATATATCGATTATTTGGCTCAAGAAATTCTCATAAAGCACCCAGAATATAAAGACCTTACCGGTCAGAGCGCCAATGATGCTTTTCGCGAAGCAGGATATGAATTGCAATTAGCGCAGCAGAAAGAAGTCTTAGATAACTTTGGAACACGATTTGATATCTGGTTTTCAGAGCGCTCACTTCATAGCGGTGATGGAATTGATACAGCTTTAGCTACTCTCAAATCTCAAGGGCACACTTATGAAGATGATGGCGCTATCTGGCTTAGAACAACTGACTTTGGTGATGATAAAGATCGCGTATTAGTTAAATCTGGCGGAGAGTTAACCTACTTCTCATCTGATACTGCTTATTATCTAGATAAGAGACGGCGCGGCTTTGATATCTGTATCTATATGCTCGGAGCAGATCATCATGGCTATGTCGGCCGGCTTAAAGCAACGGCTGCTTGCGCTGGAGATGATCCGGAGTACAACATCCATGTATTGATCGGCCAATTAGTCAAGATTATTGAAGGTGGCCAAGAGATTAAGCTTTCAAAAAGAGCGGGAACGATTATTACTCTAGAGGAGCTGGTGGAGAAAGTTGGCGTTGATGCAGCTCGCTACACCTTGATTCGCTATCCGGTAGATACTCCTATGGTTTTAGATATTGATCTACTTAAAAAACGCACTAACGATAACCCGGTCTTTTATGTGCAATATGCTCATGCCAGGATTTGTGCTGTGCTAAGAAATGCTAAAGATTTATCAATTCCTTATGGAATCAATTCTTACCAAGCAGAGCTACTAACCCATGATCGTGAGCGAGAACTATTAGGCTCTCTTGCAGAGTTTCCTAGAGTTGTTGCAAGCGCTGCAGAGCTTCGTCAGCCTCATCGCATCGCAAGATATATCGAAGAGCTCGCAACTCTTTATCACGGCTTTTATAACGATTGCCGCGTTCTTCCACTCGGTGATGAAGCGCCTGCACTAATTCATTCATCTCGGGCATCGCTCTGTGATGCAACCCGTCAGGTAATAAGTAATGCTTTAAATTTATTGGGCGTCAGCTCTCCGGAGAAGATGTAGATATGAGCCAAGATCTAAATCCTCTCATTTGGCCACTTAGTGCAAGACGAGTTAATGGCGAAATCACAATTGGTAACATTTCAATTTCTGATTTAGCAAATGAGTTTGACACGCCAGCATTTATTCTTGATGAATCAGATTTTAAAGCTCGAGCAGGCATCTGGGCTAAAGCGCTACAGGAGGCATTTGGAGCAAATGCTGGAACTGCTTATTACGCAGCAAAGTCATTTATCTCAACTCAAGTTGCGCGTTGGATTCAGGATGCTGGTCTTGGACTTGATGTCTGCACTGATGGTGAATTAGCGGTAGCAATTGCAGCCAATTTCCCAGCCAAAAAAATTGAGTTACATGGAAATAACAAGTCAGAGTCAGAGATCGCCTCAGCCATTGATTATGGAGTTGGAGTAATTGTTATTGATTCACTCCAGGAAATAGATCGGGTAGCCAGAATTGCCCATGAAAAATCGGTTACTCAAGGGGTTTTACTTCGTCTTAATCCCGGAGTTGATGCTGAAACTCATGAGGCTATTTCAACTGGTCATGAAGATGTGAAATTTGGATTTTCAATTGCATCAGGAGCGGCTTGGGATGCAATTTTGTCTGTGAAGAAACATGACTCACTTGAGTTAAGAGGGTTACATGCTCATATTGGTTCGCAGATATTTACTGCAGATTCCTTTGAGCTAAGCGCTGCAAGACTGATCTCTGTGCTTGCTAAATGCCGGGATGAGTTTGGAGCTGAACTTGAAGAGCTAGATCTTGGCGGTGGATATGCAATTGCATATGTTGAAGGCGATAAACCAAGTTCTGCTCAAGAGATATTAAGTGTAATTGCGGTAAGGGTTAAGGCAGAGTGTGAAAAAGCTTTATTAAAGATTCCAAGGATTTCAATTGAACCAGGTCGAGTAATCGTTGGTCCCGCTATGGTGACAATTTATAAAGTGGGAACAACTAAAGAGGTCACTTTGGAAGATGGCACAACTCGTTGGTATGTCTCAGTTGATGGCGGAATGAGCGACAACATTCGACCTGCGTTATATGAAGCTCAATATTCAATTGTGCTTGCAAATCGCAGTAGTAGCGCCCCACTAAGAAAATCTCGAGTTGTTGGAAAACATTGTGAGACGGGGGATATCATCATTAGAGATGTGCAACTACCTAGCGATATCGCTCCGGGTGATCTACTAGTTGTTCCCGCTACCGGCGCATATGGGCGGAGTATGGCTAGCAATTACAACCATATGACAAGGCCGCCCGTGATTTGCGTCCTTAATGGCAAGGCGCGAAGCATTATTCGACGCGAAACTCATCGCGACCTTCTAGCCTTGGAGATTGAGGAAGAACCAAGACAGATCGGTAAGGGTGAGCAAAGATGAGTAGCGCGCAGCAGAGCTTTAATGTCGCCATGCTTGGCTGCGGCGTTGTGGGCTCAGAGGTAGCTCGCTTGCTATTGGCAGATGATGGAGATTTTGCTGCTCGATCTGGTGCTAAATTGAATTTAACTCGTATTGCAGTTAGAGATAGCAAAGCAGGGCGCGAACGGATTCCAAAAGAACTTCTTACTCAAGATAGCGAATCTGTAGTTAGCGATCCATTAGTAGATATTGTTATTGAAGTAATGGGCGGAATAGAGCCGGCTCGAACTCTAATCTTAAAAGCAATTAGCAACGGAAAATCTATTATCACTGCTAACAAAGCGCTGCTTGCCCAACATGGCGCAGAGTTATTTAGCGCAGCTGATAAAGCTGGGGTTGATCTTTACTATGAGGCATCGGTTGGCGGCGCAATCCCAATACTTCGCCCAATGCGCGAATCAATTGTGGGAGATCATGTAAATCGAGTTATGGGAATTGTAAATGGCACCACTAATTACATTCTTACCAAGATGGATGAAGAGGGATCATCTTTTGAAGAGGTATTAAAAGAAGCGCAGTATCTAGGATTTGCTGAAGCAGATCCAACAGCAGATATTGCAGGCCATGATGCTGCAGCGAAAGCTGCAATTCTGGCAGGACTTGCTTTCCACTCAAGAATCACTTCAAGTGATGTTTATTGCGAAGGAATTGAGCAGATAAGTGCAAGGGATGTGGCAGTAGCAAGAGATATGGGATGTGTAATTAAGCTACTAGCAATTGCAGAGCTCACTAAAGATAATGAAATTTCTGTGCGAGTACATCCCACTCTAATTTCTCGCAGGCATCCTCTTGCTTCAGTTCGACTAGCTTTCAATGCAGTTTTTATCGAAGCTCAATCAGCTGGAGAGTTAATGTTCTATGGCAGAGGCGCGGGAGGCGAGCCAACAGCGAGTGCTATTTTGGGCGATTTAATTGCAATTGCGCGAAATAAAGTTAGAGGTGGCCAGGGCCATGGCGAGAGTGATTATGCAGATTTGGCGATTGCACCAATTGATAACGTGAAATCACAGTATCTAATAAGGCTAGATGTGGCCGATAAGCCAGGAGTTTTGGCAAATGTGGCCCAGCTATTTGCTGCCAATAGCGTCTCTATCGAAACAGTTAGGCAGACTGGACGCGGAGATAGCGCAGAGTTAATTGTTGCAACTCACTACGCCCCAGAGTTGGCGCTAAAGAAAACTGTAAAATCTTTAGCAGATAGCGATGTAGTCAAGAGCGTTGAGAGCGTACTTCGCATCGAGGGAAGTAAATAGTGAGCTTATTTAAGAAATCTGGCGCGCATCAATGGCGCGGCGTAATAACAGAGTATAAAAAGCGTCTACCCGTTAGCAGTAAGACTCCAATTGTTACGTTAAATGAAGGCGGTACTCCTCTTATCTATGCCTGCGTGCTTTCAGAGATGTTAGGAAATGATGTCTGGCTTAAATTTGAAGGAGCAAATCCCACTGGATCTTTCAAAGATCGCGGAATGACGATGGCTATTTCAAAGGCAGCAGAGGATGGAGCAAAGGCGGTTATCTGCGCCTCTACCGGCAATACCAGTGCAAGCGCTGCTGCTTATGCCACTAAAGCTGGAATGGTTCCTGTTGTTTTAGTTCCGCAGGGAAAAATCGCGATGGGAAAGCTAGCCCAAGCAATTGCTCATGGTGCAAAGTTGTTACAAGTGAAAGGTAACTTTGATGATTGCTTAACTCTTGCAAAGCAACTCTCTGAGCAATATCCAGTATCGCTTGTTAATTCAGTAAATCCTTATCGAATCGAAGGACAAAAGACCGCATCATTTGAAGTTATAGATGCACTTGGTTTTGCGCCAGATATCCATGTGCTGCCAGTTGGAAATGCTGGAAACATCACGGCTTACTGGAAGGGTTATAAAGAGTATTACGCTGATCGAATTTCAAAATCACTTCCAGCTATGTGGGGTTTTCAAGCAAAGGGGGCAGCACCTATTGTTCGTGGCAAGATTGTTAAAAACCCAGAGACGTTAGCCACCGCTATTCGTATTGGAAATCCTGCTTCCTGGAAGCAGGCAGAGCAAGCTAGAGATGAATCAAAAGGTTTAATCGATATGGTCAGTGATGCTGAGATATTAAGCGCCTATCGCTTGGTTGCAGCTAAAGAGGGAGTATTTGTTGAACCATCAAGTGCAGCAGGACTTGCCGGGTTAATTAAGTATAAAGGTGCAAAGAAGCTACCCAAGGGCAAGAAGATTGTAATTACTGTAACTGGAAACGGTCTAAAAGATATTCAATGGATATTAAATGGAGCCGATAAGCCAATTACCGTCCCAGTAGATATTAAAAAAGCTGCAAAAGTGATTGGACTTAGCTAATTATGTCTAGAGGGTTTAAGGATCGCCTCACCTATAAGGCAACTCCGATGCAGGCCAGCGTTCCAGCAAGCTCTGCCAATTTAGGCCCTGGTTTTGATTGCTTAGCTTTGGCTCTTGAACTTCGTGATACCTATGTTGCTCAAATTTTAGATGATGAAATATTTGATGTTGATGTAACGGGCCAGGGCGCAGATGATGTTAAGAAAGATGGCAAGCATCTAGTAATTAAAGCAATGATGGCTGGTTTTGAGTTCATGGGAGGCAAACCAAGAGGTATAGCTCTTAGATGCCTGAACGAAATTCCTCATGGCAGAGGACTTGGGTCATCAGCTGCTGCAATTGTTGGCGGCTTGAGTCTTTCTAGATCTCTAGTTCTTTCTGGAAATAATTTGATGAGCGATGATGACCTAATTGCTCTTGCTACAGATATTGAAGGACATCCAGACAATGTTGCCGCTGCAACTTTTGGCGGTGCAACAATTTCCTGGATGGAAGATAGAGCAAAAGTTGTAACTGGTTGTGCTTCAGGCTTTAGCGTTGACCCAAACATTCGAGCCCTTTTATTTGTGCCAGATACTCAACTTTCAACTGGCAAGGCGCGCAAGATGCTTCCCGAGCAGATATCTCATAAAGATGCCAGCATTAATTCTGGAAGATCAGCCCTTTTAGTTCATGCTCTATCTTCCAGACCAGAGCTACTTTTTGCTGCAACACAAGATCTTCTTCACCAGAGTTATCGCAGAGAGGCTATGCCAAAATCAATGGATCTAGTCAATAAATTTAGAAAAGCTGGGGTAGCGGCAATGATCTCTGGGGCAGGGCCCTCAGTTCTGGTCTTGCACACTGCAACTAAGGCCGAGCATGACGATTTGATTCGAAGCGGGGGCGATTACTTCAAGGCAATAGATCTTGAGATTTCTCCAACCGGCGTAAGGATTGCAGCGGTATAAATAGCCTTAAAAGGCGGGCCAAGCCCTGGATTTGTCGGTTAAGTCGAGGCAGTGGTAGATTTCCATCTCGTAGGGCATGCATATTGAGCCCACAATCTGATACTTCCCGTAAGACCAGATAAAAAAATCATAAATTCAAACTAAAAGATCTCACCTAAGGTCTAGAAAAGAACCATAAATGGCAGAAACAAGCACACGTGCTCGGAGAGAATCTGGCGATCTATCTGCATTGCTACTTCCTGAGTTAAGAAAGATTGCCACTAATCTAGGCATCCAAGGCGCAGCAGAGTTAAAAAAGCCAGACCTAGTAACAGCAATTACCGACCTGCAGGCCGCCAACCGCGAAGCTGCTAAAGCTGAGCGTGAAGCAAAACGAGCCGCCAGAAATCAAAAGAGACGCGACAACAACTCAAATGACGCAATGTCATCCAAAGGTGATGATGATCAAGATGAGGATGAAATGCCTTCAGATAATTTAAGCAGCAGCAGTAGCGATTCAAATAATAATTCACGCGATAATTCCAGAGGTGATAGAGAATGGCGCAGAGATCGACACCGGGATAGAGGTCGTGATCGCCATAGAGATAGAGATCGCTCAGGCCGTGGAGAGCGTGAAATAGTTTTAAGTGAAGATGATGTGCTACTTCCTGTTGGTGGCTTACTAGATATTCTCGATAACTATGCATTCCTTCGAACTGCTGGTTATTTGCCTGGCCCTAATGATGTCTATGTCTCGCTCCAGCAGGTGCGTAGATATGGCCTTAGAAAGGGCGATGTTGTTACCGGACAGGTGCGTCAAGCTCGTGAGGGTGAGAAGCGAGAGAAATTTAATGCTTTGGTTCGCCTAGACACTATAAATGGTATGGAGCCAGATACTTCTAAAGAAAGAGTGGATTTCACAAAACTTGTTCCGCTCTATCCTCAAGATCGGCTTCGCCTTGAGACCCTTCCTAACATCTTAACAACTCGCGTAATTGATTTGATTGCCCCAATTGGTAAAGGGCAACGTGGATTAATTGTTTCTCCTCCTAAAGCTGGAAAAACTATGGTGCTGCAAGCAATCGCTAATGCCATCACCACAAACAATCCAGAGTGTCACTTAATGGTTGTTCTAGTTGATGAGCGCCCAGAGGAAGTTACTGATATGCAGAGATCAGTAAAAGGCGAAGTGATCGCATCAACTTTTGATCGCCCAGCAGATGATCACACTACCGTTGCTGAACTTGCAATTGAACGAGCAAAGCGTTTAGTTGAGTTAGGACATGATGTAGTTGTCTTACTTGATTCAATTACACGTCTTGGTCGTGCTTATAACATTGCTGCTCCAGCATCAGGAAGAATTCTTTCTGGCGGTGTTGATTCAGCGGCGCTATATCCACCAAAGAAATTCTTTGGAGCTGCAAGAAATATTGAAGATGGCGGATCATTGACTATTTTGGCAACAGCCTTAGTTGAAACTGGTTCAAAGATGGATGAAGTTATCTTTGAGGAGTTTAAAGGCACTGGAAATATGGAGCTTAAGCTTGATCGCAGATTTGCTGATAAGCGCATCTTCCCAGCAGTTGATATTGATGCCTCAGGAACTCGTAAGGAAGAAATTCTTATGGGACCTGAGGAGTTAAATATTGTCTGGAAGCTACGCCGAGTTCTCCACGCCCTTGATTCCCAGCAAGCCCTTGAACTTCTCCTTGAGAAGATGAAGGGAACTAAGTCGAATGCTGAATTCTTGATGCAGGTTCAAAAGACCACAGTCGGCCCTGATCAATCTCCGAAGGGGGAGTAAGGGCCAATTGGCTCAAATGCGGGGGGCTTAGGTAGCCTTCGCACCTAAGTGGCTGGTTCACCGAAATTCCTCGGACCCAGCTAGATGAAAAATAAGGAGCAATAAAGATGCGTAAAGACATTCATCCTGAATACGGATATGTAATATTTCGTGATACCTCTGCAGATTTTGCAATTTTGACCCGCTCTACAATGAAAAGTGACCAAAAGATGGTTTGGAGCGATGGTAAGGAGTATCCGCTAGTTACTGTGGAAATTTCTTCAGCAAGCCATCCTTTCTACACTGGCAAGCAGCGCATCCTTGATACCGGTGGACGTGTGGCTAAGTTCGAAGAGAGAGCAAAGAAACAACAGACCAAGAAGTAGCTTTTAAAGTTAAGGCCGTTGCCCCTTAAGTAATTGGGGTGCGGTCTTTTCTTATTTATCAGACTAGGTTTACTTTGGCTAAAAAGGGAGGGAACAAATGGCTGAAAAGAATGCCAACCGTTTCTCCACCATGCCCGAAATTCTTAAAGAGTATGAGCAATTGGAAAAAGATATGGCAGATCCATCTATTCATGCTGATCAAGGAAAAGCTCGCCAACTAGGAAAAAGATATGCCCAACTAGGACCTGTAATTGCTGGCTATCGCGCCTTTAAAAAGTCCGAAGAGGACCTAACTGCTGCTCGTGAATTAGCAGAGGTCGAACCAGAATTTGCTGCAGAGATTCCTGCTCTTGAAAAAGCCTATGAAGAGTATGCAAGCGCTATGGAAGAGCTGCTATTACCAAGAGACCCGAATGATGATCGAGATGTCATTTTAGAAATTAAAGCTGGAGCTGGCGGAGATGAATCAGCTCTCTTTGCTGGAGATCTATTGAGAATGTATCTTCGTTATGCTGAGAAGCAAGGTTGGAAGACAGAAATAATTGATGTCACTGAAAGTGATCTTGGTGGCTATAAAGACATATCTGTTGCCGTTAAAGCTCGCGGCGGAGCAGCTGCAGGCTCAGCCCCATTTTCAAAGCTTAAATTTGAAGGCGGCGTTCATAGAGTTCAAAGAGTTCCAGAGACTGAGTCCCAAGGGCGTATTCACACCTCAGCTGCAGGAGTTCTAGTTCTCCCAGAGGCTGAGGAAATTGATGTTCAGATTAATATGAATGAGTTACGTATCGATGTTTATCGCTCATCTGGTCCTGGTGGGCAGAGCGTTAACACCACTGATTCAGCAGTACGTATCACTCACATTCCAACTGGCATCGTAGTTTCTTGCCAGAACGAGAAGAGCCAATTACAGAATAAAGAATCAGCACTTCGTATCCTTAGGGCTCGAATGTTGGCCGCAGCCCAAGAGGCAGCAGATGCCGCAGCGTCTGCAACTAGAAAGAGCCAAGTTCGAACTGTTGATAGATCTGAGCGAATTCGCACCTATAACTTTCCAGAAAATCGCATCAGTGATCATAGAGTCAATTTCAAGGCAAATAATCTTGATGCAGTATTAAATGGTGAGCTTGATGAAGTAATTGGAGCGCTGCTAGAGGCTGATAAGGCAGAGAAGCTCTCAGCTGCTGAAGCATAAAATAATGAGTATCAAGCAGGTTCTAAAGGATAAGAAAGTGCAATTTGCATCTGCTGGAATTTCCGAGGTGGATGCTGAGTTAATTTTGGCATTTGTCCTAGGCGTTGAACGCATGGAACTTCATGCAAGAGATTTTGATTTAGAGCTTGAGCAAGTCGAACTCCTTGATGAGATAATCGCAAAGCGAATTTCAGGAAAGCCAACCCAATACTTAATTGGGCATGCTCCATTTAGGTATCTAACCTTCCAGGTAGGACAGGGCGTCTTAATCCCAAGGCCGGAGAGCGAGGCTTTAGTTGAAGCAGCACTTATTGAGATTGAAAAAATTCACTCAATGCAGGGCCAATCAAGTAAAACGCCAGTAAGCGTTGTTGATTTAGGTTCAGGTAGTGGCGCCCTTGCCATCTCCGTTGCCCATGAGGCAGAGCAGAAGAATTGGCCAGTAACAGTTGTTGCTGTTGAAAAATCAGATGCGGCTATTGAATGGCTGAAGCGAAATATTGCAGCTTTGGATGTCTCAGTTCGAGTTATCTCTGGCGATGTTTTGGAGGTATTAGAAGGAGTTAAATGTGACATTGTCATCGCAAACCCTCCCTATGTCCCAGATGGCGATAAATTGCCAGAGTTAGTCATTGAAAATGAACCCAGAGAAGCTCTCTTTGGCGGTGGAGCTGATGGCCTTGAAATCCCGAGAAGATTTATCAAGGCTGCATCTAGCTTGTTAAAGCCTGGTGGTCTATTAATTATGGAACACCATGAGAGTCAGCCTCTGCTACTTGAGGCTGAGTTATCAAGGGGCTACTCTGAGATAAACCAGAACCGCGATTTAAATAATCGCCCAAGATGGATTAGCGCTAGGCGAGAGGCAGAGTAATGGCAGAGAGATTCTCGCTAACCGATGGCCTAATTGATAGTAATGAGTTAATCGAGCGAGCAGTGGCCTCTCTTCGAGATGGCAAGCTAATCATCGCCCCCCTTGAACATGGATATGTTTATCTAGCAGATGCCTTCAATCATGGCGCAGTAAAGAAAATACATAAACTACGTCAATCTCCACCTTCAACTGCGGCGCAGGTAATAGTTGGAGATGTAAAAACTGTAAAAGGAATTTCTCTCCAATTCGGTGAAACAATTACTGCGCTTGCAGAAAAATTCTGGCCCGGTCTTTTAACTATTAATCTCACTCCCGCTCAAGGTTTAGTTTGGGATCTAGGAGATGCAAGAGCGCTAAGTGAAATATCAGTTCGAGTGCCAAGCGCAGAATTTGTTAGAAGCGTTGCACTTGCCTCAGGTCCATTAGCTGTTGGAGCCGCCTGCTTATCTGGAAGACCTGCGCCACGAAAATCGACTTTCTTTCCTGCGCTAGATAGTGACTATGCAGCGCTCTTTGATTTAGGTGAACTTCCAGAGGGGCCAAGCTCTACCGTTATTGCTATTGAGCAAGAAGGAGCGAGACTGGTGCGTGCGGGAGCAATATCACTTGCCGACTTGCGCTCTGTAACTGCCAATATTTCAGTTCCCGCCTAGGATTTAGGCCATGTCAGAGACTTTCTTCGGCCCAGATTTCCAGGCCCTTGAGAAACAAGATCCAGAAATTTCTGCGATATTAATTTCTGAACTTGATAGACAACGCCAGAATCTTCAATTAATAGCTAGTGAGAATTTCACATCTCCAGCTGTTCTTGCCGCCCTTGGTTCAACTCTTTCAAATAAATATGCTGAAGGCTATCCAGGAAAGCGCTATTACGGAGGATGCGAAGAGGTTGATAAGGCAGAAATAATTGGTATTGCAAGAGCTAAAGAACTGTTTGGAGCAGAACATGCAAATTTGCAACCACATTCAGGGGCGAGTGCAAATGTTGCGGTTTATCAGGCTTTCACAAAGCCTGGAGATACCGTCCTTGCTATGTCACTTCCTCATGGCGGTCATTTAACCCATGGTTCTAAAGTAAATTTTTCTGGTAAGTGGTTTAACGTTGAATCTTATGGTGTTAGGCAAGATACTGAACTAATTGATTATGATGAGCTGCGAGAAATTGCGCTACGAGTTAAACCAAAGATGATCTGCTCAGGTGCCACCGCCTATCCAAGTTTGATTGATTTTAAAACCGTTAGAAGTATCTGTGATGAAGTTGGAGCAATCATGTGGGTGGATGCTGCTCACTTCATTGGTTTAGTAGCCGGAAAAGCTATTCCCTCGCCAGTTGAATATGCTGATGTAGTTTCATTTACTACCCATAAAGTCTTAAGAGGACCTCGTGGCGGAATGATTTTAAGTAAAGCTGCTCATGCCGCAGCCATTGACAAAGCAATATTTCCAGGAATGCAGGGCGGACCCATTATGAGCGCAGTTGCGGCAAAAGCGATTGCCTTGAAGGAATGTGCCACAGCGCAATATCAGGCCTATGCCAAGCAAGTAATTGTTAATGCCAAAGCTCTTGCGAAGTCTTTAGAAACCGAGGGAATGAGAGCAGTATCTGGGGGCACAGAGACCCACCTGGCGCTTATTGATATTCGCTCAACTGGTGTTAACGGAAAGGTAGCCGATGAGAGATGTGGCCGAGCTGGAATTTCACTTAATAAAAATGCCATTCCTTATGATCCAGAATCACCTGCTGTGACAAGTGGAATTAGAGTGGGAACGCCAGCAGTAACAACCCAAGGCATGGGTAGTGAGCAGATGCCATTGATTGCTTCTTTGATAGCTAGAGCGATTAAAGATGGAGAAGATGAGGCAAAGACTGCGCAAATTCGCAAGGAAGTAAATGCGCTAACTGCAAAGTTTCCTGTCTACCCAGCCTAATGCGCGAATACTTTTTAACTCTTTTAATCGCTTCGGTACTAACCTATATGTTCACTCCGCTGGTTCGCTCTCTTGCGCTTCGCTCAAAAGCAGTTGCCTCTGTTAGAGAGCGCGATATTCATAGTCAAGCTACTGCGCGTTGGGGCGGGGTAGCAATGTGGCTAGCTATGGGAGCAACTTTAGTAATGGTGAGTAGCCTTAGATTGGTTGGCAAGGCTTACTCACAAGAGTTACTCGGAATATTTCTTGCTGCATCTTTTGTACTTTTAATCGGAGCCCTTGATGATCGCTATGAATTAGATGCAATTACAAAGTTAGCAGGTCAAGGTCTGGCGGCGGCAATTCTGCTTCTCTTTGGAATTCAAATTCTCTGGCTTCCAATAGATGGAATCATTGTTCTTCCAACAAATATTGGCCAGCTATTAACAGTTGTAGTTGTCGTTGTAATTATTAACGCGGTTAACTTCATAGATGGGCTAGATGGTCTTGCTACTGGAATTGTTGGTATCTCTGCGGCAGCATTCTTTGGCTTCTCATATCTATTAGCTGTTGAAAATGGCTTCAGTCGCGCGGGCGCTCCATCGCTAGTAACAGCAATTGTCATTGGCTGCTGTCTAGGTTTTCTGCCACATAACACCCATCCAGCAAAGATATTTATGGGAGATTCTGGGTCGATGTTCTTAGGTTTATTGCTTGCAGCATCAGCTATTACTTTAATGGGCCAAATTGATGCCAATGCAGTATTTGCAGAGAACATTGGACCTGCCGCTCTTCCACTTCTCTTGCCATTTGCCGTTCTTGCAATTCCTTTACTTGATCTAGGGCTAGCAGTGATCCGCAGAGTTAAATCAGGGCGCTCACCCTTTGCTCCAGATCAAGAGCACCTCCATCATAAATTAATGGCTTGGGGAAACTCGCAACAAAGAAGCGCGGTAATTCTCTATCTAGTTACCGCAATGCTTGCACTTCCTGCAATGCTCTCAGCATTTATCCCACTTCTTGCGGCGATATTAGTAGGCGTCCTTCTCCTACTTTGCGCCCTTTTAATTACAAAGAGAGAGAAGAGAGTCAAGGCATAGATGGATATTGCATCATCCAATAAACAGATGTGGCGAGGGGCTTTAGGTGCTTCACTTGTTGCAACTGTAATTGCAATTGTCTTTTTTACTTTTTATTTAGGCGCTCCAGGTTTTTTAGGTAGCGCTCTTGCAAGTTTTGTAGTTCTAATATTTTTCTCTGTCTCAATTGTCGTTGGAATATTAAGCAGGAATTCAGATCCAATTTCAGTAATGGCTCTTGCTCTGCTGTCATATTTCACCAAGCTCATGCTTATCGCCCTCTTTCTTATTGCAGTCACCCGCTTAAGTGAGCCTGACTCACTAGATAGGACTGCCTTCGGCGTAAGCGCCTTGATCATTTCTGCCGCGTGGCTATCTGGGGAGGTTCGGGCTTTCTTTAAACTACGACTAGAGTTACCTCAACCTAAGAGCCAATCTAAGGAGTAATGATGAGCAGTAATGAGCCAAAAAGACCGAGCGAAGACAATGCCTTCTGGACCATCTTTGGATACATGCTCTCAGGGCTTCTAATCTGGGGAGGAATTGGCTGGGGGCTTGATCAATGGCTTAACACCGGCTTCTTCCTTCTGGCCGGCCTTCTCTTGGGAATGGGTTCAGCTCTTTACATAGTCTGGCTCCGCTTTGGGCGAAAGTAAGAGAGCCCCGCTAATTTGAGTAAGGCAAGTAACCCTTTTGACCCCTATTTTGGCTAAATTGAATTTCTCAACCTGGCCACTTGCCCATAGGGTTACCCCGTCTTCCCTATGAATTAAGGTCCAATAACGCTTCAAGGAGTTCTTTCTTGCTTAGTTATGCAGCCGAGGTTGGCAAGGATGAGGGATTTAATCCCCCCGATGCCGGAGACTTCAACCTCCCTCCATTTATTGAAGGCAATGAGTTTGCCACTAAGCCAATTCTTTTAGTTTTTCTCTCGGTAATTTTGATTTCAATCTTCTTTATTCTTTCATCCAGAAAGGCAGCTCTAGTTCCATCAAAACTACAGTTTGCTGGAGAGTCGGTCTATTCATTTGTTAGAAATGATTTAGGGCGCGAGGTAATTGGCCATGAGTTTATGCGCTTCGTTCCATATCTATTTACTCTCTTCACCTTCATTTTAGTCAATAACATATTTGGAATCATTCCGCTGCTTCAATTTCCAACGATGTCGAGAATCTCATTTCCATATGTTCTAGCGGCATTTACCTTTTTTATCTTTCATTATGTGGGAATACGCAAACAAGGCTTCTTTAAATATATGAAAGAGATTATGTTCCTGCCAGGAATTCCTAAAGCTGCATATATCTTGATAACACCTCTTGAGCTTGCTACCTACTTCTTGGTTCGCCCCATGACTTTAAGTCTTCGTCTCTTTGCCAATATGTTTGCTGGACACTTACTGCTATTGGTTTTTATCTTAGGCGGAGAGCACTTGCTGCAAGGAGTAATAGGGCTTAAATTGATAAGCCCATTTGCATTTGCCATAGGGATTGCCCTGACATTCTTTGAATTTATGGTCCAATGCCTGCAGGCTTATATCTTTACCCTACTAACAGCTCTATATATCGCCGGAGCGTTAGCAGATGAGCATTAAATAACTAGATTTACTCACGATAACGCTCGGTTATCGCGAAGGATAAAGAAGAAGGAAAGGTAAGAAAGATGGAAGGCACACTCAACCTGGTCGGTTTCGGCCTGGCAGCGATTGGACCGGGTATTGCAACCGGGCTTATTTTTGCCGCATATATCAATGGAGTAGCACGTCAGCCAGAGGCTCGAAGCGTTCTCCAGCCGATCGCATTCCTAGGCTTTGCACTTGCTGAAGCCCTAGCGCTATTCGGTCTAGTTCTAGCATTCGTTCTCTAGAGATTAGTAAATAAGCATGCGCTCTATTGAATTGGCGGCAGAGGAGTTAAATCCTTTAATTCCCCATACCGCGGAGATAATTGTTGGCTTCATCGCCTTCTCACTTCTCTATATGGTGCTGCGCCGCGCAGTAGTTCCACGTTTTGAGAAAGCATTTGCAGAGAGAACAGATGCGATTCAAGGTGGAATGCAGCGGGCAGAGAAAGCTCAAATTGAAGCCGAGGCAGCTCTTAAGCAATATAAAGCTCAACTCCAAGATGCTCGCGGCGAAGCTGCGAGTATTAGGGAGGAAGCTAGAGTGCAAGGCGCTGCAATCATTGAAGAGATGCGAGTCAAAGCTCAAGAAGAGGCAACTCGTATCGCTGCAAGCGCGCAAGCTGCCATTGAGGCAGAGCGTCAAGCGGCGCTTATCTCACTACGAAATGAAGTTGGAAGCCTTGCAACGCAGTTGGCATCAAAGATTGTTGGAGAAGCACTTGATGACCAGGTTCGTCAGTCAAGAATTGTCGATCGCTTCCTAGAAGATCTGGAAAAGAGTAAGTAAAAATGAGTAGAGACTTGGCAGCATTGGGCGGGGCATCACGCCAAGCCCTAATTGCTGCCCGCAAATTACTTGATGAGCTATTAAAGGGCTTATCGGCAGCAGATGCTTCAGCGCTCTCTGCTCAGTTATTTGCCGTTGTCACAACTCTTGATTCCTCAACTCCACTACGCCGAGCCCTAACTGATAACTCAAGGGATGCTAATTCAAAGGCAGAACTTGCAAAAGAACTCTTTGCTAAGAGCACATCCGATCTGACCATTAAGTTACTAATCAGCCTCACCGCTCTTCGTTGGTCGAGCCCTTCGAATCTTGGTGATGTAATTGAGCAATTAGCAGTTGAAGCTGAGGCATCTGTTGCTAATCAAAATAACGAGCTAGATCGTCTCGAGGAGGAGATTTTTCACTTCTCAAGAATCGTGGCAAGCGAACTAGAGCTTCGTCAGATTCTCAACTCGCCAAAGTATTCCAGTGAGGGCAAGCGAGTACTTGTTGCCAAATTGTTGGCATCAAAGGTATGTCCATCTACTTCAAGGCTACTAGCCTCATTGGTAAGTGGAATGCGGGGAAGAAGCATTGAGAAAACAATCGCATTTTATGCAAGCGCGACAGCTGCGAGAAAAATGAGAGTAATTGCTCATGTTAAAAGTGCAGTTGAGTTAAGCCAGGCGCAGAAAGATAAATTAGCAAGCAGCCTCTCTGGCAAGATCGGACAGCCAGTGAGATTAAATATTGAACTTGATCCTAAAGTTTTGGGTGGTCTATCCATCCGATTTGCAGATGAATTGATTGACGCCACAATCGTCAATCGTTTGGCCGACGCGGGCAGAGCGCTCGCAGTATAGGGAGAGAAAAAATCATGGCGGAATTAACGATTCGACCTGAAGAGATTCGTGATGCCTTAGCAAACTTTGTTAAGTCATACGATCCAGGTAGCGCATCACGCGATGAGATAGGCACCGTCGTTGAAGCTGGCGATGGCATTGCTCGCGTGGAAGGACTTCCATCGACAATGACAAATGAGCTTTTAAAGTTTGAAAATGGCACCTTAGGACTTGCGCTAAACCTTGATGTGCGCGAAATCGGTGTTGTTATCTTGGGTGAGTTCACTGGAATTGAAGAGGGAACAACGGTGCGCCGCACTGGAGAGATTCTCTCGGTTCCAGTTGGAGATGGATTTTTAGGAAGAGTTGTTGACGCCCTCGGTCGCCCAATTGATGGCAAAGGCGAAATCAAGGCAGAAACTACTCGCGCACTTGAACTACAAGCCCCATCAGTTGTTCAAAGGCAGCCAGTTAAAGAGCCGCTTGCAACCGGAATTAAAGCAATTGATGCAATGACTGCAATCGGCCGCGGTCAGCGTCAGTTGATCATCGGAGATCGTCAGACTGGAAAGACTGCTGTTGCAATTGACACCATTATTAACCAGCGTGATAACTGGAGAAGTGGCGATAAAAAGAAGCAGGTTAAATGTATTTATGTAGCAATTGGTCAGAAGGGTTCAACTATCGCATCTGTTAGAGGAGCGCTAGAAGAAGCAGGAGCGATGGAGTACACAACAATTGTTGCAGCTCCAGCATCTGATCCAGCAGGATTTAAATACCTTGCCCCTTACACCGGCTCTGCTATTGGTCAGCACTGGATGTATGGCGGGGGACATGTACTAATTGTTTTTGATGATCTCTCCAAGCAAGCCGAGGCTTATCGCTCGGTATCGCTCTTGCTTCGCCGGCCACCAGGTCGTGAGGCATATCCTGGCGATGTCTTCTACTTACACTCCCGTCTTCTTGAGCGCTGCGCAAAACTCTCTGATGAGCTAGGTGGCGGCTCAATGACTGGTCTTCCAATCATTGAAACAAAAGGTAATGACGTTTCAGCCTTCATTCCAACAAACGTTATTTCAATTACCGATGGACAGTGCTTCCTTGAAACCGATCTCTTTAACTCAGGAGTTCGCCCCGCTATCAACGTTGGTATCTCGGTATCTCGCGTCGGAGGTTCGGCTCAGACCAAAGCGATGAAGAAAATTGCTGGTCGCCTCCGTCTTGATCTTGCACAATTTCGTGAACTTGAGGCATTCGCTGCCTTTGGTTCAGATCTTGATGCAGCATCAAAGGCTCAGTTAGAGCGTGGTGCACGTTTGGTTGAGCTACTTAAGCAGCAGCAATACACCCCATTCTCACTAGAGAGAATGATTGTCTCGATCTGGGCTGGAACCACAGGACAGCTAGATTCAATTCCGGTTGCTGATATCCGCCGCTTTGAATCAGAGTTTCTTGACTATGTTGGGCGCGAACAAAAGGCGATCTTTGATGTTATCGCTGAGAGCAAAGAGCTAAGTGATGACACGGTTACCAAAATGACCGCAGCTATCAATTCCTTCAAAGAGCAATTTGCTTCATCTTCAGCATCTGCTGTTAATGAAGCCCCTGCTCAAGCAGAAGGCAGCGATGGCACCGAGCAGATTACGAAATATAAGAAGTAGATAAATGGGCGCACAACTACGCATCTATCGTCGACGCATTCGCTCGGTTAAAGCGACTAAGAAGATCACCCGTGCCATGGAGTTAATCTCGGCATCGCGTATCGTCAAAGCGCAGCAACGAGTAGCAGCATCGACTCCGTATGCAAATGAATTAACGCGTGCAGTGAGCGCAGTTGCCACATTTTCTAATACTGATCATCCGCTAACTACTGAATCGACAAATCCAAAGCGCGCTGCAGTGCTAATCATTACTGCAGATAGAGGAATGGCTGGGGCTTACTCATCAAGTGCAATTAAGGAAGCAGATGGCCTAGTCATAACTCTCAAAGAGCGCGGGCTTGAGGTAAATACCTATCTGGTGGGAAGAAAAGCAGTTAACTACTTTAAATTCCGTAATCGCCCAATAAAGAATTCTTGGACTGGCTTTTCTGATAATCCAACCTATGCTCATGCTAAAGCTATCTCTGATGAATTGATACCTGCATTTATTGCTGATGCAGTAAGTGATGTCAATGGTGTTGATGAACTACATATTGTTTATACCGAATTTAAATCGATGATTGCTCAGATTGCGATGAATAAGCGGATGCTTCCACTAGAAGTTGTTGAAGCTGAAGGCCCAGCTCCTGCAGGTCTATTACCAATGTATGAATTTGAACCAAATGCAGCAGAAGTTCTCAACGCCCTTCTGCCCCGCTATATCGAGTCGCGCGTTTATAACGCTCTTCTGCAATCGGCAGCCTCCGAACATGCAGCAAGACGACGTGCGATGAAGTCAGCGACAGATAATGCTGACGAGCTAATAAAGTCGTTGACCAGACTTGCAAACGCGGCCCGTCAGGCCGAAATTACGCAAGAAATCAGTGAAATCGTCGGCGGCGCAGACGCGCTCGCCTCAGCAAGCGCAGGGAGCGAATAATGACAACTAAGACAGCAACCGGACGCGTAGCGCGCGTAATTGGACCGGTCGTTGATATCGAATTTCCAGCAGATTCGATGCCTGCGATCTATAACGCGTTAAACGTAGAGGTAACACTTGGCGGTGAGATGCGTAAGCTCACTCTAGAAGTTGCTCAGCACATAGGCGATAACTTGGTGCGCGCGATCTCAATGCAACCAACCGATGGAATGGTCCGCGGCGTTGAAGTAAGTGATACCGGAGCGGCAATCTCTGTTCCAGTCGGAGATGTCACAAAGGGCCATGTATTCAACGCCCTCGGTGAATCACTCGATGTGCCAACCTCATCTCTTGAAATCAAAGAGCGCTGGCCAATCCATAGAACTGCTCCTGCCTTTGATCAACTTGAATCAAAGACTGAGATGTTTGCAACCGGAATTAAGGTTATCGATCTACTAACTCCTTATGTTAAGGGTGGAAAGATTGGTCTCTTCGGCGGCGCAGGTGTTGGTAAAACAGTTCTTATTCAAGAGATGATTTATCGCGTTGCTGAAAACTTTGGTGGCGTTTCGGTATTTGCCGGTGTTGGAGAGCGTACTCGCGAGGGTAACGATCTATTTTTGGAAATGACTGAAACCGGAGTTATCAATAAGACAGCTCTAGTCTTTGGTCAGATGGATGAGCCACCTGGAACGCGTCTTCGTGTTGCACTTTCAGCTCTAACAATGGCTGAGTATTTCCGTGATGTGCAGAAGCAAGATGTGCTCCTGTTTATCGATAACATCTTCCGCTTTACTCAAGCCGGATCTGAGGTTTCAACACTTCTAGGCCGTATGCCATCTGCTGTGGGATACCAGCCAACTCTGGCTGATGAAATGGGCGTGCTTCAAGAGCGAATTACATCAACTAGGGGTCACTCAATTACCTCGATGCAGGCCATTTATGTCCCAGCCGATGACATTACAGATCCTGCGCCGCACACCACATTTACCCACCTTGATGCCACCACAGTTCTATCTCGTCCAATTTCAGAACTTGGTATATATCCTGCGGTGGATCCACTTGATTCAACTTCGCGCATTCTTGACCCTCGCTATATTGGAGAGAATCACTTCCGAGTAGCAAACCGCGTGAAGCAGATCTTGCAGAGATATAAAGATCTTCAAGACATCATCGCCATCCTTGGTATTGATGAACTATCTGAAGAAGATCGAATTCTGGTTGGTCGCGCTCGTCGCATTCAGCGCTTCCTATCGCAAAATACTTTCGTAGCTAAGGTCTTTACCGGACTTGATGGCTCATTCGTTCCACTTACCGAAACAATTGCAGCATTTGATGCGGTAGCTAATGGAGACTATGACCATATTCCAGAGCAGGCCTTCTTTATGTGCGGCGGATTAGAAGATGTTGAACGTAAAGCTGCAGAGTTGGCAAAGAAGTAAAAGATGTCAGATAAAACTCTAACCGTTGAGTTCGTAACGCCAGAGAAGCGCGTCTTCTCTGGCAAAGCGATCTCCCTCTCTGCTAGAACGCTAGAAGGTGATCTTGGAATATTGGTAGATCACGCACCACTTCTAGGAGTGTTAGTAGATGGCAAAGTCAGTATTCAGGGAGTTGACGGCAGCGTGCAAGAATTTGAAGTTAGTGGCGGCTTTATCTCAGTTGCCAATAATCGTATTTCAGTTTTAGGCGAGAGTGCGACGCAGTAGCTCACTTTTTATTGCTCTTGCGCTCATACTTAGCGCTGGGCCGGCACTTGCGCATTACCCGGTTAATCTAAAGAGTTCCCATAACACAGTCTCTAATAGCCCAATCTTGCTTGATGGCACTATCTCCTTTGCAATTTATGCAAACTTTGCCAAGGCTAAAGAGAAGCGGAGCGTTCGTTTTGCCTTGAAATCGGGCGATCAATTAAACGTTGAATATTTGATTCTTGATGCTTCGCCAACTAGCAAGTTGAAGACTTCCCAGCTGCCCAGTATCGAGATAACTACTCCATCAGGCAAGAAGATAGCGATGAAGATTAAAGAGCGATCAGCCTTCTATGAACCATATGGCAAGAAGAATTACTTTTTTCTTGCAAGAATCTCTCAAAGCGGCGAAGCTGGGATCTACTCCATTACCGCCACTGCAAAGACAAAATCTTCTGCTGTCATTGCCATTGGAAAAACTGAGATAAAAGGTGAATACCTAGAGGTCGGCAGTAGCGCTGGAAAGTGTCCCAAGACTCTAAAGAGTGAGGCGATGATTACGGAGGCGAGAGCGAGCCAATTACTCGCTATGAGCGAGCTAGAGGCTGAGGTTTGCGCAGCTGCTAACTCTTGGATTTATCGCATCGGCGAGAGAGATGGCGAAGGATTTATTCTCACCAAAGATTATCGAACAAATAGAGTGACAGTCAGTATTGAGTCAGGATTTATCACAAAAGTTAGCGTTGGCTAAAGCTCTAATCAACTCTAGTTACATCTGCTCCAAGTGCTTGTAGTTGTTGGGCAAAATCTGGATAGCCACGATCTATGTGATGGCCACCTTCAATATAGGTTATTCCTTCGCTAACTAAACCAGCAAGAACCAGACCTGCTCCAGCTCTAATATCTGAGGCAACAACAGGAGCTGAAGATAGCTCTTTGATTCCAGTAATTGAAGCATGATGGCCATCAACTCTAATCTTTGCTCCAAGGCGCAGGAGTTCATTAACAAACATGAAACGTCCTTCAAAGACATTTTCAGTCACTAGTGAATCACCTTCGGCAATTGCATTTAAGGTGATTACAAAGGGCTGTAGATCGGTTGGAAATCCAGGATAGGGCAGAGTTGCTACATCAATCGCAGTTGGTCTTCTATCCATTTTTACTCTAATTCCATCGGCAATACTGGTGATTACCGCCCCTGCCGAAACTAGTTTCTCTAAGGGCAGCTCTAAATGCTCTGCTCTTGCGCCATGAATGCTGACATCACCTAAAGTCATAGCTGCTGCAAATGCCCAAGTTCCAGTAACAATTCGATCTGGAATTGCAGTGTGAGTCGCTCCTTTAAGGGATCTCACTCCAGTAATTGTCATTGTTGAGGTGCCAAGTCCTTGAATGTCTGCCCCCATGGCAATTAAAAAGTTTCCAATATCAACAATATCTGGCTCTCTTGCCGCGTTTTCAAGTGTTGTTACCCCTGATGCTAGAACTGCTGCGCTCATAATGTTTTCAGTAGCGCCAACACTTGGAAACTCAAGTTCAATCTGCGTTCCAGTTAATCCATTAGCAGCGCTTGCAATTATGTAGCCATGTTCGTTGTGAGCTTCAGCTCCAAGTGCAATCAGGCCTTTGGTGTGAAAATCAAGTCCTCTGGAACCAATTGCATCCCCGCCAGGTAGGGCAACTTCTGCTTTGCCAAGTCTTGCAACCAGGGGACCTAAAACATTTATTGATGCGCGAAGTTTTCTAACCGATTCATACTCAGCGCGATGACCTGGTGTTTCTGGCACTTCAATTGTGATGCTCTTACTTTCAAAATCTCTAGATATTTTGCAACCTAGCGTCTCTAGTAGCTCTGCCATCATGGAGACATCTGCAATGTCTGGAACATTTCTAATCGTTGAGCTTCCTGGCGCAAGAAGTGAGACTGCCATTAATTTTAAGACAGAGTTCTTAGCTCCAGAGATATAGACATCGCCAGCTAATCGCGCGCCACCAACGACGCGGAAGCGATCGGGGTTTATCTGCCCGGCTATGGGATAGAGCTTGGCCATAAACTCCTCTTAATTCCTTCCAAATTCCAAGTATTTGCCCACCTAAGTGGCTACATCGTAACGACTCTATTAGGGTGAGCCCATGGTAAATCTGACTCGTATTTATACAAAAACTGGCGATGATGGCACCACATCACTTGGGGATATGAGTCGAACCTCTAAAAATGACCCACGTCTTGAGGCATATGCCACCGTGGATGAGGCAAATTCCTATATCGGCGTAGCTCTAGCCAGCGCTAACTTAGATCCAGAGATTTCAAAATTATTAGTTCGGATTCAAAACGATTTGTTTGATGTCGGAGCAGATCTTTGCACACCAGTTGTGGACAATCCAGAACATGAACCACTGCGAGTATTGCAATCACAAGTTGATTACATTGAAACCCAGATTGATCATTACAACGCAACTCTTGCTCCCTTAAAATCATTTGTCCTACCTTCAGGAACTCCAGCATCAGCTCATCTCCATGTTGCAAGAACTGTAGTTAGACGCGCTGAACGGAGAACTTGGCAAGCAATTCATTCTTTTGGTGAAGGTGTAAATAAACTAACAGCAAAGTATTTGAATCGTTTATCAGACCTGCTCTTCGTCTTGGCTCGTTATGAAAATAGAGACAGTGGCGATCAGCTCTGGGTTCCTGGAAAGAATCGCTAACTCCTTAAAATCGCCTGAGCGACGCTAATTTCTTTTTCAAAGACCAATATTTTTGGACCGCTCTTGGTTTGAGTCAAAGTGGCTTTAATTCCATGTTCATTTAACTTTAACCTTAAAATCTCACCCTCGACGAAATTACTTGGCGAGGCAACTACCTTTAGTAAACCATACTCATCTTCATCGCCAATCTTTTTTGGTCTTTCAACAAGAGATGAGCCACGAGAAAAGGCCCATTTAAGCAAAATGATAAATAAGCCCATCACCGCAAAACCCGCAAATGATGTAAAAAACAGCGTGTTATTTATTCCACCAAGCATCGCTAGCTCCTAAGAATTACTTGGGCTGGCAGATGGGGTGGGGGAGGCAACAGGAGAGTAAATATTTCCTGGCTTTGGTTTGTTTGCCGAATCTCTGTGGCAAATTACTTTTATTGATCCGATGGATGTTCCTGGAGTCACCTCGGCTCCACTTATAAGGAAAATTGTCGCTTGAGCCTTCGCTTTACTACTTGGGTGATAGGTGACTAACGATCCAACCTTTTCCTTACTCAAATCTGAGGGATTTACTCTGAAAACAGTGGAATTTACCTCCCACCAGTTACATCCAGTTTCTGAGGCGACAAATACGGCGCCGCAAGCAAACTCTTCACAAGCCTTAACCAGTGGTTGTAGAGATTTTTTTGCAGATAGTAAACCGATTACATCTTTACTGCTTGGAACTTTTGCATAGACCCCTTCCTTGCCTCTAAACCCTTCAGGGGGCCACTTGGAGGCAGGCGAGGTGATGGGTTTAGGGGTTTTCTTTGCAACAACTTTGACCTGATCTGCTTGGCCATCTACCGTTGAAGCAAGAGTAGAGGCAATACAGATAGTGATTACCTTTAGAAGTCTTGAGTTCACAGAGGTAATCTTGCCTTAATTACGAGAGAATATCCCTGTGAGTCCTCGGAGAAATAGACCAAAGCAACGTGGTCGCAAGCTAAGAAGCGATGAGGAAGGTGATTCCCCCTCCCATCAAAGCATTGAGGAGCATATTGAAGGAATCTATATGGTCCGAAAAATCACTGGATCATCTTCAAATAAGCCTTATCGCTGTCCGGGCTGTGATCAGTTAATACCTATGGCAACTCCTCATATCGTTGCTTGGATTGAACATGATGTGGAATCTCGTCGTCATTGGCATAGTGCCTGTTGGACAAAGAAAGACAATAGAAAACCAAAAATTGAGAGAAGTAGAAATGCTCCGAGATTTTAACGCCGGCGGCGCTTATGCAAAATCTTTGTTAATAGCATAACTATTCGATCGGCCCTCTGACTTCTGTCAAAAGTTGTGAAATTAAGAGGAATGCTAAACCTTGGCTTGATTATCGCTCTTGGATAGGTGAATTCAAGAAGTCCCTCTGCGCCATGAGTTCTTCCATACCCGCTATCTTTAATTCCTCCAAAGGGAAGAGAACTAACTGCGGTGTTTGAAAAAGCTGAATTTATTGAAACCATTCCACACTTAAGCAGTGAGGCAATTCGTTTGCCATTCTTCTTTGACCAGACGGCAGCGCCAAGGCCATAGTTACTGGCATTTGCTAGGTCAACGGCTTCATCCATATTTCGCACCGTATTGATTATGAGAGTTGGCCCGAAAGTCTCATCAGATACTGCCTTTGAATCCTCAGGGACATCAGCCAGAATCACGGGGCTAACAAAGTTGCCCTTTACCGCAGACTTATCACCAAATAGAAAGCGCCCGCCGCGTTTTTCTGCATCATCGATATGAGCTTTGATTACCTTTAATTGCGATGGCATAGTGGCCGGGCCGTAGTTAGCCCCATCTTCATAGCCTGCTTTGATTTTTCTAGCCTGCTCCACAATTAAATTAGAAAATTTCTCAGCAACATCTCGGTGAACATAAACTCGCTCCGCTGCAATACAAGATTGACCCGCATTAGCCATTGCGTGCCAGAGCGTTACTTCAGCAGCTTTCTTCAAATTAGCGTCACGATCTATTAATACTGCATCTTTTCCGCCACACTCAAGAAGCACCGGAGTCATATTAAGCGCGCAGGCCGCTGCAACTAATTTTCCAGTTTTACTTGAACCTGTAAATGAGATTTTTCCAACCTTAGACTTAGTTAGAGCGGCTCCAGTATCACCTCCACCGGTTACTACTGTGAAGATATCTGCAAAAGGAGCGATACGTTTCCAGCTCTCTCCAAGCCATGATCCAACTGCCGGGGTGAATTCACTTGGCTTAAAAACTACGGTGTTTCCAGCCGCTAAGGCATAGGCGATAGAGCCGATAGGTGTAAAAAATGGATAGTTCCATGGTCCAATAATTCCAATTACTCCAAAGGGTGATCTCTGAACCTTTGCAGCCATATTAAACATCAATAAACCTGAAGGGCGCGATTGATCACTTAGAACCTTTGGCGCATATTTTGCTGCCCAACCAATATGTTCAATTGCAATGCTAACTTCAAGGCGAGCATCACTTATAGGCTTTCCAGTCTCTTGATGGATTAAATCTGCGCTACTTTCAATCTCGCGGGTTAATAGCGAAGCCCAATCACGAAGTATGATTCCGCGCTTTCTAAAACTCAGCGAAGCCCAATGTTCACTTGCGACATTTGCCTTGTTGACAACATCATCTACTTCTTTGGCAGAAGTCTGAGGAAAGACCCCAATTACATCTCCGGTTGCTGGATTTAAGGATTCGAAGGTTTTCATACTCAAGGATAAACTTACAGGCATGGCGGAGTTGATACGACCCAGCACAGTTCTGCCCGCCGAGCGTAGCGCTATTACCTTTTTCACCAGCGATGGGCTCAAGTTGATAGGTGAAATTGCAAGACCCATTGAAGATCAAAGGGGAATAGGCCTGCTCTGCCTTCATCCTCTGCCAACCCATGGCGGGATGATGGATAGCCACATCTATAAAAAAGCTGCAAATCGCCTTCCAGAATTAGCAGGAATTAACGTGATCCGCTTCAACACTCGAGGCACAAAAAGCGATCAAGGAGTAAGTGAAGGTCACTTTGGAGAGGCAATTACCGAGAAAGAAGATGTAGTTGCAGCAATTAATTACTCACTTGAACAACTTGGCATGAAGGAGTTATGGGTAAGTGGCTGGTCTTTTGGAAGTGATTTAGCTTTGAAATATGCCCGAGATAAAAGGGTAAGGGGTCTCATTCTCCTCTCACCACCGCTACGATTTTCAACCGAGGACGACCTTGCTTTCTGGAGAGAAGATGGAAGAAGTATCACTGCGCTCATTCCAGAGTTTGATGATTATTTGAAGCCAGATCAAGCTAAGCAGCGTTTTTCTCAAATTCCTCAGATAGAGCTTATAGATATCAAAGACGGTAAACACTTATGGGTTGGTGAGCCTTTTGTCCATCGAGTTTTAAGTGAAATCGTTAGAGTTGTGGCGCCTGAGCGTCTTCCTCTACCCCTTGAGATCTAATTTAAGCGTTGTCCGTTTTCTTAAATACTACTTCATCCATAATCAGCAAAATTGCAGCAGCTATTGGGACAGCAAGAACGCCACCAACTAGACCAAGAAGTGAAGTACCAAGTAGTGCAGCAACAATTGTCACTAAGCCGGGTATAGCAAGAGCGCGTTTCATTATTCTGGGCGTAATAATGAAATTTTCAATCTGAACATATGCGGTGTAAAGAATCAGAGCAAGAAGTGCCTTGCTTGGTGACTGAGTAAGTGCAACCAAAATTACAATACTACCTCCGATAAAGTGTCCAATTAATGGAATTAAGGCTACAAATAAAATCACCATAGCTAGCGCTGCGGCATAGGGAAGCTTTAGCGCTAAGGCAAGAGCAAAGACAAATAGGGCAGCAAAGGCTGCAATCAATACTTGACTTCCCACAAAGCTTCCAACCCGAGAGATAATTGCATCACCGATACTTGATATTCTCGCTCTTCTTGATGCTGGAGCTAGACGATAAAAGATTTTTGTTACCGATGGCAAAGAAGTTAAAAAGTATAGGGTTAGAACTAGAACTGTGAGGGCTGAGAAGGCACCAGATAGCACAGTTCTTCCTACCCCAAGAACTCCACCAAATGCTCCACTTACTATCTTTCCGTCAGATATCCACTCTTCAAACTTCTTTTCAAGGGAGTCAATAAACCCATAGTCATTATTTAGCTGATTGATAGTGGCGTTATTTCGAAGTGAATCTAATAACTGTGGAGCACTTTCAAGAAGATCTTTTCCTTGTGAAGCGACAGGGGGAATTACAACTAAGGCAAATAGAGCGATAATTCCAATGGCTATAAAGACGACTACAGAAACCGCTGCAGATCTACTTAGTTTTCTAGATTGCAACGATTCAACTGTTGGGTTTAGCCCCATTGCCAAAAAGAGCGCAATAATTATTAGAACAAATACCTGGCTGGCTGATTGGAGCGCTCGTAGTAGAGCTATGGCAACTAATGCGCCAGAGGCTGCAAGAAAGCCAAAATAGAAGGGGTGTTGCATGTTAAGTGGAGCACCTTTATCTCCATAATCTACGCTTTCTTCAACTTTAGATGGTTTTACTCCAACTTTTTTAAGAACTCCCCTAATTTTCGCCATAGTTCTAGTCTAAAGCCTGAAAGAATGCAGCAGTGGCAGCGACAGATAAACAACTACATATAAAGGGACTCGGCGAGGAAATCTCAGCCCTTTATAACCTGCCTTGGCATATTCCATTGGAGCAGTGGCCAGAGGATGAAACCCTGGCAGCTCAGCGAGGGATTTCACGTCATATTGTCCGATTAGTGCGCTCCACCTCAGATCCTGCAAGTGAGATTTATGCGGTAAAGGAAACTGTTGAGGAGTTTGCAGTCCGGGAATATGAAGCCTTGCGTGAGTTGAGCCTTAGGGCAGCGCCAGCTGTTGCTCAGGTAGCAATTGTTACTAATAGATATAGCAAAGACGGACAAGAGCTGCCTTGCGCGATTGTTACTAGATTCTTGCCTTATTCACTTCCCTATAGAGTCATTTTAAGTGGTCAGATAACCCAACATGAGATCACAAATATGGCCAATGCTCTGGCATATCTACTGGTTCGCCTCCACCTATTGGGATTTTGGTGGGGAGATTGTTCGCTTTCAAATACTTTATTTAGAAGGGACGCAGAGGGATTTGCTGCATATTTAGTTGATGCCGAAACTGGAGAGTTTCAAAAGAAATTAAGTGATGGACAGCGCGAGCATGACTTAGAGCTTGCGCGATTTAATGTTGCTGCAGAACTTGAAGATCTAAAGCTAGCTGGAGTTCTCTTTCCAGCTATGGATCCCATAAGGGCAAGTGAGTCTGTGATAACAAGATATCGAAAAATTTGGAAGTCCCTAAGTGAACCTCAAGTCTTACCAGCTGGGGATAGACATGCGGTTGAGAAAGCGATGCGTTCCCTGCAAGATATCGGATTTGCCGTGGAAGAGGTAGATATTCAATTAGCTGGCGATAAGTCAACTGTAACTTTCATTCCAAAGTTGGTCGCTCCGAATTATCATTCACACCGATTACTTGAACTAATGGGCCTTGAAACCGAAGAACTTCAGGCAAAAAGGATTTTGGCCTCATTTGATCGATTCAGATCGCGTGAAATTGAGAGGACTCCAAAGAAGGAAGAAGCTGCTAAGCGCTGGCTTGATGAAGTTTTCTATAAGGTAATTAATACAGTTCCTGCTGCTATGCGGGGGCGAATAGAGGATGCTCAGCTTTTTCATGAAGTCCTTGAGCATCGTTGGTATTTGGGCGAGAAGGCGGGGCGAGATTTGGGCCTCGAATTTGCTACCAATGACTACATTTCAAAGGTATTGCCAGAGAGACTGGATTCAGGTGCTCCTACTCTTTGAGAGAATATCGCTATGAGTATTCCTCCTGCTGGTTTTGGTCGAGCATTTGATTTGAGCTCTTTAACAAAACCAAAAGTTGAAGTAGGTGCTTCATCAAGTGATGAGGCAACTGTTGAAAACTTTATGACTGATTATGTTGCCCGTTCTAAAGAAAAACCTGTGGTTCTACTCGCCTACTCGCCAAGAAGCGCGGCAACTGTTGAGCTAAGGCAGCTAATGGCAAATATTGCCAAAGAAGATAACCAGAGTTGGATCTTTGGAGCGATTAATGCTGATACTCAAGTGCAATTGGTGCAGGCGCTAAAAATTACTGCTGTTCCATTCGCGATTGCATTTATTAATGAGCAACCTGTTGCGCTCTTTGATCGCATCTATCCAAGGGAACAGATTGTCATGGTAATTACTAAATTATTTGAATTAGCCAAAGAGCAAGGTTTAAACGTTCAGGTCCCAGAGGTAAAAGAGATTCCGATGGAACCAGAGGAGGCTGCTGCGCTCAGCGCTATGGAAAAGGGGGATTACTCAGGAGCTGCAATGGCTTATCGAAATTGGCTTATGAGAAAACCTGATGAATCAGTTGCCAAGATTGGGCTTGCACAATGCGAATTAATGCTGCGTATCTCAGCTCTAAATCCAGCTCTTACAATAAAAGATGCCGATAGTGAGCCCACTTCAATTACCAAGGCCCTTATGGCTGCCGATGTTGAGATTGCGCAAGGGCTGCAAAAAAACGCATTCGCAAGGCTAATAAATTTTGTTAAAAACTCCAGTGGGGATGAGAAGAAGCAAGCTAAAGAACACCTATTATTACTCTTCCAGTTAGTAGATCCGGCCGATCCTGATTTAATCCGTGCTAGAAATGAGTTAGCGAGCGCCTTGTTTTGAATAAACCTCTAGAACGTAGCGAACTGCGCCACTTACAAGCCTTTTTCTTCCTTTTTGGGATTGGGGTTATGTGTCTGGCTCCTCGCCTTCCTGATGTAAAGGCAAATCTTGGGGTATCCACAACCTATTTCGGATTCCTAATGAGCACTGGATCAATAGGAGCCCTGACCTCGATGTTAACGATTGGCCACATAGTCCATCGCTTCGGTGTCTACAGAGTCTTAATCATAAGCTCAACGGTGACTTACTTGACTATTGCAGTCCTTATTGAATTGAGCAATCCAATATTTTTTCTTATCATCAATATCTCGTGTGGTTACGCTTGGGCTTCTTACCACATAGCGATTAATGCCCAGGCTCTACACCGCCAGAGTGAGAGTGGAAGGCCGATTATTCCAATGCTTCATGGTTTGTGGAGCGCAGGCGCAGTTACAACTGCCTTTATCGCGCTATTGATATCTTCTTATGTATCACTGAATTGGCATATTTTGCCATTAGTTTTAATCGTCTATCTTTTTACGATTAGATCGATACAAGCTTCAAAGCAAGTTTTGCTGAAAGGAAATGAAGTTAACGAGAGCGATGAAGTTGTCACCTTTAAGACGATGATTTCTTCCTTTCGAATTGATTGGGTAGTCACTCTTGGTTTCCTATGCGCCTTAATGCTAGAGATCTCGATTGGAGATTGGGCCACTATTATGGCGCGCCAAGAATTTAAGGTAAGTAAATCACTTGCCGTTGCCCCATACTTCTTATTTATGGGAGCGATGATTATCGGACGGTTGAGCTATAGCAGGATTAAGCGAGATCGAAGCGATAAAGAGGTAGTTCAACCATTTGTTATTACCGGCGGAACTATCTTTCTGACTTCTCTTGCCCTGAGTATGCAGGTTAAAGAGAGCAACTTAATTCTTGGCTATGCCATCTTTTGCCTTGGGTTTTTATTAACAGGCTTTGGAATTTCTTTTGTTGGTCCTTTATTTTTTGGTTATGCCAGCGCTCGCTCTGATAAACCAGGTGGAGTTGCTGTTGCAGAGCTTGGGGCCGTCAATCAGGTACTTACATTTTTTGGCCGTGGCGTGATCTCCCTGGTTGCAGGCGCTGCAACTCTGCCTATCGCTATGGCAATTCCTGGAGTTATGTTGATTCTGGTGGCATTTTTTGTGTCATCAGCAAGTCAGCCGCGACGAGGTTAAACAAGCTTTAAATAGATAGTTGCAAGGGGAGCAAGGCGGATTAGCGCTGAAGTTTCAAATCCTCGATGTTGTCTCTGCTCAATTTTGATTTCACTATTTGTCACACCAGATCCACCATACTTAATGTCATCGGTATTTATCACCTCTATCCAATTACCCATTTTTGGAATTGGCAGGTGATACTGCTCATGAGGAACAGGGGAGAAATTCGTAATTGAGATTATTTGGGAACCATCATCAGCGGAGCGAAGATAGGCCAGAGTATTTCCCGCGCCATCATCTCCAATTAACCACATAAAGCCATCGCTTGAACAATCCCTCTGCCAAAGAGCAGGGCTTTGTTGATAAAGCATATTTAGATCTTTGATTAATTCTTGCACTCCCTTGTGTTCACCATATTGAGTTAAATGCCAATCTAAGGACTTGTCATGGCTCCACTCATCATTTTGAGCAAACTCAGAGCCCATAAAGAGTAATTTTTTTCCAGGGTGAGACCACATATAGCCATAGAGAGCGCGTAAGGTGGCAACTTTCTGCCAGCGATCTCCAGGGAATTTATTTACTAGGGCTGCTTTGCCGTGAACCACTTCATCATGAGAGAGAGGCAGCAAGAAGTTTTCACTAAAGGCATAGAGAATTGAAAAGGTAATCTCATTATGGTGATAGAGGCGATGAATCGGGTCATGAGAGAGATATTGCAAGCTGTCGTGCATCCACCCCATATTCCACTTAAATCCAAAGCCTAATCCGTTCTCAGAGGTTGGCTTAGTCACTCCAGTCCAAGCAGTTGATTCTTCAGCAATCATCATGATTCCTGGAAAGCGCTTATATGCAGTAGCAGTGGCCTCTTGCAAAAACTTCACTGCCGCTAAATTCTCTCGTCCCCCAAATTCATTGGCAATCCACTCTCCCTCTTTTCTTGAGTAATCTAGATAGAGCATCGATGCCACAGCATCTACTCGAAGTCCATCGATATGAAAGCTCTCCAGCCAATATAAAGCGCTAGCAACTAGGAAATTACGCACTTCATTTCTTGAGTAATTAAAGATTAGAGTTCCCCAGTCTGGGTGCTCACCTAAACGAGGATCTTCATGTTCATAGAGACAAGTGCCATCAAAGCGGGCTAGCGCCCACTCATCTTTGGGAAAGTGGGCAGGTACCCAATCTAAAATAACTCCAATACCGAGGCCATGCAGGTGATCAATTAGGAATCTAAAATCATCAGGGTTTCCAAATCGTGAGGTTGGAGCAAAGTAGGACGTGACTTGATAACCCCAAGAAGGGTCATAGGGATATTCACTAACTGGCATAAATTCAACATGAGTAAAGTTATGTTCGATTAAGTATTGACCTAGCTCTTGCGCTAGTTGGCGATATGAAAGTCCGTGCCGCCATGATCCCAAGTGAACTTCATAGATAGATATCGGACTCTTCCAAGGCTGAAATAGACCACGACGATCCATCCACTTGTCATCACTCCAGCGATAATTGCTCTCATTAACAATAGATGCAGTGAGCGGGGGGTGCTCAGCTTGTCTTGCTAATGGATCTGCATGATCAACCCAGCGAGAGTCCCGACCTTGAATTGCAAATTTATATTTAAGTCCTGGACCAACATCCTTAATAAAAACTTCCCATAGCCCGTTAGAACCAAGAGGAATCATGGGATTGGTCTCTTTATCCCAGAAATTTGCATCACAGATCAAACTAACTCGCCTGGCATTAGGCGCCCAAAGGCTAAAGGCGGTGCCAATTAACTCACCGCTTTCATCTCGCTTAACGTGTGCTCCTAATACCTCCCAGAGCGATTCATGTCTTCCTTCAGTTATTAAGTACAGATCTAATTCACCAAGGGTGCTGTATGGATTTAGGTATCCAGCCGGCGGTGATTGAAAAGAGTTTCGCTTGGAAAACAAATTTTGAAAGAAACGGAGCATAGGGATAGAAGCCTATTTACTTCTTAACGCGTGCGATATGGGCAACTCTTCCCATGGAAGGTGAAGGATCCAGGCGAATAAAGGTATCCCTACTCCAGTTGTATTTTGCTTTATCTAGTAAATCTGTAACCTCAAAGCTATTATCCTCAAGGCCAAGCGCTGAAAGATCCCAATGGACCATTGTTTCAATAGCTTTGAATGGATCGAGATTAACCACAATCAGAATTAGATTATCGCCCTCTTTCTTTGAGTAGGCAATGACCTGATCAGAATCGCTCTGATGAAAAGTAATATTTCTTAGGCGCTGAAGGGCAACATTTTGATTCTTTATCTCATTTAACTTAGTGATAAATGGCGCAAGAGTTAGAGACTTCTTGCTTGCCCCCTGCCAATCTCGGACCTTAATTTCATACTTCTCGCTATCTCTATATTCTTCTTTACCCTCACCAATAGGAATGTGTTCATAGAGTTCATATCCGGCATACATTCCCCAAGATGGGCTAAGAGTTGATGCTAGAACTGCTCGAAGCGCAAAGGCTGCAGGATTTCCGCTCTGCAAATGAAAGGGCAGAATATCTGGGGTATTAACCCAGAAATTTGGGCGAAAGAAAGCGCTGGTTTGATAGGCAACTTCCTTGGCATATTCCTCTAATTCAGTCTTGGTCACTCGCCAAGTGAAATATGTATAAGACTGCTGGAAACCAGCTTTTCCAAGTGCATGCATCATGGCTGGTGTTGTGAAAGCTTCAGCTAGAAAGACCACTTGAGGATATTTACTATTTATCTTTGCAATAAAATCTGCCCAGAAATTAATCGGCTTGGTATGTGGATTATCAACTCTAAATATATTAACTCCCATTTCAATCCATAGCGTTACTACTCGATAGATTTCAGCAAAGAGACCTGGATAGTCGTTATCAAAATTTAACGGATAGATATCTTGATATTTCTTTGGAGGATTCTCAGCATATGCAATTGAGCCATCAGCTCGCTTGGTAAACCACTCAGGGTTTGTCTTTACCCAGGGATGATCGGGGGAGCATTGCAGGGCTAGATCAAGTGCAACTTCTATATTGTTTTTCGTTGCAACTTTAAGAAAGAACTTAAAATCATCAAAGTCGCCAAGCTCAGGATTAATCGCATCATGGCCCCCTGATTCATTGCCAATAGCCCAGGGAACCCCAGGATCAAGTGGACCTGCACTTAGTGAGTTGTTTTTGCCCTTGCGATGGGAGTGACCAATTGGATGAATCGGAGGGAGATATAAAACATCAAAGCCCATTTTGGCCACATCTGCTATTCGACCTGCTGCGCTTCGAAAGTTTCCAGAAGTTATTGAGCCATCACTATTTTTTATCGCTCCTTCACTTCGAGGAAAAAATTCATACCAATTTCCGATTAGAGCCCGATCTCGCTCAACTTTAATTGGATAACTCTCCGACTTTGCAACTAATGACTTTGCAAACTCTCCAGGATTTTCTGAAGTCACCTCGATATAGAAACTCCAATTACCTAGAGCTTTGGGCCTTAGATGAGCTTGGAATCTCTGGCTATTTGGCCAGAGCTCTAACATTTTTTCGCGGGAAGAAATTTTGCCGTTTTCATCCACTAAAACAGCAAAAGCATCGAAGCCTTCATGGCCTTCTCTTATGATGGTGGCAGAGATTGCAATAGCTTCATCAACTACCGCCTTGGCACCGATAAATTCTCCACCAAAATAAGTTGTTGGAGAGATATCAACTATTCCAAAGCGAGAGATCATCCAGATCCTTCAGTATTTCCTGGATCTGCTGCAGTGACATTATTTAACTGATATTTCTCAATCGCCTTTTTAACAACTTTAGGTGAAATTTTTCCTTGATTTGCAAGCTGTGAGAGAGCTCCAACAACAATTGATTCTGCATCTACTTTAAAATGGCGACGTAGAGCGCCTCTAGTATCAGATAGACCAAAACCATCGGTTCCAAGGGAGGCAAAGTTTTGCTTGATCCAAGGCGCAATTTGATCTTGAACAGTTCTCATGTAATCACTTACTGCAAGAACACTTCCTTTATAGTTTTTAAGTTTAGTTGTGAGGTAAGCGCTCTTTTTATTTAGCGGATTAAGAAGATTATGTCGGTCAACTTCTAGGCCATCTCGCCTTAGCTCATTCCAGGAGGTGACGCTAAATACATTGGCGCTAATCTTCCAATCCTTAGCAAGGAGTTCTTGCGCTTTAAGGGCCCAATTGAGTGCAACTCCCGAGGCCAAGAGATTGACCTGGCGCCTTGCTCTACGCTTCTTTTTAGCCTTTGAGTATAGGTAAATACCCTTTAATAGACCTTCAACATCTAGATTTTCTGGCTCTGCTGGTTGAACATATGGCTCGTTATACACAGTTAGGTAATAAAAAATATTCTCGCTATTTTCGCCATACATTCGCTTCAAGCCATCTTTAACAATATGGCCTAACTCAAATGCAAAAGCTGGATCATATGCAACTACAGCTGGATTTGTTGAAGCTAGAAGTTGGGAATGACCATCTTCATGCTGCAAGCCTTCGCCATTTAGCGTAGTCCTTCCAGCTGTTGCTCCCATAACAAAACCACGGGCCATCTGATCTGCTGCTGCCCAGAATGCATCTCCAGTTCTCTGGAAACCAAACATGGAGTAGAAGATATAGACCGGAATCATCGGCTCATCATGGGTTGAGTAGGAGGTGCCAACAGCGGTAAATGAGGCCGTTGAGCCAGCCTCATTAATACCTTCATGCAAAATTACTCCAGAGGTAGATTCTTTATAAGAAAGCATCAACTCTCTATCTACTGCCAGATATTGCTGGCCATGTGGTGAGTAGATTTTCATAGTTGGAAAGAGTGAATCCATACCAAAAGTTCTAGCTTCATCAGGAATGATTGGCACTATTCGATGACCAAGACCTTCAACTTTTGCCAGATCTTTAAGCAGGCGAACAAAGGCCATCGTGGTGGCAATTTCTTGAGCGCCAGAGCCCCTTGTCATAACCGCAAAATCTGAATCCTGCGGCTGGGCAAGAGGCTTTGATTTTGAACGTCTCTTGGGAACTGAACCACCAAGCTCTGCTCGCTTCTCCATCATGTATTGGAATTCTGGTGATTCTTTTCCGGGATGGAAATATGGTGGAAGTTTTTCATCTAATTTCTCATCATCTATTTCTAGATAGAGCCGATCCCTAAGCGCCTTTAAATCTTCTAGCTTTAACTTCTTCATCTGATGAGTGGCATTTCGTCCTTCAAAATGTGATCCCAGAGTCCAGCCCTTAATGGTTTTAGCAAGGATTACAGTGGGCTGGCCTTTATGGTTCATTGCTGATTGATAAGCAGCATAGAGCTTCTGATAATCATGGCCGCCGCGCTTTAGATTCCAAATATCATCATCGCTCCAATTAGCAACCATCGCAGCTGTTCTTGGATCTCGATTAAAGAAGTTCTCTCTAACAAAGGCGCCGCTCTCTGTCTTATAAGTTTGGAAATCTCCATCTGGAGTCTTATTCATTAGCTCCACAAGCGCGCCATCTTTATCCATGGCAAAGAGTGGATCCCACTCTCTTCCCCAAACTACTTTGATCACATTCCAGCCAGCGCCAGTAAACAAAGCTTCAAGTTCTTGAATGATCTTTCCATTACCGCGCACCGGTCCATCAAGTCTCTGCAGGTTGCAATTGATAACAAAGGTTAAGTTATCTAAGTTCTCTCTAGCAGCAAGGGTTAAAGCCGAAACGCTCTCTGGTTCATCCATCTCGCCATCGCCAAGAAATGCCCAGACATGTTGGCCAGAGGTATCTTTAATTCCGCGGTTATGAAGATAGCGATTAAAACGGGCTTGATAAATTGAATTAATCGGGCCAAGTCCCATAGATACAGTTGGAAATTCCCAGAACTCGGGCATAAGTCTTGGATGTGGATAGGAAGATAGTCCACCACCAGAATGTGATAGCTCTTGTCTAAACCCATCTAATTGATGCTCGCTTAAGCGTCCTTCAAGAAATGCTCTGGCATACATTCCAGGTGAAGCATGTCCTTGGAAAAATATCTGATCTCCGCCGCCTTGATGATCTTTTCCTTTGAAGAAATGATTAAAGCCAACTTCATATAGCGCAGCTGATGATGCAAAGGTTGATATATGTCCGCCAACGCCAACTCCAGGGCGCTGGGCGCGATGGACCATGATCGCTGCATTCCATCTGATATATGCCCGAATTCTTCGCTCTAAAAATTCATTCCCAGGAAATTGTGGTTCACTCTCAGGTGGGATGGTGTTCATATAATCGGTCAGGCGCAGATTTGGTAGCGAAATATTTGCCTCATGCGCTCGTTTAATTAGTGAGAGCATGAGATAGCGAGCCCGGGCTGGGCCGGCATGTTTAATCAAGGCATCAAGGCTCTGGTGCCACTCGGCGGTCTCATCAGGATTGGCATCGATGAGCTGATCTACATGGAGGTCTTGGAGATTATTCATATTCTCTGGGCCTGGGCTCACAGGGCTATCTTTGCCTTAAATAGCGCTTTGAGTGAAATCCAAGGCGTGTGAGTTTGCCCCTTTTACCAAGTTGCTTTCTAGCCCTTAAGAGTGTGGACTTAGCCCGTGCGGCTCAACTTTTGAGCGAGCTAAGAAAAGTTAAGGAGAAGGCATTGAGCACCCCGCCGGCGGGGCCAGGGCAACTGGCATCCCGAATGGGAATCCAGAACGGCCATTTGGTTTTAGAGCGAGGCTTTGGAAGTGATTGCGATGAGTCAATCCGCAGCGAAATATCAAGTATTACCGGAAGCGCCCTCCTTGATGAGAACTCTCAAGAGGTAGTAGATGCAGTAATAACTTGGTGGCGCGAAGATGATGGCGATCTAATCGATGAGTTAGTCGATTGCCTTACATACTTAAGCGAATCTGGTCCAATCTGGCTATTAACTCCAAAGGTTTCAAGGCCAGGACATGTTGAGCCAAGTGATATTCAAGATGCGGCTCAGACCGCGGGTTTAAGTCTTACCTCAACGCTTCCAGCATCAAAGGATTGGACCGCAACTAGATTAGTTGCGAGAAAAAGTGGGAGAAAATAATGGCAATAAGTATTGAAGATCTTGCTCCTGACTTTGAATTAGTAAATCAGTTTGGCGAGAAAGTTTCACTCTCCTCCTATAAAGGAAAGAAAAACGTTGTTCTAGTCTTTTTTCCTTTTGCCTTTACTGGTACCTGTACTGGCGAATTATGTGCTCTTAGAGATGACCTATCAGCCTTCCAAAATGAGAATATTGAACTACTTGCAATCTCATGCGATGCGATGTTTACTCAAAAAGTCTTTGCAGAGAAGGAGGGATATAACTTCCCACTGCTCTCTGACTTCTGGCCTCATGGGGCAGTTGCAAGAAAATATGGAGTATTTAATGAAGAGCGCGGACTTGCGCTACGCGGCACATTTATTATCGATAAGGCAGGAATTGTGCGCTGGAGCGTAATAAATAGCCCTGCTGAGGCGAGAAAAATCGAGGATTACAGAAGCGCGCTAGCATCGTTATAGACTGCGCAGGCTTTAAGGATAGGGCGCTTAGCTCAGCGGTAGAGCGGCTCGTTTACACCGAGTAGGTCGGGGGTTCAAAACCCTCAGCGCCCACGATAAGTTTCGATACGTTGAAATCGCTAAACTGATTTCGTGAAAAAGCAGGAAATGGAAATGGCGGAATTCCTTGAGGCACTTAAAGCGCCGCAATCAAGGCGTATCGTAGAAAAATTGGCGAACGAAGATATGTCGACAGAAACCCTGATTAAGAAAACAAAATTCAGTAGTCAATCTATTCACCTTCATCTGAAACCCCTGATAAAAGCGAAATTGATTACGAGAAGTAGCACTGGGATGCTTAAACTCAATCGACGTAAATTTAATCAGAATGCGGATTGGTTCAAATCCATTCTCGCGTGAAACCAAGTCAAAACCCTCAGCGCCCACACAGCACTCATATCAACTTAATTTGGCAATTAATCTCAGGACGAAAGCCAGCAAACCATATAGGGAAATAACGGCTATCAATCTAGTTAAAGATTATTGAAAAAATGAGGTGAGCCTTATTAGGCCCACCTCATTTACTCTCAATTTAGAACTACATACCAACTGGATCACTCATCGCAGGAGGCTTTTGACGCAATCCCTTAGTAATTCCTAGAAGAATTAGGATTCCTAGTCCTAACCAGATTAGGCCAAGTCGTTTTGCATTATCATCTAATTGCCAAAGTAGATAGGCATCAACTACTGCTCCAACGATAGGTATCAAAACCCATCCTAATATGTTTTTATCAGAGCTACGGTTCTTCAGGTAATAAGCAATGACTGAGATATTTACCAAAGTAAATGCAGTAAATGCGCCAAAGCTAATAAATGAAGTTGAAGTTGCAATATCAAGCTGAAGTGCTA
>Ga0214923_10001067_pt1 | contig 39891 bp, 33 predicted proteins | sample LL1510_MetaG_FD_177993 | JGI IMG/M metagenome (GOLD analysis project Ga0214923, IMG submission 177993) | Freshwater microbial communities from Lake Lanier, Atlanta, Georgia, United States - LL-1510 | ecosystem: Environmental > Aquatic > Freshwater > Lake | place: USA: Georgia | collected...
TCGACCGGCCGTTCCCCCCCCGGGCGTCGAACGCATACAGCCAGCCGTCGCCGCCGCCGAAGAGCACCTGCGGCACGCCGCCGAGTTCGGCGTAGGCCGGGCTCGACCACTGGCCGTGGAGCACGTTGGCCCCGGGCGTGGCGTCGGCCCAGAGCACCTTTCCGTCGCGCTTGTCGACGCACAGGAAGCTCGGGGCGCCCGCGTTCGGGAGGTTGATGTGCCCCTCGTCGACACCGTTGCTCGTGTTCACGAACAGGAAGTCGCCGGCGCTCGTCACGCTGCAGGAGCACATGTTGTGCTGCGAGACGCCGAGCGTCTTCATCATGTCGAGCACCCAGACGACGTCGGCCTCGTCCTTGTCCTGCGCCTTTTCGGCCGTGAAGGGGCCGTCGTTCTCGCCGTCGCGGAAGCCCTCGGTGTCGAGGCACTTCACCTCGCCGCGGCTGGTCACGTACCACAGCCGGTCGCCTTCCACGAGCGGCGCGCAGCAGATCCCCTGGAGCGGCCAGTCGTGCACGCGGCCCGTGGGAAGTTTCTCGCTCGAGTCCTGCCAGAGGAACGAGCCGTCCCTGGTGTCGAAGGCCAGGAGGCAGCCGAGGTCGACCGCCGGCGGATACCGCTTGAGCCAGCCCTTGCCGTTGTTGGTGCCGACGTACGCCTTGCCGCCGGCCACGACCGGGTTGCCGTAGCTCTGGCTGCCGAGCGGCGCCACCCAGGCCACGTTCTTGCTCGTCGCGGGCTTCCAGGCGCCGGTGTCGAGATCGAAGTCGCCGGGCGCCCACTCGGCCGGGATGTTCCTGGCGGGCGAGACGTTGTTGCGGACGGCCGAGCCGCCCCACTGGTTCCAGTCGCCGGCCTCTGCGGCGGTGGCGAGCAGGGCGAGCAAGAGAAAAAGGTGACAGCCACCTTTTGTCAGGAAGACCCCGGCCTGAGGCCGGGGCCGTGTCGCCTGCGGCGACCGGCAAAAGGTGGCTGTCACCTTTTTCATCGATACCACCTTCACTTCACGGCCTCCACGGTCACGTTGTCGATGGAGATTTCGGAGTCCTTCGAGTTGCCGAAGAAGCCGGGGCTGCCCTGGAGGTTGCCCGCCTCGTGCACGGCCTCGATCGCCCAGGCCGCGGGCTCGGGCTCGCCGCGGGGCCAGACCTTGCCGCGGAGCACGGCAGCCGCCCCCTGCGTGCGGGCCTCCAGCTTGATCGTGTACCATCGCCCCGCCTCCCAGGCAAACGGAATCGTCTTCGAGAAGTAGGTCGCGACCTGCGGTGGCCACGAGCGCAGCTGCAGCTGCTGCGCGGCGCCCATCAGGTCGAGCGTGTAGCGCTGGGCGACGAGCCCCATGTCGGGCATCCGGGCCTTCTCGAGCGCGGCAGGCGTGCCGAAGGCCTTTGCGAAGGCGTCGGCGTCGGTGGCGGCCGTCTTCGGCGCGTCGGATGCCGGCGAGCCAGGCTTCTCGACGCCCGTCTCCTGGGCGCGGAAGTCGGCCCGGATGGAATAGTCGTGGAGCGTGATCGGGCCGATCCACCCCTGGCTGCGCGTGCCCTTGGGGATCGTCGTCACCTTCACGAGGCACTTCGAGCCGTCGACCTCGCGGACCACGTGGCGGTACCGCATGCCGATCCAGGGCAGCGGCGGCTCCCCCTTCACCACGCCCGTCTTCGGATCGGCCGCGAGCGGGATCGACTCGAAGTCGAACCTCCACGGCAGCGGCGGCATCGAGCGGATCCGGGCCTTGCCTTCGAGGGCCCCGACCTTCGCCGTCACGACCGCCGCCGCGTGCTCTCCCGCCGGCGCCGTGTAGGTGCCGTCGGCCGCGACCGTGCCGGCCGTCGCCGTGAACTCTGCGGGCGACTCCTTCACGAACCGGCCCTGCGCGTCGAACAGCCGCGCCTTCAGGGGCAGCGTCGCCCCGGCGGGGATCTGGGCCTCGGCGGGCACCACCTGCACCCACGCCGGTTCACCCGCGGGCGATTTCGTCGTCGCAGCCACCTGCTGGGCGGCCGTCGCCCGGGGCTGCTCCTGCCCGGTCGGCAGGTTCGGTCCGGCAGCCAGGCAATAGAGCCGTTCGCCCGTCGTCAGGTAGATGCGCCCCTGCCACGCGATCGGCGACGCCGTCACCTCGTCCTCCTCGTCGAGCCGCATGCGGCTGACGAACTTCACGCCGTCGGCCGTCGGCTCGAGCACGTGCCAGCCGCTCGTCGAGCAGACGTAGAGCCTGCCATCGGCGACGAGCGGGCTGCCGCGCACGATCGTGCCGAGGAGCTTCTGCGGCCGGCCCACCGGCTCGCCGGTCGCCTTGTCGAACGCATAGACCTTCGCGCCGTCGTCGATGAAGTAGACGCGCTCGCCGAGCACGACCGGCATCGAACGGCCGTCCATCACCCCCTTCTTCTGCCAGATCACATTGCCGGCCGTGATGTCGCCCGAGCCGGCCGTCCTGAACGCGGTCGCCGAGCCCATCGACGTGTTGTCGAGGTTCTCCTCGGCCTGCGAGATGAAGACGGTGTCGCCCGCCACGAGCGGCGGCGTGTTGATGCCGCGGCGCGAGAGCTTGAAGTTCCACGCGGCCTTGCCCGTGCGCGGCTGGAAGTTCCACACGCTGCCGTCGCTCGACCCGAACACGAGCGCCGCCTGCCCGCCGAAGTCGGCGAGCGAGGGCGTGCTGTAGGTCGTGTCCTCGGGCAGTTCCTTCGTGCCGTTCATCCAGCGGACCGCGCCGGTCGCCTTGTCCATCCCGAGGAAGCGATGGGCCGGCCGGGCGGTGTCGCCCCAGCCGGTGACGACGGCGCTGGCGATCACGAGATCCTCGAACACGATCGGCACGTTCGTGCGCCCGCCGTAGGTCGAGAGAAACCCGAACTCCTCGTGCAGCGACCGCTGCCACTTGGTCTTTCCGGTCGCGGCGTCGATCGCCGTGAACGCGCCGCACACGCCGTGGGCGAAGACGGTGCCGCTCTCCGGATCGGCGACCACGGCCGACCACCCGACCCGTTCGGCGGGGACGTCGGAGAGATAGACGTTGAACACGTTCTCCCAGAGTTTCTTCCCCGTCTTCGCGTCGAGGCAGAGGACCTTCTCCGCCTCCTCCTGCGTGCCGGGCTTGTGCCGCACGAGCGTGTAGAGCCTGCCGCCCATGATCACGGGCGTGGAGATCCCTCCGGCCTCGTCGTTCCTCCAGAGCACGTTCGCGCCCTTCTCCGGATCGAACGAGGTGACGAGCGGCGGGCCGTCGTAGTGACGGTCCTGGTTCGGCCCGCGCCAGTCGGGCCAGTCGGCCGCCGGGGCGGCGGGTGGGCAGAGGCAGGCGGCCACGACGGCCGTCAGGATGCGATTGATCACCGGCCTTGGTTCCCCTCAGTTCGTGATGCCTTCGGCCCGGAGGACGGCCGGCAGTTCCGGATCGACCAGGCCGCGGGCGCCGCGCCCCTGCTGGAGGCGGTCGGCGGTGTCGGCGCGGATGCTCTCGATGTCGGCGTCGCCCCAGCGCCGGCGGTCGGCGAGGTCGGGCACGGAGAACGGCCGCACGACCCGCATCCCCACCCCGAGCGCCGGCTCCTCCGTGTACCACCACGGGCTCTTGGGCAGGTTCGGGTCGACCTCCTTCCACGCGAGGTCTTCCGAGCCGCGGCGGGCGGCGCTGCGGCACTGCGCGGGCTCGTCGTAGTAGGCGCCGCCGCGGACGACCCGCGGCGAGAGATGCGTCGGCCAGACAACCGCCGTGGCGGCGGGCACCGGCTGGGTCAGTCCCGCCTGGCGGGAGTAGCCGTCGGGCACGAGCTCGTCGAGCACCCACTCGGCGGCGTTGCCGTGCATGTCGTGCAGGCCCCAGGCGTTGGGCTCCTTCTCGCCGACCGGGTGCGTCGTCTCGTCGGAGTTGTCGGCGAACCAGGCGGCGGCCTCGAGCGCCGCGGGGTCGGCGCCGCAGTTCCAGGGCGTGGCCGTGCCCGCGCGGCAGGCGTATTCCCACTCGGCCTCGGTCGGGAGCCTGTAGAACCGCGCCGTCAGGCCGCTCAGCCACTTCGTGTACTGGCGGGCTGCGAACTGCGTCATCGTCACGGCCGGGAGCAGCGGATCCTCGCCGTTGGTGAACGTGGTCGAGGGGTCGTAGAGGTTCGACGGGGCGGTGACGGCGTCGGCCTCGTTGGTCGGCGCAACCTCGCGCACGTGAGCCGCCTCGAGCGCCTTGAAGAGGTCGCAGGTGGCCATGTAGGCCTTGTACTCGCCCCACGTCACCTCGCAGCGGCCCATCCAGAAGGGTTCGATCGAGACGTCGAACTGCGGGCCCTCGTCCGCCGTGCGGTCGGCCTCGCCGGCCGGGCTGCCCGCGTGGAACGTGCCGCCGGCGATCGGCACCATCCGAAACGTGATCTCCGTGCCGGGGATCGTTTCGTCGTAGGCCACCATCCAGCCTCCCGGCACCTTCACGGCCGGCCCGTCGCCCGCCGGCTTCTCGTCGCCGGCCACGAAACCGGGCTCGCCGGCGGGGACGGCGGCGTCGAGCACGAGGCACAGAAGGAAGGCTGCGAATCGCGGTGCGAAGCGGGTCGGCATGGGGCGTTCCGGCGGACGGGTGGGGACGACAGGCGGAAAACGTTCTCCGACGAGAGTGTAATCTGTCTCTGCTCCCCCCGCACCCGAGACGGGACCCCGCCCTTGGCCGCTCCCAAACCGACCGACTCCGCCGCCCGCAGGCCGAAGCCCGCCGGCAGGGCGCAGGCCGCCGCGACGGCGGCCGAAAAGGTGATCGCCGAAAACCGCAAGGCCCGGCACGACTACGAGATCGTCGACACGCTGGAGTGCGGGATCGCGCTCGTCGGCAGCGAGGTGAAGAGCCTGCGGGCCGGCAGGATGTCGCTCGACGAGGCCTACGGTCGCGTCGACGGAGCCGAGGCGTGGCTGATCGGCTCGGACATCCCGGAGTACGAAAAGGCGAACCAGCTCAACCATCAGCCGAAGCGGCCGCGGAAGCTGCTCCTGCACCGGCGCGAGATCACGAAGTTCGCGGGGCAGGCCGCCGAGAAGGGGCTCACGCTCGTGCCTCTGAAGATGTACTTCAAGAACGGCCGCGTGAAGGTGCTGATGGGAATCGGCCGCGGCCGCAAGCTCCACGACAAGCGCGAGAAGCTCAAGGCCGCCAGCGCCCGCCGCGACATCGAAACCGCCCTCCGCGGCAGATCCCGCGGAGGGCGGTGAAGGCCGCGCGGGCGCTCAGGCCTCGCCTGCGCCCACGAGCTGGTTGGCCGAGTCGGTGGAGTCTTCCGGATGCCACAGGGGCATGCCGCGCTGGATCCGCTCGGCGAGGATCTCGAGCTTCTGCTTGGAGCCGGCGGGGGCGGTGGTGGGGACGAATTCGGGCGTGGTGTGCGGCTCGAAATTCTCGTCGTGACCGTACAGTTCGATGATCTCGAAGACGTTGCGGATGCGGGCCATCGGAACGAAACAACTCCTGTCGTAGCGTGGTGAGTGATTCACCCGGCGGGGGCCGGCCGGGCCGCCATGCATCCCGCGGAGGGGACGGCCGCGAAGGCCGCTGCGGGTGGCAGGTCGAAGGGAACTTCGACATTATGGACCCCGACGAACGCGAGTCAAACGCTCGGCGAAGGGGTAAAAAAACCCGATTTTTCCGCCGCGGGGTGCCCGCCGGGCGGCGGCACGTTCGGCATGACCCGCGCCGGTTTCCCGCTCAGCCGCCCGGAGCGCCGGGCGGCAGCGCGATCTCGACGTCGCCGGGCGGGGGGGCGACGGGTGCCGCCGAGGGACGCTGCGTCGCGGCGGGGTCGAATTTCGGCGTGTCGGTGCCGGTGCGGGCCTCGAGGTCGCTCGTCAGCGAGACGCGCTCGCCGCCGCCGGACGGACGCAGTTCCAGATGCGTCACGCCCCACTCGCCGCCGACCTTCTTCCCCTCGACCACCACCAGCCCTGTACCGGCCGGACCCCGGGCCTCGAACTCGAGCGCCGCGATGCCGTCGGTGTCGTTGGACCTGCCGGTGGCCCGGGATGCGAAGGAGACGGGCTTTCCGAGCACGGCGAAAGCCCGCTCGTTGCGGGCGACCTCCTCCCGCGCGGTCACCGCCAGCGGATGATCCGCGAGGCTGCCGCAGCCGGCCGCGATGAGAAGCGCCAGGAAAGCGGTGCGGACCGGACGGCACATCGTGTTCCTCCTTGAAAGTGGTCGTCCGGCGGTGGGTCGCCACCGACCCCGCGCGCTCATCCCTTCGCGTCGTGCGCCCGGCACCAGGCGATCTTCTCGGCGGTCGTCGTCGGCAGCGGGCCGCCGGTGACGGGCTTGGCCGGCGGCGCGACGGCCGGTTCGGGAGTGGCGGGCTCGTCGGCTGCGGCCACCTCGGGCCCCGCTTCCGCCGGAGCCGCGGCGGCCGCCGGGGCCGCCTTGCCCCGCGCCGCGGCGAGGATCTCGGCCGTCGAAGGCCGCGCGCCGGCGGGCTTGGCGGCGGCCGGGGTGGCCCCTGCCTTGCCGCGCGCCGCAGCCAGGATGTCGGCGGTGGACGGCTTCTTGGCGCCGGCCGCCGGAGCCGTCTTCGGGGGCGGGGCAGCCTTCGCCGCCGGGGCCGCCTTGGCGGGCTTCTCCTCCGGCGGCTTCGGCGCCGGCTTGGGCACGATCTTCAACGCCGCCGGGTCGATGTCGTACCAGCCGATGTTGTTGAACTGGTCGAACTCCACGAGGCAGCGGCCGTTCATGTTGACCGTCTTCACCTGGCCGGTGGTGCGTGCGAAGCGGGCGAGTTCGGGGGCGGGGGAATCGACGACGACGTATTTGTCGGTCCAGTCGGCTTTGAGTCGCTCGATGACGTCGAACATGCGCCGGTTCCAGGCGAGGCGGGACGGAGTCGCGGGGCCCCACGAATCTGATCGATCGGCCGCGCGATCGCAAGATGCGGTCAGCCGGCCGGGGGCGGGAGGCGGGCCTTTGTCGATTCCGCCGGCGGCACGAGCCCTGCCGGGCCCAGGGAGTAGCCCCAGCGCACCGTCTCCGGCACGTGCGCCGGCGGCCCGGGCGCCGCGATGCGCAGGATCCCGCCGGGGCTGCGGTAGGTGGAGCCGAGCCAGCCGGGAGGCTCGTGCACCCGGCAGGCGACGTCGATCCGCAGCGCGTCGGCGCGGGAGGGGTCGCCGGTGACGCTCGCGGAGAAATGCGACCTGCCGGCGCGGCCGACTGCGAGCAGCGCCGGCCCGTCCGGCCCGTCGAGCCGCGAGAGTTCGACGAGCACCGGCGAGGCGGGCCAGCGCGGGTCGCCGTCGGCTTCGGCCGCCTCGACCGAACGCCATGACGAGCCGTCGGCGAACGCGATCTCGTGCGCCCAGCGGTCGTGGTGCCACGTGAAGCGGATCGTCGTGCCGCCCACGGTGAGCGACGGCGGCGGGGCGGGGCGGGGCATCGTCGCAGCGGGCCTTGGGGGAAGGGATGGATGTGGAGCGCGGTGGCCCGGAGCCGACCCGGGGTAGCATACGGGGGCAGCGTCCCTCCGCCCACGGAGAACAGCCCCTTGGAACCACGGCGTTCGCTCGGCTGGCCGATCCTGCTCGGCGTCGTACTGATCGGCTCGATCATCGCGCTCGGCGTGGGCTGGGTGCTCGTCAGCATCGCCGCCGCGCTCGGCTCGAAGAACGCCGCCTTCTACTGGGCGGTGCTCGGCGTCGGCGTGGCCCTGCTCGTGCTGGTGCTCGTCGGGGTGATCGTCTACCTCGCGCTCACAGTGAAGGCGATCGCCCTCTCGCAGCGGCAGAGCAACTTCATCGACAGCGTCACGCACGAGCTCAAGAGCCCGCTGGCCTCGCTCAAGCTCTACCTGCAGACGCTCACCCGTCGCCCCGTGCCCCCCGAGCAGCAGGCCGATTTCCACCGATTCATGCTCCAGGACGTGGAGCGGCTCGACACGCTCATCGACCACCTTCTCGACGCCGCCAGGACGTTGCAGCAGCGGCGGGCCGCGACCGCCGCCACGCCGCTGGTGCCGGTGCTCGAGCGGGCGTGCGGCACGGCGATCCGGCGGCACGGCGTGTCACCCGCGAGCGTCAGGCTCACGGTCCCCGCCGGGGAAGGCCTGGCGGTGCGCGGGCGCGAGGCGGACCTCGAAATCCTGTTCCGCAACATCGTGGACAACGCCGTGAAGTATTCGCTGCCGGAGCCCAGGGTCGAGGTGACGGCCGCCGCGGCGGCCCCCGGCCGCGTCGTCGTGCGCGTGGCCGACAACGGCCCGGGAATTCCGGTCTCGAAGCGGGGGCAGGTGTTCCGGCGGTTCGTGCGGCTCGGCAGCGAGCTCGAGCGATCGACTCCCGGCACGGGTCTCGGGCTGTTTCTCGTCAAGGCGCTCGTCCGGCAGATGCGCGGCACGGTGGGTGTGCGCGAACGCACGCCCCCGCCGGGCACGGTCTTCGAGGTCGAATTGCCCGCCGCCTGAAACGGGCGCGGAGCCCGCCCCTTTTTCACCCGCGTCGGGCTGGTCTAATCGCCGCATGGAAGCCGCGCACCCCGTCACACGCCCCGCCGGACCCGCCGTGGACGTCGTGCCCGCCCGCCGAGTCCTCGTCAGCGTGTTCGACAAGACGGGGCTCGACCGCCTGGCGGCGGGCCTCAAGGCGGCGGGCGTGCGCGTGGCGAGCACGGGCGGCACGCGGGCCGCGCTCGAGAGCCTCGGCCTCGAGGTCGAAGACGTCTCGGCGATCACCGGCTTTCCCGAGGTGCTCGACGGCCGCGTCAAGACGCTGCACCCGCACATCTTCGCCGGCATCCTCGCCCGCGGCGACCGCCCCGACGACCTTGCGGTGCTCGCGGAGCACGGCATCGAGCGGTTCGACGCCGTGATCGTGAACCTCTACGCCTTCGAGAGCGTGATCGCCAAGCCCGACTGCACGGCTGCGGCGGCGATCGAACTCATCGACATCGGGGGCCCGAGCCTCGTACGGGCCGCGGCCAAGAACCACGCCTTCACCGCCGTGGTGACGAGCCCGGACCAATACGACGACTTCCTGGCGGCCGTCGCCCGCGGCGGCACCACGCTCGCCGAGCGGCGCTTGCTCGCGGCCCGGGCGTTCCAGCACACCGCCCGCTACGACACCGTGATCTCCGCATGGATGGCCCGCCACGCGGGCCTCGCGGCCGAGCCCGCTGGCTCGCCCGCCGCCGGGCCACCCCTCGCCGCGCGATTCACGCTCGACCTCGAGCGCCGGCTGCCGCTCCGCTACGGAGAGAACCCGCACCAGTCGGCCGCGCTTTACGCGCCGGTGGGCGCCCACCTCGGGCTCGCGGGCCTCGTGCAACTCTGCGGCAAGGAACTCTCCTACAACAACCTGCTCGACCTCGACGGCGCCACGCGACTCGCCGGCCTGTTCACCGAGCCCGCCGCGATCGTGGTCAAACACACGAACCCCTGCGGCGCGGCAAGCGCGGCCACCGCGGCGGAGGCGCTCGCGACGGCCATGGCCTCCAACCCGACGAGCGCCTTCGGGTCGATCGTGGCCGTCAATCGCCCTTTCGACCCGGCCTGTGCGGAGATCCTCCTCGCCCCGGGCCTGTTCGTGGAGGTGATCGCCGCGCCGGTATTCGAGAAGGAGGCCGTCGAGCTGCTCACCACGAAGCCGACCTGGAAGGCGAGTGTGAGGCTCGTCGAGGTGCCGCCCGGCGATCCGTGGGAAGCCACCGCCGGCATGGAACTGCGCGGCGTCGCCGGCGCGATCCTCGCGCAGCGGCCCGACGTCTGCTGCGACGACCCTGCCGCGTGGAAGGTGGCGACGCGCGCGGCCCCCGCGGCCGACCTCACGCCGGCCCTCGCCTTCGCCTTCACCGTCGTCCGCCGGCTCACGAGCAACGCGATCGCCGTCTGCCGGGGCACCAATCTCGTGGGTGCCGGGATCGGCCAGACGAGCCGCGTCGACGCCGTGCGGATCGCCCTCGAGAAGGCCGGGGAACGGGCCCGCGGCGGCGTGCTCGCCTCCGACGCCTTCTTTCCGTTCCCCGACTCGATCGAACTCATCGAGCGGGCCGGCATCGCGGCGATCATCCAGCCGGGCGGCTCGAAGCGCGACGCCGAGGTGATCGCGGCCGCCGACGCCGCGGGCATCCCGATGGTGTTGACGGGCCGTCGCCACTTCCGCCATTAGGTGGCGTGGAGCGCGCCGGCTTCGGGCCCCCCAGACCGTCATGTAGGACAGGCTTCAGCCTGTCATGCCTAGCCCATGTAGGACAGGCTTCAGCCTGTCATGCCTTTGATAATCACCCGCATTCGGAGCCGGCGGTAGGCATGCTCGACTACGGTCGTGTTGAGAGTACAGGACTCGTGGGTTTTGATCAGACGCCGATGGTCCTCAACGACTCCCTTCGTCTGCGCGTGCCCACCGACCGACTCCGCCGAAAGTTCTCACCGCCTACGATTTGGGGAGGCATCGGGGAGCCCAAAGCCTCCCCAACTGTAGGACTGCTGGCTGGAGACTGTCCGACGGGAGGCCCGGGCCCTTGCTATAACCCTCCCATGCAATCGATCCTCGAAACAATCGTCGCGCGGAAGCGGAGGGAAGTGGCGATCGCGCGGGAGCGGGTGCCGACGGCGGCGCTCGAGGGGAGGCTCGCGACGGCGCCGAAGGTGCAGGACTTTTACGCGGCCGTGTCGGGGCCCGGGCCGATCAAGCTGATCGCCGAGTTCAAGCGGAAGAGCCCGTCGGCCGGTGAGATCCGGCCGGGGGCCACGGTCGAGGAGGTGGCGCGGGGCTACGCGGCGGCCGGAGCCGCGGCGCTCTCGGTGCTCACCGACGCCTGGGACTTCGGCGGCAGCCTCGTCGACCTTGAAAGCGCGCGGGTCGCCGTGCCGCTGCCGGTGCTGCGGAAGGAGTTCGTCGTCGACCGCTACCAGGTGCTCGAGGCGCGGGCCCACGGTGCCGATGCCGTGCTCCTCATCGCCGAGTGCCTCGACGACTGCCACCTGCGCGGGCTGTACCGCGAGATCCTCGACCTCGGCATGACGCCGCTCGTCGAACTGCACGACGCGGAGAACCTGCCGCGGGTGCTCGATGCGGGTGCGACGCTCGTGGGCGTCAACAATCGCGATCTGAGGACGATGACCACCGACCTCGACCACGTGCTCCGGCTCCGCGAGCGGGTGCCGGAAGATGTCGTGCTCGTCGCCGAGAGCGGCATCAGGACCCGGGCCGACGTCGAGCGGCTCGAGGCCGCGGGCATCGGCGCGATGCTCGTGGGCGAGTCGCTGCTCACGCAGCCCGACCCGGGAACGGCCGCCGCGACGCTGCTCGGCCGATGAGACAGGCTGAAGCCTGTCCCACATGTCACCGCACGAAGCGGTAACCCGTGCCGCGGACGGAGAGGAGGTGGACCGGCTTCGAGGGGTCTTCCTCGAAGGATTTCCGCAGGTTGAACATGAACGTGTCGATCGTGCGCGTGGCGGGGGCGCGGGTCAGGCCCCAGACGTTCGTGAGCAGCTCCTCGCGCGACACCACCAGCCCCTCGTGCTCGACGAGATAGCGCAGCAGTTTCATCTCCAGGTTCGTGAGCCGCACGGGCCGGTCCTTGAAGCGGGCCTCCCAGGTGTCGAAGTTGACCTCGGCCGGGCCGAAGCGGCAGATGGTGGGCCGGGCCGACCCGCCGGCTTCCGCCGGCGCCGGCGGCCGTGCCGCGCGGCCGCGCCGGGCGAGGAGGTTCCTCACGATCGAGATCAATTCCTCGAGGTCGAACGGCTTCTGCAGGTAGACGTCGGTGCCGGCGTCGAAGCCGCGGATCCGGTCCTCCACCAGCGTGCGGGCGGTGAGCATCACGATCGGCACGTCGCTCCCCCGGCTGCGGATCGCCTCGCAGACGGCGTAGCCGCTCATCCCCGGGAGCATGAGATCGAGCACCACGAGATCGATCGGCGGGTCGGCGGAGGCGAGGAGTTCGAGGGCGGTCTGGCCGTCCCCGGCGGTCACCACCGCGAAGCCCTCGGCCTCGAGGTTGAACTTGATGCCGATCGCGAGGTGCTCTTCGTCCTCGACGACGAGGATGCGGGGCATGGCGCGGGCCTAGCGGACGAGCACCGTGCGGCCGCCCGCCGGGGCGTAGCCGTGGTCCACGAACCAGTTCCAGGCGTCGGCCGCGGTCGTCTCGAACGGGCGGAACGAGTAGCCGAGCTCCGCGCGGGCGCGGGCCGACGAAAAATTGTGTGGCAGCATCGACATCACCGCCGCGGCGGAGTTCACCGGCAGCTCGCGGCGGGTGAACAGGCTCGCCGCGTCTCCGGCCCAGCCCGCGAGCCGCACCACCGCCCGCGGAGCGACGCCGAGGGGCTGCATCCGGCCCGCCACCCGGGCGAAGATCCGCCAGGCGTCGAGGTAGGAGAGGGCGTGGCCTCCGAGGATGTAGCGGCGGCCGGTGCGGCCCCTCTCGAGCGCCGCCAGGATCCCCTCGGCGACGTCGCGGACGTCGACGAAGTCGTTGGCCCCCGGCGGCGCGAAGAGCCCCTTGCCGGCGCCGACTTCGAGCAGCATCCGGCCGCTCGATGGCTTCCAGTCCCAGGGGCCGATCATGTAGACGGGATTCACGATCACGGCGTCGAGACCCCGCCCGATCTCGTCGAGCACGGCCCGCTCGGCCTCGCGCTTCGTCACCACGTAGGGGCACTCGGGCATGACCCCCGGGGCCGTCTCCTCGTCGGCCGGCGAGCCGTCACGGGTCAGCCCGATCGCGTCGACGCTCGACACGTGCACGAGCCTGGCGCCGGCCCGGCGGGCCGCCCGGGCCACGAGGCGGGCCCCCTCGACGTTGGCGGCGCGCATCTCGTCGCGGTGCCGCCAGCCGCAGTGCACCAGCGCCGCGGAGTGGACGACGGCCGACGCACCGTCGATGGCCTCCTGGAGGGCCCTCTCGTCGGCGAGAGCCGCCGTCGCCACCTGGACGTGCAGCCCCGCGAGCGCGCGGCCGGCTGAACGGACGACGGCCCGCACGCGCTTTCCGCGGCGCACCAGAAGCCGCAGCACGTTGTTGCCCACGAGGCCGGTCGCACCGGTGACGACGCAGTCGACCGCGGCCCGGGATCCTGCAGGCTCGGTGGAGTTCATGGGCGGACCGATGGGGGACGGCCGGGGCCGGTGCGGCACGGGGAGGGAAATGCCAATAGTAGATCGGCCCGGGGGCCGGGGCGACTTGCGGCGCGGCGCCGCCGGCGGCGTTGACCGTCCGGCCCCGGGCGGTCGAAGATGCTCGGTGGAGCCGGAAGTCTTTGGCACGCCGTGCCTTCCGAACCATCCTCCGGCCAGAGGCAGCCGCCGTCCGCGGCCGCCGTCCACATGAGGAAACCAGCCCGTGTCCGACCTGACCGTCCGCCCCGTCGAAACGCGGGCCGAGCAGAAGCGGTTCGTGAGACTGCCGTGGCGGATCTATCGCGACGACCCGTGCTGGATGCCGCCGCTGGTCATGTCGCAGGAGGAACTGCTCGGTTTCCGGCCCTGCCCGTTTTATGACGCGTCGAAGAGCCGGTCGTTCCTGGCAGCCCGCGGCGGAGTCGACGTGGGCCGGATCACCGCCATCGTCAACGCCGGGCACGTCGAGCGCTACGGCGAACCGCGCGGCTTCTTCGGGTTCTTCGAGTGTGACGACGACGAGGCCGCGGCGCGGGCGCTCTTCGGTGCCGCGCGGGAGTGGCTCGCGGGCGAGGGCATGACCGCCGTCCGCGGCCCCGCGAACCCGTCGCTCAACTACGAGTGCGGCCTCCTGATCGAGGGCTTCGACACGCCGCCCTTCTTCATGATGACCCACAACAAGCCCTATTACTCCACGCTCGTCGAGGCGCAGGGCCTGCGCAAGGTCGAGGACATGTACGCCTTCTGGGGCCGGCTCGAGATGCTCGAGACGATCGACTCCAAGCTCGGCGTGATGGTGGAGGGGGTGAAGGAGCGGTTCGGCGTGAGCGTGCGGCCGCTCGACCGGCGCCGGTTCGACGAGGAGGTGCGGATGTTCCTCGACATCTACAACTCGAGCCTCGGCGGCACCTGGGGCTTCGTGCCGCTGTCACCCGGCGAGGTGAGGCACATGGCCGCGAGCCTCAAGCACCTGATCGTGCCGGAACTCGCGCTCGTGGCCGAGGTCGACGGCAAGCCGATCGGCACCGTCTTCTGCCTGCTCGACTACAACCCCAGGATCAAGGCGATCGACGGCCGGCTCCTCCCCTTCGGGTTCCTCAGGCTGCTCTGGAACAAGAAGGGCATCAAGCGGATGCGGGCGATCAGCACGAACGTGGTGCCCGAATACCAGGCCTGGGGCGTGGGCCTGGTGCTGCACGCAGCGCTCGTCCCGCGGCTCTACGCCTGGGGCATGCAGGAGGTGGAATTCTCCTGGGTGCTCGAGAGCAACCACCTCTCGAAGCGCACGCTCGAGCGCGGCGGCGCGCTGGTCACCAAGAAATACCGGATGTACGACGGCGCGGTCTGACGGCCCTCGAGCGTCTCTGGAGCGGCCCTGTTCACCGCCGCCAGCGGCGGGTCGGCCGCGAGGTGAACGACCGCTGCGTGGGCCGGTACGAGCCCCCCTCCACGACAACGCCGCCTCCGGCACCCCCGCCGACGTAGGTCCGCCGCACGCCGCCAGAGCCCCTGCCCGGCACGTTGTAGTAGGGCCAGACGACGCGGCCGGCCCGCTGGTCGGCCTCCCACTGCATCGAGCCCCAGTTGATGCCCGAGAGATTGAAGCTCGAGTAGGGATTGCGGGGTTCGCCGGCCTGGGCCGTGGCCACGAGCCAGATGATCGCGGCCAGCGCGAACAGGATCGTGAGCAGCATGCGGAACGGGCGCACGAGAACGGTCTCCGGGAGTTCCATACCAATGAGTATCCCTTGTACGAAGGCGCGGTGCGAATGGTTCACTTCAGCCCGGGTTTCCCCGCGTGGGACAGGCCTCAGCCTGTCGTGCCCCATGTGGGACAGGCCTCAGCCTGTCGTGCCCCATGTGGGACAGGCTTCAGCCTGTCATGCACCATGTGGGACAGGCTTCAGCCTGTCATGCACCATGTGGGACAGGCTTCAGCCTGTCATGCACCATGTGGGACAGGCTTCAGCCTGTCATGCACCCATAATGAGCGAACGTGGCTTCACGTCTTGCCGCGCTTGGGCCGGTAGCCGATCGATGTGCGGGGGCGGCGCTGCTTGCGCGAAGCAGACCCGCCTGTCTCCCCGCGGGCCGTGGCCGGCCCGCCGCGAATGTGGTCGCCGGAGGTTTCTTCCGAGAACGCGCGACTGGCCTCGCGACGCTTTTTGTCGAGGGCCTCCTGCGGCGGGCGGTCGGGGATCAGGCAGTCGCAGCCGCTGCCGATCAGGTCGTGCCTGCCCGCCTGCTCGAGCGCCCGGCGCACCTCGAAGTAGTTCTCCGGCTTGAAGAACTGGAGCAGGGCCCGCTGCATGCGGCGGTCCTTGAGGCCCTTGGTGACCTTCACCGGCTCCTTCGTCATCGGATCGAGCCCCGTGTGGTACATGCAGGCCGCGATGTCGAACGGGCTGGGGATGAAGTCCTGCACCTGGTCGGGCCTGTAGCTGTTGCGCTTGAGGAAGACCGCGAGGTCGATCATCTCCTCGACGCCGCTGCCGGGGTGGCTGGCGATGAAGTAGGGCACCGTGAACTGCTTTCTGCCGACGCGGCGGCTGGCTTTCGTGAACGCCTTGTCGAATTCGACGTAGTCGTCGGCCGACGGCTTTTTCATGAGCCGTAGGACCTCGGGATCGGTGTGTTCGGGGGCGACCTTGAGGTGGCCGCCCACGTGGTGCTCGGCGAGTTCCTCGAGATATTCGGGATCACGGCGTGCCAGGTCCATCCGCACGCCGCTGGCCACGAGCACCCGCTTCACCCCCTCCACGTTTCGCGTCTCGCGCATCAGGCTCTTGAGCGGGCCGTGGTCGGTGCCGAGCAGCTTGCAGACGGTCGGATGCACGCACGAGAGCCGGCGGCACTTCGCCTCGACCTCCGGCCGCGTGCAGCGCATCTGATACATGTTGGCGGTGGGGCCGCCGATGTCCGAGACCGTGCCCTTGAAGCCCGGCTGCCCGGCGAGCAGCTTGATCTCGGTGATCACGGAGTCCTGGCTGCGGCTCTGGATGATCCTGCCTTCGTGGGCCGTGATCGAGCAGAACGTGCAGCCGCCGAAGCAGCCGCGCATGATCTGCACGCTCGTCTCCACGACCTCGAAGGCGGGTATGCGCGCGGCGCCATAGGCCGGATGCGGCCGCCGCGTGAAGGGCAGGCCGTAGACCTGGTCCATCTCGTCCTGCTCGAGGGGCAGAGCTGGCGGATTCACGACGACCGCCTCGCGGCCGTGCCGCTGCACGAGCCGGCGGGCGTTGTGGGGATTGGTCTCGAGGTGGGAGATCCGCGTCATGTCGCAGAAGGCGAGCGTGTCGCTCGACACCGATTCGTAGGTCGGCAGTTCGACCGTGTCGGCCGCGCCGCCGCCCGGGCCGGTCGGCACAGGCTCGCTCGCCCCGAGCCTGTAGGCCACGCCACGCAGGTCGCGGAGGTCTTTCACCGTCTTGCCGGCGGCGAGGCCGTGGGCGACGTCGAGGATCGTCCGCTCCCCCATTCCGAACACGACGAGATCGGCCTTCGAGTCGAGGATGATCGAGCGGCGGACCGTGTCGCTCCAGTAGTCGTAATGGGCGATCCGACGCAGGCTCGCCTCGACGCCGCCGGCCACGACAGGCACGCCGGGAAACGCCTCACGGGCCCGCTGGCAGTAGGCGAGCGTGGCCCGGTCGGGGCGGCGGCCGATCTCGCCGTTCGGCGAGTAGGCGTCGTCATTCCGCACCTTCCGGTTGGCGGTGTAGTGGTTGATCATCGAGTCCATGTTGCCGGCGGAGACGCCGAAGAAGAGCCGTGGCCGGCCGAACTGCCGCCAGGGCTCGCAACTCCGCCAGTCGGGCTGGGCGAGCACGGCCACGCGGAAGCCGGCGGCCTCGAGGAGCCGGGCGAGCAGGCCGTTGGCGAAGCTCGGGTGGTCGACGTAGGCGTCGCCGCTGACGAACACGACGTCCACGGCGTCCCAGCCGCGCGCGAGCATGTCATCCCGCGTGGCGGGGAGCGGCGGACGGAGAGCGCGATCGAGTACGAGGGGCAGCGGCATGAAGACGGGCGGAGGTGAGGCGACAGCAACAAGTGTAGCCGCGGAAAAACGGCAGCAGGGCAGGCTGGTATATTCGGCATATTCTCCCGTCGGACGTCCGCATGCCCGTCCTCGCCCGCCTCGCGATCGCCGTGCCGCTGGCCCTCGTGACGACTGCCGCGTGGGCCGACGAGCCCCCCGCGCCGGCGCAGATCGCGGAATGGATCGACCAGCTCGGCGCCGAGCAGTTCGCCCAGCGCGAGGCCGCCAGCCGCAGCCTGGCAGCCGCCGGCCGCGCTGCGGTCGGCCCGCTCGCGGCCGCGATCGGCCGCGACGATCTCGAGGTGGCCAGCCGGGCCGTGGAGATCGTGCGCGGGTTCCTGTCGAGCGACGACGAGGCCCTCGCCGGCCAGGCGGAGCAGGTGCTGGAAGCGGTCGCCGAGGGGCCCGATACGGCCGTCGCCCAGCTCGCCGTCGGCACGCTCGACTTCCACCACCGCGGCATGACCGAGGCGGCCCGCGAACAGCTCGAGTCGCTCGGCGCGGTGATCACCGATGGATTCCTGGTCAGCGGAAGCCGGGGGCTGCAGGTCACGCTCAACTCCCGCTGGCGGGGCGGCGCCGAGGATCTGCGGCTCCTCTCCCGCCTCCGGGGCATCCGGCTGGTGGGCGTGTTCGGCGTGCCGCTCGACGGGGCGGCCGCGGCCGCGCTCGGCCGCCTGCGGGGCGTCGAGTCGCTGCAGCTGTTCGGCACGGGCATCGCCGACGATCACCTGGCGGCCCTGGCCGAGAAACTCCCCGAGACCCGGATCGACATCCGCAAGGGGGGCAAGCTCGGCGTCGCCGGCCAGCCGATGGTGGGCCCGTGCGTGATCACGCACGTGCAGGAGGGCTCGGCCGCCGCGAAGGCCGGCCTGCAGATCGGCGACGTGATCGTGGCGATCGACGGCGGGCCCGTGGCGAACTTCGAGGCGCTCACCGAGCGGGTCGGCAGGCACGCACCCGGCGACGCGCTCGACCTGGAGGTCGAGCGCACGGCTCCGGGCGAGCAGGCCCGGCGGTTCACCCGCGCGATCACGCTCGACGGCTGGGAGTAGGTGAATGCCCGCTGAACGCCCGACACCCGAGACGATCGACGTCCGCTGGCACGCCCCCGCGGTGACGCGGGCCGACCGCGAGCGGTCCGCCGGCCACAAGGGCTGCGTCCTGTGGTTCACGGGCCTTTCCGGCTGCGGCAAGAGCACGCTCGCCAACGCCGTCGACCGACGTCTCAACGCCCGGGGCATCCGCAGCTTCGTGCTCGACGGCGACAACGTGCGGCACGGGCTCAACGCGGCGCCGGCCATCCTGGAGCCGCGGCACGGGGCGGAGTTCGCCCGGCGGTTCGGCCTCGGCTTCGGCCCGCAGGACCGCGAGGAGAACATCCGCCGGATCGGGGCCGTGGCCGAGCTCTTCGCCCAGGCGGGCATCGTCGCGCTCACCGCCTTCATCAGCCCCTACCGCCGCGACCGCGACGCCGTGCGGGCGCTGCTGCCCCCCGGCGACTTCGTGGAGGTCCACGTGAAGGCACCGCTCGAGGTCTGCGAGGGCCGCGACCCGAAGGGCCTCTACAAGAAGGCCCGGGCCGGCGAGATCAAGGGCTTCACGGGCATCGACGACCCCTACGAGGAGCCGCTCGCGCCGGAACTCGTCGTCGACTCCGCGACCCGCCCACCAGACGAACTGGCCGCCGAAGTGATCGCCTGGCTCGAGCGCGCCGGCACAATCACGGCACGGACTGTATGAGCGGCACCGGCTCGAGGCTGCCCGTTCCACCATGTAGGACAGGCTTCAGCCTGTCATGCCTCACCGGCTGGCTCACTTCCGCGGCGCGATCAGCTCGACGATGTTGCCGTCGGGGTCGCGGACGCAGGTCAGGAACAGATCCTTGGCGATCGATTCCGGGATCGCGACGGGCGACTTGGCGAGCGGTGTGACGCCGATCTTCGCCAGCCGCGCCAGGGCGGCGTTGGTGTCGTCGACGATGATCGTGAGGTAGCGGAACCCCGTGTGCGAGTGGATGAACTCGTTGTCGCCCGTGCGGGGCGCGGTGCCGGCCACGCTCATCAGTTTGAGCTTGGTGGCCGAGTCGCCCTCGCCGAGCACGAGCACCCGCACCGAGAGCAGCTTGCCGTCGGTGAGGCCGGCGCCGGTCGCCACGTCGGCCGGCACGGTGAAGCCCGGCACTTCCCGGAAGCCGATCCCCTCGGTGTAGAACCGCACCGACTTCTCGACGTCGGTGACGACCGTGCCGAGATCGATCGTGGTTCGCGGAAACACGACAGGCTCCGCGGCCGAGGCGGCGCGCAGCACGAAGAGGGCGACCAGGGCCATCGACAGCGACAGTGAACAGGACGGGCGCTGCATCGCGGATGCTCCTTCGGGTGACGGCGGAGCAGCATACCTCAGGCCATGATCCCCTTCACGACCTTCCCCGCGACCCCCGTGAGCCGGACGTCGAGGCCCTGGAACTTCGTGGTCAGGCGGTGGTGGTCGATGCCCAGGAGCGCGAGCATCGTGGCGTGGAGGTCGTGGACGTCGACGACGTTCTCCACGGCCCGGTAGCCGAGTTCGTCGGTCGCGCCCCAGGTCGTGCCCGGCCGGATGCCGCCGCCGGCGAGGAACACGCTGAACGAGAGGATGTGGTGGTCGCGACCGCTGCCCTGGCCCATCGGCGTGCGGCCAAACTCGCCCCCCCAGAGCACGAGCGTGTCGTCGAGCAGGCCGCGGCGGGCGAGATCCTCGATGAGCGCCGCGGAGGGGCGGTCGACGGCCCCCGCCGCCTCCTTCATGCCACCCTCGATGCCGCCGTGGTGGTCCCAGTTGCGGTGGTAGAGCTGGATCATCCGCACGCCCCGCTCGGCGAGCCGCCGGGCGAGCAGGCAGTTGGAGGCGAACGAGCCGTCCCCCGGCTGCTTCACGCCGTAGAGGTCGAGCGTCTCCTGCGTCTCGCCGCTGAAGTCGGTGAGCTCCGGCACGCTCGCCTGCATGCGGAAGGCCATCTCGTACTGCGCGATGCGCGTGGCGATCTCGGGGTCGTTCCGCTCCTCGGCGAGAAAGCCGTTGAGCCGGTTGATCTCCTCCACCACCTGCCGCTGCGTGCTCTGGCAGACGCCCGCGGGATTGCCGATGTAGTGGACGGCGTCTCCCTTCGACTGGAAGAGGATTCCCTGGTAGCGGCTGGGCAGCACGCCGCTCGACCACTGCCGCGCGGAGATCGGCTGCTGCCCCGACTTCCCGGCGGACGTGAGCACGATGAAGCCGGGCAGGTTTTCCGACGCGGAGCCGAGGCCGTAGAGCAGCCACGACCCCATGCTCGGCCGGCCCTTGATGATCGAGCCCGTGTTCATGAAGGCATGGGCCGTGTCGTGGTTGATCTGCTCGGTCTGCATCGAGCGGATCACGCACAGGCGGTCGGCCTGCGCGGCGATGCGGGGAAAGAGGTCGCTGACCTCGATGCCCGACTCGCCGTGCCTCTTGAAGCCGACGAACGAGCCGCGCCCCTTGAGCACGGTGTTTTGCAACTGGGCGAGTTGCTGCCCCTTCGTGAAAGATTCGGGAAACGGCTGGCCGTCGAGGGCCTTGAGGGCAGGCTTCCAGTCGAACGATTCGAACTGCGACGGGCCGCCCGCCATGCAGAGGAAGATCACCCGCTTGGCCCGGACCGCGAAGTGGGGCCGGGCGATCGCGCCGCGCCAGTCGTCGGGCTTCGGCAGGGCACCGGGCTTCGCGGGGCCGGCGACGGCCTCGCGGCCGAGCATGGCGAGGGCCATGCCGCCGAGCCCGTAGGCGCTCTGCTCCAGAAAACTCCGGCGGGCGATCGTGATGGGGTCGAGTGGAGTCATGGTTCGTACTCTTTCGTCGTTCGCCTCCCTCGTTTGTTGTGCCAGATCAGGTTTCGCAAGGGCCAGAACGGTTCAATATCTCGTGATCACTTCCTGCGTGTTCAGCAGCACCCGGGCCACCTGGGCCCACGCGGCGTGTTCCGCCGGATCGAGCTTCGATCCCCGGGCGAGGCCCACGGCGAGCGACTTTTCCGCATCGGCCGGAGCGTTCTTGAACGCCTCGCGCTGGGTCGCAAGAAAACCGGCAAGGGAGGCCAGTTCCTTCGCGCTCGGTTCGCGGTTCACGGTGTGGCGATACGCGAGACGAATCCTCGCTTCATCGTCGCCGACGGAGCGATCTTCGAGGAGCCGCTGGGCAAACACCCGCGCCGCCTCGACGAACTCTGGGTCGTTCAAGAGCGTGAGCGCCTGCTGGGGCGTGTTGCTCGAGGTCCGTGCCGCGGCACACTCGTCGCGGGCCGGGGCGTCGAAGGTGGCGAGCATCGGGTGGAGGAACGAGCGCTGCCAGTGCATGTAGAGGCCGCGCCGCCACTGGCGGGCGTCGGTGTCGGCCACGTAGTCTCGGCCCGGGAACTGGATCGCCGCGTAGTAGCCCGCCGGCTGGTAGGGCTTCACGCTCGGGCCGCCGACGTCGTCGAGGTTGAGCAGCCCCGCGATCGCCAGCGCGTTGTCGCGGACGAACTCCGCCTCGAGCCGGCGCGGATTCTGGGAGGCGAGCAGCCGGTTGGCCGGGTCGACGACGAGCGCCGCCGGTATGAGCGAGCTCGAGCGGCGGTAGGCCTGGCTCGTGACGATGAGCCGGATCATGTGCTTGAGGTCCCAGCCCGACTCGCGGAACTCGCAGGCCAGCCAGTCGAGCAGCTCGGGATGCGTGGGCAATTCGCCCTGGGAGCCGAGGTCATCGACCACCGCGCTCAGGCCCGTGCCGAAGAACAGCGCCCAGAGCCGGTTCACGACGGCCCGGGGCGTGATCGGGTTGGCATCCGACACGAGCCAGTTCGCGAGGTCGAGCCGCGTGAGCCGCCGCTGGTCGGTGCTCGCGATCCGCCCCGGCAGGAACGAGGGCGTGGCGGGCAGCACGACCGGGCCGCTTTCGTCCTGCCAGTTGCCGCGGGGCAGCACGCGGATCGTGAGCGGCGCGGCGGCGGCCTGCGTGACCATCGTCCAGGCGCGGCCGCCGAACAGGCCGCGGGCCTTCGCGGCCAGCGCCCGCAGCTGCTCGGAGGCGGCGTGATCGTGGGCCGTGGAGAAGAGAAACACCCGCGCGGCATCGGCCGCCTGCTCCGGCGAACGCGCCGACGCGGGGGCGGTGAGCGCCGCGAGATCGGCGGGCCTGGCCACATCCGCAGGATCGGCGGCACCGAGCGGGCTGAGGGCGAGCCGCAGGGGCACGCGGCCCTCGCCGCCGATCCTCGCCACGAGCCGGTCGCCGGGCCCGAGGACGACGGGATCGACGACCCACACCGCCTCCAGGCGGGCCCCCTCCGGCAGGTCGAACGGCAGCCGCCATTCCCGCTCCACGCCGGGCACCTCGACGCCCGACGAGTAGACGGGTCGCTTGCACGTCGCATCTCCCGCACGCAGCGCGATCGGCCGCGGCTTGCCCTCGGCCGGATGCACCGCGAACGCGACGGTGAGCGATTCGCCGAGAACTGCGGCCCGCTGCGCGGGTTCGAGCGAGTCGTACGGGATCGTGAGCCGCACCGCCGCCATGGAGCCCGCGTCGGCCGCGTCCACGGCGACCTCGAGCGTTTCGTCCTTGCCGAGCGGCTTCTCGCCGGCGAACGTGCCGTCGTCCGCGATGGTGACGGTCGGTTCGGCCAGCGGCTTGCCGCCCTTCACCACGTGCGCCTCCGCGGGCGTCACCTGCAGCCAACCGTCGGGGTGACGTTCGAGGAACGACGCCGCAGTCGGCTCCCACGCGGCCCGGGCGGCTGCCGACTGCGGATCGGCGGCCAGCCTTGCCACCGCCGTCGCGAGGCCCTCCGCGAAGGCCTTTCGGGCCGCCGCCAGCTGTTTGTTCAGCCACGGGCTATCGACCTGGATCTCCGGCGGGAACGGATGGTCGTTGTCGAAGCCCCGCAGTTCCGGCTCGGGGGTGTAGCCGTACGACGTGTAGACGCCCCACTGCTTCACGTCGGCGAAGAAGGCCTGCAGCTCGTAGAAGTCGCGGGCCGTGATCGGGTCGAACTTGTGGTCGTGGCACTCGGCGCAGCCGAACGTGCTGCCGAACCACGCCGCCGCCACGCTCCGCACCCGCTCGGCGCCGTACTTGGCGAGATACTCCTTCGGCTGCGCGCCCCCCTCGCGGGTCATCATGTTGAGCCGGTTGTAGCCCGTGGCCACGAGCTGCTCGGGCGTGGGATCCGGCAGGAGGTCGCCGGCGAGCTGCTCGCGCGTGAATTGGTCAAAGGGCTTGTTCGCATTGAACGCTTCGATCACGTAGTCGCGATACGGAAAGATCCGCTGGTTCTGGTCGCCGTGAAAGCCGACGGTGTCGGCGTAGCGGGCGATGTCGAGCCACCACACGGCCATCCGCTCGCCGAAGTGGGGCGAGGCGAGGAGCGCGTCCACGAAACCGTCGCCCTCCGACCGCGGGCCGGCCTGCGCGAGCGCCGCCTCGGGCGGCAGGCCCGTGAGGTCGAGGGTGAGCCGGCGCTCGAGCATTTGGGGCGCCGCCTCGGCCGCGGGCTCGAGCCCCTTCGCGGCCAGCCGCGCGTCGATGAAGGCGTCGATCGGGTTCTCGCCCTCGTGGCCGGCGGGGAGGGCGGGGCGGGCGAGCGGCGCGTAGGCCCAGTGGGGCTCGTACACGGCCCCCTCGGCCACCCAGCGACGGAACAATTCCTTCTGCTCCGCCGAGAGCGGCTTGTGGGCCGACTCCGGCGGCATCGGATCGTCGTCGTCGAAGATCCGCCTGATGATCGCGCTCGAGTCGGGATCCCCCGGCACGATCGGCACGCCGCCGCCGTCGGTTTCCTTCAGGGCGGCGTCGCGAACGTCGAGCCGCATGCCCGCCTCGCGGGTCTTGGCGTCGTTGCCGTGGCAGTGGAAGCACGTGTCCGACATGATCGGCCGGATGTCGCGATTGAACGACACCCGGTCGGCAGCGGGGGCCACGGCGCAGCACGTGGCCCCGAGGATGGCCGCGAGGGCCGATCGGGCAGAGCGGTTCGCCATTGGATCACTCCACTGGAAAACGCCCGCGTCGCCGTCGGCCCGGGCGGGGGCTCGACGCGGACCCACATCTCGAGGCGGGTCGATCGGCGGACTGTCGTCTCCATTGTATCGTCCGGATCGCGGGCGAGGATCAAGTCGGCAAATGTACGAGTGGCGCCGGCTTCGGGCTCCCCAACCCGTAGGCGCCAGGAAGTTTCGGCGGAGTCGGTCGGTGGGCACGCGCAGACGCAGGGAGTCGTTGAGGACTATCGACGCCCGATCAAAACCCACGAGTTCTGTACTCTCAACGCGACCGAAGTCGAGCATGCCTACCGCCGGCTCCGAATGCGGGTTGTTGCCACCCGCCATACCGTCCGGCGCGCGAGTCGCCCCTAATCCAAGAAGCCGCTGAGCTCCTCGCTGCGGGCCGGGGCCTGCAGCTTGCGGACGGCCTTCGCCTCGATCTGCCGGATGCGCTCGCGGGTGACCTTGAAGATGTGGCCCACTTCCTCGAGCGTGTAGCTGTAGCCGTCGCCGAGGCCGTAGCGGAGTTTGATGATCTCGCGCTCGCGGTAGGACAGGCTCTTCAAGACCTTCGCGATCCGGTTGCGCAGCATCTCCTGCGCGGCGCCCACGGCCGGGTTCTCGGCCCCCTGGTCCGGGAGCAGGTCGCCGAAGTGGCTGTCTTCACTGTTGCCCACCGGGCGATCGAGGCTGATCGGGTAGCGGCTCATCGCCGTCACGCGACGCGTCTCGTCCACCGGCGTGCCGGCCCGGGCGGCGATCTCCTCGATCGTCGGCTCGCGGCCGTATTCCTGGAGCAGGGTGCGGGCGACGTTGCGCACCCGCGACATCGTCTCCACCATGTGCACCGGGATCCGGATCGTGCGGCTCTGGTCGGCCACCGCGCGGGTGATCGCCTGCCGGATCCACCAGGTGGCGTAGGTGCAGAACTTGAAACCGCGTCGATACTCGAACTTGTCGACCGCCCGCATCAGGCCCGCGTTGCCCTCCTGGATCAGGTCGAGGAAGGAGAGGCCGCGGTTGCGGTATTTCTTGGCGATCGACACGACGAGCCGGAGGTTGCCCTCGGAGAGGCCCCGCTTCGCCTTCTGGTAGCGGGCGTAGATCTCGCGGATCTCCGCCACGCGTCGCTTCAGGCTCTTGGGGGTCTCCTGGCAGGCCTTGAGGATCATCCGGTATTCGTCGACGAGCTTCTGCCGCGTCGCCGGAGGCTGCTTCGACTTCTTGTGGGCGTCGATCTTCGCCTTGAGCTCCCGGATCCGCGTGACGAAGCCCTCGAGCGTCGGGATCAGCGACTCGATCCGCTGGGTCCGCAGGCCGAGCTCCTCGACCAGCCGCACGCAGCGCCGCCGGCGCCGGCCCAGCCGGGCCCACGCGTCGCGCCGCTCCGCCATCCGCCGCTTCTTCGAGAGGGCGATCCGGTAGTCGGCCTTGTTCTGCCTGAGCAGCACCTCGAGCGTGCGCAGGTTGTGCGGCAGCCGGCCGAGGATCTGGTCCTTCTCGAGACGATCGGTGACCGACACCTGCACGGTGCGGTCGAACGGAAGCTCGCCGCGGTGCACGCGTGAGAGCACCTTGAACGCCTGCTGGCAGACGTACTCGCATTCGAGCAGCTTGGCCCGGAAGCGGGCCCGCGTGGTCTCGATCTGCCGGGCCAGATGGATCTCCTGCGCCCGCGTGAGCAGCGGGATCTCACCCATCTGCGTGAGGTACATGCGGACGGGGTCGTCCGACCAGTTCTCGACCTGCTCGATGAGCGACTCCTCCGCCTCACCGGACCCCTCCTGCCCGGCCTCGGCCTCCGCCTCGGCCTCCGCCTCGATCTCCCCTTCGGGCAGCGGGCCGGCTTCCTCGTCGACGAGCAAATCGGCGTCGGCCTCCTCGGCGTCGACGACCTTGACCGTCAGATCCTCGACCTCCTGGGGATTGGAAACGACGTCGTCTTCGAGTTCATCCAGCAGCGAGTCGTACAAAACAGTGCTCCTTCTTACGGATCGAGAGTCCCATCCATTCGACGATGCATCATTCGGGTGGCCGACAGTGTGATTCAAGGCGCGGCCAAGTCCAGTGGTGGGAAAACCACGCCGCCGTGGGCCGCGGGCCCGAATCTGGGCGACCTGCGGCCCCCGGGAAAGCACGGCACCGGACCGGGGGTTTCGAAAGGCCCACGATTATGCCGCTGCGGCGTGCGGAAGGCCAACTTTTTTTTTCGAAAATCGGGCGAACCTTCAGGAAATTGCCCGCCGCGTGGTAAAAAAATCCGCCGGGCGAATCTCTGCGGGCCTCGGCCGGGGCGGCCGGGACACGAACGACCATGACGACCTCGTTTCTCCTCCCCTGCGAATGTGCCGCCGACGTGGTCGTGACGGCGGGTCAGGCGGGAGGAATCGCCCGGTGTCCGCGCTGCGGGCGCGACCTGGCCGTGCCGCGGCTGCGTGACCTCGGCCGCCTGCGGCGGCGGGAGCCGGACTCCACGGCGGCTCTCCCGTGGCGGCCGGCCCACGCAGCGGCGCTGCTCGGGGCCGTCGTCGCGGCGCTCGCGCTGGTCGCCCGGTCGTGGGTCGGACTGCTGCCCGGCGACGGCTTCGACGAAGCCGCGCTCAGGGCGGCGGTGATGGCCGCCGACGACCGGGAGATAGCCCGCGCCTGGTACGGGGGCTTGTGGCGGAACCGTGTGCGCCGCCTGGCCACCGAGGAGGAATTCCGCATCCAGTGGAGGGCCCGGTTCTCTTCCGGCCTCGGGCGCGGGCTCACCGCGGCGGCCGTGGGGGGCATGATCGTCGCGGGGGCGGCCGGCCTTCTGCTGGCGACGGCGCGGCGTGGCTCGGCGACCCGGGGGGCCTAGGCGGGGGGGCGGGGAATGCTCGAGGTGCCTCGGGCCGCGGCCCCACCACGACGAACAAATTCTAGCGCTGGCGGGCGGTGCCCGCTGCGGTGCGCGGCTGCTGCTGCGGTGGCTGCTGCCGTTGCTGTTGCTCGACGGCGCCCATGCCGAGGGAGAGGCCGGGGAGCCACGAGCGGAAGAACGACGCCTTCTCGGGCTGCCGCGCCGGCCCGGTCTGCCCGGCCGCCGAGCGGGGTGGACGCGGCGCCTGGCCCGGGCGGCCGGTGGCGGCTGGCTCGGCCGGCCGCGTGACGCGGGCCTGCTGGACGGGCGGCACGGGTTTCCGGGGCGGCTCGGGAGACGCCGCCCCGGTGTCGGAATCCTGCATGGTCTCCCGGACGGCGGGTACGAACGAGCGGTCGGCTTCGAGCGCGATCCGCTCCGGCACCACGAGGTACCGCATCGGCGGCTGTGCAGGGGCTCGCAATGGCTCGATGCCCCGCGCGTCGACCGCGGGGTCGATGTCGGTGGCCGGGTGCGTCGACACCACGACCGGTGCGTCCACCACGGGCTGCGGCCCGCTGCTCACGACGCCCGCCGGCTGCGACGTCGCTTCCGCGGCCGCCGTGGGAGAGGGCACCACGGCGGTCAGGGCGGTCATGGCGGTCATGGCGGTCATGGCGTCGCCGGTCGGGGCCGCGGAAGGCGGGGGCTGGTGAACGGGAGCCGACGGCGGTTCCCCGGGGCTCCAGAGATCGGGCTGATCGGTCGATCCGCCGACCGTCTGTGGCGCGGGCGGCGTCACGCCGGCCATCTGGGCCTCGTCGGGCGCCGCGGCCCTCACGAGCTGCACGCTGAGCACGGGCTGCCCCTCGCGCACCGGGTGTCTGAGCACCAGGCCCTCGAAGGAGTCCCGCGGCCGCATCGCCGCCGCGGGGAGCATCGCCTTGGGCCAGTCGCGCAGGGCCACGTCCCAGACCGTCACGGGAGCGCCCTGCGGCAGCGACCGCAGGGCCACGAAGATCGGTTCGCTTTCCACCCGCGGCTGCCGCTGCGCGAGGCGGACGTCGAGCGCCCGATTGACTACCACGGCCGCCGCCGCCCCCGCGAGAAACGCGGCGGCGAAGACCGTGGCCGCCCGGGGGCGCGTCGATCGAGTCGCGTGGTTCGTGGGTCGCGGTGCGGTCATCCGACGGGCTTTCATGTCGGGCAACCGACGGCCGACCGGCCGGCGTCCTCCCGCGGTCAATTGAATCGACCGCCTCCGGAGCGCACGCCCACCCCGTCCGCGCGGCCCGCGTGCGGGCTGCTCAGATACCGCAGCCTGCCGCGCGGGCCGGCGACCGCCAGCCCGCAGGGTCGGCTCAGCTTGCCCTGCCCCGCGTCAATCGGCCGCGGACGGCGTCGGGCCGTCGTCGTCGGCGAACCCCGCGGTGGCGAAACCCGCGGTTGCGAAACCCGCGGTAGCGAAACGTGGATCGGCCGTCCGACCCTGTGGCCGGATCGCGAGCAGCCGGCGGCACTGCCCCGACGCCGTGCGATCCCGAAAGAACGCGTCGCCGACCGTCGACGAAGCGGTACCGCAGCCGCCGACGAGCAACGTGCCCCCCTGCGGGATCGTGGCGGTGAACGCGAGACGCTCGAACGGTGCGCGACCCTGGCCCGCTTCGAGTCGGAACGCCCCCTCCTCGCCGACCCACGTCCGCTCGAGCGGCCCGTGTCTCACGGTGGGTACGAGTTCGATCCGCACCCGTCCGTCGGCGGCGGGCCAGGCCCTGAGCGCGAAGTACGCGCTGGCGTCGTGATACGTCGCGCCGTGCACCTCGCCGCCGTCGTGCTCGAGCAGAATCACCTCCTCGAGCCCCGTCGCCGCCACGACCTCGGTGTGGCGGCCCGGCAGCAGCCTGAGAAACCTGCGCAGCACCGGGGGCCGCTCGGCCGGGCCCGCCGGAACAGCGTCGGGTTCGGCGCCTGCCGCGGCGGGCGCCAGCCGCGCGGCGAGTTCGGGGGGCGGCTGCCCGGTCAGCAGCCCCACCCGCAGCCCGTTGGCGGCCAGCCGCCCGCGCAGCGCGCGGTCGAAGGCCTGCTCGTCGGCGGTCGCCCAGAGTTCGTCCTGCCAGGCGGCGTCGCGGTCGTCGGCACGGGCGAAGACGATCTCCAGAGGCACCGTCTTCGGCGCGGGCCGCTGCACGATGGGCGCCGCTCCGTCGGCCGCGGCGGGCGTCGCGTGCGGCCAGCCCCGGCCCTCGTCGGCCGAGGGCGTGAACCTGCAGCCGGCGGCCGCGCAGGCGCACAGGGCCGCGCACGCGAGGTGGCTCCGGGGTCGGCGCATCGCCATGTGCTCCGCAGAAAACGGGCGGATTGGGGCGGGGAGGGTAGCGGCCAGCGCTCCGCCGGGTCAACGGCGCCGCCGCCGGTCAGGAGGCCGCTTTCACGGCGTTGGCGAACACTGCGAGCCCCGCGCCCGCCGCGCCGGCCTCGAGCCGGCCGCTCCACGCGGGATGCTGCGTGGCGTCGATGAACCGCTCGGGGTGCGGCATCAGCCCGAAGACGCGGCCGCTCTCGTCGCAGGCGCCGGCGACGTCGGCCGCGGCGCCGTTGGGATTGGTCGAGGCGCCCGCCTGATCGGCCGTGTACCGCAGCACGAGCTGGCCGGCGGCGTCGAAGGCGGCCAGGTCGGCCGCCGACCGTGCGGCGAACCGCCCCTCGCCGTGCGCGATCGGCAGTTCGAACGGCGCGTCGAGCCCGGTGAGGAACATGCACTTCGGGCCGCGGACCTCGAGCCGCACCCAGCGGTCGATGAACGAGCCGGAGCGGTTGTGGGCGAGCGCGGCGCGGGGCCGGCCGGCCGCGTCGGCGAGCAGGAGGCCCGCCTGCAGGAGCACCTGGAAGCCGTTGCAAATGCCGAGTACGAGGCCGCCGCGGTCGCGGAAGCGGTGCAGGGCGTCGCCCATCCGCAGCGCCAGCTCGAGCGCGAAGATGCGGCCGCTGGCGATGTCGTCGCCGTAGGAGAATCCCCCGGGAATGCACACGATCTGCACGTCGTCGAGGAGCGCCGGCTTCGCGGCGAGCGCCCGCACGTGCACCCGCTTCGCGATCGCGCCGGCCCGCTCGAAGGCGTGGGCCGTCTCGTGGTCGCAGTTGGTGCCGGGGGCACGCAGCACGAGCGCGCGGGGCGAGAGCATCAGCTGACGCTCCTTTCGCCGCGCCACGCGCGGGCGAGCCGGGCGACCGGAACCGTCGTCGTCGCCCCGGCGGCGGTGATCCCGAGCACGGGATCCTCCTGCACCGTGCCGATCCAGGCCCAGGGGGTTCCGCGCCGCCCGAGGTCGGCGGCGAACCGCTCGGCCGCGGCGGCCTGAACGGCGCACACGAACCGCCCCGGCGTTTCGGTGAAGGCGACGGCCAGCGGCCGCGCCGCGCCGGGCGCGGCGATGTCGGCCGGAACCGCGTCGAGGTCGATCGCGGCGCCCAGGCCGCCGGCGAGCGCCATCTCGGCCACGGCCGTAAGCAGGCCGCCGTCGGAGCAGTCGTGGCAGCTCGCGAGCAGGCCGGCCCGGCACGCCGCGGCCACCGCGGCGAAGACGGCGCGGCAGGCGGCGACGTCCACCTCCGGCACGCGGCCGCCGCCCACGCGGCCGGTGAGCTCGAGCTGGCTGCCGGCGAGGTCGCCGCGCGAGAGGCCCACGATCGCGAGGCGGTCGCCGGGCCGCTTGAGGTCGGGCGTGAGGGCCCGCCGCACGTCGTCGAGCTGGCCCAGCGCCGTCGCCAGGAGCGTGGGCGGGATCGACGCCTCGCGGTTCGCGCCCGCCGCGTCGGTCCAGGCGAAGACGTTGTTGAGGCTGTCCTTGCCGCTCACGAAGGGGGCCATGAACGCGATCGCGACGTCGTGGCAGGCCCGGCAGGCCTCCACGAGCGTGCCGAGCGACTCCGGCCGCCGCGTGTCGCCCCAGCAGAAGTTGTCGAGCAGCGCGACGCGCTCCGGGTCGGCCCCCACGGCCACGACGTTGGCGATCGCCTCCACGATCGCGCCGGCGGCCATCTGGTAGGGATCGCGCCGGCCGAGTCTGTGGCGCAGCCCGACGCCGAGGGTGATCCCGCGGTCGCGGCCGAGCACGCCGCGGATCACGGTGCCGTCGGCGGGGCCCGCGCCCGGGCCGAGCAGCGGCTTGACGACGCTCGCCCCCTGCACCTCGTGGTCGTACTGCCGGACGATCCATTCCTTGCTCGCGACGTCGGGCAGGGCGAGCACGTCGAGGAGCGCCGAACCGAGGTCGCCGGCCGCCGCGGCGAAGCGGGCGGGCTCCTCCGGGGGGGCGGCATGCTGCGACCGGAGCCGCACCCGGGGACGCCCCTCGTGGAGGAAGTGGCAGTCGAGCTCACCGGCGGTGCGGCCCTCCCAGCGCAAAAGCAGCTTTCCCGAGCCGGTGAACGTCCCGATCGCCGTGGCCTCCACCCCCTCGTCGGCCGCCACCCGCGCGAGCTCTTCCCAGTCGGTCGGGGCGACGGCGAGCACCATCCGCTCCTGCGCCTCCGAGATCCAGACCTCCGTCGCCGAGAGGCCGTCGTACTTCAGCGGCACTCTGTCGAGGTCGACCGTCGCGCCGAGCACGGCCCCCATCTCGCCGACCGCGCTCGAGAGGCCGCCGGCGCCGCAGTCGGTGAGCGCGTGGAAGAGCTTTTGCCGCGCCGCCTCGAGCACGAAGTCGACGAGCGTCTTTTCATGGATTGCGTGGCCGATCTGCACGGCCCCGCCCGACTGGCTCTCGCTCGTGCTCGTGAGCTCCTCGCTCGAGAAGGTGGCGCCGTGGATGCCGTCGCGGCCGGTGCGGCCGCCCGCCACCACCACGAGGTCGCCCGGCTGCACCGCCGCCTCGGCCGAGTGGCGCGGCATGATCCCGACCGTGCCGCAGAACACGAGCGGGTTGCAGAGATAGCCGGGGTCGAAGGCGACGGCCCCGGCGATCGTGGGGATGCCCATCCGGTTGCCGTAGTCGCGCACCCCGGCCACCACGCCCGCGAGCAGCCGGCGCGGATGGATCACGCCCGGCGGCAGGTCGGCGGCCGGCGTGTCGGGCGGCCCCACGCAGAACACGTCGAGGTTCGCGATCGGCCTCGCGCCCAGGCCCGTGCCGAGCACGTCGCGGATCACGCCGCCCAGGCCCGTGGCGGCGCCGCCGTAGGGCTCGATGGCCGACGGGTGGTTGTGCGTCTCCACCTTCACGCAGATGTCGTGGTCGCCGTCGAACCGCACCACGCCCGAGTTGTCGCGGAACACGCTCACGCACCAGTCCTGGGCGCCGAGCCGTGCGCGGATCGTGCGGGTGGCGGCGAACACGGTCTCCTTGAGGAGGTTGTCGTACCGCGCCTCGCCCGCGGGCCCGGTATGGTCGACCGCGCTCGAGAGCGTCTTGTGGCAGCAGTGCTCGCTCCAGGTCTGCGCGATCGTCTCGAGTTCGATCGCGAACGGGTCGCGGCCGAGCGTGCGGAAGTGGTCGCGCACGGCGGCGAGTTCGCGGGCGGAGAGCGCGAGCGAGCGGTCGCGGCTGAGGCGGGCCAGCGCCGCGTCGTCGAGCCCCTCGAGCCGCACCACCTCCTGCGCGAACGTCCACGGCCGGCCCCCCGCGAGCGACTCGAGCGCGAGCGGCCCGATCACGACGTCGTGGATCGCCTCGCTCGCGAGCAGCTTCCAGGCGAGGCGTTCGGCGTCGGCCTGCGGCAGGGCGGGCAGCCAATACTTGCGGATGCTGCGCACGGCCTTCGGCTTCATGCCGAGGAGCGCGAGGGCCTCGGCGGCACTCTGCCCCGCCGGATCGGTGACGCCGGCCCGCGGCAGGACGTGGAGGGGCGTGGGCAGATCGGCGGGGCCGGCCGCAAGCGCCGGGTCGCCGACCGCGCCGAGAACGAACGATTCGGTGACGGGATCGGCGAGCAGGCGGGCGGCCAGGCGCTCGGCGTCGGCCCGGGAGAATTCCCCCTCGATGAGCCAGCCGGCGACGGTGCGGGCCCGCGTGCAGCCCGCGATGCCGAGTTCCGCGGCGCCCGCCACGAGGGCCCGGGCGGCGTGGTCGGCATCGGCCTCGCGCGGCGAGACGTCAACTTCCCACAGCATCGCGCGCGTCCTTGGCGGCCTGGAGGAGGGTCACGAGTCTGCGGCGGTCCCCCTTCTCGAGTGCCGTGAGCAGCCGCTCGGTGGCCGCGGCCACCTTCGAGAGAGCCCGGGCGACGGGCGCCGCGTTGTCGAGGAGGATGTCGGCCCACAGGTCGGAATCACCGGCTGCGATCCGCGTGGTGTCGCGCCAGCCGCCGGCCGTGAACCGCCGCGCCTCCGGCGGGGTGGCGGCCGCCAGTGCGGCGGCGAGCACGTGGGGGGCGTGGCTCGTGGCCGCGAGCAGGCGGTCGTGCTCGGCGGGCCGCATCGTGAACACGGTCGAGCCCAGGGCCGCCCAGAACTCCCCCGCGGCCTCAACGTCGGCTGCGGGCGTCGCGGGGGCGGGCGTGACCACGGTGACCCGGCCGGTGAACAGGTCGTCCGCGGCGGCGGCCGGGCCGCGGCGGTGGCTGCCGGCGAGCGGATGCGCGCCGACGAACCGGCCGCGCCGCCCGCGGCGCCGCCTTTCCCACGCTTTCACGATCGAGCCCTTCGTGCTGCCGGCGTCGGTGAGGAGCGTGCCCGGCCGCACCGCGACGTCGGCCGCGTCGAGCAGGCGCGGAATCGCGGCCACGCCGGTGGCCACGACCACGAGGTCGGCCTCGGCGGCGGCCCGCTCGAGATCGGTGGTTGTGTCGGTGACGGCCCCGAGCCGGCGGGCCTCGGCGAGCGATTTCGGCGAGCGGCCCACCCCGATCACCCGGCCCGCCAGGCCCCGGGCCCTGAGCGCGAGACCGATCGAGCCCCCGATCAGGCCCACGCCGACGACGGCGACGACGGGCCAGTGCGGGTGCGGGGCGGCGGCGGGCATGGCGGGTTTTTAGCAGATGCGCCGGGGCTGTTATAGAAGGTGGCGGATTCCCGGCGGCGCTGCAGATGCCCTTTCGCTCCGAGCTCCCCGCGCCCCTCCTCGCCGACATGCTCGGCCGGCTCTCGACGGCGCTCGCCGCCGGCATCGACCTGCGCCGGGCGTGGGCCGGCGAAACCGCCCGCTCGCCGGCACGGTGGCGGCCCGCGCTCGAGCGGGTGGCGACGGCACTTGCCGACGGGGCGCCGCTCGGCGCGGCGCTCGCGGCCGCGGGCCCGGCGTTCCCGCCGTTCGTCCGCGGCATGGCGGCCGTCGGCGACCAGACGGGGCACGAGCCCGAGACGCTCCGCGACGTGGCCGAGACGCTCCGCGCCGCGATCCGCGCCCGGCGCGAACTGCGCCACAGCCTGGCCGCGCCCGCATTCCAGCTCGTGGTGGCCCTCGCCGTCGTCGGGATCCTGATCCTGATCGCGGGGCTCCTGCGCGACGCCGAGGGGCGGCCCGTCGACCTGCTCGGCACCGGGCTCGCCGGGCCCGGGGGGCTCGCCCGCTACGCCGCGCTCGTCGCGACCGCGGCCGCGGTCGCCGGCGGCGCCTTTCGGCTCGGCCTCGCCGACTGGCGACGCCGCGGCGTGGTGCGGGCGGTCGTGGAGCGCGTGCCCGTCGTGGGGCCGGCGGCGCGGGCGGCCGAGGCGGCGGCCTGGTGCCGGGCGGCGGGCCTCGCGAGCGGCGCCGGTCTGCCGGCCGGCCGGCTGATGCGGCTCGCCGCGTCGGTGGCGCCGGGCCTCGCGCTCGACCCCGACGCGGTGGAGGAGTCGCTCCGTGGCGGGGCGACGCTGGCCGACGTGCTCCGCGCCGCGGGGCGGTTTCCACGCCGGCTGGTGGAGATGGTCGACGTGGGCGAGCTCACCGGCACCACCGCCGAGGCGCTCGACCGGCTGGCCGGCGAGTTCGACGGCGAGGCGCGGCGGGGGCTCGCGGCAGCCGCCCGGGGAGCGGGGTTTCTCGTGTGGCTCGCAGTCGCGGGCCTGATCGCCCTTGTCGTGTTCCGGATTTTTTCGTCCTATCTGGGCATGCTCCAGGACGCCGCCGGCGGAATCTGATGGCTCCTTCACGCGCCTGTCGCGCGGCCCTGATCGCCCTCTGCGTGGCGTGCGGCGCACGCCCCGGTGTCGCCGGCTCCCCCTCGGCGGCGAAGACGCAGCAGGAGACGATGGCGGAGCGGGGCTACGTGCGCTACCGCGGGGCGTGGCGCACGGCGCAGGAGATCGAGCTCGTCGAGCGGGCCGAGCGGGCCCAGACCGCGCGGGCGGAGTGGAAGGGGCGGCTCGAACGGCTGCGGCGGCAGCTCGAGCAGCCCGCGCACGCCGACCGGGCCGCGGAGGAGATGGCCGAGATCGCCGACCCCGCCGCCGTGCCGGCGGTCTCGGCGGCCCTGGCCGAGGAACGCGCGTTCCGCGTCCGCGGGCTCCTGCTCGCGGCCCTCGCCCGGATCCGCTCGGCCGACGCCACGCGGTCGCTCGTGCTGGCCGCGCTCGACCACGCCGATCCCGAGACCCGGATCGCGGCGGTGGAGCACCTCGCCACCGTCGGCCCGGAGGCCGCGCTCGCCGCCTTCGCCGCGGCGCTCGAAAGCCCCGAGAACCCGCGGGTGAACCGCGCGGCCGAGGCGCTCGGCCGGCTCCTCGCGGCGGTGCCGCGCGAGTCGCCCGTGCGGGACGACGACGCGGTGCTCGGCCGGCTCGTGGCGGCGCTCCAGACCCGGCACGTGACCGTGGCGGGGGAGGGCCCGCCGGAGGGCTCGACGAACGTCACGTTCACGCCGTCGGGGGGCGGGCTGGCGCTCGGTGGCGGGCCCAGGCGGGTGCCGGTGACGCTGAAGAACGACCGCGTCCTGGAGACGCTCGCGGCCCGGGCGGGGGTGAACTTCGAGTGGGACCTGGCCGCGTGGCGGGCCTGGCTCGCCACCCGCGAAGCCCCCGCGGACCTCGACCTGCGCCGACGGTGACGATCTCACCAGGTGAGGCGCAGGGGGAGTCGGCGAACGCTCGAGGAGATTGGGCTGCCGCAGCCCGGCGACGAGACTTTTGCCGCTCCCCCGGAGCCGACGTCCACGGGGGATGCACGTTCGTCACGCGGCGCGGCGGCGCGGGAACCACTCGGCGTCGAGCACGAGCAGGGCCACGCGGTTTTCCAGGTTCGGCCGGAACACGGTGAGGAGCACCAGCGGCAGGAACCAGGCCATGAACAGTCCGCCGTTGTGCGCCTTCCAGAACTGGCTGCCGAGGAGCACCGCCGCGGAGCAGCTCAGGAGCGTGCCGAGGTTCTTGGGTGCCGGCCAGATCGCGAGCGTGGCGATCATGGCGATGAAGGCGGCCAGCACCGGCAGCCGGAAGACGGGATCGTTGAACGGGAGGGCCCAGAAGCCCTCGAGCGACACCTCGCTGGGGAAGATCCAGCCGAACATCTGCCGCAGCTGGCCGGCGAAGACCGCCGCGCTCGGCGAGGTGATCCAGAGGGCCGCCACGAGCAGCGCGAGCGCCGTGCCGACGCCGAGCGCGAACCGGCGGATGCCGCGCTCCCAGTAGAAGCTGCACCACAGCGGCAGGAGAAAGACAGGATAGTAGATCGTGCCGATGGCCAGGCCCACGAGCGCCCCGGAGACGAGCGGCCGCCGGTAGGCGGCGATCGCCCACAGCACGAGCGCGCCGGGGAGCGCGTGGTCGACCCGGCCGGTCATGAGCGCGGTGGAGGGGAGGAGCAGGTAGAGCACCGCGGCCGCGATGCCCAGCCGCGCGTTCTCGAAGTGCAGCCACCCGACCGCCACCATCCCCGCCACGATCGCCAGCTGGGAGATGATCGCCATCACGCGGGCGGTGGTCTCGTGGAGGGCCCGGCGGCTCTCGCCAGCGGCGGGTGCGGGCCCGATCGACGCCTGATCGGGGGTGAAGAGTCGCTGTGTGGAGAGCTGCGGCAGGAGGAAGAGCAGGGGGTAGCCGGGGCCGAGGCGGGCGAGCTGGTCGGCGTCGACCTCGGCGGCCCGCGCCTCGAGCTTCGTGGCCGCGGCGGCCCCGGCGAGGTCGTCGCGCTGCGGCCGCGTGGTGATCACGTTGGCCAGCAGGAAGACGAGCAGCGACAGCCCCAGGAACACGAGGCCGCCGACGGACAGATTGGGCTCGAGCAGGGGCCGGCGGACCATCAGCGAGTCGAAGAGCATCCGCACGAGCAGGGCCCCGCAGACGGCGAAGATCCACATGAAACCCATCTGCTGCACCGCCGGGCTAGCCTTGAACCCGCCGTATTCCACGGCGAGCAGGCCGGGCGCGAGCAGGATCAGGCCGACGAGGTCGAGGTTGCGCACGCTCAGCACGCGGTTGAACTTGAAGAACAGCGCGATCGCGAGGAGCGACGAGAGGTAGAACCACGTCGTGGGGTTGACGCGGTAATACTGGAAGAGGATGTCGCTCATGCCTGCCGCCGGCCCCGGATGGGGTGCCGTCACAACCGCCTCGAAAGAGCCTACGTCGGGGGCGCCGGCTTGGGAAATCGCGGGCCCTGCGGGGCGGCCGGGGCCGACGACGCGGCCGGGGCCGTGGCGGCCGACGGCCGGCCGAGGAGCGCCTCGGGGGTGGAATCGAAGGCCAGGGCGGCGGCCCGGTTGACCCAGTGGAGGAGCGGCCGTGGAGACGCATCGTGGGCGAGGACGGGCTGCGGCAGTTCGAAGAGCCGGCGGGCGTCCTCGGCCATGTCGCCGGAGCGCGGCACGAGGTCGTGGCCCACGAACCGGCGGAAGGCGTCGAGGATCGCTCCAACGCGGCGCGACCAGGCATCGGCCTCGATCCGCCCCGGTCGCTTCATGCCGGGTCGCTTCATACGCGGATGTTTCGCAGACCGGCGCACCGCCCGGTGCTGGACGACGCCCCTCCGAAGGCTACTGCTGGTCGTCGGTGACGCCGCTTTCGGCCCCGGCCCGGGTGACCAGCGCGGCGAACACCCGGATCGCGACGCTCTCGTTGATCGTCCGCACCGATCCGTCGCCCATCACGGCGTTGACGACGTTCGGGTGGAAGGAATAGGGGTCGCCCGTGCCTTCCTTGCCGTACAGTGATGTGCTGAAAACCGCCGTGTCGACACTCTCGCCGTTGGTGACGTTGATCGCCTGATCGGGGGTGCCCGAAGCGCCGATCGACGAGCCGTCGGCCTTCGCCCCCTTGAAGGCCAGGTCGCTCGCCGGTCGGCACCAGCCGCCGCCGTTGACGCGGCCGTTCGTCTGGTCAACGTCGCTGTTGACGACGCGGCCGCGGATGATCTTGACGGGCCGGCCCGCCGACTCGACGAGCGCGATCGTCTTCGAGAGGCCGTCGGTGCACTGCCGCAAATAGACGTCGGTCTTGCCGTCGTAGTCCTTCGAGAGCAGGCCCAACGACGGGTGGCCGATCCCGTTGGTGTAGGTACCCGATGACATGACTTTTTGCGTGTCGGGAGCCACCACGTCGGCCAGGCCGCTGAGCCGCGCGTCCACGAACGTCGTCGGCGAGTAGTCGGTCGTCTCGCAGAACAGGCCGGTCGAGCCGGTCAACGTGGTGCCGTCGGCGCTGACCGTGCGATTCGTGTTGCCGAAGCCGCTCGAAGAGGTATCCGGATCGCCGTCGAGCGAGATCACGGAGTCCGCCGGGCACTTGAGCGCCTTGATCTGCGTCATCGCGAGCACGCCGTTGGCGATGGTGTAGTTGGAGCCCGCCACGGGGGTGGTATCCGTCCAGTTCGCGGCCGTGCCGGAGTTCCAGTTGCGGGCCACGACCGGCTCCTCGATGAACGCCACGCACCGCGTGACCCACGACAGCCGCCCCTTGGTGCCGACCTGGGGCCGCGTGCTGTGGGGCACCCGCTCCTTGTTCACGTTCATGTAGTTGTGGATCATGAGGCCGCACTGCTTGAGGTTGTTGGTGCAGCTCGACCGGCGGGCCGCCTCGCGGGCGCTCTGCACGGCGGGCAGGAGGAGGCCGACGAGCACTCCGATGATCGCGATCACGACGAGCAGTTCGACGAGGGTGAAGCCGCGGCGGGGCCGAGGCAGTGAAACGATCGACATGGGAAACGCTCCTTTCAGGGAAGGTCGGTCAACGAAAAAATCGTCCGTGGATTTGGGATGGGGAAGCCTGATGTGCGGTCTCGGAAGCCTGGTGTGCGGTCTCACTGGATCACGAGTTCGAGGTCGCCGGTGGTGCCCCTGATCTCGACGGCAAGCGGCGTGGAGCGCAGCTGCGTGTAGGCCGACGGCACCGCGACGGCCCGCAGGCCCGCGGCGCCGGGCTGCCGACGTGGCCGGACGGCGACGGCGTACCTGCCCTCCGGCAGGCCCACCGCCGCGTCGCGGCGAAACGCGCCGTCGGCGTCGGTCTGCATCGCCGTCCAGAACCGCTTGCCCTGCGCGGCCGGCCCCTGGAGCTGGAATTCGAGCAGGCCGTCGCGCAGCGGCTCGTCGTTCACCCGCACGCTGCCGGCCACGCCGTGCAGCCGCGTGGGCTTCGGAATGACGAGGTAGGCCGCCCAGAGCAGGCCGCAGCAGGCCGCGGCCCCGATCAGCCGCGGCGCCCAGCGGGCGACGCCGGTGCGCACGAGCAGGTGGGCCGCCCGCTGCTGCAGGCGCTCGATCCGCGCCTCGAGCGAGGGCCGGGGGCGGCGCGGCGGCGCGGCGGTGCGGACCTGACGCTTGTGCCGCTCGATCAGGTGCTTGAGCGCCTCGTCGGCGGCGGCCGCCGAGGCCATCGGCGCGGCCACGCCCCGCCGCCTGAGGTGGATGCGCTGCCCGGAATCTCCGAACTGCCCTGCATCTCCGAAACCGGAACGGGTCTGATCGGCGGGGGACATCGGGGTGGCTCCTGCGAGCTGACGTCGTCCTCCGGTGGTTCCGGTCGGCGGCGGGGCGGGGGGTTGTGGCGGGGAGGGTGGGGCGGGGGTCGGCGG
>Ga0214923_10001068_pt1 | contig 39878 bp, 31 predicted proteins | sample LL1510_MetaG_FD_177993 | JGI IMG/M metagenome (GOLD analysis project Ga0214923, IMG submission 177993) | Freshwater microbial communities from Lake Lanier, Atlanta, Georgia, United States - LL-1510 | ecosystem: Environmental > Aquatic > Freshwater > Lake | place: USA: Georgia | collected...
TTGGACTGAACCTATAAGTAATGGTGGAACAGAAATAACAGGTTATACAGTAATAAGTAGTCCCGGAGGACTACGGACAACAGTTAATGATACAACAGCAACTGTTTTAGGATTAACTAACGGCACAACTTATACTTTTACTGTAATAGCAACAAATGCTGCAGGTGATTCATTACCATCTAGTGCATCAAATTCAATAACACCAAATATTATACCTAATGCACCTACAAGTGTATCAGCAACCGCTGGTAATTCTCAAGCTACTGTCTCTTGGACGGCACCTATAAGTAATGGTGGAACAGAAATAACAGATTATACAGTAATAAGTAGTCCAGGAGGACTAACAGCAACCGTTAATAATACAACAGCAACTGTTTTAGGATTAACTAACGGCACAACTTATACTTTTACTGTAATAGCAACAAATGTTGCAGGTGATTCATTACCATCTACTGTATCTAATTCAATAACACCAAATATTATACCTAATACACCAACAAATATACTAGCAATCGCAGGTAATTGTAATGCCAATGTATCTTGGACAGCACCTATAAGTAATGGTGGAACAGAAATAACAGGTTATACAGTAATAAGTAGTCCTGGAGGACTAACAACAACAGTTAATGATACAACAGCAACTGTTTTAGGATTAACTAACGGCACTGCTTATACTTTTACCGTAATAGCAACAAATGCTGCAGGTAATTCATTACCATCTAGTGCATCAAATTCAATAACACCAAATATTATACCTAATGCACCTACAAGTGTATCTGCAACCGCAGGTAATTCTCAAGCTACTGTCTCTTGGACTGAACCTATAAATAATGGTGGTACAAAAATAACAGGTTATACGGTAATAAGTAGTCCAGAAGGATTAACAGCAACAACGTCAAAATGTTCAAAAACTTCAGCAACAGTTTTTGGATTAACTAATGCTATTGCTTATACTTTTACTGTAGTAGCAACAAATGCGGCAGGTAATTCATTACCATCTGAACCATCTAATTCAATAACACCAGATATTATACCTAATGCACCTATAATTGGAACAGCAATAGCAGGTAATACTCAAGCTACCGTCTCTTGGAATCCACCTATAAATAATGGAGGCACACCCATAACTGGATATATTATAAGAAGTAATCCAGCAGGTACAGAACCAATTACTGTAAATAGTAATACATTAACAACAAATATAACAGGATTAACTAATGGTACAAATTATACTTTTACTGTTGCAGCAATAAATGCTATAGGTATTTCATTACCATCTAGTTCATCTAATTCAGTAATACCAAAAACAATACCTAGCGCACCTATAATTAGTGTAGCAATTCCAGGCAATACACAAACCACCGTCTCTTGGACGGCACCTATAAATAATGGAGGTTCTATTATAACAGGTTATACTATAACAAGTAGTCCAGGAAATAAAATAGTAACTGTTAGTGGTACAACATTAACAGGAATAGTTAGAGAATTAACCAATGGTATACCTTATACTTTTACAGTAGTAGCAACAAATATTATAGGTAATTCATTACCATCCAGTTCATCTAATTCAGTAACACCAAGAACAATACCTAATGCACCTATAATTGGTTCAGCAATTGCTGGTAATGCTCAAACTACTGTGTCTTGGACGGCACCTACAAATAATGGAGGTTCTAATATAATAGCTTATACTGTCTCTAGTAATCCTGGAGGTAAAACAACAACTGTAATTGGTTCAATAAGAACAGCAATAGTTACTGGATTAACTAACGGAACATCTTATACTTTTAAAGTTGTAGCAACAAATGATGCGGGCAATTCATTACCATCTAATTCATCTAATTCAGTAATACCAAAAACAATACCTAATGCACCAATAATTGGAATAGCAACACCATATAATACTAAAGCTACTATAACGTGGACGGCACCTACAAATAATGGTGGTTCTATTATAACAGGATATACTGTAAGAAGTAATCCCGGAGGTAAAACAATAACTGTAGGTGGTTCAATAAGAACTGCAACAGTTATTGGATTAACTAATGGTATATCTTATACTTTTACTGTATTTGCTATAAATGCAGTAGGTAATTCATCACTTTCTAGAGCATCTAATTCAGTAATACCAACTAAAACAATACCTACAGCACCAATAATTGGAAAAGCAATAGCATATAATATTAAAGCTTCGGTAACTTGGACGGAACCTATAGATAATGGTGGCTCAATCATAACAGGTTATACGATAACAAGTAATCCTGGAAGTAAAACAATAACTGTAGGTAGTTCAATAAGAACAGCAACAGTTCTTGGATTAACTAATGGTATACCTTATACTTTTAAAGTAGTTGCTACAAATGCTATAGGTAATTCATTACCATCTAATTCATCTAATTCTGTAACACCAAATATAACAAGACCTACAGCACCTACTATTGGAATAGCAACTGCATATAATTTATCTACTTTAGTAACTTGGACGGCACCTACAAATAATGGTGGTTCCGTTATAACAGGTTATACTGTGATAAGTACACCTGGAGGTTTAACAGCAACTGTAGATGGTTCAACAACATCAGCAATAGTTAATGGATTAACTAATGGTATATCTTATACTTTTAAAGTATTTGCTACTAATGTGGTAGGTAATTCATCATTGTCTAATTCATCTAATTCAGCAATACCACATACAACAGTGCCTAGCGTACCCATAATTGAAACTGCAATTGGATATAATACTCAAGCTACTGTAAGTTGGAATACACCTATAAATAATGGTGGTTTTGTTATATCAAGTTATACAGTAATAAGTAATCCTGGAAATATAAGAAAAACAGTTAGTGGTTCAGAAACAACTACAGTAGTTGATGAATTAACTAATGGTATAACTTATACTTTTACAGTATTTGCAACAAATTCACTAGGTAATTCATTACCTTCAAGTCCATCTAATCCAGTAACACCAAAAACAATACCCAGTCCACCAATAATTGGAAGTGCAATTGCTTATAATACTAAATGTACTATAAATTGGTCTGCACCTATAAATAACGGTGGTTCAATTATTACAGGTTATACTGTCTCTAGTAATCCTGAAGGTAAAATAGCAACTGTGAGTGGTACAACATTAACAGCAACAATTTTTGAATTAACTAATGGCAAACCTTATAATTTTACTGTAGTAGCAACAAATGCTGTTGGTGATTCGTTACCATCAGGTTCATCTAATTCAGTAACACCTAATATAACAAGACCTAGTGCACCTACAAATGTAACAGCAACTCCAAATAATACGACTGCTTCCATAACTTGGACGCCACCCATAAATAATAGTGGTTCAATTATAACAGGTTATACTATCACTAGTAATCCGGGAGGTAAAAAAGTAACTGTTAGTGCTTCAACAACATCAACAATAATTGCTGGATTAACTAATGGAACATCTTATACTTTTACAGTAGCAGCAACAAATGCTGTAGGAAACTCATTACCATCGAATCCATCTAATTCAGTAACACCAAGAACAATACCTAATGCACCTATAATTGGTTCAGCAACTACTAATAATTCTCGTGTTACTGTCTCTTGGACACCACCTGCAAATAATGGTGGATCTGTTATTACAGGTTATAAAGTCTCCAGTAATCCAGGAGGTATTATAACAATAGTAGATGGTTTAACAAGATCAGCAATATTTTTTGGATTAATTAGTGGTACTGCATATACTTTTACAGTAGTGGCAATAAATGCTGCAGGTATTTCACCACCATCTAGTTCATCTAATTCGGTAATACCATATACTCCACCTACCGCACCAACAGGAACTAGTCGTTTAATAAGCAATAATAAAAATCTTAAATTTTATGTTCAAAATGCAAATAAAACTTGTAAAAAACAATATTATCAATCATCAATACAAGTATATTCTAATGAAATATATGAAATAAATAATAAAATAATTCAAGGAAATGTACCATTAGAAAATTTAATAAATGAAATAGAATTTTTAAAAAAAAAATACAATGTTTATAAAAATAAAGAAAAATCACATATATATTTAACATTATTAAATTTAATGAATACAATTAGACATAAAGCAGATGCTAATAGATATCAAATAATTTCTAATGATCTTAGTAGAAATTTAGTTATTGCAAATAACAATTTAGATGAAAAAATAAAAGAATTAGAAAAGTGTTTAAATTATGACATTAATAGAAAAGCATTTAGATTACCAGAAGTTAATTTAGTAAAAAATATAGTTATAAATCAAAAGTATATAATTTATATTAGGGAATATGGTGTACCTAAAGATGGTATCTTTTTAGAATCTATTTTAAAGATGATAGAAAAAAAATTAAATAGTATAAAATCATTTAAATTAAAAGAAGTTGGTATAGTAAAAAATGTAAATATAAATCAAAAGTATATAATTTATATTACGGAATATGGTGTACCTACAGATGGTATTTTTATAGAATCACTTTTAGAAATTATAGAAAATACATTAATATAAAAAAATATTTAAAAAAATATTTAAAAAATATTATAAAAAAATATTATAAAAAAATATTATAAAAAAATATTATAAAAAATATTATAAAAAAATATTATAAAAAAATATTATAAAAAAATATTATAAAAAAATATAAAAAAAATAAATATTAAAAAATAAAATATATATATTAGTATATATGTCTGTGTTTAACTTTTACATACCTGGAAACTTTCAAATCACTCAAAACGCTGAATTATATATTGCTGATGAAGTAAATATTGGTGCTAGTGAATATCATTTTAAAATCTTCTGCGGTAATAGTTTAAATCAATTATTTAATACTAGAACTTACCAACAAAACTCAGTTAATGCCGAACATTATGATGTTAATTTAACTATTAACAACACATATGTAAATTCAATATTTACTAATGTACTAAATGCTAATGGTGGCACTGCTAATAATTTTATTGGTATGTCCACAACTCCACCAATTTCTTTCTCTCAAAGATTATTAGAAATAGCCGCATTAAAAATCTTCCAACATGCTAAAGCCAGAGCTGCTATTTCTAATGATAATGATTTTACTAATTTACACACACACGTAACAACACATTTAGCTACTTCTTTTGTTAATACAAATATAACAAATACTTTCTTTGAACAATATGTTCTTTCCCATGCTACTTCATTAAATTCTAATGATGTTGATGGACCAATACAGTTTAATTTAGACGCTTCGCAATTATTTGTATATGGTTCTTTAAGTGGTTCTGTATCTGATGGAACTCCTGGAACTCCAAGTACAGGTAATGATTCTTACAATGCAACAATTAGAATTGAATTAATTGGTTATTAAACATTAAACATTTAACATAAAATTTTTATAAATTTTTCTTTATAATTAGGTTATTTTTTATAAAGAAAAATCTAGTAATTAATAATGGATAATATAATTATTAATATTGATTCAAGATTTAGAAATAAACAAATATATAATAATTCGGGAAAATTTACTTATCAAATTAGTGAAAAAATAAAAAATTGTAAATATATTAGGTTATCAAGTTTTGAATTTCCTAATTTATATTTTACATTTACTGAAAAAAAAAATAATATTTCATTTAAACTAATATCTAACGGTCATACATTTATGGTAAATATTGCAGAAGGATATTATGCATCGGATTCATTTTTACTCGAAATACAAGAACAATTAGATAAAGCAAACTTATATATGGATACCGAATTTAGAATTATTTTTAATTATAATAATGGTTTTTGCACTATTGAAAATGATAAAAATTTTAGAGTTGAATTTTCTAATTTTCCATCAAGATATCCATCTTTAGGGTATCAATTAGGATTTAGAAAAGATGAGTATACTAGTTCTTCAATTGTTAATGCTGGTGCTGCCGTATTTTCAATAACAACTGAATCACAATTAGACACTATCGGCGACCAATATCTTTTTTTAAAATTAAATGATTATGGAGTAATTTTTCACGACTATGAAGATATTATAATTAAAGATTCATCAGGAGTAATTTTATCAAGAGAAAAATATGCTGGAGATAAAAATGTTTTTGCTAAAATAATATTAAATACAAATAAAGCCGAACAAGTATTTGATAATGGTTCAAATTTTTTAACTAAATCATATATTTTTAGACAACCCGTTGATTTAGATAGATTTAATATATCTTTAACAGACCCTCGTGGTAATATTGTTGATATGGTTCATATGGATTTTTCACTAACTTTAGAAATTGGTATTATATATGATTCAGCATTAAAATATGATTTAACAGATACACTAACAAATAGCTTACCAGTATTATCTGATTTACCAAATTTACCTAATAAAAATATTAATTTTATTAACGATAATATTTTAGATAAAAAAGAATTTGAAGATTTATATTCTATATTTGAAAATGATGATAAAATTGTTAAAAAAGAAAAAAAGAAACACAATAAAAAAAAATTTAATTTTAGTTATTAATTATTATATTTACAAGTTAAATAAGAATTTTTTAAAATTAATTGGTTCAAAAAGATCACTAATTAAATGTTTATCATAATTATATAATTTATTAAAATTTTTTTGATTTTTAATTATAGAAGAATCTAAATTAAATTTTCCAAAAAATTCTAATACCCATTCTTCCGAATTAAATATATAATATAAAGAATGTAATAATAAAAATAAATCTTTTCGTGAATTAAAACTCGAATCTGGTGATAAATATGTATTACCAATTATTATATTATCATCAATTTCAATTCTTGAAGCATCAAAATCAGAAATAAAAAAATGTAAATTATGTGAATTATATAAATTTGTTTTATTTTTATTTAAAATTTTATAAAAAATATTATTTGCTTTTAAATCATTATGAACAAATTTAAATTTTTCTTGTAAATGTTCAATTAAATATGTTATTTGAAATAAAGCTTTAATTAAAATATTAATTTTTTGTGATAATATGATATTATTTATTGATAATACCTCATAAAGTGTTCCATCCATTTTATCTGTAATAGTAGTAATTAGACCTAATTTATTATTAAATCCAAAATGTCGTAAATTTAAAATATTATTATTAATATATTTATCTTCCAAGTAAATTCTATAGGTTTTTTGATATAAATTTAAAAATATATGTATGAATGTTTCAATAAAATTATTTATTAAATCAGAATCATCATCGCAATAATAATTAGAATATCGATAAGCATAACTATGCTTTGATTTTACATCAATAACATGATAAACTTGATTATACGCGCCTTTATTAATAAATGAAATTACATGTAGTCTTTTAACTTCTTTTCCACAAGGTAAACATTTTACTATTTCTTTTTCAAAAGAATCCTTTATATTAAATTTGTTATGAATAAATGTAGGTAAATTATATATTAAATTTTTAATATATTCTTTATTTTTTATTGAAAGATTTTGTAAAAATGTATCATCTATTTTAAATCCCTCATTTATTAATCCTATTTTTAATATATTATATATATTTTTCATATTTACATATATATATAAAATAACTTTATAGTTTTTAAGAAAAAATTGAAAAATTTATTTATTACATGTTCTTTGTAAAAATGTATTTATTTTTACAAATTAAAAATGTGCACTAATGTCCCAACGTTAGACGTGCTTTTCCCTTCGTTTTGTATAAGTCTAAATTTACAAAACCTTCATGTGTGTCAGAAAAAAAATGATAGAGATTTAGCACATAAAAATTATTTAAAGTTAAATGAAGAGTTAGATGCATCATATGATATGATTGAAGCATTTGAAAAGTTAGGATTAAAAGATGAGCTAATTAAATTAAAAAGTGAAAACAAAATACTATTTAATAAAATTGGTAAGGCATTTGACGAATATGATGATTTAAAAACAGCACATATAATGGCAATAAAAGAACAAACTAAAATGATGGTACTACTACTTGGTGTGATGCCGCATTTGAAGACACCAGAATTGAGAGGAAAAGAGAAACTAATGAAAGCATCTGCTATGAAAATAGTATTAATGAAAGAAGAAAATAAATTAAATTTACAAGAAATAGAACGATTAGATGAAATAATATATACTTTGTCTTTTATATCACCTTTCATTCGTAATAATGAAGGACAAGCAGCGGAATATAAAAGACAAGAATATGATAATGCATACGGTGTATTACAAGAAAAAATTAGTAGAGTTGAAGATGCTTATGCAGTAGCAGAAGAAGAAATATATCAGTTATTAGTTAAAATATTTATTTATTAATGTGTTAGACAATTAGTCGTTCAAAAATAATATATGTACTTGTTATAATGTAAAAAATTGAAAATTTAAGTATATAATGTTTCTATATTATTAATTTAAATTATTAAAAGACTATTATGCATCTCCTCCCATTGGCGACAATTAATAAAATGACGACACTTGAAAAAAAGAACTATTATGCGTTTGTGTTTAAGATACATTGGTATGAAGTAAGTGGTAAAGCTACTCAAGATGTAGAAAATACGTCAAAGTTAGTAGTAAATACTATTTCAATAAAAGAAGCGACAAAAAATAATATATTATACTTAAATGCTGTGAAAACATACATGGAAGTATTTTTAAATATGAAAAACGCACTATATAAGTATGACATTACATCGGTTATAGTAGGAAGACTTGTAAGAAAATCAACAAAAGCATGGATGGATGTGGAATCAACTCTAAAAGAGTACATAATAGCTGGTGGTGATGTAGAAGTAATCTCAAAGGCTAATACATTTGCAGAAGCAGTAAAAGCGTACACAGAATTAGAATCAAAACAATATGAAGCTTTGTATACGTTTTTGCAGTTGATGATTAATGAAGATGAAGCATTCGCAGAATGGAAAGAAAAAAACGAAGAAGCAAAAACAAACAAAAGGAAAGCAGACGAGATCATGATGAGTTGTATAGAAAAGTAAAGTATACACTGTTGTAAATTGTTTATTTAAAATTTAAATAGGAATCTTATTTTTTATAAATTATTCACTTTTTTTTAATTTCATGTATTTTAATTTATATTTTTCATATTTATATACATATATAAAATAACTTTATGGTTTTTAAGAAAAAATTGAAATTTTAAGTGTAATTAGTTCTATTATAAAAAACTTGGTATACTGAGACTATCAATGGTCGTTAATACCCAATATGTGGTATCCATCTGTGATGGAAGCAGTAGTTCGCACTCGTCATCATCGTCATCAATAACTACGACATATATACCATTATCTTTATTTTTATCTTCGTTTTCTGTGTTTATACAATGGTACAATCTTACTATATGCGAGAAAGAAAATAAAAAAAATTTAGCATATGAAAATTATTTAAAGATAAAATTAGAAATAAAAAAGCGTGAAGATGAATATAAAGAATATGACATGTATTTTAGAAAATACATATCTGATGCATATAGCATGCTTATTCCGTATGATGATTCAATAACTATACAGAATGCTATCAAGAGATATGAAATAGATAAACTGTATTTCAAAGAGAAGAGTGCATGTAATGAATTTAATGATTTAAACAAGACGTATGTAAATGAACTAACAGAATCATTTTGGATGATGATGGGAATATTTGAAATAATACCATGGTTGAATACACCATTATTAAGTAAAAAAGAAAAGCTGATAAAAGCAATTTATAATGAAGCACTCTTAATAAATAAAAAAAAAAATTTAATTGCTTCAGAATATTCTCTTTTGCACGATATTTTAAAAAAAGAATGTGTTGAAGTTTCTGACATATACCATATGCACGATATTTTAAAAAAAGAATATGTTGAAGCTGCTGATACATACCATATAATGATAAAAGAAATGTTCAAGCTATTCATTACTAAATTTTTCTAAAGTAATTTCAAACTATAATTTATTATAGTTAGGAATCCTATTTTTTATAAATTATTTACTTTTTTTTTTAATTTCATGTATTTTAATTTATATTTTTTATATCTACTTTTATATGGATTTTCACTTATTCTTGGTGCATGAAGTAATGTATTTTTTAAAACAGATTTAATAACAGACATGTCAGGGTTTTTATTCGAATAATCAATTTTTAATACTTGTGGAGTTCTAGAAAGAATAAAATCTTCATTATAATCCATTAAATTAAACCCTCTTGACATACCAACATCTATTCTAAAAATAGATGGGTTATTAAAATCAATAGTCTCGTCATCTTTTCTATCACCACAACTAACAGTTATTCCATAAATACCATGTTCTTTAGAAGCATCGCCTTTAAAAACAGGTTTTGAAAATTCTTGAGTAAATGAATCAGACTTTATTAATTTACTAAATCCAGATTTAAAAATTTGATTTTTCTTACTTGTTATTAAATTTTGATTACAATGTCCTATAACTAATTTCATTTTATTTGGATCACAATCAAAATTATTTTTTTTCATATCATGACATATATTTTCAAATTTATCATATAGAGTTTCACACATTTCTTTTTCTGTTTTACCATTAACAAATCCAAAATATCTATCTAAAACTAAACCATCACCATGTGAAAAAGTTAATGAATTTTCATCATTATTAGTTTCTCCATCAAATTTATTATCACAATTACTATAATAAATATATTCCATTAATGATGAATTAATTTTGTTAACTGTTTTTACATTAATTAATGAACTAGAAATACCACCATGAACAAAAATAAAATTATTTATCATTAAAAATAAATAAGCACCATCTTCTCCAATCAAGTACGCACCCGGTTTTCCTCTACCAAAATAATCAAGTCTATCAATTGCACCTTGTCGATAACCTATATAGTTTTGTGCATATTGAGAAACATAAGTAGAATAACTAGTTTTAACTTTACCATTTAAATTATACATATCGTGATTACCTAAAACTTTAAATAAACGGCCATTTTCCTGCATTGCTTGTTTATTTATACTATTAATAAATTTAAAAATTCGTGCTTCTTCAAAAGGAAATTCTCCAGGTTTTTCATAAATTGGCCCTCTAACATTATCTAAAATATCACCACAAAAAACAACATAAGAATTACCACCACACCATTCATAATTTAGGTCATCTTTAAATGTTTCATCACACCATTCTTTTTTCATTTGTAAAATTAAATCTTTATCTATTTTATCTTGTCTAAAATTAAATCCTTTTTTTTTTTTAATTACTTTACAACAATCTCTTAAACAAATAATTAAAGGAATTATATCTCCATGAATATCTCCAATTCCGTATATTATTGAATTAAAATCAGTTATAAATGTTTCATAATTAATTTTTGACATTTAATTAATATTATAATATAATACATAAAAAATTGAAATTAATATATATAATTTTTATATATTATATTTATACAATGTCTTCAAATGGTGATATTTATTCACATATTATTGATGAAATTACTATTTTTAAACCAGAAATTATTTATTTAGCAGTTGGATGTGCTATGGGTCATTATAGTATTATTAATCCAAATAATAATCAACAATATCCTCTTTTTCTTCATCCATTTACAAATAAAAAAAAATTATTTATTTTGATTGACCCACAATTAGAAAATCCACTTAAACTTGAATCTCAAATAAATTTAACTGAAACTAATTCAGGAGATTATTTTCGTGTTCTTCAAAATGAAAATTTAATTGTATTTGCAATAAAAAAACTATTTTATTTTTATCACTACGATAAAAATACATTAGATAAAATATTTCTTAATAAAATTATTTCATATTCAATTGAAAATAAAATTAAAACTTTCGTGCAAGATTATACTGGAATTTATATTAAACACGCATACTTGGAATATTTAGAAGATAACAGTTATATAAAAAAATATGTAATATTTGATGTTTCCGAGGATCATTCTGGTTGTTTTGTAGACTTTAGTAAAGTATCTATTTTTTATGATTCAGAAGATAATTTTATTCAACCACATTTTTTAACACTTGTTGAAATAAAAAAATTATCTTTTGATATATTTAAAATACATTTAAATAAACGTATTGATTGGATTAATTATCGAATATTTCGTCAAATTCGTATAATTAATAAAGAAATAGACGAAGATATAAAAAATACAATTGATGTAGAAAATATTTTAAAAAATTTAAAAAATATATATAATAATATCACATTAGAAATTACAATTAATAATTTAGAAAACACAATTAAATATGTTATATCTGATATTATTATAGCTTTGAAATTAGATGAAACTTTATTAACAAGTATTAAAACAAATATGATTAATGAATTAAGTAAGCTTAAAATAAAAGTTAATTAATATATTATAAAAAATAAAAACATACTATTACTTTATAAACCCTATTACAATTATTGTTACTAATAATTCTAATATCAAGCATATACTTTTATAATCTATATATTGTTGTTATACCATATGATACTACGTTTAGAGGTAGCTCTGTGAGGTCATTATTTCTAAAGTAAAAATGTTTTAATATTTGATTTATGACAAACGCATTATATACATTATTATTTAGGTGAAGATTATCAAGTATAAGTGTTTCAAGTGTTTTTTGTTCTTTATTAAATAAAGCTCTTGCTAACTCTATAAATTCTTCATCTATGCTATATTTAGGACTAAATATTTTAGCTGAAAGGTCAAGGCATTTAAGAGTATTATTAGTTCTTAAGGCATTTGTTATAGGTCCTATATCAACTCTATTTCCAGAAAGGTTAAGGTATATAATTTTTGTATTTTTTTCCAAAGCGAGTGCTATTACGTTCCAGCTAGTAATGTTACAGTCAATAAGATAAAGTATTCTTAATGTTTCAGAATTCATGATTTCTACAATTTCATCAATTGCACTATTTTCTATATTAAGTTTTATCGATAATGTTACGATATTTAAAACTTTTATATTTTCTGCTATTATTTGGAGTCCTTTTTTTGTAATTGTATCAAATAACCGAAGGTCGATTGTTTTTTCTTAACTTTTTTCTATTAATACTGGTATCATAGGTTTAATTTCACTATCATTACTATATGCTACAATTTCTTGATTTTTTTCTATTAATTGTGGTATCCCATTTTCATCAATTATATAGTCATCACTTAAAGGAGGGGGGTCAGGTACTTCTGACTCTCCAAAAGTACCACCTAATTGACTTTTAAAATCTAAATATTTAGTTTTATATTTTAGATATTTTTCTTTATACATTTATATATAAATATAGAGAAAAATAATTACATATTTAATATTACAGAATTTAAAAAACTAAAAAAATATTTATTTAAAATCTATAATCTTTATCAACAGAAGAAGCCCATATAAATCTACTAATTAATTTTTGAGTAAATATTTCTTCAGGAGGAATATTATATTTATTTATAAAAGCATAAATAATTCTTGGATCAATATAATTATTTTTAGAAGTTGATAAAGAAACATTTTTCATTTTTAATTTAGTATCTTTTTTAAGTTTATATATTTTAATTTTAGATTTTAGATTATCTAATTTTTCAGAATTTTTTTTGTCTTTATATTTTAACTTTTTCTTTTCTAATTGTTTTATTCTATTATTTATTTTATCTATTTGTTCATCTAATCCTTTACTAACTGATTTTTGATGATTACACAATAATGCAACAGCTGTATTTGCTTGATAGAACATTGAAATTAAAAAGTTTAATCTTTCATCTGGATTAATTTCAGATATTTTATCTTCTCTTATTTTATCAAGTTCTTTTTGAAATAATAAACTAGCATTATATGTTCTCCATACTTTAGCTGTTAATCCTTCCATGAAAGAATTTAAATAATTATTTAATGATGACGAATTAATTAAATTAAATAATTCATCTTTTTTATTTTTATCTTTAATAAAAAATTCTATATTTTTATAAACATTAGATAATACAGAAATTTTTTTGCAAAATCTAATAGAATCTTTTCCTAAAAAATCTAATTTAATTGTATTATTATCAAGTAATGTTAAATGTTCAACACGTAATGATGTAACACCAACTGTATCTGCTTCTTCTTTAGAATCTTTCTTTCCACCTACTCTTAATGCTAATTCATCAATAAAGTAAAGAGCTGTTGCTAATTGTTTTAATTTTAAATCACTTGAAACAAGGTCATTTTCATATTTTTCTCTAATTGAATTAGCTTTTCTTTTTAATTGTCTTGCTAAATTAAATTTTTCTTCATCTGATTTTGATTTGAAAAAAGATTCAAATGATGTAAATATATATTTTGTTTGATTTGTAATTTCTTCTTTCCAATTTGCTAACCATACAACGGTTCTATCATTAATAACATTACCCCAATTTCCTGAAATATTTGGTTTTGGAATAGGTGATTCTTTATCTAAATTAATGGTAACATCTTCGGGTCTAATTCTTTTTTTAATTTTACCTGATTTTGGATGTGTTCCTCTACCAATAAAAATACCAGGAGGTTCTATTTTAAAATTATCTATTTTTAATTGTCCTCCATCAATAATACAGTTTTTATATGGTTCTTCTATTTCTTTTTGTTTTTCTTTAATTTTTTCTTTTTGTTCTTTTGTCATTTCTGCTTTTTTTTCTTTTTCTTTATTTAAATATTTTTTAATTAATGAAAAATCAATTTCATCTAATGAGGAAACTTGTATATTTTCAAGAGTAGGTTTAAAATCTTTCCAAAAATTCTTTTTAAAAATAGATGATTCCATATATTTTGTTTCTAAATATCTAGCAAACATAGTTGCATATTCTTCTGCAAGACTTGGTAAAATAACTTCATTACCGTTAATAATAACTGGTGTTTTATGTGGTTCATATTCGGGTGGAAACATAGGACCATTGTGTTTTAAAACGGTCCATTTTGGACTATTATTGACTCCTCCACCAATTAAATTAAAATTTAATAATCTTGGATTGTTTGTAATTAAATCTAATATCCACATTTTTGTTAAATTAAATATAACTAGATTTTATTTAATTTTATTTAAATAGTAATATATTATATAATAAATGGATTTTATAGAAATGTTTAAAAATAAATTTTGTTTTATTGGGTGTGATATTTTAATAAAAAAAATATCCAATTATGAAAGAAAAGTAATGACTTTTCAAAACTATTACGAAGATACAATATTAGAAAATTGGAAAGAAATGTATAAATTAAATGGTAAAACAACTAAATGTTTTGCAATTAAAACAGGAAAAGTAAGTGGTATAACCGTTTTAGATTTTGATACTGAATATGCTTATAATATTTTTTTAAAAAATGTTCCAAATTTTGACACATATTTTACGGTTAAAACTAAAAAAGGATGGCATGTATATTGTTTATATCACCCTAATTTAAAAACAGATAATGACATATTAAAAGGATATATAGATACAATTGATATACGAAATGATCCAAGATATATACCTAGTAAAAATAAGACAACATATGTATGTAGTGTTGTTATTTGCCCACCAACATCATATATAGGACTAGATGGTGAACTTTTTACTTATACCTTTTTAGGTGGTGAAATAAAAGAAGTTCCTCAATTTTTATTTGATTGTTTATTAAAATTAAATAAAAATACAAATACATTTATTTTAACACAAGCATCAACAAGTTGCAATACTAATGATACACAAATTGCTGAGCAAGCCATCAACAAATAAAATTACTTGAACCAACAATTGGAGTAAAAAATTTTATTAAATTATTTAAATTAATATCACAAGGTTGAATTCTTAATTCATCTAATGTAAAAACAAATAATTTTTTACAATTATAATTTTTAATTATTTCAATAATAATTAAATTAATAAGATTATTATCTTTTTCTATCTGTTTTAAAAATTTAAAATTTGTTGTTTTAGATGGTAAAATCCAATTAATTATTTTATTTGAATGTTGTTTTAAAATATTAAAAATTACAATACTATTTGAATGTGCCAAATTATTTTCAATTAATGTTTTAAATAAAAAATTTGTATTTTGTTCAATAAATTTTTCTTCTTTCTCATTTTGTATTTTTATAATAAAAAAAACTATTGGTAATGTAATTTCATTATTAAAATAATATAATTCTAATTTTATAGATTCTTGCATTATAATATTAAATAATATAATATTTATTATTTTTACAAATTAAACGAATAATTTTTAAAAATAAAATTATAAAATATTTTAAAGAATAATTTATAAAATAATATAATGAGTAAAGTTGAAACAATTAAAACCTTTAATTTAATTCTTGCTGATTTTTTACAACAAGTTTCACCTATTATTGGCACTTCATATCATCATTATTTTTCACAATTAATTAAAGTAAATTGTGTAGAACCTATTAAAATTTTTACTTATTATGTTTATAATTCTGATAAACCATTAATACACTATATAGAAACAAGAGATGAAGAATACTTTGTAAAGACTGAAAATCATATGGATGAAATTAATAAGTCAAATATGGATTTATTTGAAATTATTAAATTACAAGGCATATATTCTGAACTAGATAGAGAATCTAAAGATAATCTTTGGGGTATTTTACAAGCTCTTTTACAATTATCAAAAGAATATAAATAAAATAATTTTTTTTAATTTTATTATTTTTAATAAAATTAATAAATATAATATGTTTATTTAATTTCTACAGTTTCAACTGTTGCTTCTGGTTCTTTAGTTGTTTCTGGTTCTACAGTTTCTACAGTTTCTACAGTTTCTACAGTTTCTACAGTTTCTACAGTTTCTACAGTTTCTACAGTTTCTACAGTTTCTACAGTTTCTACAGTTTCTACAGTTTCTACAGTTTCTACAGTTTCTACTGGTTCAACTAGTTCTACTGGTTCTACAGTTTCTACTGTTGTTTCTGGTTCTTTAGTTGCTTCTGGTTCTACTGGTTCTACTGGTTCTACTGGTTCTACAGTTTCTACAGTTTCTACAGTTTCTACTGGTTCTACTGGTTCTACTGGTTCTACTGGTTCTATAGTTTCTACAGTTTCTACTGATTCTACAGTTTCTACAGTTTCTACTGTTTTTGGTTCTATAGATACTTCATTATCATTATCATCATCATCATCATTATCATTATCATCAGCATCATATTCATCATCTTCATCTACAGGCATACATCCAGACATACCTCCTGGCATACCTCCTTGCATACCTCCTAACATATTTTTTAGCATATCTTCTGACATACCACCAGGCATACCAGGCATACCAGGCATACCTGGCATACCACCAGGCATACCACCAGGCATACCATTAGGCATTGTTTTTTGAATAATAGGCATTAAAATACTTTCTACTTCTTTATATTTATCTTCATAATCTTTAGCAATCTTATTATTAGATTCTTCTTCAAGCCATTTAATAGTTTCATTAACCGTAGTTTCTACTGTTTCCATATCTGAACCAAGAGCTTCTTTAAGTTTATCGTTATCAAGAACAGATGATTTAATATTATATACATAACTTTCAAGTTTATTTTTAGCTTCAATACGTTCAATAAATGCATCATCTTGTTCTTTATATATTTCTGCTTCTTTAACCATTCTTTCAATTTCTTCTTTACTGAGTTTATTAGAACTATTAGTAATTGTGATTTTTTCGGATTTACCAGTGCTTTTTTCAAGAGCAGAAACTTGAAGAATACCATTTGCATCAATTTCATATGTGATTTCAATTTGAGGCATTCCGCGAGGCATAGGAGGAATATCAGTTAATTGAAATTTACCAAGTAAGTTACAATCAGCGGTTAACCTACGTTCTCCTTCATAAACACAAATAGTTACTCCTTTTTGATTATCAGATGCAGTTGAAAATGTTTGAGTTTTCTTATTTGGAATTGTAGTTCCACGAGGAATAAGAACGGTCATAATATTACCTTCTGTTTCTATACCAAGAGATAAAGGATTAACATCTAATAAAAGAATACTATCTGTTTTATCATCAGAATTTCCAGAAAGAATAGCGGCCTGAACTGCAGCACCATATGCAACTGCTTCATCTACATTAATACTTTGACATAATTCTTTACCATTAAAAAAAGAACTTAACATTTCTCTTATTTTTGGAATACGAGTTGAACCACCAACAAGCACAATTTCATTAATATCACCTTTAGACATTTGTGCATCCTTTAATACTTGTTCGACAGGTGCCATAGTTCTATTAAAAATATCCATACATAAGTTTTCAAATTTGGCACGTGTTAATATAATACTAAAATCAATACCATCGCTAAGACATTCAATTTCAATATTAGCTAAAGTTGCAGATGATAGAGTTCTTTTTGCATGTTCGGCAGCTACAGCTAAACGTTTAATTGCTTTTTTATTATCAGAAAGATCTATTTTGTGTTTTGTTTTAAATTCTGTAATTAAATATTCAATAATTCTTTGGTCAAAATCAGAACCACCAAGATGTGTATCACCACCAGTTGCTTTTACTTCAAATATACCATCATCAATATTAAGTAATGAAACATCATGAGTGCCACCACCACAATCAAAAATTAGTATATTTTTGCTTTCAGATTCTTTCTTTTCTAAACCATATGCTATTGCCGCTGCTGTTGGTTCATTAATTACACGAAGAACATTTAAACCTGCAATAATACCAGCATCTTTTGTTGCATTACGTTGTGCATCATTAAAGTAAGCAGGAACAGTAATAACTGCATCTGTTACTTCTTTTCCAATATAACTTTCTGCTATATTTTTTAATTTAGTTAATAAAACTGCAGAAATTTCTTCTGGTGTAAATTGTTTAATTTCACCCTTAAATTCAACTTCAACTTTAGGTTTACCATTTACATCAATAACTTTATAAGGCAATAACTTGAGGTCTTTTTGAAGAATGGGATCATTAAATTCACGACCAATCATACGTTTAATTTCATAAATAGTATTACTTGGATTTTGTCCAGATACATTTTTTGCAGCATCTCCAACAAGACGTTCATCTGCAAACGTTACCCACGATGGAGTTGTTTTATTACCTTGGTCGTTAGCAATAATTTCTACATTTCCATTTTGATAAATTCCAACACACGAATAAGTTGTTCCTAAGTCGATACCAATAGCTACTCTAGACATTAAAATATAATGTTTGATAAGTCTTTAAACCATTTATTTTATAATAAAATAATTAAATAACAAAATAAAAAATAACTAAATAATCATTTCTTTACTTTTATTTTTAGGTAAAATTTCTTTAATTAATGTAGCATCATCTTTAAAATTAATTACAACATCTTTATTATAATTTTTTTTATAAATTTCTTCTTCAATAGAATTTTCAATAAGAATTCGTATTAAGATAACTTTATTTTTTTGACCAACACGACAAGCGCGCCCTATTGCTTGGCTTTCTATTGCAATACATTCCTCACTAGAAGCATTAATAGGCTCAATAAAAATAATATGTGTAGCTTCTGTTAAATTAGTTCCAGACGCTGAATTTTTAAGTGATAACATAATAACTTTATTTTCTTGGCCTTCTGTATTTTTCCCTGCTTTAAATTTATTAATTGCATTATTTCTACACCAAACATTACCTTTTACGAAAGAATTTTCAATACCATTTTCAGATAGGGTTTTACCAATTAAATATAACATATCATCCCATTGCGAGAAGATAATAATACGCGAATTAGGTTGTGCAACTAGTGTTCTAATAATAGATATAGCTTTACCTAATTTAGAACCATATTTTGTAATTAATGGATTAGATTCTTCTGTTTTATTATTTTTTTTATTAACAACTAATAATTCTTTTCCAGTTAAATTAGCTTTACATATAGGACATACTTTTTTATTAGAAAGACATAATTTTAAACAATCGTAGCAGAAAATATGTCCGCAACTAGTTAAAGTTGGATTTTCTATTGCATCCATACAAATGGAACAATTTTCATCTTCTTCAATAGGTTTTTCTTTCATTTTAGTAAGAATATTGTATAGATAATGTGATTCATTCATAGAAGATTCATAATTTTTTTTAAGCATAAAATATTCTGTTTTAGTTTTATCTAATAAACTTAATTTATTTTTATATGTTTCATAATTTTTCTGATGATGTTCAATTAATTTATCTTGCATTGTTGATAAATCTACTTCAATATCACCAAATATTTTTTTTGTTGATTCAATAACCATTGGATGACAACATAGTTGTTGAAGATAATTAGAATTTACTTTACCTTTTTTTGCTTCATATAATTGTTTTTCAAGTTCAGTAAATTTGACCCAAATTAATTTTTCTTCAAATCCGGGAATTTTGATTTCATTTTCAACATCTATTTTACGATGTCTAATACATATTTTAGAAAGAATATTATTCCAAAAATATTCTTTATTCATAAAATTAAATAATTCATGATTTTGTATATTTTTACTATTTGTAAAATCTTTTGAATAGTTAAAAATAAGTTGTCTTTCTTTTTCATTAAATTCTAACTTAATAAAATTTGCTGAATTTTTAACACCAACAAAATTTATAAATGGGGTGCCTGAAATATACCAAAAATAATTAGAATCCATTGAACTTACCCAATCAGACATATATCGCGATAGAGAAGTATTACCTAACATTTCACCAAAAATTTCATGTCCTTCGTCAAGAATAATTCTTTGAAAAAAGAAAAATTCAAAAATAGGTGTTTGAAGAGACAGTAATTGAGCTTGATCATTTAATAATGATTCTAGCTTACTTTTTAGAAAAATACAACGGTCTTGTGATGAATAAGTACTTGGAGTAACATATTTATAATGTAAAGTTGGATAATATTTAAAATTCATTAAAAATTGGTGAGATGTTATAATTATATCTGCATTTTGAATATTTGATACCGTTAATTTTTCCATATCTTTTTTAGTTACAATTGAAAAAATATTAAAATCAGGATTACACCGTTTTATTTCTGTTTCCCATTGTTTAATTAAATGAGATGGACAAAGAACCAAAGTTGCTTTAGTAAAAAGTTTATTCATTTGATAATTATTTGAATACCTGACAGCAGGATGATTTTTAGGTGCTGGATTAGTAGCAATCAAAGCAATAGAAGTAATTGTTTTACCTAAACCCATTTCATCAGATAATATACCACCTTGAATATTAATATTTATATATTTATCTTCTATTACTTTTTCATTAGAAATTGGATCATATAGATATTCTTGATTACCCAAAATAATAGGAACTGTATATTTAACTGCAAAATTAATTTCTTTTTTTTCTATTTTTATCATTTTACTAAGTGAATGTTTTTGATATTCATATAATTTAATTTTAAAATTATTTGGAGGTTCAATTGGATTATCATATGGAATAAAACTTTTTAATGAAAAATCAGTTTTATTAAAATTTGGTAATTTATCGTAAATTTCAGAGAAAAAACTATTAAATCCTATAGATGTATTTAAATATTCATTAATTATTTCAGTATTTAGATATATTTTAATAAGAATAGGAAAACTATATATGATTCCTCTAATTATAAAAGGTTTAATCTCATACATAATTTTCCAAATAGGAGAATTATTTTTAATTTCTAAAAATAAATATAATTCATTATTTGTGCGTGGTATGTAATGTTGATAATATATATTATTATTTTGTTTTATTTTATAAATAATTTTTTTCCTATCAGACGATTTAATTGAAATAATTTCAAAATCAGAAATAGCATGATTTTCTTGTAAATCTATATTAATTGTTGTTTCATGAAATAATGACATTATATATATAATATTTATAATAAAAAAATAAATTTATCAATTTTTATAAAATTTATACTATTTATTATTATGGATATTCAGATACCCATTGTTTTACTATATCCATTAATGTATTACAAATTGACCTCTTGTTTATTTCAGCTGTATATGCTGTAATTATTTCTGGTAGATTTAACAGACTCGTTGGTGTTTGTATTGAAGTTATATACATAATTACTGCATTCTTTGCTATTTCAGCTTCATTTGTTTTATTTTTCCATGATACCATTAATTCTGTTAGTTTACCAACTACTATTTCTGCATTTTTATTTGTTTTATCTATAGCAGCTATCATTACTGCAATTGTTATAGTTTTTTCAACCATATTTATTATTGCTGTTTCTGCAGCTTCTACTGATTCCAAAAATGCTCTAGAAATTACTACATACGATATTTCAAACATCATTATTCTATGTATTATCGAATATCTATCTTCTAATTGATTAGTAGCGGTAAGTTCAACTTTCATTTTATCTATTGCTATTGTTATTTGTGTTATATTTTGTATTGCAAAATCAATCTGATTAGAACGTGTTTCTATCAAGGCTATCTGTGTTTTTATTTCTGATATTGCATCTTTTGTAAATATAGTATCTTGTGTAATTGCTTCTGATACTGTAGTCAGATTAATAACTTCTTCTATATCTTCTTGTTTAATTGCATCTAGTGCTCCTTCATGTGCCCAATTTAACAACTCATTAAATATATCTGATTCTTCAATAATATTTGACATCATTTAATAATATTACATTTGTAATAAAAAAATATATTTTCAATTTTTATAAACTACTTAAATCAGCAATCCATAAATCTTTATTACTTTTATTTTTTAGGTCTTTAATTTCTTTTTTTATTTTAATACTATCATTATTATATTTTTCTAAATTTAATTTATTTATTTTTCTAAATGGTATATTTAAAAGATAATCATAACTATTATCTTTTTGTTTTAATTTATTCTCTTTAAAATATTTAATTAATTCATCTTCTTCTTTATTAAATATTGTTCCTTTATCATTTATAACTAATTCTAAAAATTTAATTTGGCTAAGTATAACTTCTAAATTTTTTTCAAATTGCTCTATTAATGATAATCTTCGTTTTTCATACCATTCTAATCTAAATTCATAAAATTCATTAATTATTTCATTAACATTAGAATATGTTTTAATACTACCTTTAGAATCATATAAAGTTAAATTTGATACTTTAATTGTTTTATATAATTTAAGCATTTTATATAATTGATTTAATCCATTTTCATCTACTATTTCTAATAATTTTTTAACAGTTTCTAATTTATCAGTTTCTACTTTTAAAATAAATTTTACCTCAGTATCAGAACTTAAATTTTGATAGTTTTTAAATAGTGAATCTTTTGATTCAACTAATTCTTCTAAAAATTCTTTATAATCCGAAGTCCATAATTTAACAGGTAATTCTGTTATTTCTATATTTTTACCATCAAATGATAATATACCTTCTGAAATAAATGTTTTATCGTCATATTTAAATATTCTTCCTTTAAAATTATTATAATACGGTATTAATTTTAATTGTTGATGCTTTCCATTAAGTTTTCCAATAAGATAATCTAAAATATCTTTAATATTATAATTAGGTATTGACGTTGAAAAACCAGTTCCTATACCTTCTGCACCATTTATTAAACATATTGGAACTATAGGTAAATAAAATTTAGGTTCTATTGGAATTCCATCATCATCTAAATGTTCTAAAATAGTATTATCTTCTTTTTTAATAATTTTAAAAATAAATTCAGTTAATTTTGTAAAAATATAACGTGCTGATGAATGGTCTTTACCACCTATTAAACGAGTGCCTAGTTGACCTATTGGTTCTAATAAATTAATATTATTTGAACCTACAAAGTTTTGAGCTAAATTTATAATTGTGCTAACTAATGATTGTTCACCGTGATGATATGCTGTTATTTCTGCAACAGCCCCTGCTAATTGTGCAATTTTCATTTCATTTATCAAGTTTCTTTTAAAACAAGCATAAATAACTTTTCTTTGTGATGGTTTAAAACCATCAATTATCGAAGGTATACTTCTTATATTATCATAATTACTAAAATGAATTAATTCTTGATGAATAAATTGTTTTATTGTGATAGTAGTAGGTGGTTCTAATTGTAAAATATTTTTTGGATCATAATTCATTAACCATTCTTTTCTTTGTAAAACTTTTTCTTTTTCAAATGCTAATAAAATATCTGGATTTCCCCCTTTTTTTTGAGTATCAATAATATCAATTGTATTTTTGGTTAAATTAATAAAATATTCTTGTGCTTCTTTAGCACTTGATGTGCCTAAACCTTTATAATATTTAATTGACCATTTATTTGTATCATTACTATCTTTCCATGTTGTATATGTTCTTAAATTAGCAAAACTCAATACCTCTGATTTATAAGTTGCTTTAACAACAGGTGTTACTAATATTTTTAAAAATCCTTTTTCTTCTATTAACTGTGGATAAAAATAATCCAAAAAGTTAATAAATAAACCTTTGATATGAGAACCATCTTCATCTGCATCCATCATTAATAATATAGAACCATATCTTAATTCTTCTCTTTTAACACCCAATTTTAATCCAAGTATTTTTTTAACATCAGTAATTTCTTGATTATTTGCTATATTACTGGTTGAAGCCTCACGAACATTTAATAATTTACCTCTTAATGGAAAGACACCAAAAAAATTTCGTCCATCTTTAACTGCAGAAATACCAGAAATAGCAGTTGCTTTTGCCGAGTCTCCTTCTGTTAAAATTAAGGTGCATTCTATTGAACGTTTTGAACCTGCATAATTGGCATCTTCTAATTTAGTAATTCCTTTTATTTTAGTTTTTTTAGAACCTTCTAATTTTGATAATATCTTTTGACTTGATAATGATACAACTTGTTTAAGATTATTTATAATATCGGATTGTTTTAATAAATCCCAAAATTTATTATTTATTTCACATTCAATTCCAAATTTAGTTGAAGAAGTCATAAGCTCTTCTTTTGTTTGACTTGAAAAAGATGGATTAATTATTGATGTTTTAAGAGCTATATTTAAATATTCTTTTACTAATTTTTTAGTTAATTCCGGAGATACCATTTTTTGTAATTTAGGAAAGATAACATCAATAAAATATTCTAAATGTTTACCTCCTCTACTTGTATAAATACCATTAACAAAAGATATGTGTGTATATGTATCATAATTATTATTATTAAATCTAATTGCAAATTCCCACGGTCTATTAAAATTATTTTTCCCACAATTACCTATAATCCAATCTGATTGATAATAATTTAAATAATTCTCCCAAGATGATTTATCAATTGTTTCATTATTTAATTTAATTTCAACCGATGGTGTAACAAGTCCAACTAAATCAATAACCCGTTTTTCTAATAAACTTTTCATTTCATTAAAATTAGTTATTTTTCCAAATTTTTTAAAGTCGGGATAAACAGTAATTTTAACACCACCTTCTCCAGATACTATTTTATTAATTTCTGGTTTATTTATTTTTGATAAATTATCTTCAATAACTTGTTTATAATAAAGTTTTCTTTTTTTATCCCAAACTTCAATAATAAATTTTTTTGAGAATATAGCAGTTAATTTTGAACCTAAACCATGAGTTCCTCCAGTAATTCTTTCTTCAGAATCACTATAATTTGTTGAAGTCATTAAATTAGCAAAAATTAATTCAGGAATATAAATTTTATGTTCTGGATGTTTTTCTACATCTATACCAATACCATTATTATAACAAATAAAATGGTCGTCAAGTATATCAACTTGTATTTTATTTAATGTATTATCACGAATATTTTGGTCATAAGCATTAACAATTATTTCATCAAAAATTTTATATAAACCAGGAGAGTAAGAAATATTTTCTAAAACAATTTTATTATTTTTAAAAATAAATTGTCTATCAGTATAAAAATCTATATCACCTATATACATACCCGGTTTTAATAAAACGTGTTCTATTGGAGATAATTTTTTATATTTTTTTGATAATTCACTATCTGTCATAACTTAAATTAGATTTTTTAAAAATTGAAAAATATTATTTAAAGATTATAAAATATGATAGATTAATGGATATTACTAATATAACTCGCACTAATTGTATAGAAAAATTAAATAAAATTATTGATAAAAAAAATAGCAAATTAATAGAACATTCAATTTATGATTTTACTATTGATTATGCACAATTAAATGATACTCCAAACTTAATTGAAGAAATTTATGAATCAAAATCTGAAGAAATTATTAATCTTTTAAATGATAAAGAAATTTATCTTTTTAAAGCTATTAAAGAAGGTGTTATTGATGTTTCTAAAATTGGTTTTATGAAACCATATGAATTAAATCCCGATAAATACAATATAATTATTAACAAAAAAAAGAAAGAAGAAGATAAAATAAATAATCAAGCTACATCAACTGTTTATACTTGTAAAAAATGTAAGAAAAATAGATGTCAAGTTACACAAAGACAAACTCGTTCAGCAGATGAACCAGCAACAACATTTGTAACTTGTGTAGAATGTGGATATGAATTCTCATTTAATTAATAATTAAATAAAAAATTTTTTTAAAATAAATTATCTAAATCTACTTGTTTATCAATTAGATTTTCATAATTTTCAGAATTTTCATGATTTTCCGGATTCTCAGAATTATTATAATATGCTTCAATAATCCATTTTTGAAGTGGTTTAACAAATCCATTTGAATTAATAGTTACAAATTTATGTATTCCTAATTGTGAAAGAATTGATTCTTCTGTTAAATCATAAATAGATATTATTTCGTTTCCTTTAAAATCATCATTATAACAATTATTTAAATTTACTTGTTCGACATTATTATATTGTTCTTTATTAACTAGTCGAGGATGAAAAAGTTTATGACACGAAAGTAAAGAACCTGTATTTAAATCTATTATTGATTTTTTATTAGAATTATTATAAATATTATACCAAAAAGGAACATGTAATGAATATTTCATTAAATCTTTAATTTCTGTTTCATTTAACCAAGTGCCAAATCCACGCATACGATTTTTATTAATAATTTCCATAGGCTCAGTTGAACCAGCAACATATTTATAATCAATGTTCATATATGTTAAATGTGCAGATATACAAGATGGTGTCATATAAACATTACTACCATTATAAAAAGCACGAACACATGGTAAGTGAAATTGACTTACAATTCCCATTTGACAAGGACCATTAATTTTAAAAATTTCAAGAGGATGATTTAAATATGGACTTGTAATTCTATATTTATAATTAATTTTTATAGTATTTTCAGTATTTTCGCTATTTGTATTAATATGAATTTTAATAACAAGTTCATCAAATTCTTTGAAATAATCAGGATACTGTTTCTTTAAATTTTCTTTTTCTTCTTCATTAAAATCTTTTAATTCTGTTTCTATATATTTTTTATAATCATCTTCAATAAATGGTTTAAATAATAATATAATTTTATTATCATCAATATTTTTATAAATCTCTTCAAAAGTAATATTTTGGTTAACCATATTTTTTTTAATCCAATTAAAATTAACAAAATAATGCAATTGAAAAAGTCTATTTAATTTAATATTACTTTTGAACATATTAACTACAATTTGATTATAAAAGTGTTTTACAGATTGCATATATTCAAAAATATTTTCATGTTTAATCATAATATCAATATCAGAAGTAGCATAATATTCTTTAACATAACGTATAAATCTTTCATCTGGTGTATCTTCATTAAATATTTTTTCAAGTGGATTTTGTTTTTGTAAACATGCAGTCATAATTGAACCACTAATTGATATTTGCCATTTTTCCCATTCAATATTATTAAATAGATTTATTTTAGAATTATTTGAAACAAATAAGTTTAAACGATGTTTAAATTCATCTAAATTACATATTCCATGTGTATTTAATCCTATATAATTTTTAACACTTCCGATATTATTTTGTGGCATTAATACATCATCAGAAACCATAATTGGCATGTAAGGATTCATTTTTGGAAATTTAATATCAAAAGGAAAAATAGGTAATTTAGATGCAGTATTAATATCAAAAATAAAATCATCTTTGATATTAATATTACGTTTTTTAATTGATTCTTCAAAATAAAATCTTAACCAAGCATAACCCAACAAATATCTAAATAATGGTGCTTTAGATAATAATTCATCTTTCATTAAATCTAAAACCTTTTCATTATTTACAACAAGATGACAATACTTTTTTGATACCATTAAATTTGTAAATAAATAATATCTATTCATATTATCTAAAGTTTCAAGCATTTTAAAAATGTCTTCTTTTGAATAATTACAAGAATGTGAAATCATATAATATTTATAACCATTTTTTCCATTATTATTTGATGCATCTACATATTTTTTTTGTTTATGAATCATATTTAAATAATCTTCATTATCCTGACTTTCTTTGTTAATAAAAGTTCTTTTTTTTAAAAATTTACGGTCTTTAAATGGTTCAGTTAAATTTGATAAACAATTATATGGCATTTCCCAGTAATTACTTTCTTCTAAATTTTTAATTTTAATTTCTAAATTTTTAAAATTATTATCAAAATAAACAGAAAGTATCAAAGAATTATATATATTATCTAAAGTATATCTATCAAAATCACAAAAATTACTAATAATATTTTTGAATGAAATATTTAAAATTGGTATTACAATATTATCTTTGTTAAAAGTAAAACTAAATTCATTAAACATTTCACATTGTTCTTTTGAAAAAATACAGACTCTATCAAATAGTTTTATATTTTTTATAATAGTAGTTGATACTTTCCATAAGATTAATTTCTTTTTTAATTGTTCAAAATCATCATTATCTATTTCTTTTTCATATAATTTAATAGGTAGTGGGTCATCATTTTTTTTTACTAAAACATATATTTCTTGAAAATATTTAAAAACATTATTTTGAGTAAGTTTAATAGGTGTATCATCAATACTAAATGTTTTATCAATTAGTAATATTGGATTACTTATCATATATTCTGTTATTTATTTATTAAATTAATAAATAAATAAAAAAACAATTTTTTTATTTTTAAATTACCAAATTATTTTTTCTAATTTTTCTTGATTATATTTGATATATTTTTTATTACACATATCAACAATTACATTGTCTAAAAAGTCTATAGATAACTCAAATAAATCCATAGATTTTTTAATTTTACACATTAGTTCCATTTTTTCTAATGATTCTTTTTTAAGAAAATGATTAATCCACGATGATAATACTTCTTCTCGTGATAATATTAGTTCTTTTTCTCTATTAACATTCCAAATATCTGCATAACTAGATGATGTAAAAAAGAGTTCAACATAATTTGATGCAATTTTACTTGTATTTGAATTAATTTTAATATTATCATTTTCTAATATAATAATTCCACCTAATAATAAAGATGAAACTATTGATTTTTTAAAATTTTCATTATAACCAGAAAATATCTGAAAATTAATTAATTCATTTTTTGAAATTATAGTTACTTTATAAATATGTTCTAAAAGTATAAATTGTATTGGTAACATTTTAAATTCAATTTCATTAAAATCAAACACTATTTCTCCAAAATGAGGATACCAATTTAATTTTCTTTTATTTTCATATCTTAATTTATAAAATTCGCTATATATATACATCATATTTAATAAAATATACTCATTATTATATTTTTTTACAAAATCATGAGGAATAATTCCTTCAGAATAATTTATATCCCAGTTATTATATGATGAAGTTACAATATTCATTACACTAACAATATTATAATTATAACCAATTGAATCTTGAAATATTTTATTTTCTTTTTTAATATTATCAGATAATTTACTAAAATTTCCTTTATCTTCTATTGTATATTCAATATCAGTTAAAATTTTATTTGTTTTGTATAATAGTTTATCACCAAATATATTATACAAAACCTCATAATATTTTCTTTCTATATAAATATTTGGTTTATGAAGAAGTCTATTAATTAACATACGATTATATTTTTCAATAAACATATCTTTATTTTTAATATTAGAACAAAAATATAATATGTCATATAAATTATTAATTTTTTCAGTTAGAATAGTTTTATTAATTGTTTCTAATAGTATATTTTGTGAATCTTCATTTGAAAATATTTCTGAAATTTTTGAATTAATTTTATCACGTGAATTTCCACTAGGTAAAACTAATTCATGTATACTTTGAAAACATTTTATAAAATTTATCAAGTTTGTTGAGTTTTTATGTTTTTCTTCTTGTAATATAATAAATACGAATACTTGATTTGTAAAACTATGATTCAAATCAGTTGTGATAATAGTTTTTAAAATATTTTTATTATATTCAATTAAATAATATAATTCTATTGACGAACAAGAATTCATTATTTTAATAAATGAGGACCAAATAATACCTGTAATACTATCTGTAATAATACGAATATCAATACCGACATATGAATAAAAAGTTTCTACTTTTTGATAAAGCGATAAATTTTCTTTAAAATTAATAATTTGTTGATAGTTTTCATTTGAAATAGGATAAGTTTTATTAATATTTTTATCCATAATTGTTTTTATAGAAGAAGCAATAATAAAAAGAAACCATTGATAACTTTTTGTATCAGGATTAACTATTGAAATTTTTTTCATAACGGTAGTTAATTTTTTAATACTATTAATATTACTTTTTTCAAGACTTGAAAGTTCATATGTTAAAAATGTTAATAATGATGGATCGGTAATAATTTTATGATATAATTGAGATAATCCATATGACATAATTTTTTTATTATCGGAAATGAAATAAGAACAAATATTAATTTTATCAAAATAATTTTTGATTAAACTATTTAAACCAGAATCAATTTCAAAATTACCTTTTTTTATACTATTACGAATTGCTATTTTTTTTTCTTTTAAATAATTATCTAAATGTCTTAAAATTATTTCAGAAATATCAATATCTTTTCTAAATTGAATAATTTGTATAATTAAATCATTATGAAATATACGTTGATTAGTATCAAAAAAAAGATTTTCAAAATAATTATCAAGTTTTGATATTAATTCATCATTTGATAAATTGCATATATCATTTTGAATGATGGCAAATTTATCTTCCATTTTTTTATATTGTTAGAAAATGTATTTATATAGTACATTAATCAATTTTTTTAATAATCAAAAGGATTGTATCTAGGAACATCAAAATTATATAAATTTACCTCAAACTGACCTTTAGATTTATCTAACCAATCTAAATCTATTTTATCTTTATCATATAATTCTTTATCGCCTTTAACTTTAATAGGCATTTTATTTGGAAAACCATATCTATCCATTCCTGTTACATAATATTCCCATTGATTTGAACCCATATATTTTTGTCTTCCAAATAATTGTAAAATTTTTTCATCTTGAATTCTTGCTAATACACCAACTGAATGATAATTATCAGGTAATCCTCTTGATGGTATATTAATAATATTTTTTACTTCTCTATCTGGATATACGTGTTCTGGATCTCTTCTTTCAGGTGCTACAAAATCATCATTTACTACTTTTCTATCTCTTTTTTTTAAAAAATTTTTTTTTTGAATATAATGTCTATTTATTATTTCTTTATTTTTTTCATTATTTAAGTCTAATTTAAAATTTTTTTGATTTATACTATAAATATAATATAGATTTATTATAGTTAGTACAATAAATAAAATAATATAATGTTCTTTTGGTAAGCAAATGGTATCATTCATAATATAAATATATTAGATTTTATTATAGTAAAATAATATTTAATTTATTAATAAACTACTATATATAATATTAGTTGACTATCACCCATGTTTACAATTTGTTGATAAATAAATTTTGATTTTTTTAATATATATAAAGATAAACCTAGATGAATATCTAAAAAAATTTCATTTTCAAAAAATAATCTTGAATTTATTAAATGAGATTTTATATAAGTATGTAATACTGAATTAGTAGAAGGTTCTAACTGTAAGCCATAATTTAAAATTTGTCTAGATTCAATTGTATCATTAAAATTAAATCCAGGATAACACCAAGCCCATAACCATACTTTTGATTTTAAATCAAACTGACCTAAATATGAAAATTTACCGGTATATAATTCTTCCCCATTTTTTTTAAATATTATTTTTTTATCTTCTATTTTAAATTGAACATCTTTAATATTTAATAAATCTTTATATTTTGATTTTGATTTATCTAAAATATCTAATTTATCTTTAATGAAAAAACTAATATTATTATTATCCATATAATATAAAATATAAAATATAATAAAGATATATTTATTATTGTTAATAATGTATTTATTTCTAGTATTTATTTTATTAATTAATATATTTTTAATGTGTAAAATTATCCTTTTTATTTTAGAATTTTTATTAATAAATTTTTCTAATAAATTACATAACAGGATACCTAATGATGAAAATGGATGGAATTTTGAAATTATTGAACAAGAAAATGATATAAAATTAAATGATTTTACATTTATAGATGATAAATTAGATTAAGTATTTAATATAATAAAAATTTATTTAGAAAAATAAAATTACTTTATAATAGATGAATATTAAAAAATCATATTGTACAAATTGTAAAAAATGTGATCATAATTCAAAAGAATGTATAGAACCTATATATTCTTATGGAATCATTTGTATAAAAATAGATGATACAATTGTTCCTTCACCTATTTTTATTCAAAATTATTTAATTAATAAAATTATTGATATTGATAATTTTAATTTATTAAATTTATCAAATCTAAATAAAATAGATTATTATAAAGATAAAATAAAATTTTTAGTTATTCAAAGAAAACATAGTTTTTCATATGTTGAATTTATTAGAGGAAGATATGAAAAAAATGATTTAAAATCATTTCAATATTTATTAAATTTAATGAGTAAAACAGAAATAGAACAAATTATTATAAATGAATTTAAAACATTATGGAATGAATTATGGCAGAAAACTTCTAAACATATAGCTTTTCAAAAAGAATTTGAAACATCTCAAAAAAAATTTAATTATATAAAAAAAAATTTTAATTTATTAGAATTAATAAACTTTAAAAATTTATATGATACACCAGAATGGGGGTTTCCTAAAGGAAGGCGTGATAAAAATGAAAAAAATTTAGATTGTGCTATTAGAGAATTTAAAGAAGAAACAGCAATTGATTCATATAATTATGTAATCTTAAATAGATTAAATACTATTGAAGAAACTGTTATTGGATTAGAAAAGTATGTTTTCAAATTAGTTTATTATATAGGATTATCATTTAATGAAAATAAATTAGAAATGATAACAGAACATCAAAAATATGAAACCAGTGATATAAAATGGATGACTTATGAAGAGTTAATACCTAAAATTAGAGAGTATTATATAGAAAAAATTAAAATAATACATAAAATTTTTTTTATGATAATTAACTTGATAGAAAATATATATCATAATAATGAAATATTAAATATTATGAACTAATTGTTCTCTTATTTTTATATATTAATTAATTGCAATTAATTATTATTTAATCTTAACATTTTTAGTTAAATAAGAAAAATAAAATTTTATAGAATGGGTGTTATACAAAATAACCAACAAAAAAATATTTCTTTTTATACAAGTTATTTGATTAGGTGTATATAATATTATAAACAATGACTCCTACATGCAATCATTTTTTGCACCATAAATTTATCAAAATGAGTTTACACTTTTTATATTGAGCTTATTATTTTGATTATATTAAGGGAATTCTATGGTCCGTTAAATTCAAGGTTATTATAAGTCTTTCATACCAAATCTATTATCTCTTTTCCTTTTATCTTGTTGTTGCCGTAATGTTGCTTTTAACTGGTCATTTCTAGACCTCTCTGCTGTATCTTGTGCGTCTTTCAATTGTTGAGCTTGGACTGCTAATAAATTACGGCTTGAAGATGATAATGCGCGCTGAGATGGTTGGCCTTGTGAAGATTGTTCTCCGAATTCACCAGTAGGTAATAATGGTTTTTTAGATGAACTACGTGGAGACAATTGAATTACAGCTATCTCTCCCATTTTTGTAAGTTCATCATCTTCTCCGTCTGATGGTGCTTTTTCCTCTAATCTTGGGTCTTCGGGTAGAACTATTGGTGATTCTAAGTCTAAGTCTAAGTCTGAGGGTGATGCTAGTGCTGTAGGTATTACTGAATTAGATGCAGTAGATGGTGGTGAATTACCTACAACATTTGTTGCTACTACGGTAAAAGTATAAGTTGTGCCATTGGTTAATCCTAAAACAGTTGCTGTTGTATCATTAACTGTTGTCCGTAGTCCTCCTGGACTACTTATTACTGTATAACCTGTTATTTCTGTTCCACCATTACTTATAGGTGTCGTCCAAGAAACAGTAGCTTGAGAATTACCAGATGTTGCTGATACACTTGTAGGTGCATTAGGTATAATATTTGGTGTTATTAAATTAGATGCTGTAGATGGTAATGAATCACCAGCATTATTTGTTGCAACTACTGTAAAAGTATAAGTTGTGCCATTGGTTAATCCTAAAACAGTTGCTGTTGTATCATTAACTGTTGTCCGTAGTCCTCCTGGACTACTTATTACTGTATAACCTGTTATTTCTGTGCCACCATTACTTACAGGTGCAGTCCAACTTAAATTAGCGGTAGTATTACCAGCAGTTGCTATTACACTTGTAGGTGCATTAGGTATAATATTTGGTGTTATTAAATTAGATGCTGTAGATGGTAATGAATCACCAGCATTATTTGTTGCAACTACTGTAAAAGTATAAGTTGTGCCATTGGTTAATCCTAAAACAGTTGCTGTTGTATCATTAACTGTTGTCCGTAGTCCTCCTGGACTACTTATTACTGTATAACCTGTTATTTCTGTGCCACCATTACTTACAGGTGCAGTCCAACTTAAATTAGCGGTAGTATTACCAGCAGTTGCTATTACACTTGTAGGTGCATTAGGTGCAATATCTGCTGCTGCCGCTTCTGCTGCTGCCGCTTCTGCTGGTGATATCACTGGTTTTGCTGCTGATATCACTGGTTTTGCTGGTGTCCTACTTAAAGCTTGCAGGGCCCTAGTTGTTGAGTCTAGTGGGCGTGCATTTTCCATAGCTGTCTTTAGCATATCCGATACTTCGGCTCCTATTTTTTGAAGATTAGTTTTTTGAAGATTAGATATACCTTGTGTTGAAGTAGGATTTAATTCTTTCTTTAGTCCAGGAGGCAGTGATGTATCCATTAGTTCAGGAACCTGTAGTTTTTTCATGCTACTTGTAGAAGTAGAACCAGAAGCAGAAGTAGAACCAGGAGCAGCGACAGGAGCAGCAACAGGAGCAGCGACAGGAGCAGCGACAGGAGCAGATGGACTAGTAGAATCAAGAGCAGCAAATGACAATGTCGTTTCATTTTTATTTTTTTCAGACATCTTTGTGTAACCTGATGAGGAACCTAATGTTGAACTTATTCTGGATAATAACGGTTGTTGTTTTGACAAAGGCGATGGCAAATGTGGTGATGGTATGCTTTGATCTGGACTAATTATTCTCATTAAAGGTTTAATTCCCTTTGGATTATTTTTCGCTTTATAGGCATCCCTAGCGTCTTGTCTTTGAATAAAACTAGATATTGGGGTTTTTTTTAACTTTTCCATTTCGGCTAGAAATTCTTTTTCACTTTTAGCTTCATATTCTCTTGCTTCGTCTCTTCCTGCTTTAAGTACACCCCCTAATTGATTTTTAAGAATAGAATATTTAATTTTATATTTTAAATATTTTTCTTTATACTTTTTATCATTTTGTGTTGGTTTCAATTCAACTTGTGCTTTGAGCAAATATTCTGGTAGCACACCCCCTAATTGATTTTTAAGAGCAAAGTATTTTATTTTATATTTTATATATTTTTCTTTATACATTTTATATATATATATATATATAAAATATTTTATTATTTTAATACTAGTTTTAGTGCGATTATTAACTTTTTAGTTTTGATTTAATTAAAATAATTTTTTTATTTTAGACAATATTACACATATATTGAGCCTATATTATGTTTATAAGAAAGATGCGCGACGATTGGTTCTTGATTGTTCGGAATTAGTACTTATTAATCAATAAATATATTATTAAAATCATATAAATTGCCTTGGATAGAGTATCTTTTTAGTTATTTTAGGTTTTATGTCTTGCTTTTCTGTGATATTTTTTATACTAGTCATTGTTATATATATAGAAAACAAAAAATTGATTTTTATTTTAAAAACATATTTTATATATAGTTAATGGCAATTAATTATGATTTAATCTTAAAATATTTAGTTAAAGAAGAAAAAGAAACTTTTACAAATCAAAAAAATTTTATGACTTATAGTGATAAGTTTCCTAATGAATTTAAAAATATTTTAGGAGATAAATTTTATAGAATGGGTGTTACACAAAATAACGACCAAAAAAATATTTCTTTTTATACAAGTTTGATTACATTATTAGATAATAATATTATGTCAATTACTGATAAAGAAGAAATACATAAAGTAAATGAATTTGTATCAGATATTAATAATAAAATTAAGGTATTACCAGAATATGTAAAACAAATACCAAAAGAGGTAATTAAAAAAAATTTAAAAGATAAAGAATCAAATATTTGGATTTATGAATTAATAGCAAATTATTTAAAATTAAATTTTATTATTTTTGATTTTAAAACATTAGAAATTTTAACTATATATTATGGTGATGTAATGGACCCTTGGAGAACTTGTTTATTTTTAGCAAAGAATGAAAATTCTTGGGAACCAATAAGAAATAACGAAAAGAAATTTTTTAGTTATAATGATAATGTTTTAAAAAAAATATTATCTCAAAGCTCAATTAATATAAAGTATTTTAATCATAAAATAATTAAAAAAGATTTTGCAATTTTTGATAATTTAGAAGAATTAGTTAATGACATAACAAAATCAGAACATAATGATGATGAAAAAAATACAATATTTATTAAAACAGAAACAGAAATTAAAATGTCTGAAGAAAAATTAAATAAAATGACAAAATTAGAATTAATTACTCATTTAAAATTATTAAATAAAAAACCATTATCAAAAGCTACTAAAAAAGATTTAATTCTATTAATTTTAAATTCATAATATAAATAAGCTAACTATTTATACTAAATTAAAAATTATAATATATAAAATAATTATTTTATATATTATAATAATATGCGACTAGGACCGAATATTTGGGGAGCCCATTTATGGAAAGCATTACATATGATTTCACTTGGTTATCCAAACGAACCAAATGAAGAACAAAAAAAAAATTATAGAACATTTTTTGAAAATTTTTATCAAGTTTTACCTTGTTCTATTTGTTCAAATAATTATAAAAATAATTTAAAAGAATTACCAATTACTAATGATACAATGAAAAATCAACAAAATTTAGTTAAATGGGTTATTGATATTCATAATATAGTTAATAAAGAACTAAAAAAACCTATAATAGAATATGATGACGCATTATTATTAATATTTAATAATTTTAACAATTCACATAAAGAAAATATATCTAATAATACATCATATACTTTATTTTCATTACTTATAATATTTTTTATTCTTATTATTATTGCAATTGTATATAAAAAAAATTAATTTAATATCCTCTTTGTCTTTTTCTTTCACGTTCATCATCATATCTTAAGTTTCTATTTATTTGATTCTGAAAATATTCAATTTTTTCTTTATAATATTCTCTATCACTAGTTGCTTTATCTGTTACATTTTTTAATTCACTTTTTAGTTTCATAATTTCATTAGTTAGTTTTTCTAATTTATTTTTAGCTTCACTTTTAAGTTTTATAATTTCAATTTGATATTCAGAATACAAATTATTAAGTTGTCTTTCAAACTCAATTTTTTCAGTAGTAATTTTATCTAACTCTTTCCAATAATCCTCAAAAGAATAAGAAAATTTATGTTGAGTTTCTGAAGTAGATGAACTAGTATTTAACTGTTGAATTTCTGAAGTAGATGAACTAGTATTTAACTGTTGAGTTTCTGAAGTAGATAAAGGATTATCACATTCTCGACAGTTAGGAATTTGAATAGATGGTGGTCTATAATTTAATAAATGATGTGATTTTGTAGTTGATGGCTGTTTATTCTCAAATACATGAAGGAATTTGCACACCCTACCAAACTTACATTTTCCTTCAACTAAAAATAGACCACAAAATGCTTGTCGATTATATTTTCTACAATCAAAATGTTTGTTTCCACAAATTATTGGACTTTTACAATCTCCTGTTAATGGAAAGTTTGGTGTATTTTTATTATTAAAAAGATTTATTTGGTAAAACATAGTAAGAGCACATAATCTTTTAATTTCAATAAATTCACCTGATATATTATCTATAAAAGCTAATGATGGAATATATGAGCCTTTTGGTATTTCTCTAAATGATTTTGCATTTATGACTTCTTCTAATGTTAGAGAGTTCATATAATTTATATAATATGATGTTTATTAATAAATTAAATATTTCTCAATTTTTTTTATCATACACTTAAACAAAAAATTATTAAAATAATTTTTTGTTTATGTTTTTATACTCAACTGATACATAACCCTTGACTGTAGCCACAGCATTGCCCTTATTCAATCTAGGCCTTTGCTAAATTTGCCTTTGCCAAATTTGGCAAATTTTTCTCAACCTCCTCGACGCGATGGGCATAGGCGGACCATTTACGGGATGATAGTTGGGGAAAACGCCCCATCAATTCCTTTAGCATAGCATCCTTATCATTTTGATGCAAAAGCAAATGGAATTGAAACTGGTTTTGTGGAGACTGGTTCTGCGGAGACTGGTTCTCCTGCATGGCACTCATTGTTTTGTCAATATAAATACCCATCACTTATAGAACCATTAAAAACTTAATTTTTCAATTTTTTAGAGTATCAATATTGCTCTCATCTAAATATAGTTTGTTCTATAGCCTTATTAACATTATAAGTAGAGTGTTTTTTGGCATTTTCAATTTCAATTAAAAATATAGACATAGCAATTTTAATTTTTTCAAGAGCTATATTATTGTTATCGTTAATTAAAGTTTCATAATTTTGAATTTCAACCAAATTAAAACTTTTATAACTATTTTTAATCTGAAATCGTAATAAATTCTTAATAGTTTTATTTATAATGATAACTTTATTTATGTAATTAGGTACGAGTTTTTCTATAGCATCCTGAATATTTTTCTGAGCCTGTTCCACAATACTAATAACACTAGTTCTAGCTTGATTTTTTGCATCAAGAACATTTGGCATGAGTTGAACTTGATCCCAAATATTTTGAATATTAAAATTGCCATCTTGATTAGCTATAACTATATATAAAGCTGTATTGATTGCCTGAGAAATCATATTATGAGCTTGATACTCTGTATTTTGAATTTTTATTAAAGCCAACTTTTGTTCTTTTTGAAATTCGTATATTATTTTTGTCTCGGCTTTTTTAAGTTTAACTTTTAATAGATATATTTGTTGTGTCTTATCATCTTTATCTAAAACAGCATCTAAATAATACATATACATAATATTTAAGATTTCATTTATAAATGCATTCTGGTGATTATGAAATTTATTTAAAAAGTCTTTCTGTTTACTTTGAAATTCAAGTAAAGCTTTTTCCTGCTCCATTTGTAATTTAAGTATACATTGAGCTTCATACCCAGTATTTTGAGCTTGCATTAGACTAATAGATTTATATATACATACTTTAAATTATTAAATTTTCAATTTTTGTTTCTTTTTAAGTTTTTTAATATTATACCTTGTTCATGAACGTAAAAAACAGGTTGAATAGTAATTGGTTTTTCTTTACCAACTACTTTATT
>Ga0214923_10001070_pt1 | contig 39778 bp, 32 predicted proteins | sample LL1510_MetaG_FD_177993 | JGI IMG/M metagenome (GOLD analysis project Ga0214923, IMG submission 177993) | Freshwater microbial communities from Lake Lanier, Atlanta, Georgia, United States - LL-1510 | ecosystem: Environmental > Aquatic > Freshwater > Lake | place: USA: Georgia | collected...
CATCTGTTGCCTACCTCCCTGGCCTCTTTTAAGCCTATAAAGCAAATACATGTTAAAACCATTAATATCTTTTACTCTTGATAAAAGATATTAACTGATCTTTTTTTGAAAAAGCATAGTAGTATGATTGTCTTTGGCTTTGATTTAGCTAAAGCACCATGGCTAATGATTGGATATATCCTTGTAAGTTTAGTTGGCTTGGTTTACGGAACTAATGCTGTAATTTCAATGAATCAGACACGTGGTATATTATTTGGTATAGGTGCTTTTTTAGTTCTTGTTTACTTTGGAATTAGATGGTTTGGTTCCAAAGTACCTCAACTAACAACTTGGCCTCCAGTAATTAATATGTGTCCGGATTATTTGACCTATGTTACTTTGCCTTCATCAGTAACAATTAATGGCAAGTCTGTAAAAAGTGGATGTATTGATATGTTAGGTATCACAAGTAGTTCAACGGCAACTGGTATACAGAAAACACAGCCATCTACGGCAACTAGTTATAAGTCTGGCAGTGGGACACCAAATGCTTTACAAATGTTTGAATATACATCTGCGGATGTAAAGGCTGCTACGAAGGCCTCTGATCTTCAGGTAATTTGCGCAAGATGCCAGGCTATGGGTTTAACATGGGAAGGTGTCTATGATGGCGATTCTTGTATTGGCATAAGCACTTCTGCTAATACTCAGGCTGCGGTAGAACAGTGTTTGTTAAGTATATAATAGTACGCTATAAGGTCTAAAGATACTTACATGATTTAGATAGATATGAACTATACAAGCCTTCATCCAAGTGTCGAAACTTCATTTAGACGATGGCTTACAAAACCAGATACTGCCGCTTTTTTACTTGTTGGACCGCCTGGTGTAGGAAAAACTACGTTAGCTAGAGAAATTTTAAAAGAACAAGGATATAAAATTGTTGAATTAAATGCGAGTCATACTCGTTCTGGCCAGGCATTCAAGAAACAAATCATTCCTCTTTTAATTCAGAAATCTGTAATGGAATCTATGTCTTCAGATCCATCTAAGCATAAGTTAGCAGTCCTGTTAGATGAAATCGATGGTCTAAGTCTAGGGGAAAAAGGTGGTCTAAGTGAACTCCTAGATTATATGAGAGGATGGAAACAAGGTCAGATTACTCATCCTCTTATCTTAATCTGTAATGAGATTAAAGGTAGAGCATATCAACACATCTTACGTCTAAGCACAAATATTCAAATGGAGTTTCCATCTAACACAGTTCAAAAGTGGTTAGGGAATTCACTTAGACCTGAGGTCCTAGCAACGGCGGATTTGCGTGTAATCTTAAGATCACTTCAGGGATGTGATTCAGTTAGCATATTCCAGGGGAAGGAATCTGAATCTCTAGACCTTGTTATGGAGGAAGGAGAAGAACCTAGTACAGATATCTTGAGATTTAGTCATTCTTGTCTTTATGAGACATGGGATCCGCTTATTATACCAGAAGTTGAGAATAATTTAGGAAATCTGTCTGGTCTTTGTGTTCATGAAAATATTCATAAGAGATTAGATTCTGTAAAAGAATCCTGGAAACATTACAAGGAATTTCTTTTACTTTTTGATATAAGTGATAAGGCAGATTACTGGGCATTCTTCTACCAGAATTGGAATCTTTTAAGGCCTAGTTTCCAACTCAAACTAAAAATTACAAACGCTTTTTTATCTGAATACCCAATTACATCTGTACCAACTCCTGGTCAATTACAATTTACCCAAGTTCTCACAAGACAATCATCTATGTACAATACATGGAAACAGATGATTCAGTTTTCTGATGAGAAAGGGTGTTCAATTGAGGATATTCCTATTTTCTTAAATCAAATGCTTCAAAAACAAAACAAATTATCTACTCTTCAAGCTAAGAAAATAGATTCTATAAGTATTCCTAAACAACTTTGTATTTATAAGGATTAATTCACCTAAAAAATTGACCTAGTCATTTCACCTGCTTTAAGTATAGCAGATGTCAAAGCCCCTTATTCGTTTCAATGGTACTAAACTCATCCTTGTAGAAAATGATCTACCTACAACACCCGTGAAGATTCTTTCCATTATTGGAAAAGCGCGAATGGGTAAGTCTAGTTTCTTGAATGCATTTATTAGTAAATATAATGGTAAGAATACCACTGTATTTACTACGCAAGATGGCGATGATCATTGTACTCTAGGTATCGATTATTACTATTTACCCGAGCACAACCTTCTACTTCTTGATAGTCAAGGTCTAGCCCACGAGAATTCAAGCCATGACCCCTCACTTCTTCTATTCATTTATCTGGTATCAAATATCATTATATTTAATGAATCAACAATGCTTCAGAATTCTGCTCTAAGATTAATTGAGCCTATTTGTACTTTCACCCAATATTTGGATATGGATGCCTGCGATAAGCCGTCGCTGATGTTTAGAATTTCTGATGCTAAGAAAGGTTCTGATATCAATAAGACTCTTGAGAAACTCATGGCACACCACGATGACCAGTATAATTCAATCCGCGAGTCAATTGAGAATGTGTTTGCTCATCCCGTGAAGATTATCAAGACCGAGTATCCACAGGTAAAAGATGATGAGTATCTTTCTGCGAATGATTATCTGAGTGTGATTTCTAGTCCCGAAAATGGATTCGAGACTGCTATTGGTTCTATTACTGCGAATATTTCATCTGTAAACCTTCGTGAGAATATTCTATCAAAGTTGTCTGAATATGTGGATAGTATCAACAATAACGAGCAGATTAATATTAATAAACTCGATATTGTTTCTCTCACTCATAATAATGATCTTCTAACCTGGCTTGCCAAAGTCCCCGCTGATCTGAAATCTGAGATTGAGGTCGATGGAACTCAGGAGACTTATGATAAGAATGTGGTTACTCGACAGGCAAGTGTTAAGAAGTGGAAGACTGATTTTACGAAGCGGTTCAAGAATATCACTGAAACGATTAAGAAGGAGCATAAGGCGAAACTCGATAAGGAACTCGACGGACCAATTGAGCGGGCAAAGGCAAAGTCTGAAGAGATGGCTCTGAAAACTCTGAAGGGTGTCGGCCTAGATGCACTCATGCTACCTCGGCAATATAAGGTCATTGAGGATGCTGGTCTTACAACTGATTATGTCTCACTACAGGAAAGAATCTTCGCAGATTACCAAAAGTTTCAGAAATATCTGGCAAAACTATATGAGCCAATTCGTGTTCTATATGATACTATCTTGAATGCGATGTATGCTGAGGCAATTAAGAAGGTAGAGAATGCTAGGAAGATATCAGAGCAGCAGAGAACTGAGGTTCAAACAGTGTGTAATAGCACACTGGAAAACTTTGACAGTTGGTTAGTTGAAGAGATACAGAAATTAGATGAGTCGATTCTTCTTCAATCGAATTCTGAACTTTACAAGAAATTCCGTGATCGAAAGATTGAGGAGGTTACACTATTCATTCATTCTACTGTAACTCGTCTGAATGTTAATCTGAGTATTAAAGCTGGAAATAAGCTAGAGGCTTCTATTGAAGGGACGTTAGTTCAAGATACCAAGTATAAACTAGTTGCAGATATTTATACAGACTTTGTGGAAAAGATTAATAAGCTTCCTGTAGATGATGGTGTTGTCCATAACTTTCTAGTAGATATCAAGGAGGAACATCTGAAAAATAAGTTACTTCTAGATCCTATCCTGGCAAAAAAGATACGCCTACTAAATCCTGAAATTAAGTTTGTATACGATTCTGTTCTTCTTAAGACGTGTATTCTTGATTCACACAATCTAGAAAAGACAGAGATGCCATATATGACCTTGAGAACCTGGAAGGAGGTATACGAGATAATATATGGGAAGGTTATGGAGGATCTTCTGGAATATGGTCTGTGTAAATCAACAAACACATTTCGCGATTTCATTGTTGAATTACCCGATGAGGACGAGGATTCTAATATCATAAAGGTTAATAGATTAGACGCACAGTATCCTTCTCAATGTACGATGTATCAGAAAAATATTTGTGATGCTGTGATTACTGGTCTTAAGAAGGTATATTGTAGAATGATTGTAAATGATGTAAAATTTCCAGATGAACTTACCTTTACTTTGTAATTTGAATATGAGAGCCAAACATAGAAGTATTTAGAACACCTGAACTACGAATATCAATTGATTTTAATTTTTTTAATTTTGCAAGAGGTGAAATATCTGTTAGCCCCTTACATCCAAAGAATACAGCAGATTCAAGATTTACTAGATCTGTAATCCAGTTAATATTCATTTCTATAGTTGATGGCGTTTGAAATACAATAGATAAATTCTTCAAGGATTTCATTTTACCAATAACAGAATAATCAGTGGCTTGAGGAGAAAGTAATCTAAGACTATGGCATATCTTAAGGAATTGTAAATTATTTAGATTTTTCAAGAGATCACAAGTATAACACGGAGGGGGGAGAATACTATTATAAGAGACGCCTGTAATTGGATCACTTGTACCGCGTAATCCCAAATTTAGTTCAAGAATATCATCTGGAATTGCGAATTGACAACCAGGTATAATAATATAGCCAGATGATTTATCCTTTTGTAGTTCTACTTCATCTTTTAAAGATACTATAGTATTCTCTTGAATTCGAATATATTTCTCAAGGGAAGCAAGTCTTCTAACAACATCATCTAAGTCTACATTTGCTGATACTTTCTTTATAGCAGGCAAGGCAAACTCTAAATTTAGTTTCTTACAATGATCATCTGGCTGATATTGAATTGTGAAGGAAAGTTGTTTAGAAGAAACCTTGAATTCTAGATCCTTATTTTTCTGTAAAACATTCTTAAGAATACTTAACACAAATTCTAGACCCCCTAGAACCTGATACTCTACATAATCTCTCTCAGTCAGTGTAACTTCCCAGATTCTCTGAGTATCTTTCTCTATAAATCTGAGAATTATATCGTTCGGATTATGAACAATTCGCACGATATAATTTTTATATTCTAGTTCCATTATACTAGCATACAAATATAAGGATTGTCAATTTTTCACCACGTTGCTCATTATCTATCCTCTCCCTCATGTAAAAGTCGCACTAAATTCAGTTGTTCTATTCGCCCGAGGCGAATAGCACGACCGATAATTTGTTTCTCTTCTTCTAATTTCATAGCATGCATTAAGACAATATGGGTGGCAGATTTTAGATCCATTCCTACACCAGCTTGCATGCTATTCATTAAGAGAACCTGAATCTCACCCTTTTCAAATTGCTTTAGTGTATTAGAAATATGATCCTTGTTTCCCTTGACTGTTGCCACACGAATACCACGCTGTAAAAGTTCTCCTTCAATCTCTAAGAATGGATTATCATATCGATTAAATACCAAGAAGTGACCATTTGTTTCTGTAATTAATTTTAATAAAGCATCTTTTTTTCTTGGTTTCTTTTGTTCAGGTTCTATTTCTTTTACATCAGAATTAGAAGCATTTGTATCTAATTGTCTCAAGCGCTTAAAATCAAGAACTGATCTACACAAGGGGCACGAGGGATTTCTCTGAATACAATTAATAATACAAGAGCCACAGAATAAACGTTCACAACATAAGACAAAAGTAGGAATCTTTGGTTCCTCAAAACAAATAGCACATATCTCATCTTTGACATGTAAGATTCGTTGTTTTAGCGAATTAATCTGATCTTTTAAAGAATTAATCTTAGACTTTAGTGAATTTACAGCTTGTTCTTTTGCTAGAGGCGTTGAATATTCAATAGACTCCTTGAATACTAGAGTTTTCTCTAAACGATCTAACTCTTTTTCCCTTGATTCAGATAAAGCTGTAATTAGAGAAGATTGATTAGTATTATTCACTCCTAATTTTTCCAAGGCAGTTTGAATATCTCCTGCGTGTAAGAGTTCTTGAATTTCTGTATTAACATATTGCGCAATAATTCTATGAGTCATTGGAGTTTCACACTCAATTCGTATTTCTACAACTGGAGGAGACTTCCAACTTTTTTCCATAAAGGTTGAATTTGTTAATAAAACAAGGTGCCCCCGTGAAGGATGTCTTGAAATAAATTCAGAGAAAAAATTAGCACTTTTTACATCATACTTAGAATAGTAATTTGAATTATTTGCGTTTGTTATATTTTCTCTATATAAGATTTGAGCTAACTCGGGATGAAGACCGGCAGATATTCTTTGAGCCAAATATGTATTTGACATAAACATATAGAGTCCATGAAATAAAATATTAGGCCATGTGGCTGTAATTAACCAGTAAAAGTTAGATGGAGGCATAGGAACAGTAGATGTAAATTGTATATTATCTACTTCATCAAACATAACTAAAGACCAATGAATGAGATGTCTTTGTTCAGAATTCATAAAATGTTTTATAATTGTGTTAGACATCAAAGTAATATCACGATTCTTAATTAGATCATTAAAATCTATTTTTTCAAGAGCCTTTATAGTCTTTACTTCAAAAAAAGAAAGAGTAGTCTGTTGTTGAATTGCGAATTTCCATTGATGAAATAAAGTATGAGGAACTACAATTAGAATATTTCCTGAACATTCATTTAACACTACTGGCCTCTCAGACCAAAAAGCCGTCTGAGATTTTTCATGAATTCTATTAAATACGGAAGTTATAGGATTTCGTTTCAGATTCGCAATGAATCCAAGAGTAGTCAAGGTTTTCCCTGAACCTACCTTATCTCCTAAGACAGCTGTCTGACTATAATGGGTTTCATCTCCAACTTTGAATCCCTCAACACATGCCTTTTGTTTCTGAGACATTGCGTGAATCATTGCGAGTTGATGGGGTTTTAGAGGAACCTTAATCTCGGGAGGCTGCAATGCGTAACCTGATGTATCTGTTACAGAATGTAGTAAAGGCTGTTCATATACATCTAACATTCTATTTATAGAATCATCCCTTGCGGACATTAAGAGTATTCTATTAAGAACGAGATGGATTCTGTTTAGACCTGGGCATATTTTACAATCCATAAAAAAATTCATGTAATTCAGGATCCTTAATAAAATCTATCATTAAAAGACATGTCTTAACTAAGAGAGGATTATTGGTTCTTAATTGAGTCTTATCAAAAGTATTATCAGAATGACTCATAACTAACATAACTCGCTTAGGATTTAGTTGAACTAAGGGATTCTTATAATTATCTAAGAATGATTTTTCTTCAGCAAATGCTACTGTTTCATCGTATTTATGCTTTGACGCATAGTCCTTTGTCCATGCCATTGTTCCATTGGTCGCATGACCTTCAAAATAAGGACCAGCTTTCCAAATTTCCTTTGTATCTGTATAAAACATATAGACCTCACTAGCTCCTGCTAACTTGTATCCTGGGTTTTTTGTTAATGCTAGTACTACGTCGTCAACTCTGCTTGGAAAATAGAAATCATCGTCATCCATTGCCACTATGATTTCTCCTTTGGCCTCTTGATTTAATCTATTTCTCTTTTCTCCTAGAGTCATCTTATCCTCAGACCAGATAAAAGTTAAAGATGGCAGTGAACTACGCTCTGCCTCAAATAAATCTCTAACTTCCTCTTGACCATCATCATAGACTACCCATTCCATTCTATCTCTGGGATATGTCTGACTTTGAACAATTTTAATTAATGAAGGAATAAAACGTCGACGATTATACGTTGGCGTTACAATACTTACAAAAGGTAACATATCTATTAATATAATAGGCATATTGTTTAAATTAGACTTTAGGAGGTTCAACAGCCTTTACAGCTTCAGGAGTCTTAGGAGGTTCAGGAGTCTTTACAGGCTCAGGAGTCTTAGGAGGTTCAGGAGCATTAGGAGGTTCATTCTTAGGAAGTTCAGGAGCATTAGCAGTCTCATTCTTAGGAGGTTCAGGAGTATTAGGAGTCTCATTCTTAGGAGGTTCAGGAGCATTAGGAGTTTCATTCTTAGCAGATTCAGGAGTATTAGGAGTTTTATTCTTAGCAGGCTCAAGAGTATTAGGAGTCTCATTCTTAGGAGGTTCAGGAGCATTAGGAGTTTCATTCTTAGCAGATTCAGGAGTATTAGCAGGCTTAGGATCATTAGGTGGTTCATTTTTAAGAGCATTAGCAGGCTCAGGAGCATTAGAAGTCTCAAGAGTCTTTACAGACGCAATAGCTTCAGAAGGTTTATTTGCTTTAGGATTTTTATTCTTTACACTTGCCATTGCTACAGCTACTGAACCAATAACTCCAGCCGCTTTTACAGAATTGGATGCTAATAGAGCATTACTATATAGAGCTTCAACTGCCTTTCTTGCCTCTGTTGAATATTGATCTTCTACATAACAAAAAGGAGTTAGAAAAAAACTCTCGAGATTTCCTGTTGGAACATATGTAGAAAGAGGCAAAAAACTATAAAAATGTTGAACTTTCTTTAAAATAAAACTATCATAGAATGATTTAGGAATTACAAAAATAAATAATAGAGCACCGTATAAGAAATATAGAATACGAAAGGGATATTTATAACCAATTGCTTCATTAGATGCTAAATGCCCTCCATAAAGCATTACTAAAACTAGGACCAATGAGCCAAGAATTTTGAGAATTTGCGTAGCTGAATTTCCAATTGCTCTTCCAGGTTTAAATTCACTTCTTCTAACTAATTCTTCAGCTTTAGCATCTTCTTCTTTTTTCTTAGCAGCAGCTTTAGCATCTTTTTTTTCTTGCTCTTTTTCTCGTTTTTTAATAGCTAAATCTTGTTTTTCCTGAGCTTTTTGCTGTCTTGCGTATTCTTCTGCTTCAGGATCATCTAGTTGTTTTGAAGTAATATATTGAATCTTATTACTTAACTTTGCCAATAAGCTCATCTATTTTATCGGTAATAAAATAGAAGAGATGGATTATACGATTGTTATACCATCGTATAAAAGGGCAGAACTTTGTCGAGACAAAACTCTGGCCATCTTACATAAATACAAGATACCCAAGGATCAGATTGTCATTGTAGTTGCCAACAAGCAGGAAAAAGAAGTTTATGAGGCAGTCCTAGACAAAAAGACATACAAGGAAATTCTCGTAGGTGTTCCTGGACTGGCCAATGTTCGTAATTGGATTTTTAAGCACTTTCCTAAAGGTAAAAAGTTAGTCTCATGTGATGATGATATAAATGGATTTATTGAATACACTCCTAATACTAAAAGGCACGAAAGAGAACTCCGGAGCCTCAAGGATACGATAAGGCGCGGATTTTCTGAATGTGAAAAGGCCAAGTGTGGACATTGGGGAATTTATCCAAGTCCCAACGGATTCTTTATGAAGCCAACTGTATCGACTGATTTAAAATTCATCATAGGAAGTTTCGGAGGCTTTATAAATCCCGGAAATGAAGTTCTGATTGAACTTAGTGAAGGAGAGAAAGATGATTATGAGAGGACTCTGAAATTCTTCCAGCGTGATGGAGCAGTTGTTCGTCTAAACTTTGTATCTGCGAAAACTGCGACATATAAGACACCTGGCGGACTACAACTAGGGAATCGTCTGGCCAAGGAAAGAAAGACGGTGAAGGCTCTAATGAAAAAATACCCTGGTTGGATTCGTCTGAATCCCACCAGGAAATCTAAGATGCCTGAAATTAGGCTAGTTGATCCTACAAAAGTGAAGGGTGTCACTAGGAAGAAACGTAGTAATTAGGGATTAATTCTAATTGTATTAAGTTTCGTATCCCTATCTGGTCCACTTGTTATTGTTATGAATTTAGGGTCAATAGATGGTTTAGGAGAAAGAGATCCATGAAATTCAAATGACAGCCGCTTTAAAATTTCATTTACGCTTGAATATGTAGTCGGTTTATTAAGATCTTGATATAGGTTATCCCCTTCTTTTATAAAATGAAGACGATGACCATTACACTCAGCTATATATGTCTCACCAACTAGTCTTGTGGCTAAAATCTTATCACCTACACTATTTCCACTTCTTCTAGGCATTTTTATACTTATATACAGGGGTAAAGCGCATTTCAATTTTTACATGGCTTAAATCGCATATTTCATTCCTCCCATTCCTCCTTCAATTACTAGAAAATTTATACTTTCCACAAAGACAGAATAAGTAATAGCAAATTTAGTATCTTGTGCGAGAGGCCAAGGTTCTATATCAAGCTGAAAATTCTTTACTCTACTTGTATTTAAAGAACCACTAGGTTTAATCCATTTTGATGTATCTAGAGCAAAACTATAAATCGCAAGGCCTGGAGGAAATACACCCGTAGCGTATTTCCATGAACTTAATTCTTTAAAGAACTGTAGTGGTTTTTGTTCTTGAACTTCATTACCATCGCATACAATTCGTATATTTCTAATTAAATCTTCTTGCATAGATACTATATTTGTTCCTGAATATCCAGAAAAAATACCAGAGGCTGCGGGTATAAAAGGGGCTTGGCCATATCGCCACCAATTTGTGTAATTTGTCCAAGCATTTAAATGTAAGAGAGAATCAGTTCTTCTAGGTATTATAATAAGACGGGGAACAGGATTATGTGTATATAAATTAAATAATTGCCTAGAACTAATATTTTCAAATGGATATTTGGTAACTTGTCTGACAATGTAATTTAAAGGCTTTGTTGCAAATGTTCTTCGTTCTTCATCAGTTAGATAAATATAGGTTGCCTGTAATCTAGGATTTAGAGGCCATGTATTTAGGGCAGGTACTGTATATCCAACATCAGTTAAGAATTCTTTAATATATTGTCCAGGATCACTAGTACTCAAATATGAAACATTGCCCGATTGTAATTGTGTTATACTTGCGTTTACTATGTTTTCAGGACGAACTCTATATCCTGAGGGATCCAGAATTGTATAAAGATCTTGAATTGGCCTTAAAGTAAGTTGAACTTCGCATTCATGATATTGTAATGCGATTAAAGGAAGAGCCAGACCTGAGTTTTGAGAAAACCAAAATGATAAAGGTAGAGTAATATCACGGCCAGGAATAGACGGAAAGTTATTTTGGGCTAGTAGATTAGGATCGGTATTTTCTATAACATTTGGATAGTAGCCATGGCTACGAGTTACTGCGTTTCCAAGCCCGCCGGAGTATTTACCATTAGCAGGATCATAGAGTTCAGGAATATCACCAACTAATTCTTGCCATTTATTATACTGTGTTTCATCTTGATCCGTAAAGGCAGTTGATATTATATAATCACTATCAAATTGTTGGACTTGTGTTCCTCCAATTAAAAAAGTTGCTTCTTGTATAATTTGAGCTCCAATATATCTGACCCATTGGAATTGATATTGTGAACGATTAAATGTTGGCCCAGAAAAATTAGGATCAAAGTATTTTGAATAAATATCTGGTAAAGTAAAAGTAAAATATAGGTCAGAAAGTAAGTCTCCAACTCGTTGAATCTTTGCTCTAAGTTTAATTGATTCACTAAAAAAAAGTTCTTGAGGGCCTTCTAGAGGCAAAGTAACTGATTCAAAGGCAAAATGACTATATTTTTTCATTGTAGTATAGAAATAAGTAAAATCTGGATTTCCACTTAGAATAACATTTTGGGAACCGTAGGCAACTAAAATGAATAATCCACCACCTGCCATGACAACTCTTCTTGTTATTGCGAAACAAGAAGAGATGTTATTATTTTACTCATCTAATATTTTTATTGTCTAACAGTGCCATCTAACTGAGGATTTGTCCACCAAGTATCTGCTAAATATGGACTCATACTCATATCTGGAGAATTCATTACAGTTGATGGACCCACGTTAATTAGGCTTTGAATTTCAGTATATGTAAGAGCATAACTAAAATAATAAACTCTGCTTGCCATTCCTGATATAGGCCCATTCACATTAATATTTAAATTAGAATCTAGAGAAGTAGTCTTTTCCTTTGATAATATTAGCTTACGATTATTGAATAAATAAACATTACCATAATTCTGATAAGGAGGTGTATTATTAGGAAAATTCTTTTTCTGTTTTAGATTTCCATTAACATAAACATAGAGTGTATTTCCCTTACAAGATACAGTAAGATGAAACCACTTGTCAACAGGTATATTAGGCACTTCAGTATAAGTATTCCATGTATTAAAAGAATTCATATAAATTCTAATGGTATTTGTATCACCCCAGCAGAATATTCCAGGACCCATTAGAGGATATGATCTTCCATATCCCTTATGTAAGATATGATGTAAATTGTGTTGACCTGTATTAAATGTTGCACTCTTAATATTAATAAACATAGTATATGTAAATTCTATACCATTACGTCTATTATCTGAGAAATATATTGTCTTGGCATTAGATAATGTAGGATTTTGAATCGCAGTATACATTGTAGATCCGGAAGCATATGTATTTGGAAAGAGTTCTACACGATCCTTCCACATTGCAGTAAAAGAATTATATAATGCTTCACTTACTGCTAGTCCAACATATAAAACAACAACATAGGCAAACCCATATAAAACATTCATTCCTAAATCTGAACTTTGACTTACTTGGGCGTTCATACTAATCTATCTATCATATGAAAAATAGGCATAATGCCAATTTTTTATAAGATTAAATTTAATGTATTAACCCGTTTTAAATACCACATTATTATTACTGGATACCGTTACACTATATTGAAAAGGATTTAGAGAGGCAAGTGAGAAATTTGAAAAAGGACCCTGTTGGTAATAATTATATACTTTATCCGGAGAATAAGCAACATTTGCTGCTCTTGTTTTTCCAATAATACCATTAAAGCCTGAAGTATGACCTAAAGTAATAGTAGGTTTTTCTCCTGAATCTACAATAAATACACTTGGTAAAACAGAGCTTCTTGCTAACTTACCATCCATATATACATCAACCGTTGTTCCAGTAATTACTGTTGTAATATTGACCCATCTTTGAATATCAATGGAATCAATATCTAAAAATTGTTCACTAACCGAACCTGATGGTGAATCAGCATATACAGAATTTCCTAGAACTAAGTCGCCACTAGATCCAAGTAAAGACCATAAACGCTTTGTATCAGTGCCAGTGCTACCGACTTTTCCATAACTCATGCGAATACCCAACTTATTGGCAGCCTTGCCCAAATACATAACAAGTGTCATAAATCCAGTAGCCTTTGCCTCTCCATTTGATAAAATTAAAAATGGTTTATTACTGGTTGTATCCCACTTTGTGACATAAATCCATGTGCTTATAGAGTATTCTCCGCCGGGATAAATATAAGGCACTATACTTGATCCTTCAAAGACATTAGTGTTTGTAGTATCTGAGGCAGGAATTTTTGCCGGTAGACCACCTGATGATGATTGATAAATTATTAAATCATTAACACCGGTATTACCATATAAGAATGTATATGCATAGTATAATCCTACTGTAAGTAAGATAACTACAATTATTGTCATTACAAGTTTCCCAGGCTCCATTCTATTCTAGTAAAAAGATTATCCATAAGGAGATGACCATTGTTCTAGAGGACTTATTCCCTGTTTGTTTCCATTACTAGAGCAATTTCCACCCGGACACCACCAATGACTAGGCAATGATGGTGTAAACATATTTAACGTATTTAAAACATTTATTGCTTGAACAGGTTGTCCAGATGTATCAACACTTGCTTTATATAATTCACGAACATTATTAGCTTCTAAGGAATAAGGTGCTAAACTCATTTGCGCAATAGTTCCTCCTAGTCTTGGATCTCCAACTCTTAGAGGTTGGGTTGAATCGAATTCAGGCATTGTGTTACACATATGTGAAACTGCCAATTTTCCATTTAGATAAATATTAAATTTGCGACCTTGTTTCACAATTGCCACACCAGTCCAGCGTTGTAGAGGAAAGTTGGGAATTTCTATTATTTCTGGAGCTGGAGCATTAGTAGATAATGGAGATGTTTTTGCCATATTTATACTTAATAAAGCAGGAGCCATACTAAGACCACGTCCTGCATCGGGAGCCACTAAAAGTTTAAACGTTTGAGATGACCCAATTTTAACTACATTTGCGTATTCATTTCCTGATTGTCCAGTTCTATCATTGATTACTGGATTAATATAGAATACAAGAGTTGAACCGGATGTAGATGTCCAGGCAGATTTTAATTGTTCACTATTTGCTATTTGTGTTCCTTCTGCTCCAGTAGTTAATGAAATAGAATCTGGGCCAATACGAGAAATCTGTGAAGGAAGCATTAGATGAGCCATTAATAGATAGATCAAATATGATATACCTATTATAGCAAGTATTCCAATAATAATATTCATCTAACCATACTTTATATTTCTTCTACAAAAATATTACATTATCCAACCACTAGTAGCTTTTACAGTAAAATTCTTAGATGTCATAAGATCTCCCATACGAGCCTTCATTTCTGCCGGTAAAGCCGCATATCCAAATGTTCTTATATTCAACACTGATATGTTAGTAGAAAGTGTTTTAGGAGGTAAATCTGCTGTTACAATATTACCTGGAGCAAAAATTTTATCTCCTTCTGTTGGTAATGTAGAAGGTGATCTTAAATTTTTTGTCTGAACTAAGAGTCCATTCAAGTATCCCTCTAATGTAGAAGGTGTAATGACTAAACCAATGCGGAATGGCTTGTGAATTGGAACATTATTAATCTGAACACTTTGTTGAAGGCCATCTGAATTAAAGCATGTAATATACACTGTATTTTTAGAGTTATCTAAACCTACTCGTAGAGAAGGTTGATCTATAGTTTGAGACATAACAAAGAATACTCTCTGATCTGCTGTTCCAATATCTTGAGGATATTCATTATTGATTAGAACATCCATTGTTATACTATATGATCCCTGAGCTACAATAGATCTTGTGGATAATGGTACTGAACCAGCTGGAGATCCAGGAAGTGAAACTACTGGTGGTGGTTGTCCAACTGTAATATCTGCTACTGAATCTGGTGTTAACCAGTATACTTCAGTTGTATCTGTGCCGGGTATTGGAATATATCCTTGTAATCCAGGTCCTCTCTGGAATACTGGGGTTATCCATTGGTCAACTCCTAATAAAATTATTCCAATCAATAAAATTCCTGCGATAATAAACATAAGTATTCTTACAAATCCAGAACCTCCAACAGGAACACCTATAGCATTTTTTGCTCCAGGTTGTAAAGGTACCTGTGCAAATGTTTTTAGAGGATTTGCTAAATCAAGCTTTGCTCTAAGATTAGCAGCAGTCTTTTGAACACCACTGATTAAATTTTGTCGTGTTTGTTCCATATCTATTATTCCTTTCTTTTCTTTCTTGTCTGAGTTTTATCTTTTTTATCTAAGGTCATTGTTTTAGGATTGTATCCAATCCTCTTGTAATAAGGCAGTGAATCTTTTTCTTTACAGCCTTCTAACTTTTCTCTTAGATAACAGACAAAAGAAACACGACTAAAGAGTTTTTCTATTCCCTGAGTTCCAGTTTCTTTATCATTTTTGTAGACATCTTTCAAGGCTAGATTATATTTTTTGTCTTCGGCGGACTCGGTGAGTTCCGTATTACAATGCCATTCATGGACATCCATTGCGACAAAATCTCCAGTTCTCAGATTAATTCCAGCCTTGTATCGGGGAAAGATTGTAAATCCCCCCTTGTATTTTCCACGTTCAATCACAGATAAGTTACCAAATCCTTCTCTCAGATCACCTGCGTCCATATGGAGACCCGTGCGGAAATTGCGATTAATAGTTACAGAAGAAAAAGAAGTATCTTTAATTTGAAAGGCTGAATTCTTCTTTGCTCTCTTATGTTGAACGTTATAACGTTCAGGAACAAGTTTCTTAAAGATATCATCTATCGCTTCAATGTAAGGAAGTCCCATCTTATATTCTTTGAAATACCGTTGTGTATAAGATGTCAGACGGCAGGGTAAACCCATAAAAGGAGTTTTCTCAAAGTATCCTAAAACAGAAGAAAATACATTATTATTTACACGCATCTTACTTAATTTACCCTTTTCCATGTATTGCGCAGACCATCCTTTAATAGATTGTTTATGTAATTTACGTCTAGTCCAATACTTAGATTTTACATCAATTGGACCTGCCGCAGCTCCGCGATTTCTAGAAGCACCCGCTGCGTTGTAAAAACTTTTCCACCCAAGTTTCACTAGATCGTGAGGAATCACATTCTTTCTTAACTTGAACAGAAGTTTCTTACCCCCTGGTGCTTCCGGGTCCTTTCCGTATACATCGATATCCTCATCATAAATAGTGTCTGCGTCTTTTTCACTGAAGTAGGTTCCTTCTCTTGCTTTTATTTCATCATTTGTCATTTTTTCCTCTAATACAACTTCCTTAACTCCCGTAGTCTTAGGGGGTTTTGCAGGTTCTTTTGGCAACTGGAGGCCATCAAATAATTCCTCATCAGTTATCGCCATCTATTATACAGTATTAAATAAACTTCATTACTTCTTTTTCGTTAAAAAGACTTTCTAAATGTGTATGCGCCTTTTTCCAATCATAATCCAGAGATGGTATTTTTACGGAAAAAATATCGTGCTGTTCATTCCATCCATCTGTATTTGCATTTATATATATAACAGTTATCTTTCCACATTTATACTTTCCATGTAAGATATCAATAAATTCACGCAATTCTTCTAATTCACTTTTCTTTTGTAGTTTATAAGGGACGCGTAAAAAGTTTGATTCCTCTTGTCGTATAAATAAAATATTCTTAGATTTTTCAATATTTTGTTTAAATCGTAAGATACGTCGTTTCATCTTATTCTTAAATTCTAATCCACATGCATCCTCTGGCTTCCTTAAATCATGTTTAAATCGCATATAATATTTGGTATTTGTTACAATTGGATCTTCCCCGTAAATTATATTCAATAATTCAAAATATGTATCGGTTGTAAGATCTTCAAAATCATTTACAATAAGCTCATTAATTTGTCCCATTGATGTTCCAATATAATCGAATAATTCAGTATTACCGTAGGGTGGCTTTAGAATCTTTTCTATAAAAAATTTCACACAACACTTTGATCCCAGAGATAATATTTTATCATATTTCGCATTAAAAACTATATTCATCTATTAGGATGATTTCAAATAATTCTATTCGTGTGTATCTATTAATAAATGTTCCCCTCTTTTTTGTTGCATATATGTATACCATAGTTATTCAGCTATCTTTTATAGGAGCAGTTCTCTTTACCCTCATAAGAAATATAGGAATTATAAAAATGATTGAATATTCAACACTCCATAAACAAGTTCTCAATGCTAATTATGTGTACCCCGAGGGTGAATTCTTATTCTATGTAATTCAAGGTTCTATTATAGAAACTACAACAACATATTTAAGTTTACCAAATTCTGTAGATGAAAATATACCTCTTGTTCTCTTGACATTTATTCCATTATCCTTTATCTTTGAACTTATTTTTGATTTTTTCTTTTACTGGAGCCATAGATTTCTTCATATCTCCCATCTTCCATGGCACAAGGTTCATCATGAATATATTCATTTAAAACCAGCAATCACATTTTACCAGGATTGGGTAGATATAGTTTTTACTGTATCCCTACCATTTTTTCTTGCTGAGCGTATTATACAGTCTGTATATCTACTCTCACCTCTTGAATATTCATTACTTATAACATATAAGATCTTCACTGAAATTTCTGGACATTCTGGGCGTGATTTAGGTCGATCCTCTGGATTTATACAATGTATTTGGCTACCAAGAGTATTTAGTATGGAACTATATACAGAAGATCATAATTTACATCATCGCAATCCATCCTGTAATTTCTCAAAGCGATTTGCCTTTTGGGACAAGGTCTTTGGAACCTATGAAAGGATTTAATAGTTTAAAATATCTAGAGTAAATTTCCAGGCTCTGCGTCAAGAAGTTCTAACCATTTTTGCCCTTGTGCACTAGAATATGAAGTTCCAGAGGGAACCATCTGCTCCTTAGAATAAAAATATAGATGTATTTTTCTTCTAGGAATTACTGGCTCTACATTAGGATTCTTTAGAGTTGCCTTTGATACCGTTGTCTGAATCGTTACTAAGAGAGCACAGAATTCCTTCTGAGCTTCGGTAAATAGACCATCCCATTCATCTACTAATCTAACAAGTCTGGAATGCAGGTCAAAGGCATGACGTCCCTTGAACGCATATCTAGGAATTTCTGGATAACGCTCTTCAGGTCCATCCTTAGTATGAGAAGCTATAATTTCACGATCTCTGGCTGTTAGGTTATGCTGTTCCATCTAGTATCCTTGTATTTTACCCATTTAAATACTCCATTAGATGATTCTTTTGAAATATACATTCCATCTTTTCCTTTCTTTATTTGGCCAACACAGTGTGCCGCATGAAAAGCTGGGGACTTACGTGTCTGATATTTTTCTGTTTTAACTTCTTTACATTTTAATTTTGATTTTCGAGTTTTTCTACGTATCATTCTAATTATGTTTAGGTAAATTAAACCATAAGATTCCACCAATAATTGCGCTAACAGCAACACCAGCAGCCACACCTTTTAACATTGCCTGATTATCAGCCTCCATAAAATCCTCTGCTCCAATAACAGGGCTCTTTCCTCTTGCTCCTAGCCGAGTATAATAATGTATAACCTCAGTCTCTGTAAACTTGCGTTTTCCTAACATCATATTTACTTCATATGTAACTCTACCGTCCAGCGAAAGAGGTCTGTCCTAGCATCCAAGGAAGCTGTGATTGGCATCTTGCTCATATGAGAAGTATAATGGGTTCTACAGATTGGACATGGTATTATAGTTTGTAGTGACTCAAAAAATTCCCGCATAGCCTTCTTATCAGAGTAAGTAGGTTGTTGGGGATATCCTAGAGCAGCAATGTGAATTGTGTGCCAAAAAAAAGGCCCCCAAACTTCTGGAGGTATGTGCATTCTATTATATATATAGATCATATCCCAGTCACCTAAGACGCATCTAATAGGATATAGGCAGGGGTTTATAACCATGTCATTATATTACAAAAATAAACACATGCTTATATGTACAAATTGTGGTGGATCCGGGCATGCATTTCGTTCATGTATTGAACCTGTCTCCAGTTATGGTGTTCTTATTTTTCGCTGGATATCTAATTCTCAAGAATGGCCTCAATTAAAAGAATTTTCTACAGATTCTATCTCGCCAACTGGCACTCAAACGCTTATTCCTCAAGTCTTGATGATCCAGAGAAAAGATTCTTTAGGATTTATGGATATTATGAGAGGAAAATATAAACTTGATGAGCCAGAATACATTAAGAAGCAAATACGAGGTATGACTAAGGAAGAGTGTATAAAACTAGAAACAATGGAATTTGATGAACTTTGGCATTTACTATGGGGTTCAGATACTGAATCTTCTCTAAGATACGCACATGACCGAGTTGTATCTAAACAGAAATTGGCAGAACTTAGAAAAGGAGTAACATTATCAACAGGGCAGAGCTATACATTGACTGATCTTCTCCGGCAAGAACCAAGTATCTATGATACTCCAGAATGGGGATTTCCTAAAGGGCGACGTGATCCTCATGAAACTGATAATCAGTGTGCTTTTCGTGAATTACTTGAAGAAACAAGTATTCAAGAATCTGAAGTCATAAAAATTAATAACATTTTACCTTTTATTGAACAATTTCACGGATCAAATGGAATTCATTACAGACATACATATTTTTTGGCTCTTTTTTCAGGAAAACGTAATATTTCTTTTAACGCTTTGGATAAAGGAATGGCACGAGAAATTGGAAATCTAGGATGGAAAACAATTGATGAAGCAATGCATTTACTTAGACCTGAAAATATAGAAAAACGTGAAATATTACTAAGACTTTTTAGACTTTTACATGAATTTTCTCCACTGTTACATCAAGAATTATTAGGATATAGAATCCCTCCTGGTCTAGATAATTCTTCGGCACAAAGCAAAAATGAAAATACTATAGGAGAACAGTATGGCTTCACCGCAATCTCCCAGGGAATTTCAAACAAAGTGGGCCAGGGAAGAAGAATCTTCAGAACGAGACAAATTAGTGAATGAATTCCAAACATATGCTAGGCCAATTAGAACTCAAATTATTAAAGAAATGAATCCTCATCTAAGAGAACAAGAAGGCTCACTATATCCAGATATTAGTGATGAGACTTTCTTAAAGAAACTTTTAGCTAAAAGAGAATTTAGAGAAACTAAGCAGAAAAAGATTACAGATGAAACTCTAAAAGATAATGTGTGTAATGTGGAAGAATTTGAATATACTTCTGCGCAAAAATTTGCCTCGCAATTTATGTCTCCTAATACTCCTTATAATGGAATGCTTTTATATCATGGAGTAGGTGTAGGTAAAACTTGCTCAGCTGTTTTAACCGCAGAATCTTTCCTACAATTAAGTCCTAAAAATAAAGTGTATATCTTAGCACCTCCTGCTATTCAAGCTGGATTTTACAGAACTATTTTTGATAGCACACGATTAAAAATCGGTGAAGAATCGGATAAACAGAATGAACATGATGGATGTACTGGAAATAGATATTTAGAGTTAACACAGACATTGTATGAAAAAGAAAAGAAAGATATAGTTTCAAGAGTAAATCGTCTAATTAATAAACGTTATTCTATAATGGGCTATGTGGCATTTCGCAATATGGTTCGTGATATTTTACATCAAATTCCATCTACATTACCTCCTGAGCGAAAAATTCAACAAAAAACAAAACTCTTACAGCGTGCTTTTAGCGGGTGTCTAATTATTGTTGATGAGGCTCATAATTTAAGAGATATATCTGATGCCGATGACGAAACTGATCAAGCAGATGATTTAATGGTATCTGATTCTAAAGGACAAAGTGATTCTGCCGCAGGAAAGAAATTAGTGCCAATGTTAAGAGAAGTTCTTGATTTGAGTGAAGGTAATAAGTTACTTTTAATGTCTGCTACTCCAATGTATAACACATACAAAGAAATTATTTCTTTATTAAATCTCTTACTTCTTGTTGATAAAGTTCCAAAGTCTGAACTGTTAAGAGAATCTGATTTACGATTTGAATTTAAACAAAATGAAGAAGGTGAAGATATTGAAGTATTGACAGAACAATCTGAAAATAGAATAATTGAAATAGCAAATGGCCATGTAAGTTTTATGCGTGGAGAAAATCCAAAAGCCTTTCCTGCTCGTCTAGATCCCGCTCCAGAACTTCGTATAAAGACTTGGCCTTCTTTTAATCCAAATGGAAAAACAAAGATAGAACCAGAGCAACAAAAAAAAGATGTAATGGAATTACCTCTTGTTGAATGTAAATTAGAAGGTGATCCTTTAACAGTTATACAAAGTCTCACTGAATCTTTAATAGCAGCTAAAGGGGTTGGAATTCGCACAATTGATACTTTACTTCAAGCAGGTAACTGTATCTTTCCAGGGGAGGGTGTTGAATTTAGAGTAGGCTCTGATGGATTTCAGACATGGTTTGCGACTAAGGCTGTGCCAGGAACGTTTGAAGGGACAAGGCTTTCTGTTCTTCCTCAGTATATTCCTGCTATTCCTGAAGAGCCATATACTTGGATGCTTAATTCAGAAAGTGGAGAGAGTGGTCTAGGAAAAGTCTCTCCCAAATTTAATCTGATTCTTTCAACATTAAAAAAATCTACTGGTATTTCATTTATCTATAGTCGTTTTGTTGAAAATGGTGCTATTATTTTTTGTCTTCTTTTAGAGGCAAATGGATATTTACCTTATGGACGTTCTGCTCCTCTGTTTTCTAAAGGACCTCTACAAGGAAGACAATGTGCTAAGTGTCATAGAAAAGAAAGTGGTCATCCTGGTTTTAATCCAGAAAGAGAAATGGGAAAAGATAATCACAAATTTATGCCTGCGTATTATGCCTTGTTAACCGCCAGTGATGTAAATACTCCTGAGAAGGCTTCTTTACCTTTATCACCAAATAATACTGGAATAATCAATGTGGCACGTAGTATATCTAAATACAATGATGGTGCTTTAATTGAAAAAGGAAATGAAGATGGGCACAAGATTAAAGTGATTGTTGGATCTCAGGTAGCAGGAGAAGGCTTAGACTTGCGTAATATTAGAGAAGTTCATATCTTAGAAGGCTGGTTTCACTTGTCTAAAGAAGAGCAGATTGTGGGGCGTGGAATTCGCTATTGCTCTCATAATGCCTTACACAGAGAGAAAAGGAATTGTACAATTAACCTGTATGTAAATACTTTTCCTAGAGAGCTAAACAAGGAAACAATTGACCAATATTCATATCGAACTGCTATGAATAAAGCAGTTCGTGTAGGAAATGTAAGTCGTGCTCTAAAAAGAGGGGCTGCGGATTGTAATTTAAACAAGGATGCTATTTTAGTTGATGGTCTGACAAATGTTAAAATGATTGATAGTCAAGATATACCCAGGGATGTTGATTTGAATGATAAAGATTATACACCATCGTGTGATTGGATTAGATGCTCTTATGAGTGTAAACCATCTTTGAATCTAAATGATAAAGCCGAGATTCCAGATGATTATGGAACTTACGATTTATTTGCCGCAAGATTTGCCGAGCAAATGGTTATTAGTAGGTTAAAAACAGAATTTAAAAAACAGCCATGGTATCATTGGTCAAAGTTACAAGAAATATTTAAAGATATTCCTAAAACAACGTTAACTAGTTTACTTTTACGTATTGTAAATAACCAGTCAATTATATTTGAAAATGGTAATTTACAAGGACATTTAATTTATAGAAATAATTTATTCCTTTTTCAACCCAATAAAATTCAAGACACATACATACCAATTTCATTTCGCTTTGGAAGATACCCAGTAAAACGGGATCATTTTAATCCTCTGGTTGCTCCTAAAATAAAGACTACTCAAAAAGAATTATTAGCTCCAGCTGTATTACCTACAACATTAGTAGAACCTGAATTAAATCCAGCTGTAATACCTAATCAATCATCAATAAGTCTAGCAAAAGAATTCTGGAAAGAGGCAATTAATTGGTTAAATACATGGTGTCAAAGTAATGCCACAAGAGATACTATAGGTGAAAGTATTAGTGCAAAACTATCTAGTGCGATACTTCAATATGTGGAGGGTGATGTTAAGAAAAAGGATAATTATGAATTGCGTCTTAAGAAATTACAATGGTGGGGTAAAGCAATTGCGAGTGGCCCAGAATTTAAAGCGAGTCTTCGTGATTTAAAAACTATAGCAGGAGAATTTATTTGGGATTCATTTTTTAAATGGCCTGAACAATCGGCTATGTTGATTGATGGAGCATTTCATTCTGCGGCTGATGGTGGAGGTGCTGGAACAACATCTATTTATGGAGATGTAGCATCAAAAAGTGGTTCTGAAAATATTGTTCCATCTGAGACTATACGAGCTAAACGATTTTTGGATATTACAACAAAAGAGCCTATATATTTCTGCGACGATAAAGTATGCCCTCCTTCAGTTCTAAAACTATTTTTAGGATCTAAGACAGATTCCGTAGTAAATTCCGTGGCAAATAAAGTAGTCTCTGCTAATCCATATGGATTTATGGTTATCTGGGAAGGAGGTATTATGTTTAAGACAAATGATGCCCAGAATTCAGTGGGGTCTCCACCTGGTAGTGGGGCTGCTTGTTCTATTGTTAGCACAGTAAAGAGTCATCGGATGAAATTAATTCAACTTGGGGCTATCTTAACTAAATATTCAGGATATGAATATGAATTAACTGAGGAAATTTTGAGTTCCGGTAGCAGGAAATTAACTGGAGCACCATCATTCTGTGCTTTAATGGAAATAGTGATGCGCTGGATGGATTTTCGCAAGGAGTCCTATGGAAATCTCAGATATTTTTATAGACCTCTCTCGTCATTTTATAGTAAACATAAATCTAAGAAATAAAAAGTAAACGTGAACGCTTAAAATTGACTATCTAATCCTAAACTAGATTAGGTACAATGGAGACTGAAGCATTCTTTCAAGAGAAAGTATACTTGACTCCCAAGGATCTCAGAAATGACATTACATCTATTGATGAAATCCTCCTAGTAAAGTTAAAGGAGCGTCTAGAGCAACGGTGTTCTCCTCACGGCTATGTTTTACCTGGCACACTAGAAATCCTGACAAGATCCGCAGGAATGGTAGATTCTGGTCGTTTTTCCGGTGATTGGTCTTTCTTAGTAAAGGCAAAAGGAAATATCTTAAATCCTCCTGAGGGAACTATGCTAGAAGTAGAAGTGCTAAAATCTAATAAGATGGGTATTTACGCAGTTTATGAGAATGCCATTAGGCTAATGGTTCCTCGAGACCTTCATCTAGGTGATGATGAATTTGATAACTTGAAAGTAGGAGATAGAATTAAGGTAGAAATTCAGAAATCTAGATTCCAGTTAAGAGACCCTTTTATTGTTAGTGTTGGAGTTTACCGAGGGAATGCTGGTTCTGAGACTAGAGTTAATGGGACTGCTAAAAGCAATGAATCCAATAATTCAATGCCTAATATTATGGCTGCCGAAGAAGAAAGAATTAGGGCTGCTGAAGCTAAAGCTAAAGCTTCTGCTACTGAAGAGTCTGCGGAAGAAGAGGAAGAGGAAGAGAAAAAGGAAGAGTAGAATGTCTGATGATTATGAACAACGTAAAGAATTTTGTAAAGAATTAAATTTATTATCCCGGGCTGAACTTGAAGAACTCTATCGTATCTTACGAAGAGAAGGGGGTGTATTTAGTGAAAATTCAAATGGAATATTTTTTGATGTTGCTACACTTCCTACAGGAGTATTTGAAGCACTCTGGAAATTCATTCAATTCTGTAAAACAAATGCTAAAGACTTAGAGGAGCGTAGTAAACTCATTGGAACTATGGCTACTTTTGAAGATTAAGAGGCTAAAGCCATTTGGCATTTTATATATAAGATGGAAGAAATACCTAAATCTCTCATCCAGTTGTGTGAAACACACCAGGATGGAACATTTTACGTTGGAAGAAAGAAAATGAATGTGACGGGCACAACAGATGTCCAGGATCAGGTGCCTAGATGGAATTTTACTACACACTCTATTTCTCCTAAACATCCTCTAACTGCCTGGCTTTGGTTAAAGGAACCATTGTTTCGTGTTTCTCCCGAGCCTCTCAGACAAAGGCTAATGCTTGACGCAATTACTGAGTGGCAGGAGCGTTGTGCGAAACTAGATTTCCCTAGAGTTCTAAGTAAAAAGAAGGCACTAGAAGGATTTGGATCAGTTAAACCTGAACTACAGCAGGCAAAGGGTGCCATGATTGCCATGGAGCGGTTCAGTGATGATCCACTCCTATGGATTTTGTTCAATGAACAGGAGAAGAAAATTTCCTTTTTGGATGATAAGGCATTTCCTAGAGAGGGAGGATACAAACAGATTTGGATTATAAGAGAACCTTTTTGGGACCGCTTATGGGATGCGAGTGAGTGGTCTTCTTCAGATCTTGTAAAATGGATTGAGCAGCATGAGGATCAGAAGTTTAAGGTTGAGTGGCCTATGGAACCTTCTACTTCAACAATGAAGGCAATGACCGCAGAGTACGAAGGATTTCAGTTATCTGCTAAGGGGTTAACAAAAGATGAGCTTAGACAAAAGTTAGGAAGAGCAAAGGCTATTCAGAAACTTGTGTAAAGAATATTACGGCGTATTACTAGTTTATTTTTATAATAGATTAAACTAGTAATGGATATAATAAGAACTAGGTGCGTTCTATGTGAGAATGAAGGGTTGAAGCCTATTTATACACTAATTGATTACCCTATATCAGCCACATCAAGTGATCTTGAAGAATCATTTGATGAATATAAAGATTGTATATTTTCATCGTGTATACAGTGTGGATGTGTTCAACTTAAGAACTTAATAAACCCTGAAAAATTATATGCAAATTCCCACAATTCAACTGAAAATACACCAACGTGGAAAAGACATCATGCCGAATTTGCAACGTTTATACAATCAATTGATACAACTGGTATACTTCTTGAAATAGGGGGGAACTCAGGTGTTCTTTATAATTTACTAGAAAATTATGCAAAAGAATATACAATCATGGATATATGTAATAGCCCACTGCGTCCTAAGCAAGTTAAGTTTATACAAGGAAATTGCGAGACACACGGTATTACTGGTAATAAATGTGTAATAATGTCTCATACCTTTGAGCATTTATATAATCCAAGAAAGTTAATTAATAATCTTTTAACATCTGGTGTAAACTCGGTATTTATTTCCATACCTAATATGGATAGTCTGTATAATACAAAAAATATTTCTATTTTACATAATGAGCATACTTTTTTTGTAGGAGATTATGAAATTAAATTTATGTTTGAGCAATATGGCTATACATGTTCACACTCACAAGACTTTAGAAATCATTCCAGATTTTATCATTTTATTAGAGATAATTTAACTGCACTAGCTATAATACCTAAGCAATTTAGTTATACCGAAGGAATACAAAACATATTATTAGATTATGAAATGGAAATGGCTAAAATTAAGATAGAAACCCCATGTTTCATATGTCCTGGTGGTCATTATGGTCAGAAAATCTATTATTATTTAAGAAAATACCATAAATATATTAAGGGGTTTCTTGATAATGATAGTTCTAAGCAAGGTCATAGATTATATGGGACATCTGTATTAACATACTCACCAAATGAATTACTAAACTATAGCACTACTCCCATAACGATAATCCTCTATGCTGGACCATATACTGAAGAACTTAAAACGCAATTACTTCTAATTCACTCTTCTATCACATTTATTTCAATTGGTAATATCTGATATTTTTAATATATTTATACTTTATATGACAAGGGCGATTTTAGTCTATGGATATGTAGCTTCATGTAAATGGAAAAAAGATAATCATAATAAATTCTTTGAGACATTTGGTAAGGACATAGATATATTCTTGGCCCATGATCCTGATTCAGAATCTCATAAATATATAGAAGATTTTAAAAAGTTATATTCTCCGGTTTCTGTTATTGATGAGCCTATTACTGAAGAGGATATTTATTTACCCTATGTCAATAAATTCTTAAAAACTCATCGTGGGCCATACTATACAAAAACTGCAAATATGACGAGGCATTATATCAATAAAAAGAGGGTAGTTAAATTACTTAAGGATTATATGGAAAAAACGGGAAAGACATATGAATTTGTATGTACTACTCGCCTTGATCTATTCTTGAACCCACCAATACAATGGGATACTTTTGAAAAACAAAGTAATACTATTTATATTCCAGAGGGGTTGAACTGGGGAGGATTAAATGATACTATGTCTATTGGCGATTTTAACACAATTGAAAAATATGCCAACATCTATGATAATTCAATAAAACTACTAGAAAATGGCTGTGAGCCTTTTCCTGAAATATTACTCGATACGCACGTTAAGGATCTCGGATTAGATATAAGAAGATTTAAATATAATTCAAATTTAAGACGCCCTGGTTCAAATAATACTAATACGCTTCCATTAATTTTAAACAGTGGGGCATTTGAACAGTATATAACGTATTATTCTAAGAATCATACGTGTAATATTTTAATTGATGACTATAATGATGTAGTCTTTAGAAAGATAGTTCCAGAGAATAGATATTTCTCATGGTTCGGTTATAATATTAACACAGGTAAATGGTTACTCACCTTCGATATAAAAAGCGATACAGATATTGATTTTCCTTTTATTAAAACACATAATCCAGATATATTTCACTCTGTAACAGAAATTAAGGCTAATACTATAACATCTATTTCTCTAGATCTTGATATAGAAAAGGATACATATTTAATTTTTATTTTTGATGAGATTCAAAAGATATTAAATATTTCTTTTTATAATGTAGTTTTTACTAAAACCAGGGTATAATAAAGTAAAATACAGTAAAATGTATACAAGATTTTAAGTAAACTTGTATTTTCCATTAAATCGCACCCGCATATAATCAGGCAACCTATCCCATTGATGAACAACATAAGATGGCTCCTTATGTATATTTACAATTTCGTTATTTCCATTCATAAATTTTATTTCCGCATATTGTAAGTTATTCACAAACCCATCGCTATTTTTAAGAAATTTCATCTTAATGTCAGTAAATCCTAGCATATATACTAAATAATTATGAATACCCTGATCAAACCCAGTGAATTTAGTAAATTCAGTGTGAATGGTATTAGACATTAGGTCGCACATGCGGTCAACATAAGATCTTATTCCACCTAACTTTCCAAACGTTGTTCCAGAACAGATAATCCGATTTTCACCTATTTTGGAAATGATATCTATCTTTAATTCTTCTTCTATCGCACGAAGCCACTCCTTATTCACATTACACTTTTCAATATAATTATCCTCTTGTAAGAAGAATATATCAACCGATGGATCTAAGGAATATACTTCAATATTTCTCTGAAAGAATACATCTCTAGAGTCACATAGTAGAACATAATCGGTTTGTAAATTGCGTGTCTCAAATAGTTCCTTATAAATGTAATACCGCTTCTGTTGACAATGCCTATGGTTTACTACCTTGTCTACATAATAAGAAACATTCTTAAATTTCTTACATAACTCTTCTAGAACTGGTTTATCAGATTCCCGTATGACAAAGATTAAATCACCTGAAAATCCAGTATCATATAAGGTTCCAGCAAATCTCTCAAATACACTGTAATCATACCCGCTACAATATGTTATAACAGTATAGTGCTTTCTAGATACTGAGTTAACTACTGGATAACTAGGGGATAAGAGTGCCTTCTGAACTATGGTATTTAATTTATGTGTTTTATTAATAAATATAATATCAACTTGAACCTTAAATGATCTAATTACATGTTCTTCAGATATATCATAGGGTAAAAATCCTATAGTATCCATATACTTTATATATTCTAAAAATGAAGGAACGCCTTCGTTATACTTTCCAAAAAAGGGGAGTTCAAGCATAATAAAATCAGCCTTATTAACAATAGCAGAAGCACCTCTCAATATAGGCAATTCTGCACCCTGGCAATCTATCTTAATGAATACACATCTGGAATCAATTACAATATTTTCTCTTTCAAGTAAAGTATCAAGAGTTAGAGAAGATCTCTTAGAAACACTAGGGTTATCGTAGAAATAGGTTTTTTCTCTAAACATGGAATCTCCTGTATTATTAATCTTATACCATTCAACTTCAGAATTTGTATCATTTAGAATAGTATTCTGAAATACTTTTATATCAGGTTTTTCTGAAAACTTATTGAGATCGCTGTATTCATTTGCCTCGAATAAATAATACTTTGACTCAGGATAAATATTTAGAGTTTCCTCTGTCCATCTACCCTTGTGGGCACCTATATCTAAAATAATAGAAGGATAATATCCCTTCTCTCTTAGTGAATAAAGTTTATTTCTAATATTTACTACAACCGGCTTAGGAACCTCTTTATATTTCATAACAAACGTAGATTCCTTTATATGAAATGAATCATAGGCAGTTAATTCTAAGTTCATCTTACGCTTCTGTAAATGGCAATATAAGGCCTCCCTAGAACTACCATCATCATATACAACAGTTAATATTGCCTTGTCATACTGGACATAATTTATATTCTTTCTTGGATTATAGAGATCATAGAAATTCTTTTCAAATGTCGCATGGTCTGGCCTAGACATATGGAAAAAGCAGGGAGGAACTATATCACAAAAATGCGCATTCGCAAAAAACATTTTGATATTATTTGCAGCCAGATATGCCTTTAATGGTTCTCTATATGCGATCTCATCTGTAATAAATGTCTTAGAGTTATCTGTAATTAATTCAAGGAAATTAGGTATAGTTTTAAAATTATATTTGAACGATTCTGTATTCTTAATCGCAGTAAAGTGTCCATGCCAGCCTCCCAAAATTCCATAGTCCTCTTTGAAATTAATAAAATTAGAGAATTTTCCATAGATTAAATCAATGTCACCCCATCCTACATAATCATTTTCCGTTACAGAATGTAACTTAAGAACATCATCGAATAGAATTGGATATACAATCTTATAATCAACAAACTTATAATTATCTAGTAGAAGCTCATCTGGCTCTACAGTCTTACCATATACATCTAGAATAAACTTAGATGCTCTTTTCTGAACTTCAATCTTAGAAAAAGGTATTACTACTAGATTGCTTGGGCAATTGTATTTTGATGTATCAATATCAGTAACAAGAAATACGGTTAATATATTGGCATTTAGTCCAAGAGAATCCAAATATAACTGAAAATAATTGGGAAATGAAGTGCCATAATAACAGCTAAATTTATAGATACGTGGATTAGGCTTTACAACAGGATTACTCTCTAGGATATCCTCTATATAAGTTTCAGGAGAATACCATCCATTTTTTTCAGGAATAAAGACATCTACTATTGTTTTAAACACGTATTGATATTGGTGCGCTACATTATACATATCATATAATCTAACTGCTCTATCTCTAATGTATTGTCTATTAAACTTTCCATCAAGAGCCATTTGAACACCATAACAAAAGTCAGAAAGTGTATGTCCTCTTAGTCCAGTAATACCTTGTTCAATTGTTTCTACCATTGCCCCATGATCAGTAGATATAACTGGAGTTCCACAAAGCTGAGCTTCTACCGCTACTCCACAAAATGGCTCAAGGTATTTACTTAGACAGAGAACTGCCACACAATTTCCTAAATACTCAGACCGCTCAGATCCATGAATTGGTGGTTTATACGTAATATTTGGAATTTCAAGATATATCTTAGGATCTCCTTGGCCGCATAAAATAAATTCAATATCTGGAAATCGTTTAGCAATTTCCATAATAACTCTACAACCCTTCATATCAGTAATTCGTCCAAGGAATCCAATTCGCTTTTGATTTGGTGAAAGAGATAGTTTAAATTCAGATATATCAAAATAATTAGGAACAACAAACCAGTAATTATTGGGCATTATTTCTTCCTTTCCTAGAGTACTTGAGAGCCAGGCATATGATTCAAAGATTCTAAAATTTAAATATGACCCAGTATATCCTATTCCACTCTCAACTGTAATGTAATTTAGTTTATCTAGAGCATCCTGATATGTTCTTGATAAAGGTATACATACTATATCTGTCTTATTTGAGCGATAATTTTCTATTAAATGCTTACGAAACCTAACATTAAATTCCTTTGTTAATGGTGAAGACCAATTTGATATTTGACTTATAATTTGTGTTGGGTCACTATTTCTTTTTTTAGCATCTTCATACGATAATGTTTTATCAACAAATTGCCATGTCTTAATTCGTAACTCAGTCCATTCTTCTTTTGTCATTAAATCAAAATGTTTTGTAGCACCTGATTCAGAACCTTCTATGCCATAATGATACACTTCAAATCCAAGGCTTCTCATCATTGGAGAAAATCGTAAAACTTTACCAGTATAAGCATCATGACTATATTCTTCACGTGTAATTGTATACGGTATACCAGGTATGTGTAAACGTATCATATATTTTATAAAATAACTTAAACTTTAGATATATACCGCATAAAAAGTAATTAGACTATCCGGGGCAAGAGTTAAACTACGCTTTATTTCAATATAGTTTTCACTTATTTATTAAATAACACATCATTGATAAACTAACGCCTAAAGTTGAAACCGAAACCCAAAGCAGATAGACCACACATGGATATACGTAAGGCAGAGTTTGATCAGCTGAAGCGTCTTACCCAGGAATGGTTAGACCATCCGGAGCAGGAACTAGAGGCTACCTTTAGCAGTTCTGGAACGGCAGGTCTAACAGCAGGTCAAGTTAACTCAACAACCTTTGCGGCAATCGCAAAGAGACTAAAGAATCGAGGTTACACTTCTGTAACCCAGGAAGACAAGTTAAACATCATCACACCCAAGCATGTGCGTATTACACTCAACGGTCTAGGAGTAATACAACAGTATTGTCGTGATGATCGCCTCTCAGGCAGGACGTTTTCCGCAATTATTAAAGATAGAACACTTCAAAATGCTAATCTAGACTTGGAGGAATATGGTGTTCGTATCAAGGCACGTAGAGAAAGAGAACTAGGTGATAAGGATCCTGATGTAGCAGAACTTCTTGATCAGTGGAAGGTTCAGCAGAAGGCCTTCAGGCTTCTCCGGCGATGGACATTTCGAGCCCCAGGTATTCGTTTTGATTTGTCTATGATTAGGCAAACAAAGAAGAATGTTCGTGGAGAGTTCAGATGGCAAACTAAGTTCACTCAGCAAGATATTTCTAAGGAGGTTCCCATTTACGAGGTAGAGGTTGAGCTAGAGCGTGTAGAGGGTGACACAGTTGATCTTGCTATTCAGCGTCTAGTTAAGGGTGTTGGTGAGATTCTGAGAGGAATCCAAAAGTGCCCCTTACTCATTAAGGAATCTGTGAAACGCCAAGTCTACGCTGGATATAAGGCGCTAACTAAGACTGACCGATTCCGTGGTGTTTCCACAAGAACTCTTGAGCTAGCAAATATGGTAAGCCAGGTCGAGCCTGGGTCTCCAAATATTCGTGAGGGTTATAATGTCACAGATAAGGCGGATGGTCTTAGAACTATGGGATATGTTTCAGAGACAGGACATCTTTACTTGATTGACAGCGGCCCTAATGTCTATGAGACAGGTCTAGAAGTTGAGGGGTGCGCTAATTCTCTGGTAGACGGTGAGTGGATTACTAAGAATACTGCTTCAGAGGCAATTCATCAATATTTGATTTTCGATATTTACTTTGCGCCTGGAGGAAAAGATGTTCATGCGCTCCCCTTCTATGTTCCTGATGCGCCAACGGCTCCTCAGAGATATAATGAAATGAGAGCATGGGAGAAACTCTGGAATACACTTTCTAGTCAGAAAGAGCTAGTTCCTTTAACACCCAAGACAAAACTTTTAGTAAGCGCAAAAAAATTTCTCTTTGCAAAAGCGGGTGAAATCTTTGCTCAGGCGGCTAAGATTCTTGATACTCCTCGTATTTATGAGACTGACGGCTTGATCTTTAGTAAGAATTCAGCTCCAATTCCAGAACAACCACAGGGTGATTTTAAAGAGCAGATGAAATGGAAGCCTCCTCATGATAATACTATTGACTTTCTTGTTGTTACAGAAAAGATTCCAGATACTACTCAGGATTCTATTCATAATGGATTTCATCCAACTTCTGGAAAGCAGATTCGTTACAAGGTTCTGAGACTCCACGTTGGATTTCGTGGAAATCCTTCGAGAATTAAGATTGATCCAAGAGAAATTGTTCTACAAGTTCAGGCTTTGAAACCCGACGCAGGACCTGGGGCTAACGTTTATAGACCTATTCTCTTTCAGCCAGAGGATTTTCCTGATGACAAGGCGAATGTTTGTTACGTGGAGGTTAAGACTGATCCAGAAACGGGTGATGAATACGCATATTGTGAGCATTCCAATGAACCTATTGTTGACAAGAGTATTGTAGAGATTTCCTATGATGCCTCCAGGCCAGCAGGATGGAGATGGGTTCCTAAGCTTGTCAGAAAAGATAAGACTGAGCGTCTAATGAAAGGAGAACTAGGTCGCACTCTGAATTCTAATGACACCGCGCAGAGTATCTGGAATTCTATCCACGAGCCAGTCACCTTGTCTATGATTAGATCTGGGGCAGAGCAACCAAATTTGTCTGAAGTTACTGCGGTGAGCGCAGTGGAAAGAGAGAGAGCAGCCATTACTCATAAATATGCTGACCGCACTGCTTCAGAAAAGGACATGAATCGTATTGGTCCTCTTCGTGATTTTCATAATAAATATATTAAAGAGGCAATCTTATATAGTGCGATTATGAGAAAACCTGGTCTCGGTCTCATTGATTTGGGAATGGGCTTGGCTCAAGATATTCAGAAATGGCGTCGTGTTAACGCAGGTGCGGTTCTAGGAATTGATATTGCGGGTGATAGTATCAATAATCCAAATCATGGTGCTTACCAGCGTCTTTATTCTACTATGTTACGTAATGGTCGTGATAAGGTCTTACCAATGGTATTCGCAGTTGGTGATGCCTCCAAAAACATGCGATCTGGAGAGGCAGGAACCACAGTTGACGATAAAGTTATTCTACAAGCGGTGCTTGGTCGCACTGCCCCTGAGGGTGTAGTGCCTCCTTATGTGCGTGATGAGATGTCTAGCCGATTTAAGATGGGCGCAGATGTAATTAGTTGTATGTTCGCAACTCATTATTTCTTTGAGACCGCAGAAAAGTTTGGTGGATTCTTACAGAATATTGCGGATAACTTAAAACTTGGCGGATTCTTCATTGGTTGTTGCTTTGATGGTGAGCGCACATTTGACTTCTTGAGAGATAGAGAATCACGTGTTGGTGAAGAGGATGGCTCTACTCTGTGGAAAATTTCCAAGAAATATGAGGCAGATGAGATTCCAGCTGGAGATGAGGCATTTGGAATGCCAATTGATGTAGAATTTATTAGTATTGGTTTACCACATAGAGAGTATTTAGTACCATTCAAGTTGCTTCAGGATAAAATGGCTACTATTGGCTGTGAACTCTGTAACGCAGAGGAGCTAAAGGCATTAGGTCTAGCAAAGAGCACTGAATTCTTTGAGGAGAGTCATAAGGCTGCGGGGAAAGCAGGGCGCAAATTCCCTATGACGCCGGCGGTTGCTCAGTTCTCCTTCTTGAATAGATGGTTTGTATTCAGGCGAAAGAATGAGGTTGGAGTAGCAGAGTCTGTCAAAGCTACAAGTGCAGCTAGAAGCGGAGCTACAGTGCCTTCGGCTACAAGTGGAGCTACAGTTAAACCTACTACTGTTCTTCCTGTTCCACTTATTACATTGGAAGAGGATGCGGAAGGCAAAGAAGGTGCCGAAGGCCCAGAAGGCAAAGAAAGCGCAGAAGGCAAAGAAGGTACAGAAGGTGCCGAAGGCAAAGAAGTATCTGATGGTAGAAAGCAATATGATACAGCAACAGTTCTTCAATTTGAGTTAGAGTCTGCTTCTATTGATAAATTGCGTATTGGTGATAAACTGGCACAACGTTGGTTAGCGCCTGGTTCTCCCTTTCCCATTCAAGATCCTGATCCAAGATCCGCTGGTGAGTCATATCCTACAATGGAGCATTTCTTAGCAGCTATGAAATATAAAATTGCTACAGATAAACCTACAATAGCACAAAGTCTATTTGGACCTCAGGGAACTATCCATCAAAAATTCTTAAGACAGAAGCAAGCTGAGATTGGCGTAGGCGCAGGCGCTAAACCTCTAACTGAAGCACGTGAGGCTGCTCTATTAGTTGAAGAAGTAAAGGAGGTTCATGCTGAATCAAGACTAGCAGCTATGAAAAAGTGGAAAGCTAAGTTTGAGGAATCTAAATGGAATGTGGTTAAAGATGATCTTCTAGAAAACGCAGTAAAACAGCGTTTTGATAGAGATGCTCGGTTTAGAAAGATTGTTACGGCTGCTAAAGATCAAGGAAAATACTTGCTCTTCTTTACTGGATCTGCTTCAAGTGAATACGGTGGTAAGAGAACAAAAGAGGGTTATCTGGAGGGTGAGAACAAGTTGGGTAAGGCAATTATGAAAATTGCGGGATTTGAGTAATAAAATATTACTGTATAAAAATTGATACTATTTTTTCATAGTATTTAGCCATTACGCAGTAATATGCCAGAGACATGGCAGAGCCTTGCCTTCATTAATCATCACCCTAGAGATAAGGGTGTTCGTTTTGTAGAAAAGACACATACATACTATGTAAATGGCTCTTCTAAGGGTATTGTATCAACCACTGGATTTGTTCATGCCTTCTTTCCTCATTTTAATCCAGATGCTGCTCTGAAAGCAATGCGTAAGTCACCCAAGTGGGCCACAAATCCTCTGAATGATAAGACAGACGCAGAGATTAAGGAGATCTGGTCAAATTCAGGAAAAGAGGCATCAGAGATGGGAACCGCAATGCATTTGGCCATTGAACAGCACTTGAATAACGCACCCCAGCTCATTCCTGAGAATGTTAAGGCAACACCGGAGTGGTCTTATTATATGAATTTCTACAATGATATAAAAGAGTCATTAGAGCCTTATAGAACAGAGTGGGAGGTCTGGGACGAGGAATACAAGTTGACTGGTAGCATTGATATGATTTTCAAGAGAAAAGATGGCGACTTTGCCATCTATGATTGGAAGAGATCCAAGGAGATTAAGAAGGATAATTCTTTTGAGAAGGGTCTTGGGCCAATGAGTCATTTGCCAAATTCTAATTTCTGGCATTATACTCTTCAACTTAATGTTTACAGATGGTTTCTTCAGAAACACTATGGTCTAAAAGTAGTGGAACTTTGTATTGTTATCTTTCATCCTAACAATACAAATTACCAGACATTTCAATTAAATATCCTTGATAAAGAAATTCAAGATATGCTAGATTCTAGGCTGCGCTCTATTCAGATGGGCTCCAAGAATCCAGTGGAATTCAAGCAGATTGAGTGTTTACTCGATGATTAAGCTTTTTAGAAAAAAGCTAATAAAAATATTAGACAGTGAAAAATATTTTGACACGAGCATTAATTACAGAACGACATTGTGCACATTTAGCATTTTTTGAATTATCTAAATCTAAACATCCTTTACAATATGTATGGCCACATGGCACAAGAACCATATTAACTTCACGCTCAAAACAAACTGGGCACATTTTTTTCTGAACATCTTCAGGATTTATCATATCTTGAATTCCAGTAGTAATTAATCCACGTAACGTATTTAACTTTTTATTAACAGTATCCTTTTCCTTTTCTAATTCATCACGTCTTAAATCTAAAGCACATGTTTTTTCTTTAACCACTGTATTTATAGAATTAATAAAAGGTATATATGTCTTATATAATTCTTCATTTCCTGGTTGATCTACACAAATATCCTTAATATTCTGTAATGATTTTTCTAATTTTACTCTAGATTCATCCAATGATTTCTTTGTATCATTTGTATTTTCAAGATCTTTCAAAATAAATTTTGATTTTCCTGAAAGGTTTTTAAATAAAATAGATGTCTGAAGATTTGTATTACATAATAAATCTTCCTCAGATAAAGGAGTTGTGCTTGGTAAAGGAACTAAAGGTTCTTCTCTTTCTGACAAAATACTTTGATACGCAGATTCTAGAGGTGGCTGATGTCCAACAAGTTCCCATTGGGGAATTATCTCATTTTCTCCTGTAATAAGCCCTGTGTAATTATTTAGAATTCCAAGTAATAGTCTTTCTTGAAAGTTGTTTCCAGCCATTTTCTATATAGAATATTCAATATTTCCTTAGATATCAGGAGTTGAATTAAACTGTTGGTCAAATACTTTTACTTCTTCTTTTTCAGGAGTTAACCATTCAGATCTCAGAAGTTCCCACCATGAATTCCAATCTGGAGATCCTTCGGGAATAATATATTGATCTCCAACACGTTGTGCTTCTTGGCGAATAGTTAGACGGGGAACTTTCTTATCAAAAATTTCTTGGCGTTTTGAGGCAAATCTTATAAGTTCATCTATTAAACGTAAATATAACAGCCTAGGAACATGTAGAGGTATATCATTTGGTTGAATTGTCCTTGGACTATGAATTCTACACCTTCCATCTTCAGATTCTTCTCTTGATACCCATTTACAACGTCCTGAACAAGTATCCTGGCTTTGTGTTAGACAATCTACACGTAAAAATCCAATCTCAGATTCATCATCTTCATCAGATGGCTCTAACCATCTTATTATTCTAGCCTCTAATAAGATATCTAGCCTCTTTCTCTTTTCAAATAGAGGTAAATCATTTCGCCCTAGGATTTTTTCTAATTTATCTTTCATATCTTTTCCAGCACTTCTAGCCAACCAAGATGAAAAAGAAAGTCGTAGATGTTGATAAACATCTTCTATTTCTTCTTGAATATTAGATGATTGTAATTCAATATATTTCCCTTTTAATGGATCTTCTACACCAGCATGCTCAAAGGCCTGTTTACGAAATTTAGAATCATAGGCAATAGTCTTATTATTATCCCATTCAAACATTCCCAAGTTTTTAGGTTTTTCTAGAGCAGTTATATAAGGAGAGTTTGGATCTTTTGGATCCTTGGCAGGAATAACAAAATGATTCATTAATTCTATTCCTACAACATGGTCCTCTTGAGTTCTTAGACGTTTTGGAGTATATGCTAAAGCAAATGGCCCTACTGGTAAAATTTTTAATAGAATATTTTTATAAAAATCAATAATTTCATCCGCAGGCCCAGCTTCAAAATCATCCCAATCAAAGAATATATTTTTTATATTTAGATGCATTGTTCCGTCATCAGATACAGGAATAGATACAAGTTCAGAAGAATTACTGAGACCATATGTTATACCTGCTAAACGATTATATGAATCTCTTATTAACCCATTGGGAGTTGCTCTACTAATATCATTAATTAGAGCAGAAATACTTATTAACGCAGATGGATCTAGGCCAAATTGACTTGTAAATGGTGCTCGTTTATTTGGATAACTATCAAAAAATTCTTGAACTCTTTTTTCTACTATTTTTGGCCAAGGACGGTCAGAATGTTGAAAAACAAGACGAGACTGGTGACGTCCACCTTTATCTCTTAAAATTCCAGGTGTTGTCTTTTTGGCAGCCTGTTCTTCTGTAAGATTCTCTACAAACATTAATGGTTCCCAACCGTAATTTTTGAAATATCGCTTTTCTGGATCTGTCTTATCTCTTGTTACTTTTAAATAGTGAATCATAAATGAAATATCAGATTGTTTCTGTGCTTCAGTAATTGGATATGGAGGGTATTTTACTTGTTCAAATTTAATTTCTTTTTTAAATTCCATTTTGTCTCCTTTTTTAATCATTACATCTTCTATAGAAACTTCTAGAACAATTAAAAGAATTCCTCTTGTTGTCAAAAATCCTGGTTCTGCTAGAGCTTGATAGAATGTACGAATATCCTTACGTTGTAGAGGATCATGTAAATATTTTTTAAAACATTCGTAGGAATTTATTAATCTCTCAATAGCAGGAATATTACTGCTTGTTAACTTATCACCAAAATTACCATATGTCCATTTTCGCATATTATTCTGGGTTATTGGTGGGCATTTTAAAAAAAATTCATTAACAAGAGAACCATTATTCATTTGTAGGAATTTTTTAGGATCGATACGTGTATCAAAAAATGTATCGATTATCTTATTTACACTTCCATCTTTAGGCATTAATAAAGGAATTAAAGCACATAAGAAAGAACGATTCAAATCTGTATTATCTACCCCAAGACGAAGAAATCCTTTGGCAGTAGGCTTTAGTTTTCTTGTAATATCACGGGATGCAAATTTGTCAGAATTAGAATCTTGTTCAAAAAACTGATCTAGAGCTTCTGGTAATATACCAATTTGCGGGCCTGATTTAGGATCTATTACTTGACCTGGCTTAGTAGGTTTTGGAATTACAATTTCTAAGGGTATACGTTTGGCATCAACAATTGGTTTAACACTTACGCCTTTTATTACACGAAAAAATTCAGGCTCATATGAAATATCCATTACTGCTGTTCTTGTTACACCTTCACCAGAATCTGGTACATATGGCTCTGTATCCAAATCTTCTACTGTTGGTTGGACAAAGGCTACCTTAGTTTGTTTTGGTTTTCCTAATTGTTTTT
>Ga0214923_10001071_pt1 | contig 39749 bp, 66 predicted proteins | sample LL1510_MetaG_FD_177993 | JGI IMG/M metagenome (GOLD analysis project Ga0214923, IMG submission 177993) | Freshwater microbial communities from Lake Lanier, Atlanta, Georgia, United States - LL-1510 | ecosystem: Environmental > Aquatic > Freshwater > Lake | place: USA: Georgia | collected...
TGCTTAAAAGGGTCACCTTGAGCCGCTATATTAGCGCCGATACCAGCTAGCTTTTTGTCATTATTCCAGTTTTCGGGGTCAAATATGTTTATGCTTTGCAAAAAACTACCCATCATTTTTGCTGGGGAATAATTCTTGAAATCTAAAGCCTCTCTTATAGACTTTCCTAGGTTCTCAAAAGCCTTGACCGTTTGGTTAACACTTACAACCATTATATCAGCCCAAGTAACCGTCACCCCTTCAACTAACTTCATCTCTGCTTTAACTAATTGCAATAAGCCCACAACACTTAATAAGGCTGCTGCAACAGTAGTACCCACAGCAAGGCCAGCAGCAGGGCCACCCACTAAAGCAGTCGCACCACCTACACCAATACCAGCCGCAATAGCCGCCACACTACCAATAATGCCGCCCGCTATAGGCTGTAATGACCTTAAGCTATTGGCAATCATCTGGATGCCTTGGTTAATCCCAAAGGTGACACTTTCCACATCCTTACTAGAGCCAATAAGCTCTACAAATGAGTTATTCAATGAAGTCATAGCCCTATCAAAAGATATCGGCATACGGGCAAACTCAGTATTAATCTTGTTGGTGTTTTTTAAAATAGCCTCAAACACTTCAACGTTAGTAATCTTGCCCTGCTTAACCATTCGGATAAACTGGCCCGATGTCATCCCCATGCCGTCTGCAATCTTATTAACAAGCACGGGCATTGTATCAATAATGCTTCTAAACTCCTCCATCTGAACAATAGGAGAGCCTAGCGCTTGGCTAAACTGCAACAAACCATCTCTCATCTGTTCATTAGATGAGCCACCAATAACCCCAATTTTAGCTACAAGGTCAGTAAGCTTTAATAACTCAACATTAGAGCGCCCCAAGTCTTTTTGGGCTATCCCTAGGCGCTGAAACAGCTTTAAACCGTCCTCAATAGATACACCCGTTTTACTGGATATAGCAATTAACTCTTTTTGAACAGCAACATAATCACCTGTATCATGTACTACGTTTTTAACCCTAGCGCTCATCATTGCCATACTGTTAGAAGCACCACCAATAGCAGAAATTAATCTTCCAGCGCCTAGGGATGTCACAACAGCACCTAAACCAGCCGCTAACTGGCTCATACTAGAGCCAGCCCTTTGGGCCTCAACACTTGCAGCCTCTAATTGTTGTTTTAACTTAGCATTAGCCATTGCAAGCTTTTGTGTTTCTAGCGCTGCCTTTTCCGCACTAGCACGCATCTTGTCCATACGGTTAGAAGCCAATACAAGCTTTTGGGCGTTTTCCTCTGTCCTTAGTGAAACAACTTTTTGAGACTTGGTTAGCTTATCCGCACTTTTCCCAGCCCCGTCAGTGGCTTTCGCTAAATCGTCTAAAGCTTTTTCAGCTTTTTTAGCCTTACTAGAGTCTATCTCATACTGTAATTTAATTAAATCACTCATTTAATGCAGCCATAGCCTCTAGGTAAGCGTTATCAATAACCTTAATTAGCCTTACAGTTTCCCAGCAATAATCCAAGCCAGTCAACTCAAAATAAGACTTAATCTCATTATAGCTTATAGGTAACGGGCCACCCATACCGCTTTGACGTGTCTCTGAAATATCCTTAAACACCCTAACCAAAGGCGTAAAAAACTCAGGCGCATCAGGCACATCTAATTCAGGCGGCATTACACCCGTTTGTTGCCACACAATTTCTAAGTGTTCACGCAAGGTAAGCTTACCCACCTTTTTATGAAGGGCAACATTACCTTTAATATGTGTTACGAGCTTTTCTAAGCCTTGCTCTATGCTTAACTCGTCTGTTTCAAAAAATTAGACTCATCCCCAACAAAGTCATCGACTTGGGCACGAATACCATGGAAACGCTTTAGCAATCTAACAGCAGCCGCATGGCTATAAATTAAACAGTTTTTATCGTCAAAAGTAGCACCAGCCTTAGTGAAATATTCTTTAAGTTCATCGCTATTGACCTGTAGGTTTTGAATCCCTGTAATACAAGTGGCTAGCGTGTCGATGTTTTCAGCTTCCACTTGCTCGGACTTAACCATAGCCTTAGAAGACTTAGCCACTTTGCTTACTCTATCGTTTTGAATCTTATGTTGTTTAGCTCTAACAGTAGGGTGAAAAACACTCACAACATATAAGCCAACAGGATTGCCATCCAACTCCATCGCTACGCCATTAGAACCTTCTAGCGCTAAAAAGCGGGGCTTATCTTCAATTAGTAAATCATCTAACATAAAAACCATACTCCCTATAAACTAACCTTTTAAATAATACCACAGAAAAAACCACCGTTTTGAGGCGGTGGCTAGGGGTAAGGAAAGAAAGTTGTTAGGTTGGAAAATTAAGACTTAACCAGCTTGATTGGGGTAGCTTCACTTGAATCTCTCAAAGCAGTAAACCCAATTGTAGCAACACGGCTGCCCGTACCAGTTTCATCAATAGAGTGGCTGGTGTATTTAATCGTGGGCATTGAGAAGGTATAAGTGCTAGTGCCGTCAGTTAGCGCAACACTTAATGAGCTAGCAGTTTCGTTTAAAAACTTATTTAACAAGCTAGCGCTTTCAAAGTATGCACTAAAGTTACCAGTTACCATAGCGGTGCTGTTTTCCAGTTGCGCCCCAGTGGTTGACCCAATAACAAAGTTAGCAGCCAAATTATTGTTAATCTCAAAATCAAGGCTAGTAACAGTAGCAATAGAGCTGCCGCCCTCATTCAACACAGCGTTTAAGCAAGTCATAGGCTGGTTACCACTAGCAGCGGTTGGGGTTGCATCAATAGAGCCTGTGGCAGTAACCATGTTCTTGCCAAGTAAATCAAACTCGGCCATAACAAGTTCGTTTACATTCATCGAGAAACCAACACGGCTAACAGTCATACCAGTAAACAAACGATAAACGCCACTAAGGTCATTCACACGCTCCTCAATGGTAAAACTTTTCTGGGTTGTGCCGATTTTCATAATGCCAGTGGAAATAGTGCTAAAGAAAGCACTTTCCAAGAAAGCATCATAATCAGTAGCCTTTAACTCGCACGAAATAGTGCCTTCAGCAGTTCTTACGCCGTGCTTAAGAAACTCACGCATTCTGTCGCTACGGATTTCACTACTTTCTAGAATCTCTTTAGACAGGTTTAAAGATGAGTTATTAACAGGTAGCAAAATAGTGGAGGGGCTACCAGGGGTTGTTCCCCATGTGGACTCTGCCACATAGGCTAAATCGGTTCTTGACGCTTGTGCGAATACCATAATTAAAAAGCTCCTATAATCTTAGTTACATTGTACAAAATCACTGTTTATAATCACTCAAAGCAGAACCACTCAACGGTTATGGGTATCTGATACCACCCGTCGAAGTCTAAAGCGCTACCCCTACGCTCGCAAAAGCGCACATTGACAATAGTGCTTAAGCCTGTCTCAGTTAGCACCGTGCCCGCCTTGAATTGCTCTAAAATACTATCTACAATAGTATCTGCTAATTGTGGCCCCTTATCCCTAGGGTAAAACAAATCAATAAAGAACAAGCCCCGCATTTCACGCCCTGCATTAGGGCCTAAAGTTGCTGGCCTGCTAGATGTATGCACCACGGCGCATTTGATAAACGTAGCGCCCTCAGTAGGCTTATAGTTAAAGTTCTCATAGGCAATAGGGTAATTGCCCGTCATAATATCCAAGCGCTTCTCTAGTAATACCCTAATATCTTTAAGCGTTGCCATTAGCGTTTATCCTCATTAAAGTGGCTTGGGCAATCTGGTCTGCTTTAGCTATCGCAATCCTAACCATACCGTTAGGGGCTTGCTGGCTATGCCCATACTCAAGCGGCAAAATATAAGCTACGTTATTACCACTTATAAACTTGTCACCTACTTTTAGATTAGCCACTGTTTGAGCTGTTTGCGCTTCAGGATTAGCCCGCTGGCCCTTCTCAAGGTTAAAGGCAACAGGCGTATTGATACTTGTGAACCAGTGGTTACGAGCAAACCCCGTATCAATCGGCGTAGTGGTGATAATTTCATTATTTAAATCTTGGCAAAAGGCTCTATAAAAGCGCTCGCTTTTTTGCTTAGCACGCTTTACCCAATCACTCATATCTCTACCAAACTTAGAGCCGCTCATTACAACCTCACTTGGCAAACATGGGCCACAATATCGCTGCCTTCTCTAATCGTATGCACCGCTATAATTCTGTACTTCAAATCCTCAAATACAATCTTGTTAGATACTTTAGGCGTTATAGCAAGCCCCTTTGCCGCAATAAGTGCTTTCCTATCAGATTGCAAAATGCTAGTACCGTCTTTATCTTTGCTCGCATAATCAACCACACAACCAATAGCCTCATAAGTTACAATCGTTGGCTCAGTTAGCCCCGCCGCTGGGCTGTAAGTAGGGGCTGTTAAACCTTGCTCAATCTGCAAAGGCTGCCCCATATCAGCTAATAAAAACTTAATTGCACTAGATAACACGGCCAGCGCCCCTCATAGAGGAGTCAAACTGCCCTACATAAAAAGCATCAGGCATCCTATTAGTATCAGCTCTCAAAGCGTCAACCTCACTCACATTGACACCAGTAGCCAATAACCCAGCACAAGCGTTCAATTCACCAGCCTTACGCTTGATATTGCTTGCCATTTCAGTAAAATGCTTTTGTAGCTGTGAGTACTTAACACTCACGCTCTCAATATCGGTATCCACTTTACTGGCATACTTAGCCGCAATAGATAAGCAGCATTGTTCAGCAGCGCTAACATAGCCACCAAACAGCGTTACCATAGCGCTAATAGACTCATCCTCTAGATGATAATCATCACTATCGGTATCGCCAATAAAAAAACGCACCTTGCTAACGTCGTTGTCAAGGGCGGGGTTAAAACTAAAGCTCATTTAATCAGCCTTTTACTGCCTCAATACGGCCAGCCGCTAAAAATCTTTTAATAGTGTCTTGAGACTTAGAACCAAAAGAGTCACCCAACTTGTAAAACTTACCCTCATGATTGAAGGCCGTTAAACAAATGTAAGTAAGCTCTTTTGATTCTTTAGTCATCTTAATTCACCTTACAAGCAATCGTACATAAAGTAACCAGTGTCAGTAGATACGATTTCAGGGGCGTTGTGTAACACACCGTCAACCATAATTGCACCACGCTTATTGGGGTCATTCCAAGTGGCGATATAAACACCATTAGAACCACCGCCACCTTTGTAACCAGTCCAGTTAAAGTGGTAACCAGCAGCAGGGGTGTTCTTAGAAGGGGTGTCAGGTGCGTAGCTAATCAAGATGTTATCGCCAAACACTTCAGCCATAGAAGCGGTAGCGCCGTGGTTAGCAGTGTTGTAAATTGCACTAGATACAACTAGATTTTTCTCTTTAATACCTAGCGCACCAGCAATTTCAGCAGCACCTACTTGGCCATCACCCATACCGCTAGCACTAGAAATGCCTTTGGTATATTTAACACGCTCAATAACGGTGGAGTGCTTAGCAATTGCTCTGAACACTTTGTAGCTCATAGAAACGGTTAAGTCTTGGGCCATGATGCCAGTGGTTTCATAGATTTTAACTAAACCAGCTTCAATAGCATTCAAGGGGTTAGCAGCAGACTCACCAAACTTATAGAAGCCAGTGCCGCCAGTAGTACCCACAACGGTAGTACCCCAAACACCAGTAACTAAAGCGGTAGCAGCAAACTCAAGCTCTTGTTTCAACAACAACTGGTTAGTAATAAACTCAACAGCCGTTTGATACAAGTCAATCTGTCCACCAGCTTGGCTAGCAGCTTCACCAAACACCTCTAAGTCGATTGCATTAGCTAATGCTTTCAACTCACTACGGTAAGTGCCGTTGGTAATAGCGAACTGCCCAACAGGCGTATCAACTAAAGGCCCAACCTTTTCAGCTTGTGAGCGCATCATATCGGCTTTACTTAACTTATAGTAAACGCCTGCAATGTCACCTACAGCGATAGGCTTAAAGATTTTAGCCGCAACGTAGGCCTCTTGCTTTTGCATGTAAGCTGTAGAGATGTTACTCAAAACACCGTTAACAGCATATCCAGTAGGGTTACTCATTGTTTAAAACTCCTAAACAGTGCCTTGGTAATCTAACGAAATTTCAATAATGTCACCACTTGCACCAGCAGCTTGCAGTGCTTGGCCTTGAATATGACCGCCAGTGGTAGCAGTAACTGCTAAACCAGCGTTGTCACTCATAACCAAAGCGCCACGGGTGATAGCAGCACCAGCCTTAACTAATGCCTTAGCACCAAAGCGGGTAACAACAGCAGTTACATCAGCAGCATTAGGCTTATTATCAAGTACGCCAGCCACACGACCACCACTAGTAGTGTTTACAGCAACTTTGCCGCTAGAGTTGACCACTACAAACTTGTATTGGTCAGCAGATAAGTCAGCATTAGCAGGCAGACTTAATCTTGTTACTTCTTGGAAGTTAGCCATTATTGTTTTTCTCCTACAACTTGTGCGAATAACTCAGGATTAGAAAGCGCCGCTTTAGCAATGGATTGCTCCACAGTTAAACTAGCGTCAGCATCACGCAAGCTTTTAGCGATGTCCTCAATCTGTCCTTTAGAGTCATCAGTAACAGCTTTAGCGATACCAACAGGCTTAACCAAAGTTGCAAACGCTTCATTAGCAGACTTAAGCAATTCTGTGAAAGCCGCTTTGGACTCATCAGAAACAGCCTTTTCAACTTCGTAAACAAGCTCTACAAGCTTATCGCTTTTAGCAATCACGTTAGGCAATTCAGTAGCCACACGCTTTTCGATAGCAGCAATCTTGTTAGCTTTTTCAAGTTCAACTAACTTTTTCTCAAGGGTCTCAACAGAGCTAGCTTTTTCTAAAGCTTCCTTGTTGGCTTTTTCCAAAGCTTCCACTTGCGCTTGTGCTTTTTCTAAAGCTTCGGCTTTTTCGTTAGCCGCCTTTTCTAAAGCTTCAATCTTTTCGTTAAGTTCCATTTTCAAGATATCCTCATCTTTGGTAACAGGGTTGTTTTTACTAACTATATCAAATCGCTTGAATAAAACCATTTCAGCTTCCTGATTAGCGGGGATGTCAACCAAGCTAATCTCGTTAACGCTTATCTTGTTAAATATTTTAGTCTTTGTACTCACCAGAACCTCCTATGCTAGCGGCTGCCAGTTTACCGCTTTTAACTAATCCCCACACTTTATCATCATGAACTTTCATAACAACTAACCAGCCTTCAAAACCTAGGTCAATGCCAAGGGCTTTTTGTAGCTCGTTAGTAAAAAACATAGACTCAACCACATCACTAACCTTAATAGGTTCTTTTGACTCGTCATCTTTTAAATGCATTACGCCACCAGTGCGCTTGTTTAAAATAAACTCATGGGCAGCCGATTGCATGGCTTGTGTTTCAATAGAGTGGCCTTGTTTATCAATAAGTAATTCACCACCCTTAGTCGTTACACTTGCCCATACATAAGCTAACCGCTGGTCTTCATCAAAGCTTTTTAAAACTTGTTGTTCCATCATCTAAACCTCGTTATAACCCTACATCTGCAATTAATTCTATTCTTTAAACTTGCGCTGGGGTCACCAGGGTACATAATAGCACCTAGGGGACTTTGAAAAGGTTGGTTCATCCCTACACCACCCTCATTAAGCCTAGGAATAGCCACATGGGATGACCTTGTGCGCCCGTCCTTGCCAGCTACCCATAATCGCTCAATATCTTGCTCTTTAACAACACCGTCATCAATCATCTGCACCCAGCCTTGCCGCTCGGACTCACTTAAAATTTGTATACCTTGCGTGCGTGCAATAGTCTCTGCCCGTAGCTTGGTAAACTTCTCTCGGTAGCGTGACACCATTTTGTTAATCACGTCATCTGGTAATGGTTGTTTTAACCTAACCGCTTTCCTTACTGTCTTATCAAAGCGTTTATCCCTTAGCTCCCTTGATAAAGCTTGCATAGGCTCATCTTTAAGCAGGCGCTTGTAATTCTGCACAATGTTTTCCTGTTTATCAGTTAAGCCAATTACTTCTCTGAAATCCCTAGCAATTTGTTTAGCGCCTAACCCATCTCTTATTCCTGTGTTAATCGTTTGATAAACAACATCACTCATATCACGGGTGACACCGTTTAATAACTCAACTTTTCTACTCATTAAGATGTTTTGTAGTTGAGGGTTTTGTACATCAAAGGCAATCTTAAACTCAGAGCTTCCCACCTTAAGAGGGGGGATTGAATCAATAAACTTTGCACCCGCCACGCTATAGCTACTAGCCACTGTATTGGTAAACGGCGCCATGCCCTGCTTAACAGCAGCGTCATTTATTAACTGGGTGGCCTCATAAGTGCGCCCTTGCTCTATAAGAATAGCCAAAGCATCCACATCAATAGAAGCCTTAAGCGTGTCGATTGACTCAAGGTAAGACTTGTAAAGGCCCTTTTCAATTTTATCTAAGAGGGCTTCAAACTCCTCATTAGTCATTAGTTGCCGTCCATTGAATTGCTATCAGAATGGGGTAAGCCAAGTTTATCAGCAACAAAGTCACTCACAGCAGGGTTATTTGTTAAATCTAATACACCAGCTAAGGTAAAGTTTTTAACGGCCTCACTTAACTCGGTCACATCAACATCCTGCAAGCCCACACCCTTGAGCTTAGGCATATAGGCGATATCCCAACCATTAAGTAACCAAAGCTTTTTAATTAACTGGTTGTTAAACGTGGCGGCAATGTTGTCAATGTAGCACTGTAAAGACTTATAGAACAAACCTAGCTTCACATCACCAAGGGAGTAGCTACCACCTGAACCCTGAGAGCCAAGTTTTTGAAACTCTGCAATACATGAGCGCAAAATAGCTTCATCGTATCGGTTGATAATCTCAGTAGTGTTATTAGCTCTAGTGCCAGCCGATGCAACCAAGCTAAACTCGAACTTTCTAACATTAGTGGGCTTGCCCGTATTATCTTCATAGGTATCACTTGGCACAATGATGCCCGATTGCTCATTTTTCTGAATCGTAGCCAGTATGCGCTTAATGGCCTCAACATAAGTTTTCTTATCAGCAGAGGCATCAGCCGCAAGGTATTCCATAGGCAATGTCATTTGAGGAATACCAGACAAGTCTCGTTGGATGCCTATAATCTCGTTTTGTTCGGCGTACTTTTTACGCAAGTAAGGGGCATAGCACGCTCTAAGAATTGAGCGGCCTTCAGGGTTATTGCGCTTAGTAGTGGTGCGGTAATGCAAAAGCCTTGTGCTTGGAATGTCTACAATCCTAGAGTTATCGCCGCCAAAAATCTGCTGCTTAACCCCTGTGATTACATCGTCCTTTATATACCACTGTAATAATGTTTCTTGCACACGCTCATTAAGCGTTGAAATCCCTAGCTTGCCATCAGGTAGCTTTTTATAAACCACCTCGAACACGCTAAAGCCGTAAACCAGCATCGACAACGCTTCATTGATATGGTCTGCAAAGCCTGTATCCATCTCACTAAACAAAGCATTATGCAACCAAGCGGCGTGGCCCTGCATGTCTTCGAAGTCATCCTCACAAGGCTGTATCACCCACTCAACGCCTCTAATCATGGTTTCAATTGAATAAAGCATACCCCCTATAGTAGGGTCATTATCTGCCATTTCTCTAAAATCACGGCGGCGGTATTCAGGATTTTTAAGCTTTAGTAGCAGCTCATCATAAACATAACCCGCTTGTATATCTAAGCCACTAGCACCCACTGCTTGCGTAGGTGGTGTTTTATCTGCTTGTAGAAAATCAAAAAAGCCCATACATTAAATGATACCAAACCCACCGTCCATAACAATAGCAGCGCCCGCTTTTTGTTCAATCCGTGCTTTTAAATAAGATAACGCTTGCGTGGTAGCGTCCACTTGGTCATCGTGTTTTGATGCTGGAAACATCGTTAGTTCACCCACATAATCAGCAACCCATGAGCGCCCTTCAGGTACAAACACTTTGCCCGCTTCAAATAAAGGTGAGACAAGATTAACCCGTTCTACCTTAGAGTGGCCCATGCTTTTACCTGGGGTCATAGGCAATACTGGCATACTAGTGGAGCGCTTAAAATCTTGCAATAATTGCTGCCCGCTTGCTTTATCCTCTATTAACACAGCGGTTGAGGGATTAGCCTCATAATGCGTTTGCACCAGTCGTTTCAATTCAGGGTATTCCATCTTGCGCTTGATATTTTCAACTAAGTAATAGCCGTTAGCACATTCTGCCCACAATTGCCCACAACTAAAGTCATTGTGCTGGCCCTCTTTTATAGCGGTATCCCATGACCACACATAGCGCTTAACAACAGGAAGCTCATTATAGTATTGCAACCAAGCTACCTTAATTAAACTACCCTCTGCTGGTGCTGGTCGTTGCTGCAACTGCCCTGCTATACCGTATGACCCTAGTTGCAATTTAAGCTTGTTAATCTCCTCTAAGCCCTCACGTGCTGGCCATAACAACTCACCTTCCTCTGTGCGGGGGTCAGTAAACCCTAAAGAAGATACACACGGGGTCGGGTGGTTTAACTCATATTCTTGTGGGAAGCAAAGCACATCCCAATGCACGCCCTTACTTATTTGTGACTCGTAAATGTGCCCCACAAGGTCATTAACGTGCAAACGCTGCATAATCACCACAAAAGCGCCTGTTTTCTTATCGTTTAAACGAGTGCTTAACGTGTTATCCCAATACTCTACAGCGCCCTCTAATTTTAAGAGGCTTGAAGCGTCAGAGGCATTTAAAGGGTCATCCACCACGATTATATCGCCACCTTCACCAGTAGTTGCGCTACCCGTGGAGATTGCCAGCCTATAGCCTGTCTTGTCGTTTTCAAAGCGCATCTTTTGGTTTTGGTCAGAGCTTAATTGATAGAGATTACCCCAACGCTCCTTATACCAATGGGAATCAATAAGCCGCCTACACTTAACAGAGTCACGCACAGTCAACCCTTGCGCATACGTTGAAAACATCCACTTAGTAGTGGGTTTGAACGTCCACACCCACGCAGGCCACAACACAGATACCAATAAAGATTTCATGTGCCTTGGGGGGATGTTGATAATCAGGCGTTTAATCTCGCCACGGCTTACAGCTTCTAAGTGGTCACAAATAGCGTTAATGTGCCAGTTTTCTTTAAAATCTACACCTGGCTCTATAACGTGCCATGCTTGTTTCACAAAATTAGAGAAGTTTTGACACTCTCTACGGCTTAACTCTAACTCTACGTCTTTAAGGGTTGGCAACATCAGGCGCAACACTTGCCTTAACCATTAACGCTTGAAAAGTTTTCAACTCCTCATTAGTTAGCTTGCTTAAATCAAACTGGCCGCCATTTATAAACCCACTATGCTCAATCTTTTGTTTTTCACTAAATCCAGCCCGTGTTTTAAGCCAAAATATCTGGGCTGTGGTGTCTCCTAATTTAGCCTTATTATAAAGCGAGTTTGCAATAACAGCGTTTGCTTTTATACGGCCTTCCTCTAGCTCAACCTTGTAGTACTTTGTCAACGTATCGGACGATATACCAAGTAAAATAGCAATATCCTCATAACGAGTACCCATAGCAGAATGAGATTCAACAAGTTTTAAATGCTCTTCTGTGCGCTCATAAGGTACACCGCTAGTCATTGATTAACTCCGCCTTTTGGCCGTCCATAAGCTTTTCAACATCAGTAATACTTGTAGCATCCCCGCACATTAACCTGTGATTGCCCAACTGGTAAACATCACCCAACTTACTAACAGCCTCTTTGGGTGGTTCTGGCACATCATCCTCATCCGTTAAAGGCTCTAACACCTCAACAGCCAACGGCTCAAAGTCTAAGTTAATAGAGTCGCTTATAGCGTCATAATCAATATCATCTATAAATAAATCGAAACTTTCCTGTGTAATATCGCCATGCCTTGACGATGCCATTAAAACAAGCTGTTTATCGGCTTCCATATCAGTTGCCCTAATAGAAACAATAGGCAAACTTGGTATTAACTCACCCTCAGCCTCAAGCTCTAATAACGCCTTAACACGCCCAGCGCCATCAATAATATAATCATTCCCAGCCCAAACAAAGAAAGGGAAACAAAACCCTTGCTTCTTTATAGCAGTCTTTAATACCTTAACATCCCTATCATCTACAGGTTTTAAATCATTAGCCTTTAGGGCTTTAATCTTATCCCAAGCCAACACATCACAACCAGTAACCCTAACGTTTATCATAAACCTTTTATAACTCCGATTTTACCTAACTAAAATATATCACAGTTTAATAAATACGTTTGTAGTAATGTTTTAAGCTAAAGTAAGGCAGTGGCCACTCCTCTGCTACATCAGGATTAGTTTGATAGCACTGCATCTCTGGGGCGCAATTAGCTAGAAACTCTTTACAGCGGTCATTTAAAACAGCGTCTGCCACGTCCTCAGTATCTATAGTGCCGTCGTAATGGTCAAAGCGTTGTTTAGAGTGGTCAATACCTATGAGTAAACACTCATCAAAACCCTGCAATAAAGCCCAATTAACCGCGCAGGTCACAGTAAAGAAAGCATAGTGAAGCAATAGAACCTGTTTCTTACTCGTAAGCTTCATATACTTTTGCTTTATGGGTTCACTATCTGGGGTGAACTTAAAGTAGGTTGTTTTTTCGCACCCATCAACCCACCATGGCAGATATATCTTAGTGTTACCCTTAACAGGGTAGTGGAAGTCACAAGAAAATAGGTAATCGGTTTCAAAATCTATACCAGCGTTATTGATTCCAATAGTGGTGTAATCCTGTTTAATGGCTTCAATGTCTACTTTATTAACAAAAGGGCTACGCCCTATAATTGCAACTTTACTCATTCCTTAAAATCTCACTTACTCTTTTGGGGACTTTACCCCGCCTTCCTAACAGCTTTTTTAGTATTTCAGGCATGTGGCACTCGTCTTTTCTATTTAAAGCATTGTGCATCACGCAAAAGTCACAACCTCGTCCTTTTCTAGCACCCTTATTGTAATTAAGACACTCATAGGCAGACTCTGTCCACTCAATGGGTGGCCCTCCTATGTCAAAAAAAGACAGTTGCTCAAACACTCAATCAAACTCTAGCTACCTCGTTTATAGTATTAATCATTTATAGCTTTCGTGCAATCTTGTTTTTACGCATAAACTGGCAATTAGGACAAATACAGCCTTTAACGCCTAAAGCATGTAAATAAACATCTTTTCCCTTAATACGCTCGACACCATAATCATCATCCCCACAAAGCCAATGCACCATAAAACCAAAAATTGAAACCGTAACTTGTGTGGCGCATCTTCTATCTACACGCTCAATTAAGTAGAGCTTTGTGTTTTCCACTAAAAGCTTTTCTATTTTGTTTTTTACAAAGTTAATCATTTAAGTATTTCACCTCCCGCCCGTCCTTTAACTCATCTGGTAGCTCGCTAATTGGCCGCCAAGGGGATTTAGGGTGGGCTTTACTCAAAATCTCAACAATCTTTTCTACGCCTGCTTGTATAAAAAAATCTCTTGAAGTCAACTTAGCCTTGCCGTTACCACTTACTATTTTGGGTTTTACTGGAGAAAACCCAAGGCTCGTCATAATCAACTCGGCAATTATTTTCAATTCCCCCGAATTCGTCGGTTTTAAATCAGTCATTTTCTTTCTCCTTAATTATTTTAATAGTAAATCCTTGAGGCCAACCTTTTTCCATCACACACAAAAAAGACAAAAACATAGCCATTATTGAAATGACAAACAGCACTATTACAATTAGTGCTAATATAGAAATAATGTTACTGTCCATAATTTACGCTCCTATGCTAGCTCATCAAGCAGTTCTTTGTACTCATCCAAAATTTCATCTGCTAAAGCGTTTACTCGCTTAAAATCACGAACAAACTCGATTAGTTTTTTAGCTTCAACGTCATCAACTTTCATTCTTTAGCCTCCCAAAACTTGCCAGTGGGGCCACACTTTTGTTCTCTAAAAAGCCACTCAAAAAAGCTTCTACCACGTTGGCTAGTGCAATACTCATCTAATGGGGCAGGAACAGGCCCAACCTCACGTTGACATTTATCTAAACTGGAGCGCTCACCATATCTAAGTTGATAGTGCTTACAATCCTTGCAAAACTTAGTCATCTTTTAATCCCGTCCTTTAACGCCTGTCTAAACCAATCAACTCGTTGTTTATCATAAATTGCTTGAAGTCTGTTCACTTCGGCAGCAACAATCATGCGGTTATAAATAACTGCTGGTGTGCTTATCATATTAAGCAAGTCGTCTAGTAGGCACTGGGCCTCTGCTAATGGTAAAACTGCGGGGAACTTGCTCTGTAAATCCTGCATAGCTTTGTTGTTATCCACGTTTCCATGCCTCCTCTGCTTTCATAAAACAATACACAATTGCCAAAAACCCAAAAAATACTATGAGGAATGCACTCACAATAACAAATGCAACAATCCCAAAAACCCAATAAGCTAGCCCTAACAAAGGAGCAAGCCCGAGTAAAGCCCACAACAGCGCTTTTATTTTATTTTTGTTCATCTAAAATCACTCCTATTGCCTGCTTAATTCTATCTGCGTCTGTCTCACTTACACCTATCATCAACCCAATAGCGCAACCTAAACCTTGATGGTAATTAAAAGTGCAGCTAGACATTACATTAGCCAACAACTTGGCTGCTTCGTCCTTTGTGATTTCACATCTCTGATTAGTCATTTAATAAAATCCTCAATGCTTTATAAGATTCAGCTTCATCGTTAAAAATCATTACCCATGTGGCTGCTTGCTGTTCCTCAAACCCTAGCGTCCTTGCCCACTTAAGGTAGTCACTAACGACTTTTCTAGCCTCGTCTTTATTCATTTCAGTCATCGCTTAGGGCCTCCAATGAAGCTCTGACGATGCAATCTTTTGCTTCTAGTAGCTTCCTCAGCCCCGCAGTTTTTTCTGCACAATTGGGGATGTTTTTATCAATAAAAGTCGCCATATCAAAAAACACCTTAGATGTGCATTGAAGTCTCTCTGGCAAATGCTTGTATTCAAAATATTTCATCATCGTAGTTGCTCCTTTTTCTTTTTTGTAATCAATAAGCACGTAAGTAAGTATTTGCGTAAGCTGCCTTCGCAATGCTTGCACGGCGATAGAATTTCTCATTAACTCGTCAACAATCTTCTCTATAATTGGGTCAGCCATTAAATATAACCTCACCTAGCTTGGGTTGCAGTTCTTCGGGTGGGGTGTAGGTGATGGGGTAATAATAAGCCCTGCTTACGCCATAAGTAATGTAATACTCTGCAATATTGGTCGTACCAACCCCATCGGTTAATTCTAATTTTGGGTTGAGTACCGCAAACAGCATTAGCTCATTCATTTGAGTTTCTGTGAAAACCTGCGGCTGTTTGGGGTCTCTTACATACACACACTTTTGATTAAATCCATTCATTTCACTTTCCTTGCCATTCCTAAAATAAACCTTTTTGCACGCCACCCTTGGTCTCTAAAGCCCATTGAGCGCATGCTGTTTCTGCGTCCATCACTGGTTGGCTTTTTTCGCTGTTTAACTCAACCCATTTACGGTAGGCACGGTCAATTGACGTGTGAGGGGTCTCACCATGGATAAACTCTAGCCTAGTCACATAGTCAAACTGCGCCCAATATCTTCTCAATAAATCGTTTTGGCTTTTAGGCACAAACCCGCTGGCCATAAGCTTGCATATATTGCCGTAAACGGTGTTAAGCTCGCTTTTCTTATCCATTAGGAAACCTCCACATGGCTGTGGCTTTAACAATATCCTGCTGCTGCCAGCGCCGAAAAAAGTTTTGCCGCTCAAAAATGTTGCCAAAAACAACAAGCGCTAAGGCGCAAGGGGCTTTACCTTCTTTTCCGCCCTTCATCAAGGCGGGCTCACCATCCATGTAAAAAGCCCACTTGCCTTGCAAAAACAAAACAAGGGTGTTGTCGGCCATTACGACATCGTGCCAATACTTAGTTTCTGTTCTCACAGGCACAAGGGCCACTGTTGATAGGTTGTTTTTAGACTGCTGCAAGTTAGCTGCATGCAACCACAAAGCTGCTTTGTCGAAAGGGGGATTACACCATGCTACTTTATCCCCAAAATAACAAATATTAGGCAATTTCTCGCCAGTTAAAAAAGGATTGGAGTCTCCTAGATGGTTTTTAAAATGCGTCCATGCTGGGATGTTTTCACGACTGCAACAAACATCAATACTAAAAATGTTTCTATCTAAAGCAAGCAAAACAGCCTTAATAATATCGGGATGAGTCTCCCACGACTGGCTGCTCGCCTTGTACAATCCATCGTGTGTTTTAGCCATGTAATTATTCCTTTATTTGCTCTGTAACCACAACTGCTGGATAGAACCCAAACAGCCGTGGCTACAGGCAATGTAGTCTGTATTGTGCCTGTAGTGCGATTGCTCGCTTATTTATTCAATCACTAGCTGTTGTTTTTGTCAATACATTCATTTTCTTTTACCCATTTAGTTACAAGCATCCTGAGCGCTTCGGCTTTGTTTAAGCCTTTACTTGCTGCGATTTGCTCAAATTTTATAACTAATGGTTCTTCCATCTCGGTGGATACTCGGCGAGTTAGCTTTGTAAATACTTTCTTCTTTCTTCCTTGCCATTCACAGCCTTTACAGTATTACCTTTTACTCCGATGAGTCTTATTGCAAGATATACACCTTTTAATCGGGTTTGCGGGTAGCTCTTGGTCTTCAGCTCTAAGGCGTTGGGTTATTATTGCCGCCTTGGTTGTCTTTTTAAGGCTTGTTACTGGGTCTACCCAGAGTTGTTCTCCGTATGGATTGACCTCGACGGCAACCCATCCAGTTTTAATTAAGTTGTCTAATTGTGCTTTCTTCATTGTTGTGGCCCTTTCTTGTCGCCCCACAATAAAAACGATAAAAACTCTGCCCAGACAACGGTCATTCTTGTTAACCTATTCATAATTAAAAGCGCAATAAAGCTTGGGATATTAAGTACAGAATAGATAATTATTTTGATTATGTTCATTGTGGACTCCTTTTAAATAAACTACTGATAGGCGCTCTCTTGGTTGACCATGTGTGTGTGGCGCTGTTAAATGTCTTAGTGGTGTCTGTCTCTTTATAAAACTCCATGGGCATCAATAATGCGGGGAATCCGTAGCGGTTGTTTGCCCCATCAACAAAAAAATAGCCTGTTGGCACTCCATCGCTGTCGTATTCAATTTTTATTGAGCCTGCTTGGAATGGCATCACTCTGGGGTATGAAATCAATTTAAGGCGTGTGAGGGGGCTCTGCTTGATTATGTTTATTAGCGTCTCTGCTGGTGATTGCTGTTTGCCGTTATTGCTTGGTGTTTCGCTTAGTTTAGCCATTATCTTTAGCCTCCCAAAACTTGCCTTTTTTGCCGCACAGGCCATCATAGCGCTCATCTTTGCAAAAATGCACCTTACCAGTAAAACGCCAAGTTGTTTCACCACTCACAAGGTCTATCCCGTCATTTTGTATAGTATAATCCCGTAAACAAACAGCCAGAGGCGTGCAACCCATATCGTACACCACCCTTGGGTTATGATTCCAGTGTTTACAATCCTTGCAAAACTTTAAATCAGCGTTTTCCATTAGCACGATACCTCCACGGTTTTGTCACCATTGGCCACAAGCTCGGCAAAGGTCACAAGGTTTTCTTGATACAAAGCATTGTTTTCTCCATGCCGCTCAATGATGCTGGTGGCATACGTCAACTCATTGTCGGCGTTGGTTTTCTCGATAATCAGCGCAAAAGCGGTCATCCTGACGTGTAGTGGGTGTTTTATCCAGCGGTTGTAAGTCTTTTGGTAGCTAGGGAAGCGGTCAAAAAACGTTTTAAAATCAAACTGAGAGGCGGCAACATTGGCCTTAGAACAAAGCTGTTGTAGTATCCAGCCTTCCTCGCTAAACACTGAGCCATTGCGGTTTATGTGAAAAAACTCGATGCCTTTTGTCCAGTAGTCGGCAGAAACAGAAGCGCCTTGGGGCACAATTTGTTTTTGCAGATTAGCAACTTTAGCAGGATTAGCAGTTAGCAAAGCAACGGTTTCGTTTTTTTGCAAAAGATAATCATCATGATGATGTTCTCTCTCTCTATTCTCTCTCTCTATTCTCTCTGTACTTCGTACACTTATTGGTTCTAGTGGGATTGATGCCTCATGTTTGCTCAAACTTTGGTCAAACTTTGGTGAACTTTTGTGAAAGTTTGGTCGAACTTCGCTAAACTTTGAGTAAACTTTGCCTAAACTTTGGCAAACTTTGGTTAAACATTGCTCAAGTGTTGGCAAAATCCTTTCAGCTTTTCGGCTATTTATCCCAAACATGCGGCATAAAAGTTTAGGGGATATTGTTCCCTCGTCGTCCATTTCTGCCAAAATTGCGGCCAACATTCCATAACCCTCGTAGCCAAGTGAATCTATTAATTCAATGATTGCTGGGTGTGATTGTGTTGGCATTTTAAACCATCTAGCCATAGTTGTGTCCCTATCCATTTGACTAGGCCACTACTAACCAAAAACTTTGTCGTCGACATGAGTAGGTCAGGCGTTCATGGCCTTCGTCAAAAGGCTTCATTTATGTGATGACGAAGTGAGTTTTTAGGCTCATTTATATTATACACACCTGCGGGAATGGTGCAAGGTTTTTGTTCACAGGCCCGTTAATCCTAGTTCTAAAAGAACGCTGAAACGCAACGCGAGACCTTTCGGGGATGACAGACTTCTGGCTTTTAATTGTATAACACAAATAGTACAATGTAAATGACTACTCAAACCCATTGAGATTGAATTAACGGGGGTCTATCAGGCTTAACCTTGTCCGTTGATGGCATTTTAGCGCGCTTATCCTGGCCACCTATGTAAAGTATACAGCTATACGCAAAAACTGTACAACTAAAAAAGTAGTTGACAACTTGCAAGCTATGTGTTTTAGTATAGACAGCTGAGCAAGCAAAAGGAAAGTAAAATGGATATTCAACAACTAAAGTTTAATAACACAATGAATAAAATTGCAATTGCGTTACTGATTGCCACATTTTTTGTGGCTTGCTATGGAGCCTAATATGATTAACTCTATACCTACATACAACAATGATATCAGCGAACTGGGTCAATTGCTTGAGCGTAGAATCAAAGCGTTTGACGAGTTTAAAGAAAGCCAGCGCATCTTTACTGAGAAGATGAATGCAGAGCTGGAAAGGCTTGGCGTTGAGATTACAGCGTTATTGCGTGAGGATTCTTTTAGATGAACATTATCGAAGCGTTAAATGAAGCATATCAGGGTCACACAGTAATTCACCATGAGTCACTTGCCAATCTAGCAATTTGCAATGAGTTTGGCGAGTTGGTTTGGAGGGATGAGCCTAGTGTGCGTGTTGAAATTTGCCCTTATAGGGCTCACGGGTGGAGTCTATATAGTGAGGGGAGCTTAGAATAATGATATTTAATCTAAGGTGTGGCTGGTGTCATGGCACGGGCAAGGGAGAGGCATTAGACACCACGTTGTTTAAGTGTAATTGTGGGTATAAATTTAGAACATTTGTTAGATTGGTTGTGAGGAAAGTAAAATGACTGAAGCTGTAGATGAAGTTGTTGCAAGGCTAACCCCGTGGCCAACGCCTGATTTATTTGGCTACTTTCAGAGCCTACACAGCTTGCCTCTAGCTGACAGGCTGGCCGCTGTTAAGCATGTGGCTAAGATGGCCAAGGAGGAGGAAGCCAAGATTGTAGAAGCTGCTAAGGATGAGCTAGGCAATGGTGAAGTGATTGTTGCAGAAAGTGGCCGCGCCTTTGAGATGGTTAAAACAGAGCGCCGCACTTTTGGCAAGCCTGTTATTCATTGGCTTAAGCAATCTGAATTGCTTGACAAGGTTGTAACTAGTGTTAGTCGTAAAGACTTAGATGCCGCTAAAAAAGCTAAAGTTTTAACCAGTGCGGCCTATGGCGTGTTGATTGACATGGCAGATATTACGGTTAGCGCCGCCTTGCGTGATAAAAAATTAGATGTTGCCCCTGAATAGACTATATGTTTTAATATAAACATTGAGTAAGGAAAGTTGTAAGATGAGTAAGATTGAACTATACAAAGCGCTCTTTGCCGCACAATCTGAATTGAGCCACGTTAAAAAAACCAATACTGCTAAAGCTGATAAATTTTCCTACGATTATGCAGACTTGGGCCGTGTGCTTGGTGTTGTTAAACCTGTATTACAAAAGCACAAATTGTTGTTAATTCAATCCCCTTGTGTGTCCAGTGGTGTTGCAATCACAGTTAAGACGCAATTGGTGCACGTTGAAAGTGGTGAGACGTTAGAGGGTGATGCATCTTGCCCATTGCCACGCAATGACCCGCAGGGTTATGGCTCGGCGTTCACCTATTTGCGTCGATATTCAATTATGAGCCTATTGGGGCTTTATGCTGGTGATGATGATGATGGATATGGTGCAACTGATGACTCTAAAAAAGACCCTAAACCTGATGCTGCTAAGACTACCCCTGTGGCTAAAAAAACTGATTCTGGGGCTGCTAGTGGCTATGGTAAAACTTCGGATGTGGATAGTAAAAGGCGAGCCATAAGAGAGTTATCTGCATTACTAGGCGTTGACCCAGCAGCCGTGCATGCCCGTATTGCTGAAATTGGTGATAATGCCATCGAGTTAGACAAAGCTATTGGCAAATTGAATCTTGAGTTGGACAAATTAAATTAGGAGTAAATTAAATGGCAGAGAGAAGACCCAATATCCCATTTTGGCCATATGAAAACGGTACAACTACCAGCAAGTTTAGTAGTGGCAAAAAACCTGTTGAGTTTAATGGCAAGCGCTATTGGTTCAACATGTATGACAACGGGCCGCAGGAAGGCAACAAGCCACGTTTTACACTGTATTGGAAGGAAGCAGCGCCGTTGAATCAAACGCCTGATTCTAACCCTAGCTTTTTTGCAGATAACAATGACATCCCGTTTTAGACTCTATCCGTTCGTGTAGTGGGGCGGTTTTTAAGTGGCCGCCCGTTTTTTTAAAAGAGGATTGACTAATGGCTAAGAAAGCAGGTTTAACTGGTGGGTCTATTGGTGTTAACACCACTAAATACGATGTTGTATTTGAAAGCATCGACGATTTACAACAACGTGTAGAACAAAACACTAATCAATATAGGGCGTTGTTTGGCAAGGTTAATGGCCACAACACTTACTTTAAAAATCAGATTAAACAAATTACTGAAAAGGATGCTGATTTAAGGTCATTGCTAAGGGCTAAACACTTTAAAATTGAACAGGCTATTGGGATTAACCACTTTGAGGCAAACAAGCGTATTAATGCCACCCAGTTTTTTATTAGTCTTGTGCTAGCCGCACAGGCCATTGCAATTGTTGTTTTATTTATTAAAGTTTATGGAGTATAGAAAATGGATAAAAGAGCGCAACTTTACGAACTATCACTAGAGAGAAAAGAACACCAAGTGAGGGTGGATGCCATGGCAGCAGACCTTAAAGAGGCACGGGCTTACCTGCGTGAGCTAACAGGCCACATTGATAGATTGTTGGGGGAGATTGAAGCAGATGAGGCCCAAGGCTAAGCCTTTTGATTATGAACCTGTTAGGCAACTGCTAGAGGAAAAAATAGCCATGGGTGAGACTTTCACCATTACTGAAATAGTTGAAAAGACCAATAAATTAGAGAGGATTGGCAATGGCTAAAGGGCGTAAGGATAGCAGGGCCAAAGGTGCTAATGGTGAGCGTGAGCTAGCCGCTGTATTGCGTGACATGGGCTTTAAAGAGGCTCGACGTGGGCAGCAGTTTAAGGGGGGGCAAGACTCCCCAGATGTAGCCAATGCAATCAAAGGGGTGCATATCGAGTGCAAGCGAGTTGAAAAGCTAGACCTTGCCGATGCAATGGTTCAATCACACCGTGACTCTGGGGGTAATATTCCATGCGTGATGCACCGTGTTAATTACAAGCCATGGTTAGTAACATTATACAGAGACAATATTGCCTCTTTTGTCTTACTCACCATGGAGGAGCTTGGCTGGCGTAACTATGATAGCACTTGGGATGATTTCCTTTTCAACTTCCACCGCAAAGCTAACTACACAGTGGAGGGTAGCTATTTAACGTTTAGGCTTGAAGAGTTATTCAAGATACTAGAGTGCAATCCCCGCTGGATTGAGTTTGTAAAGGACTTTTACTAATGGATGAAAAGGGCTTAGAAACGTATTACAAAAACCGTGGTGTGGCTTGGGTTGCCAGTAGTGGTTGTGACCATGAGGGCAAAGCACCTTTTGCCGCTGCCTACGATTTACTAACTGGTGAGACTATGAGCGATGATGATTTAAAAGCTCGCCTTAGCCTGTATAGTTTACAAAAGAGGATTGCAATTAATGAAACGAGACAAAATAATATTAACCGATAAAGAAAAGCAAGTGCTGCAACTAAGCGCTAATGGCTTTACACGGCAACAAATAGCCGAAGTAATGGGTGTTAAGGTGGGCACAATTGCCTCACACATGCACAATATTCTTAAGCGCACATGTTCAACTCACAATGGCCATGTAATTGCAAAAGCTATTAGATTGAAATTGATTAAATAGGATAATAGAAAATGAATGTAAACGGTGGCTGGCATAAAGTAATAAAAGAGAGTTTTCCCACCCAGAGGGAGATTCAAGTGCTTCAATGCGTTGCTGATGGCAACTCTCGTGCTTTAATTGCCAAGCTGCTAGGTATATCAACCCACACCGTTAATGCTCATATCAACAGTGCGAGGGCTAAGCTTGGGGCTAAAACTACACCTCACGCCATTTCTATCTTAAAAGAAAAAAATTGCATATAAAAAAGCCCTTGTGTTACGCAAGGGCTAGAGGAAAACACGGGTGAGAGAAAGTCTTATTCAATAAAGTTTTTAGCCATAGGGCCAGCGAACAGTAACAATAAAGCTTTGGCGATATGCTCAACACCCTTTAAAAACTGTTGCTCAGCTTCACCAGTAAAGAAAGGCAAGTCTAACTTTTCCAACAAGTTGAACACAAACCCAGTAGCAACACCGCCAAGCTCATTAACTGCCTTTATGGGCAACTCACTTACTTGAGCTGTTTCACCATTACTAAACAGCAAGCCGTCGGCTGTGTGGTCTGCAATCTCCACAACGTTGCTAAAAATAGAATCTTTAGGCGCTAACTTTTGAAGCAATCTGCCTACCATTGTACCGTTGCTCATAAAGTAATCCTTTACTAATTGCTGCGTGATTAAATTGTACCATTATGGGTTAAATGTTTGCCTTAATCCCCAGTTTCGAGTGTCTAAGTGAACCCATGTCGGTGTTGCTTGCCAGTTTTCTAATCGCCCTGGCCAATGCTTACGGCAAAAATCCCAAAATTGCTTTTGTGTCATCCCAACAGGTGGCGCTAAGTCTACAGCTTGCCAGTCTAAATGAGCGCTTTTTAATGCCGCTGGTATGCCTTGTTTTCTTAGCCACAAAGTATACTCCATAGTGCGTGCGCCGCTGGTAATTGTTAATGGTTTACCCAAAGCATTGCGTAACTTTTGCAACTCAATAAATAAAAAAATAGCATTAGCGTGTTGCTTTACATCTGGTTGCGCTAATTTATTAAACCCCTTTAGTAAGCAATACTCACGCCAATTAAATGAACCGCCTTTAACTATAGGGGTGTCAAAATTTGTAATCATTCTTACTTAATCTTTTTAGCTAAAAAATCTTTGAAAAGTCTATACCCTTCAAGGCCAGTAGAGCCAGCAAAAGCACCTAAGCCACCCGCTACACTACCACTGCTTAAGTCTAATACATAGCCCCAAAACTCAATATGCACCATTTGTATCAATGGGGTTAGCATTACTGCCACGCAAAAGCTAAGCACACCACCGATAAAAATAACACTAGCTTCTACATTGCCGTTAGCGTGGCCTGTTAGCCATGCATAACACATGTGACAAAAGCCTGCAAACAACCCTACAGGCGTGTAAGTTACTAGCCATTGCATAAAGTTGATGTCTTGTTGCATTAATTTACTCGTCATAAATTAGACCTCTTAACAAGTATACACCACTGGCTAAACCAAAACATCAAACTCTCGTTTATCGTTTAGTTCAACTTGCAGCGGGTCAGGCAATTTATGTGGCTCAGTATTATAATAGTACGTCGTTTTACCAGTAGGCCATTTAATGATAGCAATGGGATAATATCTAATCCTTTGCATTACGCCACCATATCTAGCTTAGACCCCTTGGGCAAGCTCTCCAAGTAGTCACGGTCAAAAAAACGTGGGTCTAGCGTCTGGTGCACTTCTTTGTGGCAGCAATCACACAACAGCACACACTTTGCAGCCTCACGCCTAACAACGCTTTTGGCTGTCCTAACAGGCATTGATTCAACTAAGTTGTGTAATGTTCTTATATCCAAGGTAAACGCCTTTTTGCGGGGGTTTCTATGGTGCATCTCAGCTCTATTATAAGGCAAAGGAGCAGCGCCACACTTAGCACACTGGCAGCCTCTCTCGTGCAACAGTCGATTCCTTATCTCAATACCCATAGGATAATCTAAGTAATTGAAATCAGCTCGCATAGGTAACCTTTTAATGGGTGTAACCTACACCTAGTTTAACAATATTATGTGGCTACTCTGTGACTATCTCAGAATTATCTTCGACGACTTCTTCAACGGGTAACCCTTCAACATTTTCCCAAATTTCTTTCTCTGCTTGCCATTTTTCTACTTCACGTTGCGCAATTTCAATATTTATATCCGCCTCGCTTGTTTTACGCACTTTATGTTCCGCAATTAAGGCTAATGCTTGGGCATCATCCGCTCCTATTTCATCCTTTTGAATATCGGTATAATGCGCCGTTAATCTTCTAAGTGCCTTTTTTTCGTATGCCGTTAATGCCATAAAATACTCCTTTAAACTGATATTGCTTTTGTGTAAGTCATGCGAGTGCCTGCGTAAATAGTTGCTGTATTGCTGGTTACAGTTGCACCTTGCAAGGTGATGCTCCCTGCATTTACGCCATTAACCACACGAAAAGTCATGCGGAATGTAACTTCAACCCCTATGCCTGTGGCAAAAGTTGTGCCAAGTGTATTAATTGCACTTATTAATGAAGGTACTGGTGCGGCAGCAAGAGTTGCTCCACCGAGATAGGCTTCCCCTTTAATTGTGCATCCTGTTGGGGCTGCAATAGCTAATTTCATACCTGTTGCAGTTGTAGCTTTTGATGCCGTCCCTTCAATAACCACTGTGTAGATTTCATTAGCAGCAATAGCAAAAGTAAGATTAGTGCTAACAGCGGTTGTGCTTGCGGTGTTAAAGTTAGCGGCAAGCACTTCAGACCCACCCTTTTGACGCAACTCCATTTCATCGTAAACAGCATTTTTAGAAGGGGCTTGCGTTGTAACACCGTTCCAGCTTGAAGCATAAGCAGTATCAGAGCATATTAATGGTGACCACGCTCCACCACTATTTTTGCCTTCAACAACCCCTGCATTATTGCGAAGCCCATAGCCAGTTGTGCCAAGCGTCGTTGAAAAATTTAAATAATCACCCCCATTAATCTGCATTGTCCCAAGGGTGCCAGTGTAACGTATACCAGTATCGCAATTAATTGACCAAGAAGTGCCCGTATCTCCTTTTGATGATTCAGCATAAGTTTGGGCGTAGTATGTTTGGTCAGTATCCCCATTAAAATACAAGGATGTATTTAGATATGTACCTAACGCATCAATAGGAGAATCTGATATTTGAAGACCGCCAGCTTTTATATTTAACGGAACACCTAGGTTTACTGCACCTCTGGCAACCCCAATACTTACTATGCCTTGGTCAAAATGCCCTGCAATATTTACAGAACCGCCTGATGCACTAAAATATCCTGCAATATTATACGATGACGTACCTGTGTTCGTTACCGTTGAGTACAAGCCGTAAGAAAGATGATTAGCATTTGCATTTGTACCAGAGCGTGCACTATTAAGCATATAAGTTGTACCACTAGCATCTCCCAAGCCGCTGGCACCCGTAAGTGTAACCATAGCGCCTGAAGCCATTGCCCTTGAAACATCTAAAACTGGAGCGTTATTAAGAGCCCCAATAAGTTGAGTTCTACCCGTAACACTAAGCGCATAGGTTAATGACCCCGTTATACTTAGGTTTGCAGACGGGCTGCTATTATTGATGCCTATAGCATTTGCACTAGCATCAACAAAAAGGGCGTGAGTTAATCCTGTTGTTTTTACTCTGAAGTCAGTAAATGTTGTTTGCTGCCCATTAATTACAACACCATTTGAGCTATCCCACTTAAACGCCTCTGTATTAGTTGAACCACTTTGGAGTACAAAACTATTGAAGCTATTATCAGCATCGGTTGTGCCAAAAGTTACGTTTGAGGGAGATATAGCATATTGCTGTGTTGTTCCGTCAAAGAATGACCAACTGCCAGCGCCATCCAAAGTAAGTTCTTGCGAGCCAGAGCCAAGTCTAAAATCCCCACCTGTCAATTTAAGACTATTAAGTGAATGCGTTAAAACAACATCGCCATTATTCCAATTAATTACCCCACCAGAGGCAAGAAACAAATCGCTCCACATTTTGGTGGTGGAGCCAAGCGCTCCCCCATCTGATGTGCCAAGTAGTAAGGACGTGTTAATTGCTGTTGTACCGAGGTTTGACAGTGTAGTGTTAGCGCCTACATCTATAGCTAAATCACCAGTGCCTAAAATAGAACTACCGTTAATAGTTTTAATGTTTGTGCCTGATACAAGACTTGCTTGCTTGCTATCTAGTGCAGTTTGCAATCCCGATGTTTTCGCAATAGACAGCGCCGCATCGGCAATAGATGTAGCGTTGCCAACAGATGTTACCACACCCGTTAAATTGGCATTTGTGGTGACTGTGCCCGCTGTTAAGCCCGATGCTGTACCCGTTAAGTTTGTGGCTACACCTGAAGACGGAGTGCCAAGTGCGCCACCATTAACAACAACTGAGCCAGCAGTTCCAATATTTACGCCAAGGGCCGTTTGCACACCTGTGCCAAAAGTAATTGCTGATTGTTTACCGTTAAACGTGTTCCAATCGGCACTAGTTAAAAACCCTTTTTGGCTTGTAGTTGCAGCTTGCCCATTTGTATAGTCTATAGAAACCACGCCACCAGTAGCGTTAAAATCACTGGCAGTAAACGTTGCCGCACCTTTAGTTGTTCCATCAGCCGCCGCATCGGCAATAGATAAAGTACGGTTTGCGGATAAGTCACCACCGCCGCTCAATGGGGCCGTTGTACTAATCGTTCTTGCGGGCTGAACAGCAGTATTAGCAAGACCAAGGGAAGTATTAACCCCAGCATCAAGCTTGCCTGATGCTATAGAACTAGCCACAATGCTTGCCGTGATACTTGGCGTAGCGTCGTTATATGTAAAATCCAATTCACTTGAATCAACTAAAATTGAACCAACAGCATCTTGGGCACGCTCATCCGTAAAATACAGGTTAGTGTTTTCAGTAACTTGTGATGTATTGTAGTCTCCGCTGGTAGCCACAACAGTGCCTGTGCGACCAAACACACTAGATACACCTGTTACCAATGCGGCTATATTGCCTACAACTTTTTGGAAAGCTTGCAAGATAGTGTCAGTTGCCGCAACCGTACCAGCGCCAGCGGTAAACCCAGTTAAAACCTTACCAATAACAGCAGCATTAGAAACTGTTGTCGTTATTGCTGTTGCACCTGAACCACTAACTTCTCCAGATAATGTGATTGTTTGGTTACCCGTTAAATAGGTGTTTGTGTCAATGGATAACGTGCCATCACCACCAGATGTTTTGACAAAGCCATTACCAGTTAAGTTGCTTAGCTTTGCAATGTTTTGAGTAGTGTTTACAGTAATTGTATTAATTGAGCGGGTTAAACCAGTTGAGAATGTTAATGCATTTTCTTTGCTATTAAACGTGTCATAATCTGCTTTCGATATAGTCCCCGATGTAACACCTATGGTGGATGCTAGGGGTATATTTAAAGTGTGTGTTGATGTTGCGCTTGTGAAAGCAGGTGCTGTTCCTGCAGAGCCTGTAGCAAAAGTTTGAGTTGCCGCTGTTAAACCACCAAGTGATGTTATTGCTGCTGTTAAATAGGTGCTGTTGTCATAAGTAATTGTCGTTCCCGTGGCTTTAACAAAGCCAGTGCCATTTAATTGTGCTTGCTTGCCGTTAAAGGTGGACCAGTCGGCACTAGACAAAGCGCCTCTACTAGAAGCCGATGCCGTAGGCACATTAAGTGTAATAACTGGTGTTGTAGTGCCATTAGCTACCGATGAGCTTAAATCTGTGCCTGTAGTCCCAAGGGTAAGCGCCGCAACCGATGTGACTGTGCCACCTGAACTAGGGGAGGTGTTAGTTACTGTGAAATTGGGGTAAGTACCTGTTACGCTAATCCCTGTTCCACTGGTTAATGCAACTGTTTGGTCTGGGGCAGTGTTAGTAATGGTTATTGTGTCTGTTGTGGCGTTTGTCGTTATAGCAATCCCAGTACCATTAGCCAATGTTAAAGTGTCCGATGTGCTATCAGCTATCACATTAGATTGACCAGAAACAGCAATAGTAGAGAATAAATTTTGGTCGCCTGTATTGGTACCACTAGTGTTTTCTATAACCGTTAATTGGGCATCAGTTACATAACGCTTGTCTACACTAGATGCAATATCCGCTGTTGTTGCATCAGCCCCAGCAGTAACTAATCCTTTTGCATCGTAAGTAATCTTAGTTTTAGTTGCCCCAGTTATTGCGCTATTTTTATCGACTTTATTATCAAGCCCTGTCTTAAGTAAATTAACGGTTGGATACTTTGTGGTGTCAGTGTCTATTGTTGTGTTTTCTTTATTACCTGCATTTTCAGGGGTGTAACCTAAAGCGGGTTGCTTGCCATTAAGTTGTGTCTGTATAGAGCTTGTGACCCCTTTAACATAACTAATCTCAGTTAATGAAGGATACGTTGCGGTGTTTAAAGATGTTAGCGTCTTACTTGCCCCTAGCGATAACAACGTATTGGCCGTACCGTTATCGTAGTTCCACCCGCCGTACAGTGTGCCATTAGCACCACCACCAGAACCATAGTGTAATACAACTGTGTCGTTATTCGTGCGCAATTCACCACCAGCGCTACTTGATGCTTTTACTATTGGGGTAGTTACGCTAGTTGAAAAAGCAGGGTTGTTTATTGTGGATACTGCTGGATTGGCTGGGTCTGTATTGTCTACTGTTATATTTGTGCCACCTGTAACGCTTTCAACACCACCACCGCTGCCATTAGCCCATACAGTGTCATAATTAGCATTGCTAGCCTTTTTAAGAACTTGGCCAGTTGTGCCACCCGTAGGCACGCCTACACCAGCAATACCCTCATTTAACCCTAAAACAATGCTAGTGCTTTCAACCGCAACAATAGGATTACCACTGCTAGAGATAACAACACTGCTTGAACTAACAACGCTTGTGCTCTCAGTTTGCCCACTTTGCTCAATTACTAAAACAAAAGGACTCTCAGTAGCGGCAAAGCTCCCATTTGTGCTGTTAATAACCAGCACTTCATTAGGTTGCTCAATCTTAACGCCCACACTAAACCGCTCCTAGTACAGGTATTTCACCCCTAATAAAAGGTTCTAGCTTGCTATTTTTAACAGCTTTTAAATCAAACAGCAAGGCCGTCACACTTAAATTGGTCTCACTAGGGTCTAGGTCGATTGTAATAACACCACCAGCGCCACTATGTGAGCAACTCTTGTTAATTAAATAGCTTGAATCTGCTGCATTTTCTTTAGCCACTAAGGTAAACGTGTAGCCCGTTAAATCTCTTGCAGTGGCTTGCGTTTCATCAGTGTAAGCGGTCAAAGTGATATTGTAGCGCTTGTTCAGCTCCATAGGTGGTAGCGTTACTTTTGTTCTATCAAACTTTTTAACAACAGCCATGGCTAACCCTCCAATGCAATATGAGAATAAGCGTCGATATCGTCGATATTGTCTAACTCATCTAAGGCCGTCTTTAACACAGGTGGCAAAGCTCTCAATAAATCCTTTTGGGCTTTAATCTCGGCTAACCCTTCCCCTGTCTCAACAGCTCTTAAAAAAGGCACATCTAACTTACTAAGTAACTGGTTTCGCTTAGCTCTCAATAATTCTAACTTAATAGCCTTAGCCTTTTCTATATCAATAGAAACCTTATCACCGTCAATAAACCAAGCATCACGGTAAACGCCGTATTTTCTTCTATCTGGTAGCTCCCAAGGGGCAATCTTGATAAAACTAAACGGTGTATCTGAACCCTTAAAGATATCAGCAGCAGCAGCCATAACATTAATTTCATCAGCAACAACAGCTACCTTTTCGCCATTCTCACTAGTGAGTATTTCAACAGCAGGCGCTAAAATTTCAATATTGCCACTAAAAGGGTTTGTTACTACAATCCTATAACCAGAATACTCAGGGATGGAACCATGACTAACGCCTTCAGGTAATTCAATGCCAGCGGGGTAACTCATTTTATAAATCTCCTAAAAAGACAACATCGGCATAATCAATATCACCCAAAGCGCCGCCGCTTAAGTTTACACAGCTAATCTCACAAGCGGTTGTTGTTGGGGCAGTTGTTGTTGTGCGCCCTACTAGCCTTGTGGAAACATCAGAGCCAGTAACATTGTAAGATGACCCACTAACAATATAGTTAGCCGAACTAAAAGCCGTTGTAAAGTTTGCCGTGATTCTGCCAACGTTAGTATCTGTTAAGCTACTAATGCCCGAACTAATAAGGGTTGTAAATGAGCCATTATTATCACAACTAAAAGCAGCTTTAGGGTGTAAAGGGTGGAAGTGTTGCCGCCCTGGGGATACATAAACACTTGTGGAGCTGGCCGCTTCCATGTCTGCTTGACTGGCAGCGCTTAAGCTTGAGCCACTAGGGTTTTGAATTAGCATGTCCGTGCCGTCATAAGCCAGCAAATAAATGCCGCCGCTTAAAATAGCGTTAGTGCCTAGTGTTGCGCCTGAATTATCTTTAATCGTCTTAGCACTCAAACCGTTAAAAGAGATTGTTGCGCTACCCGTATTACTAAAATTAGCTTTAATTGCTACAACCTCACCCGTAGTGTAAGTTGTTCTAGCAGGGGAAAAGGCAGCAGTGTAAGCGTTTGAACTGCCCGCCGTTTGTATATAGTTTGTTGACCAGTTTTGAAACAAAGCGTTTGCAGGGCTAAAAACGTTAGTGGTGGCATTAACGTACCCCAGCAAAATGTCGTCCGTGCCGTCATACATGTACAGTTCCCACGGAGTGGCAGAGTTTTTAAGCCATACTGTGCCAGCCGCCGCATAACTTGGCCGAGACGCACCGCTATGGGATGATAAATAGTTTGTGTTTTGGCCATTATGATTTGAGGCGTAAGTTGTCCCCGATAAAGTATCGTTTATAACCATTGTATTTTGTGACATCTAGTTTACACTCCCATAGCCTTTAGCTATCCAGTCATAATTTCTACTAATACCTGTGCCCGCACTATTAAAGAATCTTACTGTAAAACCTGTTCGACTTTGAGCGGTTACAGTGCAATAATCACCAGTAGCAAGGTTATTGCCGCTTATACCAATAGCAGGGGTTGCTTTAAATGCAGGGCTAAAAGTTATCGTATCACCAGCGGCGTTACTTGTTAAATTGCGATTACTTGCAACACGGTCAGGCATATCTATTGTAACACCCGCCTCACTTACAACAGGCGTTACACCATACTCATAAGAATACAACGCAAGCTTAAACCTAAACGCCCTAGCCGTATAATCGCCAACAATAAAAGCACTATACCCGCTCCATGTCGGTGAACCACTAGGATTATCGTTTGTAGTAGAGACCAGCAACGTTACACCCCAGTTAGAAACATTAGCCCCGCCCCATGAACTAACGCCACTAATAATAGGCCATGTGCCAACTGTGTTAAGCAAGTTGTCACCAGTTGCCAAGATATTTGAAGTCAAACGGCTTGTGTATACAGCCCCTAAGTCAATATAGCCAAGGCCACTACAATCAAAATCATAATAACCAACATCAGCAAGGCCAGCCGCACCAATACCCCAAACACCAATATCACTAATTAAAGGCCAGTCACCTACAGTATCAGCACCTGTTAATCTTAAAGCACCACTATTAACCCCTGTGTCTGTTTTAGTGCCCGCCCATGTGGGTTGCTCGGTTATGGTTTCAACTACATTAAGCCCCTCAATAACAGCCACGTTAGAGCTAATAATAGCTTCATTAACACTATAAATGCCGCTAGTATCCACCGCCTTAATTAAGTAACTACCAACCATTGCAGGCACGGCCACGCTTTGTTGATTAGAACTAACACGGTCAACCAATAACTGACTAGCAGCCCATGACGGGCTAGCGTCCGTAGTGTACTTAATCACATAATGGCTTAAGTCTAAGTCTGCAACAGGTAGCCAACTCAAGTTTGCATTGCCACCAATAACGCTCATATTAAAACCAGTTACATCAGCAGGGGGTGACAACAAACCCGATAAACTAAAAGAGCGGATTGCTTCAGGTGAGCGCTGGCCATTAAGCCCATTAACACCCACCACTTTTATGGTGTAATCACCCGTCAATGTGTCCAATAAATCAATACTTGTGCCCTTGGTCTCACCTATAAGTTTATAAGTCACATCACCTGGACCAATATAACTAACCTCATAATAATTAACCCGTGCATCATCAGGTGGCAACCATGAAACAGTTACAGCGCTTTTAACGCTTGGCCCTGCCTTATAAAGAAACTCGCTATATGAGATATCACTAGCAGGCAATAAAACGCCACTTCTAAACGACGTATAAACAGGCTTAATTAACTCTAAGTTTTGCTCAATGCGTGCATACTTAGTAGGGTCATGGAATAAAGCTGTGATATCATAACGCAACTCATCCTTTTCAACTACAGAGATAACTCTAAACTTCCTAGGCGCTAAAGCGGTGCTGGATAAAATCCACATAGCCCCATTAACAGGGGTGTCAGGTAGAGCGCTTGCAAACGTCAACACGCTAGCGCTGCCAGCACTATTGTTTAACACTCGCTCTTCTAGGCTTCCATCAGGCATGGTGATTGTGAGGGTGTAGGTTTCGAGACTAGAGATTGTAACCGCCTTATCAATCGTTACGCTTGTTGTTGTAGCTGCTACAGCACGTCCGCCATAACGTAGTGACATATAGGCGGGGTCTGCAACACTAATAATCTCACCTGGGCGCAAGTCTATCATATCCAAGCTGCCAACAAAATTAACGGTCTCGGTCTCACTCTTTTCGCTATCAAGTATCCAGCGCCCAAAGCGTACCGCTTGACCTTCACTTGTGCAACCAAAGGCCACCACATCAATAGGATTCCACCCATATTGATTAATAGAGTCCTTGTCTTCTACCACGGCTATATTGAGCTTATAGTTTTCGCTAGGGTCATTCCAGCTTACAAGGGCAACTGTATGGCGTGCCTTTTTACCCGTACCAGAATAATTTAACAAGCCGCCCTCAACGTTAGCAGGTGTAATCAACTTGGCAGGGTCACTAGGTGAATCTTGAGTACAAGTTACCGCACCACTAGCCCAATATCCCATCCCTCTAAACGAGCTTGTCACCGCACTAATAACGTTAAAAGCTTCCTCCTGCGTGTTAATAACGCCGTTAAAAGTAAAACGGGGCTCAGTGCCACCAAAGCCGTCATCTACCAACTCATCACAGTATTGAGCAATTGAATACAAGGCAAACTTATCTACTTGTGCAGCTGTAATATGTCTACCAAGCCCCCAGCGGGGGTTGGTTAATAAGCCATAAAGTACCCATGCGGGGTTATCAGTGTAAGCCGTGGTAAACGTGCCCGTCCACACGCCTGTATAAACCCTTGTCACAGGGTTATAGTTGTCAGGTATTTGAAGCAATAAGCCCTTTACCTCGTAAGCACGGCTAGGCGCATCACTTCCAAACTTTTGCGAGTCTAGCGTGATACCCGCTAACGCACAATAAGGATAATAAGGCTTAGTGTCTATTAGCGTGGCAAAGCTTGAAAAGTATATTTCATTTTGTAGGGATGACACGGCGGCATCTGCTGTGATTCTAGTTAATCTGATATCCCATGGGCCAGTGCCTTCTAGTTCAACCCTGTAGCTTTCCTCATAAGCACCCGATTGTTTACCGCTAATGGTGATATAAGAGGGTGTTGCCTCCTCAAACTTGATTAACGTACCGCTAACCACTTGTATTTCATAGTCATCAGGCGTTAAATCACTCACATAAAAAGAAGCACTTACTTGCTCGGTATTATCAGGCTGGCCATTATAAGGGAATGGTTGGCTTATTTTCTGTGTTACCGTACTTGAACCCAATTGAATCCATGAGCCTGCCCCAACAGCCCTATAATTAACTTCAAAATTAGCGCTTTGGGTTGAACCAATAGGCCCGTTAATGTTTTTAGATAACGTAACCCTAATACCAGCCGCCACATTGCTAGTTGTTGTACCGCTTGCAATAGTTGTCCACTCATAATTGACTGGGGCTAGCTTGTAGCTACCACCATTAGGCTTAACTTCTATCTTAAACTGTACACTTGTGCCCGTGATGTCACCCGTGGCCGTATCTTGCCTAAACAAGGCAGGTAAGCGCACCGTCACCCTTGCAGCATCAGCACTTAATTGTGTAACCGTTCTCACTACAGGGGTGGATTGCGTAACTTTAACACCCACACCCACTTCACTTTCAATATAAGGAAAACCCTTTAGCGCATCCTGTACCGCATCACCGTTTCTGGTCTCAACGCTAACCCCTTGAAAGTTAAACGTCCCATCGGCATTTTGTAATGCTGTATCGTTCAAATAAATGCTTTGCAATCCATTAACAAGGCCACTAATTGGCCCTTCACCCAATAAATCAATAAGCCTACCCGTTGCCCTAGACTGTAAGCTGTTTTTAGTTTCAACAGGAAGCCGTTGCGCTGGCTGTTTAGGTGCGCCGCCCATGCTTAAATCCTCTCAGCCGCTACACCAGCACTAGCAACAACTGAACCCACACGCATACGGCCAAAAATTAAAGGGATAGGGCCACCTTGGGCATTAGTGTTAATAGCCCCATTAAACAGAAAGCTTTGCCGTTGGTCAGCTTCAGGCCTGCCCGTGTATGAATCCACTTTTAAAGACGGTGTTAGCAACCCAGCTACCCCGCTTAATGCAGTGGCTAAACCAATTGCAGCAATAGCACCATAAGTAATCCCAACGCTGCCAACACTAAAAGCTGTTACCCCTAAACCACTAATTCCAATAGTACCAGCAGCGCCACCGAAATAAATACCAGCCGCAACCAAAGCAACACCAATAACAATTTTAGCAATTTTGCCACCTTTACCACCTCGTCCTATCAATGCAGGCTCTAAGTGCATTTCGTTCTTACTACCAAACAATAAGCCTAATTCATTCTCATCTAAAGATGTTTCTGGCTTACGTTCGCCACGGTACACATGCCAATTGCCGTCACTAATAATCTGTCTAAAGCCTTGTAATTGGTGCAAAAGCCCACTCATAGCCATGGCGGGTGTCTCAACATCAAAACTAAAGCTTTCGCCAAACTTCTCTTTTAAAATGCCATACAGGTAAACAGTTATCATTGTAAAGGCTCCCTATATCTAGCATAACACGCCATAAATGGCGCATAACGGTGAGCGCCTTCAATCCTGCTTAGCTGTAAGTCTAAGTGGTGTAATATCTTGCCGTCGCCGATATAAATACCAGCGTGATTAACCACATCAGAGCGAATCCGCATAAAAATTAAATCACCCTCTATAGGTTGCTCGCTTGTTTCAATCAACTTAAAGCCCTGTCTATCAAGGTTAGCCATGTAATGGTCTTGGTTAGCCCTATAAAAATCTTTTGAGCGGGGTTGCTCATCCAGTTCAATCTTGTAAGTGTGTCTGTAATAATCTTTAATCAATGCGAAGCAATCACCCTTGCCGTCTGTGCCAGTTGGCCCCCAACGGTATGGCCTGCCAATAAATGGCGGTGACGGTACACCATTGCCCCAATAAAACAAATCTTCTCGTCCGTCATCATCTAGCACGCATAAGCCCCAAGGGATATTGCTATTAATCTGGCCAAGCATATCGGCCTCACTTGGGTAATCATTATTGCCATTGCCTTCAATAATGGGGTGGCTATGCACTAAAGCTAGTAATTCAACATCGGGCCAATCGACATCAAACGAGTAAGCCTTATCAATGGCCTTATTCTCAATAGGCAGTAGCCCGCTTGCCGTAATCCCAATAACCCCCTCATTAGGATATACACCCTTTAGATAATCTATAATGCCTTGCCTGTATTGCTCAAACAAATTAAACTACTCCTATGAATATCTACCTAGACAAGTTTATGAGCCCACAGGCTATTGATGCCTTCAACGTTCATTATAATGGCTTAAAGCTGTTTGTTAAACCTAAAAACATTAAAGAACACTTAGCCTTGCTATTAGTGGCTGGTGAGCTTTATTACACCAAGATTAGCGATATTCAAACAGAAAATAACATGCAGGGCCAAGCCAAAATGAAACTTCTCATTGAAGCCACTGCCCTAATGGCTTACATTCATGGTTCTATCGCCACCTATGCAGAATCTAAAACAAACTGCGGTATAACACCTAGCTACGATTCAATAGATAGAGAGTTGAGAGAGCTTTACAACAAGCTAACTGTTAATAAAATTAGCTAGTACGCCCAACGCCAGGGAAGCCACTAAAAGGCAGCTCACCGTTTTGGCCGTACCTTGCCCTACAACCGTCTAGCGTCTTACTACATCTATCCAAGCTTGGGTTTGTAGTAGGTTGGTTAGCCTTAGTGAAATAACTAGAGCCACTATAAGGGCATGGTGTTAAAGCATCATACTCAAACAAGCCTGTTACTGTGTTGTAATATCTATAAACCCATGTGCAAGCATCCCTAAGCACTTGCCGTGCTGGCAACTTTTTGCCCTCAACGTCCACGCTCGCCGCTAACTTAAACTCTATTTCATTCTTATTCATTAGCGTTTTTTGTTCAACATAAAAGATATCTACAGGAAAAGTAGCTGTAGGGTCTGCACCAGCCATACCGTCTAAAAACTCTGCTAGGGTTCTAATGCGTGTAATCTTAGCCCCAAGCAAGTCATTATAAGCAATAACGGCTGATGTCATTGTGTTAGTTACGTTGCTAAGTCTAAGCGTAGGCGTTGGTAATGAACCCTTACCTACCCACTCAAAGCCAGTGGCCTCAATATCAATTGGCGTATAAGTAATGCCATTAAACACAATAGGGCTTGACCCGTTCACCATGCTTGTGAAGTGGTAAACACTATCACCTAAAGCAGTGGCATCTAGCTCAAACAGCGTAATGACAGCAGAGGGCGCTAACCCCTGTATGGACTCGTTTAAGGTCATAAATCAAATACTTCCTCAATAGTCATTGTAAATCCGTAAACATCAGGCCCTATTACCTGCACCTGCCACTCCTTACAGGTAAATTTACGGCTAGAGCTTTCCCATGGCAGCGTGTACTCAAAAGGCAAGTAACCCGCCACCGTGGTTTCGCAAAAGGTGTTTAGTGTGCTTAATTGAGCGGATGTTAAGCCTCTAAAAACTAACTGGCCCTCACGCTTAATATAATTTAATCCGTCAGGCGCTCTTAAGTTGTAACCGTCGCCAAAATCTACACGGTTTACCCTAACCTTTGGGCCTACACTTGTGCCATCACGGCTTGGATTAATAGGGGGGCTAAAAGTGGTCATGCAAAGCTAAGCCCCTTGTTTAATAAACCGCCTGGGCGTTGCTGGTCTTTAATTTGACTCACAACCATATTCTTAAGGGAATTTGTAACTTCCTCACCAATCTTTTTAGCCATAGCGTCGTCGTCCTCTTTTTTACCACTAGAGCCACCCGATACATTAACAGTTACATTGTTATTAACTACATTGCCGCCAGAACCGCCGCCGCCTAAAGCTTTAACGCCTAGCTTGCCGTTAGCCCCTCTAGTGAGCGGCAAAATAGCTTCGGGGCCAGCCTCACCCATTAAACCAGTGTTGCCACCAGCGTAACCAAAGTAAGTGGGTGAAGTTACCACCCCACCAGTAGCATAGCGCTTAGCACCACTAGGGCTAACAACAGCCCCATCAGCAGCCGTTAAACCGAACGCCTTACCAATAGCAGTGATAGCTTTCATAATCAATAACTGAATAATAGCTTTAGCAATCATTTTAGCTAAGTCACCCATAGCTTGACTAAAGCTTTTAGCGCCAACAATGGCATCTGCAAAGGCATCTGCAAAGCCCTCTTTTATTGTGTTAGCCACTTGGGCCATTTCTTGCCCTTTAGCTTTGGCTATATCCGTAGCTCTGCCAGTGTTAAGGATTGCAATTTGTGATTTTTTCCATGATTCAGCATACTTAGACACTTCACCATTAAGGCCAAGCATCTTTTGGTATTGAGCCTCTATAGATTGCAGCGCTAAGTCTTGTTCAACATTAGCAAAATCAAACTGCCCTGTAGCAGGGTTTAAACCCATTTTAGCCCCGCCATATGCTGCCTCCTCACGCTTAGCAGCCGCTAAGGACTCATTAACCTTTATTAATTCAGTTTCAGCAGCCGCCTTTTGCTCTGCTACGAATCTTAAAGAGTTGCCAAAAAACTCTTGCCGCTTTTTTAACCTTGTGGCTCGCTCCTCTTCTGCTTTATCTAATGCCTTAATAGCATCGGCGCTATCTTTAGCCGCTTTTAACTGCTTATAGTAAGACTTAAACTCTGCATCGGTAAGCGTTACACCTTCAGCACGCAACATGTTCTCTGCTTCAATGATATTTTTCATATTCTCATAGCTGGCCTCAGATTCTTTTCTGGCCGCTAATAGGCGTTGCATACTCTTTATTTCAAGCTCTACTTTGTCAATTAGCTTTTGTTTTCTTTTTAGGGCTTCCTCATCAACAGCCGTTGCCGCCGCCCCAGTAACACCGCTAACAGGGATATTACCAGCAATCTTTAACGCTCTATCTATTGTGCTTGTATTGCCAGCGTTACCGCCACGCATAATACTCATTAAATCTACTGGGACACCATTAATGCGGCGTTCAGCATGTAAGTGTGGGCCACTTGAAGTACCCGTGTTGCCCGACAACCCAATTGATTGCCCTTGGGCCACCATTTGACCTACCTTAACATTAGGTTTAGATAAGTGAGCGTAAATATCAGTAACGACCTTATTGCCTTGCTTGCCTGCAATAACAATCTTTTGGCCGTAGCCGTCTTTAGCGTCACCCACATAAACAACCGTACCTGTTGCCCCAGCCGTTACATTAGTACCCACAGGGGCTGCAAAATCAGTACCCTTGTGCTTATGGGTTTTACGTTGTTCTCCAAAGACACCCGTAATACTACCCATTACTGGCCTTATGTAACCCTCGCCTTGGGCCGCTTTCATTAACGCCGCTTGGCCTGTTTTATCATCAAGCATCTGTAAGCCACGCTTTGAGGCCCTATCTATCAAGGCTTGCTTAAAAGGGTCACCTTGAGCCGCTATATTAGCGCCGATACCAGCTAGCTTTTTGTCATTATTCCAGTTTTCGGGGTCAAATATGTTTATGCTTTGCAAAAAACTACCCATCATTTTTGCTGGGAATAATTCTT
>Ga0214923_10001072_pt1 | contig 39673 bp, 80 predicted proteins | sample LL1510_MetaG_FD_177993 | JGI IMG/M metagenome (GOLD analysis project Ga0214923, IMG submission 177993) | Freshwater microbial communities from Lake Lanier, Atlanta, Georgia, United States - LL-1510 | ecosystem: Environmental > Aquatic > Freshwater > Lake | place: USA: Georgia | collected...
CTGCCCGTTTTCCGACTTTTGGGTCTTCAACCATTGCAATATAGTTATCACGAGTACCATCCACTTCATCCGAAAATATAATTCCTGTGACTACGTTGGAATCTCCACCGTAACCGATATATATGGATTCACCGGTGGTTTTATCTCTTAACATAAGAGTATCCGGATTTTCCAACAACACGTCTTTAAGTTTAATCTTGGACATATAGTAAAATTCAAATCGATATACACTATAATTAGTGGCGAACCCATAAAAGGAATCAAATGATTTTACGCCCTGCCGGAACCCTTTCTAATCCAAAATATACAAAACAACACATATCGGCGGTTTATCATCCAAATCACATAAAATCGGTCAACTCCATTCTAAATTTATTACCAGACTCCAGAATTCATTATAATCGACAGGTTGCTCGGTGGAATCATTATAAAAGAACTTGGAATTAAATTCTAAAGCGGTCACACTCTCCACAATAAACGATATATGTCCACTCCACCAGTAAAAGTAACTCTAAAAAATTTTCCAGAAGATATTACATCAGTGCCGTATATAGGTCATGTAGAATCACCAGAACGATTAGAACAATCGGTAGCTAATACCATTAATAAATTACTCTCAGATGAGTATAGAGTTGCTTCGTCCAGTTATAACCCAGTAATCAGAACTGTAGATATAACACTAACAAAGAACTTACCTGTTAATCATATCAATATCTCCCTTACGATTTCCAAAGAAGGAGTGGTTGGACAGTAGGATATTACCTCTTAAAATCTGTTCAAAGTATAAGAAGATATGGGGACAAAGAACGCCCAGAGAAAAAATTGCTCCCCGTTATTTTTTGAAAACCTGTCCCCAGAGAGAAAAAACTGGGTATAGAAACGGCTTAAAGTGGAGCCATAAGATAGGTGAAAAGCCGTATTTAGGACAAAGAACGACCAGGAAAATCATGTGTGGGTATTTGGACGACGGAAAAAACAGCTAAAACGGACAAGAGAACGCCCAAAGAAAAAAATGCCGTGTGTGTTGCGCCACTGTCCGCGTCACCCCGGTGGGGGGTACCGTCATATTCAGAAGTAAGCCCCCTTTTTGACGGGGGTTCCACCCCCAGTATGGGGGGGAAGCCGTCATTTTTGACAGTTACCTGGGGTAGGTAGGGGGGGGTTTGACTGGGGTTGTGGGTCTTTTCTATAACCGTTCTTGTCTGTTTCCCAGTTTAATTCTTAGGGACCGGAATGGATACCTCGAAGTCGATTCCGTCGAAGACGAGATCACCGTATTCATCTTCCCTTACGCCGGGCTTGCCAACTCCGACCACGGCACTACTTGGGCTGAGTTGGTTGATGACGTGGTGTTTGACAATTGCGATGACGTCTTCTGCGGATATGGTAATCTTTGAGTTCATTGTGGGGATAGTTTATCTGGTTTTTATAGAATGTCAATCCTTTTACAACCATTCGCTCCGGCGGCGGTCATCAATCCGTTCAAGTCTCCATGTATCTTGGGTGATATAATGAATTCCACTGGTATCACGGAAATCGTAGTCATCTACGTCTCTTTGGTTGTATTTCTTCCATTCCTTGCAGACTTGGGTGTAACTGTATGGTCCTTGATAACCGCAATCTTCGTAACCATAGTCACTTACGATGTAAAACTCACCGTTGATGTTAATGCCTTTGGAAGCGAGCCGGTTCTTCAGTTCGCGACGTTTCATCCAGGCTAACCGGCGTTCTCGTGCAGTCATGGGGATAGATTACCGCTTATTTATAGAAAGTCAACGAATTATTTGGAGTCATGGAATTTATCCTTTAACTCGTTGATACGGAAGTAGATAGCCCGCAAATTGTTTCGGGCAGCCGTCAACTTGATGTAGGCTTCACGGTCAACCACGTTTATCTCATCGGCCAGTCGTTGAAAGTTAAGCCGAAGCGGATGATTGACCAAAGATGGATGACTGTTACAGACACAACTACATGAACTGTTCACCGTGGCCTTACAAAAAGTGTCACGCTGACGTTCCCAATCCTTAGAAGCACGAGAATACTGTGCATACAACTCGTTGTAAGTTGGTGGACGGAAAGGGCTTGCATTAGGAAATTCCTTCAGAACCAACTTTTCTATCTTCAGTGAAGAACGGAGTTTCATTGTGCGGACAGTATGGGTTTAATTTTAACAAAAGTCAAGCCCTCTTCATGTTTCCACAAAGAGGGCCTAACTTACGTGATTTAAAGAAGTTACACCTTAGATTTAATCTCAGCAGCCTTCTCCTTTGCAGCTGTTACTGCTGCTTCTACCATGTTCTTGTTACGTCGAGCAACCAATACACCAGCGATTGCACCAACTACTACACCTGCGATGAATGTTACCATAATATATCCTTTTCTTTGACTTTAGAACCGTGATTGGTTCTTTTTAATAAATAGAGGTTGACTTTTGATAAAATAGGGGTATTATGGTTCCACAATATGAAACAAGTTATCACTGACCTTACAATCCCCTCGAAGCCCACGCCGCCTAAATTGAAACCAATTACGCTTGATTCGTGTCTCCAAGATTCGGTTTACAAACGAGAGTTTTCTAAAGGCGACTTCACATCCTATCTCAAATATGCATCGAAAGTTACTCGATTGACCACTATTACCACCACCCAATACTCTTCTTTTCGTGATTATGAACGTGATCTCATCGAGGTCGACGGTTGTATTTTCATCGGTCAGTGGAACGATGGTGTAGTGGAGTGAATTTGGTTGACTTTGATTAAAATAAGTCTAAACTGTCCTCACAAATGAAAAAGAACCATGACCTCAAGGTTGGTGACGTTGTTTACACTTACCACAACTCTTCCTGGGGTCTTCATCCCATGAAGGTGACGGGTCTGACCGAGGACGGTGTTCGGTGCAAGCATCCCGAATTTAAAGGTGAGGGGTGGTTTTTTTACGAAGAGATCCGATGGGCAACAGCTGAACGGAAGAAAGATCTGGCAGAGTTGGTTGCTGCTCAAAAGCTGGTCAACCGGCTCGAAAAATCCTTGTTTAAGGATGCTCTTCAGTGATTGACATTAACTGTGCGGTCGGTTATATTATCTTCACAATGAACAACGTCACTAATTACGCTTCCTTTGCTGAATGGCATAACCTCAACCACGGTTCCGTTTACCTGACACCTTCCTTTGATGCGGTTGTGAGTGACATGAAGTTTCTCGGGAGACAGTTCGATGGTGAGACGGACCGGTTCTTTTACTTCACCGGACAGTTTCACCCCACACCCAATGTCCGTGTGGAGTTGACTTGGAAGGAAGTGGCGATGCGTTACGACGGTATGTATTCGGATTTCTCTCGTTATGGAACGAATTGATCGTTGACTTTTTATCGAAACAGAGTAAAGTAAATTTTATGGGTTACTGCACACGTTATTCTCTTAAATGGAATTGTAAGAATTCCAAAACAACAACTTGGGACGACATTTCGGATGAAATCCGTCTCAGGCAAGAAGCCGTCACTGACTTCTTTTATGCTGTGGACGACTGTGGGCGGACCACAGAGTCGTGTAAATGGTATGAACACGAGAAGGAAGTTTCGGAGTTCTCCAAGATTTATCCCGACGTGGTTTTTGAACTTTCCGGCGAGGGCGAGGAATCTGGGGATATTTGGAAAAAATACTTCAAGAACGGAAAGATGCAAGTCTGTCCAGTCAAAATGACTTTCGATCCATACGACGAATCGCAGTTGAAAACGGTTATCTAAAAAGAAAGGGTAAGGGTAAATCTATCGGATACACACATTATTGGGATCACAAGGGTTTCACGGATGAACAGTGGAAGAAGATCACCACTTTTACACGGAATTTGATTCATAACACCAATTCCCATCTCATTGTGAATGGTCATGGAGATGTCGGATCGGAACCAACTATTACCGACACTAAGATCGTATTTAATGGTGAGGGTGATGAATCGTGTGAGACGTTTCATTTGACAAAAGATCCCCAAGACTTTGAGTTTTGCAAGACCCGTCAACTTCCTTATGATGAAACTGTCGTTGACGTGATGCGGGAAGCCATGTTAATCAATCCCACGTTTAATCCTAGGTCTGATGGTGGATGGGCGGTGTTTGGAACTAAGGATTGATTTTCTATAAAAAACCCTCTACACTGGTTGAACGTATGAGACGTCATATGGATAAGTTTTTGTGTTCCTTCAAGTGTCCCTTCTGTGGGGATAGAGTGGAAGTGGCCGCCGAGAAACATGAAGATTCTTGGTCAACCGTCCGTGGTCATTGCGACTCCAATACCGACAAGGTTTGTGGAATGGAATTCAACTTCGGAACTTACGGAAAAGGTTTCACTCTACAGGAAATGAAAGAATCGGTCATGGAAGTGGTCGGTATCAAGTTCATCAACTAAAACTATGGGTCTGATGAAGGGAATTTTTAAATTAACCGCTTGACTTATTCTAAAATCGGTCTATGATAATCCCACAATGAATCAACCGATATACCACGAAACATCCTCGGCGACCTACTTCGACAACGGTGATGGTAGTTTGACCGTCAGACATAAACGGAAGGTCAATATTTCTCAAACCCTCGCGATGTTCAAGAATGACGAACAAGGTCGTGTAGCTTATCGTCGTTTTCGTAAAGCTCTCTCGAATAACGGTTGTCGTGTCTATACCATGTATCGTTGTCCGAATGACGGTCGGACTTACGACCAAATCGCTGGTCACACTCGCTGTTCTTCTCGTCACGGTCACGTTCCAAAGAAGTTCGCTAAGGTTCTGTCGGTTCTCCGTTCCAATTATCCTCGATGATTCCAACGACTAAACAAAAGTGGGTGATTGACCGTCTAAAGAGACAAGGTTGGAAAACCAACGCCCACTTTATGTCCTACTCTACTGAACAGTGTTTGCTTTGGTTTCCAAAAAATCAATACGATAGTTCATTCGATTGGGATGGTTGTCCGTTCTTTTATATGGATAACCGGAAGGGATTGTGGTTACATTTCCGCCCACGTCAAAATCCCGCCCTTCATTTGGATTATCACATTCCTTGGTTGACGGTAAAGAATTGGGATAGTTTGATTAAACCTTTCCTCAAGACGTGTGAGACGTTGAACAAGAACGGAGATTTGTTGAACTTCAACACATTTTCAGAAAAACACGGTAAGTATGGTTCTGATGTTGGTGTAAGCGGTTTGCATCTTGTTAGTTGAGTCGGTTTTAAGATCCTCGGAAAGATTTTCGGTCAAATGACATTGTTTGATTGACGGATGATAAAAATGTAGTATCATCTTCACAGTTGAACAACACTTAAAGAGAAAGAAGAAGCATATCGGCTACCTGCATATCGACAACCTCTATCGTCCCGAAGCACAGACGATTCTTGCCTTCAAAGAACTCTACGCGCTGGAGAAGATTCACGGAACTTCCACCCATATCCGGTTCCGTCCTTCGGATAATTCCATCAGTTACTTCTCGGGTGGAACGAAACACGCTTCTTTCGTCGCTCTTTTCAACGAGGATGATTTAATTGCTCGATTCAAGACCCTTTCTCTTCCCGTTGACAAGGACATCACCGTCTTTGGTGAAGGTTATGGCGGCAAGGAACAGGGAATGTCTGCCACCTACGGAAAAGAATTAAAATTCGTGGCATTTGATGTTAAGATAGGCGACTCGTGGTTAGACGTGCCTTCGGCTGAAAAGGTGGTTCTTAGCCTCGGGTTGGAATTTGTATATTACAAGAAGGTGTCCACTCTTAACGTCGTGGAAAAGGACGGCATCAAACATTTCGTGGAGTTGGATGCTGAACGTGATGCACCAAGCACTCAAGGTAAGCGAAATGGTGTTTTGGAAGACAAGCACCGCGAAGGTGTGGTTCTCCGCCCTCCGTTTGAAGTCACGTTGAATAACGGTAAGCGGTTGATTGTCAAACACAAACGAGACGAGTTCCGTGAGACTGCTTCGCCTCGGAACATCTTGGTTGATCCTGCTCAGTTGGCGGTTCTTTCCAAGGCGGATGAGGTTGCAAATGAATGGGTTACAAACGAACGTCTCCGGCACGTCTTGGATAAGATGCCTGGACACTCCATGGCGACGATACCCCAGTTGATTAAGAACATGACCGAGGACGTGCTCCGTGAAGGTGAGGGGGAAGTCGTTGATTCCAAGGAAGTTCGGAAGGCGATTGGTTCCAAGGCTGTGACACTTTACAAGGGAATGTTGACGGCGAACATCGGGAAGGCTTGACTTTCTATAAAATAGGTCTAAACTGTCCTCTATGAAGAAACTGTTTTGCATCTGTCTTGTCACATTGGCTGTCGGATGTTCTCCCGATAAACCTATCCACGGCACCGTTATCGGTAAATACGAGGAAACTGTCCACGCTGGCCGGCTGTGGACCAATCTTAGTTCATTCATAACCGTGGTGGAGACAAACCACTATAAAGTCAGTTCAAGACAATATATAAATACCCAGACGGGCACAGTTGTCTATATCGAACGACGGTAAGATTTGGTGTTGACTTCTTTTAATTTTCGGTTCATACTGTCCACACAATGAAATACGAAATCGAAGTTCTGATTCCTCAGAAGGGTGATAGTTCCGACAGCATCTTGATGAATCTCAATCTTGAGATGACCCGTTCTCAAGTTCTGGAACTCATGTTCGGGTGGTTTAACCACGGAAGCGGGTCAGAATGTCAGATCTTCCTTGACCGTAAGTGCAGGTCTTTGTCGGTCAACGACTTCGTTCGGTTGAATGACGAGTGGTTTCAATGTCGTTCAATGGGGTGGGATAAGGTTGACGATTCACTTGTGAAGAATCAGATCGAGCAGGCAAAGGCTCTGTGCGGTCAGGGGAACGGCCGGGTTTCGATGTGGTCCGCTCTCTACACGTTGAATCATGGAGACTAGAAGTTTGAGGGTAGTTTTAAGGATTGAGGCTTGACTTTCTATAAAACACGTTCATACTGTTTTCACGATGAAAACTTCCACCGTAAAAGTTGATAACAAAGGAAACAAGTATTGGTATCTCAACGGCAAACAGCACCGTGAAGATGGACCTGCAGTTGAATATGCCAACGGAAGCAAGGAATGGTGGATCAACGACAAACGTCACCGTGAAGATGGACCTGCGGTTGAATATACCGACGGATACAAGAGTTGGTATCTCAACGGCAAACAGCACCGTGAAGATGGACCTGCGGTTGAATCTGACAACGGAAGCAAGGAATGGTGGATCAACGACAAACGTCACCGTGAAGATGGACCTGCGGTTGAATATACCGACGGAAACAAGTATTGGTATCTCAACGGCAAACTTGTGACTGAACAGGATGTGCTTAATTCTTCACAAACTATTGAGATTGATGGAGTTAAGTATTCACTTGCACAAATCAAGGCCGCGTTGAAGAAAGTGGCTTGACTTTTTATAAAAACCCTCTATACTGATCGCACAATGAAGACCGACCTTCTCAAGCTGATAGAAACCTCGGAACTGAGTTCGGCCGTCCAATTCCTTCAACGACAACACGATATAGAGCCCTATAACTACGATCTTTGTGTTAGGAGTTCACGGTTTTACTTTGATGTGGTTCTTGCTAAACCAGCATCCCATTCTTTTTGGTCGTTACGAGTGTCCAATATAGAGGTGTTTAGGGGAAAATCTCGACAGAGCTGTATTGATTTCTTAAAAGACTCTCTTGACTCTCGATAAAAATAGTATAAACTATTTAAACGTGTGAAGGAAATTCTTATACTTTTGAAGAAGAAGGATTGACTTTCTGTAATAACCAGATAAACTATTTCCACAATGAAAATCAAGTTCAAACAAGACGTTGAATTGCAAATCGTGGTTGATTTCGATCAGGAGACTGACCAACCAGATTACGAAACCGTTACCTTCCTCCAAGACGATGAAACTGACATTGACATTTGCGACGCTTCAGAACCTCTTTTGGCCCGAGAGATTCAATTTGGAGATGGTTCGGTTGCTTTCGTCACCCCCGATTTTTGGTCTGTGGTGGAGATTCTGTAAATTTCTGACTTTTTTTGTATGAAAATCGAAAACCTGAACAAGGCTTTACAACTCGCGGAACAACTTAAACAAGTGGATAAGGCGATAACGCAACTTTCCATCCCACTAACACAGTTCACGACAAATTCTCCGAACTGGGGAATTTCATCGGAAACAGCGTTGTATCAACTCCATATGACACAGTATCAAGATGGGTCCGGATTCAAGGTGGATTTGACTGGATGTTGTGTCGGATTGGAAGTCCTCAAATATGCTGAACAGCTTCTGATTGCAAAACGGAGAGGCATTCAGTTGGAGATTAAATCCCTTTGAAATATGACCCCAGAAGACCAGCAACGTAAATTCGACACTCAACTCGTTCCTCTTACTGACCGGCAATCAAGGGGAATCGATCCGATTGTGAAGAACGCGGTCACTTGTAGAATCTGTGGAAGTCCGGCAGCACGTTACATTTACACGTTTGAATGTCAGACCAACTCCGGTCACGTTGCTGACCTTATGACGGGAATCTTTTCCGATTTGACTCCACCAGAGAGGGCTTGACTTTCTATAAAATGGGTTCATACTGTATCCACAATGAAGCTATTCACTAAAGAAATCAACGAGAAATTGTCGAAGTGTGGTTACGATCACAAACGTCCGGTCTTCAAGTTGTTCACCCCCTGGTCCAACTGCACGTGGTTGGTGACTGGTGAGGAAGATGGAATTTTGTATGGGTGGGGAGATTTGGGAATGCAGTGTGTTGAGTGGGGCGGTTTGTTCTCTCGTGAGGAAGTGGAATCTATTAAGGGTCCTTTCGGTTTGAAGATTGAACGGGATCTCCACTTTAAGGATGACGGTGTGACGGATTACGGTTCGCTGGAAACCCTTGCCGGAATTTAACTTATGAACGAAGATCCCGAATACAAAATCGCCTCACTCATCTACTTCAAGGATGACGTTCAGATGGAACGTGTTATGAAGTGGATCAAGGCTCTGGAAGAGAAGGGTGTTATCGACGGTCACGACACCCGTGAATACATCTCTAACTATGGAGATCCGTGTTGGTATATCCCTTGAAACTGCATGAACATCAACGAGATACGTTTGGAATTGCTCGATATGGCTGACGACCTTGATGGGTGCGTCATTGACAATGGTCCGATGGGTGAATATCAACCGCATGCGGACAAAGCCCGGAGGCTCCGTAGCCTTGCCCGTGAATTAAAGGAAGTCACTGGAAATTCGGGTAATGAACGAAGAAAATGTGGTCCGCACGCGGATTTCCGTGACATTCCTTGGCCAACTCGGTGATAAGGGATTGACTTTTTATCGTTCTCGGTTTAATGTATTCAAACAATGAACGCGTGGAACCAGAAAGAGATGGATATGGACGATTCTGGTCTTTTGGAGTCGTGTGACTGTTGTAACCGATTGATCCATAATTGGAATTGGATGCACATGAGCTTTCTCGACTTCGATGGAAAAGTTCGGTGTATTTGGTGCAAATCAGAATTCGTCAAGGAATGTGTGATGAAGAAAGAATTTGATAAAATCGGTTCTTCAGAGATTGACATTTTGTAGAAGTCAACTACTATTTATTAGAGTTATGGGAAAATCATATAAAGAACGTCCTGACAAATTCAAGGGCCGTTACAACTCCAAGAAAAAGGGAAACCAAAAGAAGTCTTGGAAAGACGAAAAGCCTGAGGAAGATTTCAACCCGTCGGTTGAGAGTTGGGATCGATAAGGCTTGACTGACGAATTTATTTATTATACACTTTTGACCATGAAAGTCACCAAAGCGTATAAGTCGGTCAGAAAGACGTGGGGTGAGTTAAACCCAGTCTCCCGTGTCGTCCAATCCAAGAAGGGTTATCGTCGTCACGAGAAGTTCAAGAACGTGAACCGTGAGGAATAACACTATGGATAACACAAAAACCAAAGACACTCAGAGATACGAACTTGCTGCCACATTTCTCCTCAGCAAGCTCCCTTATTGGAAACGTGAAGCGGTGAAAGAAGACCGTGCTTCCGGCAACTTCGATAGTCGTGTGATGGAAGAGTTCGCCAAGAGTGTGGTTGAACTTGCCGAGAGTGACAAGGAAATCTTTGTCACCACGGAATAAGATTTCCAAAATAAAATAAATCGTTTCGGCAGACCGTCCTACTAATTATCGGACAGAATTGGTTCGCTTCGCTCACGAACGAAACAATCGCTTCGCTCAGAAGCGCCTTCCGCTGGACGGGAAATAGTTAGAAATAGGATCGGTGCTGTACAGAAAATTGTTGACATTCTTTTAATTCCAGATAAACTCCCAGAACATTATGAAATGGTTTCAATACACGCAGAATAACTCAGGTGGTTCCTTTGTAAACGACGCAAATGTATCCAACTACGTTCTTATTCAGGCACCCAACAACACTTTAGCAGACAGCATCGCTGAGGCCATTGTGGGAATCTACTTTAACGGTGTAGAGGATGGACGGGATTGTGATTGCTGCGGCGACCGGTGGAGTGCAGCGTGGTCGCAAGGGTATTCTGAACCGCTTGTGTATGGCAAGCCGCCTGCTAACTACGGTGATGAATGTGTCCGAATCTATCCTTTTGGTTCATTCAATCCGGTCAGCATCAAGGATTTGGAGAATCTTCCGAAACCGATGGTGATTGAACCAAGTTGATAAATTTCCAAGAAGTTTCTTAATTGGTGTCACTATGTATTGGCATGAAATCATGCAAAACGTGTGGCGTAGAAAAGCCTTTTACGGAATTTGGGGTAAATAAAACCTACAAGGATGGTCACAGTGGAAGGTGTAAATCGTGTTCAAAGATTTACTTAAAGGATTATTATTCGAGGAATAAAGATGACTTAAACGCTAAAGGTAGAACTAGATACGCCCAAAATAAACAACCATATCTCGACAGAGCAAAAAAACAACGAGAATCTGACCCGATTAGGACAAAAGAATACCTTAAACAGTGGAGACGGGATAACCGAGACTACCTTAATCAGCAGATGGTTAATAGGTTGCACATAGACCCGGAGTTTAAGTTAAAACACACGTTACGCCGTCAGTTAAGGAAACATTTGATGGGAGAAAAAGATAATACATCCACTTTTAGTAAATACCTTGGATGTTCAATTGAGTTTTTAAGAGGATATTTCGAGTCTCAGTTTCGTGATGGAATGACGTGGGATAATCATGGAAAGGTGTGGCACATAGACCATATTTTGCCTTGTAGATCCTTTAATTTGACGAAGGAAGAAGATCGACATAAATGTTTCCATTACAGTAACTTACAACCACTTTTAGTTATGGAAAATTTATCAAAACTAGACCTACTTCCCGATGGTTCGTATGCCAGACACAAAAAAGACGCCGGTGAGAACGAATTTTTTTGACATTTTGTAAAAATCACGTAATATCTTCGTATGGTTACTGATTTAACAGTTATCGACGAGACTCAATTTGACGTTGTTCCACATCTTCTTTGTGGGGAAACCGTTTATCTCGTGACTCCAAAAAGAATGGGGGTAAATTGGAATCAATCAAATAAAATTTTTCGTTCGAGTGTGTGGAATTCTAGTGGAGAACTCATAAGCGCTTCGTTTTTTAAATTTGTAAACTGGGGAGAGAAGCCTGAGGTTTTCCCTGTGCCACATTCCCTTCACGGTGCGACGATTGTTGAGAAGTTGGATGGTTCTCTTTTGATTGTTTCCAAGTATAAGGGCGAGTTCATCATTCGGACTCGTGGCACGGTTGACGCAACCAAGCTCGATAACGGTCACGAGATTGAACTGTTTAAGTCGAAGCATTCTTTGGTCTTGAATCATGATATGTCCGAGACTTGGGATCACTCGGTTCTTTTTGAGTGGACCACTCCAACCAATCGGATTGTTATTGACTACGGGACTGAACCAGAGTGGAAGTTGATTGGTTTGATTTACCACGACGATTATTCTCTCGCTGGGCAAGACACTTTGGATTTTGTTGCGAACAAGCTGAACCTTCGTCGACCGGAGACTTTCACTTTCCGTTCAACTGAGGAACTTATCTCTTCCGTTGAACAGTGGAAGGGCAAGGAAGGTGTTTGTGTCTATTCCAAGGCTGGGCAGGAAATCCACAAGGTTAAGGGGTTTGAATATCTCAAGCTTCACTACTTCAAGTCTAACGCAACTTTTGAAAACACGGTTGACCTTTTCTTTGAATTCGGTATGCCTACCTATCAAGAATTTCAAACCAAATTGGTAGAACATTTCGATTGGGAATGTGCGAATATGGTTCTCGGATTTACCTCCACGATCTGTGACGGATTTAAGGAAGTGAACAAGATAGTTTCTTCTATGAAGGAATACGTCGAACCTCTAAAGACTGTATCCCGCAAGGAAGCTGCTCAAAAGATTCTCGGTTCATTTGCAAATACCAATCGTGGGTCGTACTGTTTCCAACTGCTCGATGGTAAGATTCTTGATAAGGATTGTTTGAAGAAGCTTTTGTATCAGGTTACCAAAAAGTGATTACGACACTATTTGTCACAAAATTTGATTGAATCATAATCCAACTCATATTTATGAGTATGGATGATCTACTTTACACACGAAAACGAAAACACAAAAGTCATAATCGAAAAGATTACACTGGCCAAAAGTTCGGAAAATTGACTTGTGTAGAATTCGTCGGATTATCAGGCTCACCTCGTTCACTGAAAAGCGTTTGGAAATTTAAGTGCGACTGTGGAAACATTATAGATAAAGTCATCTATGATATAAAGAATGGAAAAGTCAAATCATGTGGATGTTTAAATCGTGCTTGTGGGAAAGATTCTCCTCATTGGAAAGGATGTGGGGAAATCTCCGCTACATTTTTCAAAAGCGTAAAATTAGGCGCCGTAGAACGGTCTTTAGAGCTCAGTGTAACTATTGAACACATCTGGGATTTGTTTCTCAAACAAAACAGACGTTGTGCTTTAACCGGCATGGAAATATGGTTTTACGCAAAAGATGTAGGACAAACGGCTTCGTTGGATAGAATAGACAGCAATAAAGGATATGTGGAAGGAAACCTCCAATGGGTCCACAAGTCGATAAACGTGATGAAATGGGATCTCGACCAGTCTTTGTTTCTGGACTACGTTAAAAAAATCTATGAACATCGTCTTCTTTCGGTTAAGTAACGGCCGGGAATGGGCCAGGTTCGCTTAGGGTTTAACTCTAAGGTCTGAACCTGGTCCAAGGTCACGATTATGAATGCGGTCAATTCTATTCAAGAGGCTTGACTTTCTATAAAAACGGTCTAAACTGGTTTCACAATGAATAAAGAACAACTCATTCTCTTCATCGAGACTCAGATCCGTAAGTTACGTGAACTGGACCAAGTGGTTATGCCTGCCATTGCTGCTCGCAGGATCATCGAAGCCGAGGCTGCCTTGGAGCTCGCTCGGAAAATGTTGCTTCTCAAGTAAAACCTATGACCATCGCACAGGAAATCGCAAACTATCGGAAATCTCTCGAAGTCGAAAAGAATCGGCAATCCGAAAACGAGAGGATTAAACTGGCTGTCGAAACTCAGGCAGCCATAACCAAAGCCATCAGTTTCAATACTAGGCAGGAAATTATTTCTGCTGCATGTAAGGGAGAGAAGTCGTTCGTGATATGCACCACCGATAACGTGCCTTCCAAAGATGGTCGTTCTTTGTATTCTCTGTGTCCCGTCGGCCGGTCCGGGCGTGCGGGTGCCGGTGAGGTTTATCCGGGTAAGATTTACGACGCATATCCTGCATTTGCAATTATTCGTGACCATTACGAAAAAGAAGGGCTTAAGGTAGGAATCCAAACGAATTACAGTTCCGGCGGAGAATCTGACTGGGTTGAGTTGATTGTGGTTCTTTAATTAAGTTGACTTTTCATAAATCCGTTGTAACCTATATTCATCTATGACAAAAATTAGAATCTATCTTACTATCTCGGTGTTGATTGTTGCAGCAGTGGCCATAACATTCTTCGATTTCTTTTATTCTCCAATCACGGGAACTGTCACAACCAATGCATTAAATGGTGGTGTGGCTGAATATGGCATGGCACGATTCGTTCAAAACGGTCATTTCACAAAAATAATCCAACTCACAGCCATCGGGATACTGTCCTGTATTTGGGTTCCATTTATCATCCATGGCAAGTAATTTCGGTCAAAACAAAAAACAAAACATGAAGAAACTGTTCCTAAACTCAATCCTCACTCTCACACTAGCACTTGGTGCCGGTTGTCTCAAGCCAGTTAAGGTGCTTGACGTCAAGGTTATCGGACCCAACGAGACTGCTTGGGTGATCCCCCTTGATATTTCAACGAAGGATACACAGGCTAAGTTCAACAGCGTCGATTTTCTTAATGGCCGTAAGGTGGCTGCTAAACGTGTAATGATCGATAAGGTGGAACGTTCCATCGGTCGTTTCTGGTGGGAGATCGAGTGGATTCCTGCTGTTCGGGTGATTACCGTTGATCGTTCTCTTGTCACCCGTGAATGGACTGACAACACCGGCACCGGCACCGCTGCTGCAAAACAAGGAATCCCTGTCAACACCAAGGATAATATCGGGCTTACAATCGGTCTGACTATCACCGTCAGCATTGACGAAGAAGATGCTTCGACCTACCTTTATTATCACGGTGAGAAGTCTCTGGCTAGTGTGACCGATGAAAATATCCGTTCGTATGCCGTGGCCGAACTTAACAAGGCGGTATCCTCGATGGATTTGACTGACTTCCAACAACACCAATCGAGTATTTACAACACATTGTTCACCAACGCGGTTCATGTCTTCAAGGAAAAGGGTGTGAAGATTCAGTATCTCGGCAATGCCGAAGGTTGGCACTTTAGTAACCAGGCCATCCAAGACAGCATCAACAAATCGTTTATTGCCCAACAGGACAACAAGACGGCTGAGATGGAACAGATTGCCACGAAGACTCGTAACGCCACCCTTGTCTTGAATGCTCAGGCCCAAGTTGAGGCTGCTGAGAAGCTGCTCAAGGCAAAGGAGGCCTCGGAGTTGCAGAACCAACTGGCCATCCAAAAGATGACTGCCGAGACTGGCTTGAAGATGGCGGAAAAGTGGGACGGTAAGTTGCCATCCAACATTCTTCCGAGTAATTCACCACTCTTGATGAATCTGGGTGGACAGACTCAAAAGTAATTCACCGACCAACACCAACATCGACCCGCCCTTGAGGCGGGTTTTTTGTTGACTTCTTTTAATTTAATTGGTATTCTTTATTTGTGGTTGGATAGCATACAGTCAATGCGGCGGCTGGAGTAGGCCACTCTATGTTCGGCTCAGTGGGTTCGAGTCCCACACCAACCATAAATTTTAATTGGCGGATAGCTCAATGGCAGAGCCGAGTGTCTTGTGGGTTCGAGTCCCGCTCCGCCAACCATTATCAAATGACACGTAGAGAAAAAATTGAGAACCGTATTGAACGTCGTTCTCTTCGCGCAGCGAAGAAGGGACGGCGTAACGCAGACTCGTGGATGGAAAGGAAACATCCCGATAAGCGATGTAATGACTGTGGAGGGATGATGCCTTGGTGCACAATTTGCGAGTGTTACACACAATCTTGTTGTGTTGATTGGGGAACTTGTTTGTGTTCTTAATTTTATGAAAAATTATTTATTGAAAATGAGTCATTCCGGCGGCGACGCTGATATCGACTATGAAGGATTCATTATTCTCAACCAACCACAGCTTGATGCGTTCAACGATATTCTCTCTGTGATTTGTAAGGAACGTGAAGAGATTCATCTTCATGTAGATTGTGACGATTTACTTCCAAGCGTGTTCAGATCAAAAGATTCTTGGAGCAGAAAATTTGAAGACGTTTTTACTGTTTCTGATTTGTCGGAGTCAGAGTCTTCTGCCCTAATTGAACTATTTGGTTATAGTTATGGGATTACCGCCGCATTCACCTACGTCTGGGATTCCGATGAGTTTTACGCCAAATATAAAGATCTTCACAGTTTTGGCTGTTAAAATAACTGGTTGACTCTCCGAAAATACGTGGTATTCTTTTAACAGTTCTTTGAGAGAGTTTAAAAATTGGAAATAGATTTGCAAGTCGACTTTCCGATTTGAGGATAGATGGGAAATCGAAGTGGAGTTCGTCTAGTGGATAGGATGTGCCGTGTTAACGGCGAGACGTTGGTTCAAATCCAACACCCGAAAAGATGCCCGAACATTAGTGAAATCCCTCAAACTCTTTCAAAGAAGTCGTCTAACTCAGAGAGAGCCGAACAGTTAGTGCCGAGCATGGGGCGTTACGGTGATGCTGCTGAGGAATCATGGGGTCCGGACCTGACGAAAAGAATGAAAACCGGAGCATTTTTGGTCTATCCTTTACAGGAGACCTTGGACATGATATCCTGTTGCCGAGTGGCTAACTAGATAAAAAGCGTAACCACGGACGCGTGTGTTATCGGCGGGACACTCTCATGTTCTAAAATTTATGAAACAGAAGTATAGAATCGTTCACGACACATATCTCAATAAATTCTTCATCCAAAAGAAATTCTTGGGGATTATGTGGTCGAAGTGGTGTGGATCGTTGAATGAGGAACACTGGTCAGGATCACATCGTTCCTACTGGGGATTCAGTTCATGTGAAGAAGCTAAGGCTCACCTCATACGTTTTCTGGCCGAAGAGGAAATTCGTCGACAAGATCGTTTGAAGGAAAAAGCTTCGGATAGGACGAAAGTGGTCGAACAGTTGTTTTATTAAAACTGGTTGACTTTGAATCTTAATTGTGAGATACTATCTGCACAATGATTATTCTGAGTGATGTCCATTCTGATTGGCACCGCGTAGAACAGGTTTGTCGACTCTACCCCGACCAAATCGTTCTGCAACTCGGTGATCTTGGGATCGGTTTCCTCCGCACGGAGTTTGTTCGTGAGAATACTCCTAAAAACTTCCGTTTCTTCGTCGGCAACCACGATAACCGGACTGTTGCCAACACTTTACCTGCCTGTTTGGGGGATTTTGGTGAGTTTGAGAACATCTTTTTCGTCAGTGGTGCTAAGTCGATTGACCGCGCCACACGGATTGAAGGTAAGAATTGGTGGCCAGACGAGGAACTTTCTTACAGCCAGGCATCGGCCTGCCTTGACGCATGGGAGGTCAGTGACAAGGACATCATCGTCAGTCACGACACCACCCAAAACTTCGTGGAGAAGTTTATGTTGATTTACGACCGTTCAATTACTAGGACGTTGATCCAACGTATGATTGAGGTCCGTAAGCCCAAGATGGTCATTTTTGGACATCACCATAAACGGTATGAGATTGACCACGACGGTATTCAGTATCGTGGAATTGTTGCAAATGGAACTTTTGTTCTCGACAATGATAAGAAGTCGGTGTAATCTATTAAAAATAACATGAAACAAAAACTCATTGCTATCGCAATCACAGCGGTCCTGATGATTTCGTCGGGATGTGCAACCATCGACGTGAAATCGGTGGACGCCAATAAAACTCCAAAAAACGAACAACCTCCGTTGGTGAAAGTTCAAGTCTTAACCTTCTAATTTTATGATGGAAAAAATTCTTGGCGGTCTGCTCATAGCTGCTGGTGCATTTGCGTTAGTGGTCGGAATCAGTGCTCTCTTAGCACTTCCGGTAATGTGGTTGTGGAACGGTTTGATGCCGGATATTTTTGGTTTGAAGTCGTTGACCTTTCTTCAAGCATGGGGATTGTCGTTGCTCTCTGAGATTTTATTCAAGAGTCACAACACTTCTTCAAAAAAAGATTGATTTCTTTTAATCCTCGTGGTATTGTAGTTGCACAATGAAATTGAACATCCGAGATTTCTCTCTCCGACATTTGATGGAGATGCGTTACAGCATTCTCCACGAAAACCAAAATCGACGATTCACCGTGAAAGAGATCAACGATGAATGTGACCGCAGGAACCGCATGACCGTATCAATTTCAGTCCGAAAAGATCCCTCGATTTACACTCCATGAACATAAAATACGGAAACGGTAAGACGAAATATGGACCAGGAGTAAGCATCGAACTCTCTGGAGACGAAGTTGCTACAGCGATTGACGCATGGATGGTCGCTCACGGTGTTCATGTTTCTGGACCAAGAACAATTACCGTAAACGGTGATCTGTGTGCTGATGGCGAAATTTATGTGGATCCTTCTGGGTTTGTGATTTCTGACGGTGTGAAGTTCTCGGGTCGTGGAGAGAAGGCTTGACTTCTTATCAAATTTAGTTCATACTGTCCGCACAATGAATCGTATTCCTCAAGTTCGTGATTGGAAAGTTACCGACAAGAACACTGGCCGTTTCGTCATCGTCACCACCATCAACAAGCGATTTGCACGTTGGGAAGCGAGCGACCAAGGCATTAACGGTAACGTGTCGGTGTCTGTGATTCGTAACAAAAATCGTAATTAAGGCTTGACCCCAGATAATAACCTGATATTCTATTTACACAATGAACAACGAAACTAACGGTTCCACTGTCACCTCCACCTCGAAGCCCGAAATGACTTACGCCGAGAAGATGGATTTTCTGGCGATGATTCGTAAGGAGGTCGGTCTGGATAAGGTGAACGCCGACACTCACACCGACGAGTGTGCTCCTGGCAAGTATATCACCGAATACACCTTCGGCACGATCTAATGGAACGTCGCCCATACCCCGAATCGTATCAGAAAACAGAGTGGGACATTCTGGGTAGGGCGGTTTGGTTTTGTCTCGGAACGATTGTCGGTGGAATTCTGGTCGTAACATTTATTTACAGAATTGGCCTTTAATTGTTGACGGAAAGTTTGGTTGATGGTATTCTTTTAATAGTTCGGTTGTTGACCAGCAGAGACGTTCGTCTGCTGACAGTGATAACCGAATGTTGTGAGTAGGAACACCTCACGAGTCAATGACTCTCCGTAATCAATCGGACGCCGGGGGCGCGATAGGCTCCACCAATTTAAGTCTGCCTCTTGGGATACGGATTGAGTTTTGAATCGAGCTACAGAGTGATACTTTGCGAATTCAAAACGAATGCCTCATCAGCAGCCGTAGTCGGATCGATGCCAACGGCAGGCACCATTTGAAAGTGTGGCGGAAGTGTTGGAAAGAGACAACACAGAGACGTTAAACGGCAACGGTGAGACAGAGCCGAAGTGTGAATAAATAATTGCTGTGAGAGAAATGTCCTCAATATGAAGGTCCAAACCCTTCCACTTTCAATAATTTACAAATGAAATCTACAAATCAGTGGGAAATCGAATTTGAACAAAGAGTTGAGAGGGAGGAACACCCGAAGGATCGTAAAGCTGCATTTGATGATTTTATCCGAGAAGTTCAGTCTGATGCCCAACGGGACTTGAAAGACAAGTATCGAAAACTTGCGGAGGATTACAATGAACTCGTTCTTAGGTTTGATGGTCTTCGAGAGAGTTTTTAATTTCTGCCCTTTTCTATAAAAAGAAGTTGACTCCCTGACTGATTACTGTAATCTGTCCCTACATGAAACTGCTTCCTCAATCATTTGTAAAAAACTACGACAAGATGGGCGATAACACCTTCACCCAGTTGAAGATGGTCCCCACAGCCACCCTTAACGCTTACATCTACAAGCGAACCAAGATGGATGGCACGTTCGTCTCGTTTGAAGTCTTCGTGGCCAAACAACGGTTCAAGGGACAACCTCTCCCCGGCGGAGTTGTCGAGGCAGAAGACCGTGAACAGTATCCTACGTCGAACAACTTCGGTTTTACCGCGAAGGAATCGCGGAACCTTGAACAGGCCGAGAAGTTCCTTGCCGAGTTTGTGGTGGAAATGCAGGAAAAGAAGGACAAAAAGGATGGTGTCACTAAGGAACCCGTTGATGGTGATGGGTTTATGGAAGCACTCACCGCCAAGATGAATATGCCTCCGAAGCAACGTGGTCGGAAGCGTAAGGAACGGCCTCCTATCGTCTATCCGACTGGAAATCAGTGGCTTATGAAGGATCTTCTGGCCATTAACAAGGGGTGGAACCAACCTCTGGCCTATGTTCAGGTTCAAAAAGACTTGGAAGCTGGTGTGGTTGTGGAGGTTGCACGGGTCAAGTCTCCCACCGGCAAGGGACGTGCAGCAGTCGCCTACAAGGCGGTCAAGAAGGTTTAATACAATGGCCAGGGATGGCCAGGGTTCGCTTAGGGTAAGTGGACCAGGTTTCGACCTGGTCCACAGACCGCAGAAGGATGTGGATGAGATTTTTATTAAGAGGCTTGACTTTCTATAAAATCTACCCCATACTATCGGAACAATGAATCTGATGAATCTCCAATCTGTCGCCGATTTGATTCAACTCGCCGGCGGAAAACCAAATTCTCGTTACCGTGCAGCAATGAGGGCGATAAAGGCTCTCGACGCAATCAACGAACAACCTTACGTTCCTCCGGAGGGGAATGATTACAAGGTGGTTTTGTCGAATGGGAAGGAAATCACCCTCTTTGTTCCGAAAGGTTCAAACGTGTTCAAAGTGGCGAAGTTGAATGGTTACGACGTTCAATCTGTTTCAAAGATTTAATTTATGGCAGACATCGTAAAATTGAAGATGCACAAGAAATGTGGAAAGGGTGGACTCCACTGTTATTGTTGCAACTCTTGGACTGGTAAGGACAGGAAGTCTCTCACCCGACTGATTCGCCGGATGATTAAGAAGGAACTCAAGAAAGAGATGACTGAGGCTTGACTTTCTATAAAAATCAGATAAACTATTTCCACAATGAAACGTAAGACCGCTCGAAAAATGTTGGCTGCCCTATTGGAAATTCAAACCATCCAAAAAGAAAACATGAAAAAGAAAACCCTCATCTCCAAAGTCGTTTCCATCGGTGATCTCCGCCGGCGTGCCGGTAGTGACGAGAAGTATCATCAGCTCGCCATGATTTCGGCCAGCAACCTTGGTGGGTCCCCGAAGAATCTCGACGACGCCATCAACTGGTTGAACACTAACGCCATGGAGACGGATGAGGATGGGGTGGTCGGTGAAATCAACTTCTGCCGTGATTTGGTTAAATAAATGGTTGACTTCATTTAACGTCGGTATTATGATTCTATCACGATGAACCTCCAAGTCGAATTAGCCAAGTCAATTGCCAGCCTGGCCCACCAAGGCCAGTTCCGTCGTGATGGTCATACACCCTACATCAGCCATCCAGCCTCAGTTGCACGGAGGATTCGTGCTGTGACGGTTCTCCCATATTTTGAGGCGGTTGCATGGCTGCACGATTCGATTGAAGACTCTAACGGACAGGTCCAGGAGAATTTGTTGTTGACTCGTGGAATTGATATAGAAATTGTCAATGCGGTGGTCGCCATCACTAAGGTTGATGGTGAGGATTATGAGAAGTATTTGCTTCGTGTGAAGTCAGATCCTTACGCGAAACTTGTCAAGATCCACGATATGTTGGACAACCTATCCGACCGCCCTTCCAATAAACAAATTCTCAAATACGCTAGAGGTCTTCAGTTTCTTCTTTCTTGATTATGAACCGTATCGTTGATCGGTCAGAACAAAAATTTTACAGAATTGATGCATGGCATCCTTATAGACATTCTGTGGATGAAGTCGTGTTAGGCATCTCTGCTGCAGAGGAACTTTCAAAAATGTGGGAAGATGACGGTTACGAAGTGGAAATTTCAAACGATTATTGACTATGGATCTTAATACAAACGTCACTGTTTTTCGAGGTTATCTGAAGAACCGCACGTATTTCGTAAATCTTTCCGAAGATTATGATGAAGGCGGAATGAATTGGCACGGGTCTTTGGAAGGGTTGAAGGAAAGGCTCGTCGAACTCTACGGACTATATTGGACCGAACACGTTGAAATCCAACGGTGGCAGTTGACAGAACAACGGATTGATCATATTACCGGCGACGGAATTGATTACCGAAATTCTTTTTGAAGAGGCTTGACTTTTTATCATTTTGGAGATACTCTAGTCCCACAATGAATAACACGATTCCAGTCGTAACCCTCCGTGACCTCAACTACTCCAAGTCAAATCCTCCGGTTTCGATTCCAGCCGGAACGAATCTTGAACTGTCTTTCAGTCAAGAAAATCACGCCAAGGCGGTGTTTCATTTCAACGGAGTCCGTCATGGTTTGTTGGTCAGCAACCTTCACAAGACCGTCAAGGCAACCAATGGTGTGAAGTTTCGCAAGTTTCCGTCAATGGTTGCACTTGAACGGATGAACAACGATGGAGTTTGCACCACCGTCACCGGTCAGCGGGTTGAGCCAGACGGTGTTGCTTCCGATGGGTCTGCTTCGTGGCTGTTGGTCGCCGGCGTCATTTAATAAAAACTCTTATGGACGAATACAAACTAATCAAGTCGTTGGACGTCAATGGTGTTCGGGTGAATGTCTTCTCGAGCGGAACCGTGAAGATTTACGGTAAAAACAAGGCAGCTTCTGACGTGGTTATGCGTTACATGGAGGCCGAGGGAATTTTGGATGACATTTTTGTTCAATCCGATTTTAAGTGCAAACGTAAGAGTTAACGGCTTGACTTTCTATAAAAACCATCTACACTGATTCCACAATGAATCTAACGATTAACAAAGTTTCCCATCACCGAAACGGTGTTTGTGGAATTGGTTTCACAGTCATCCTTTTCACCGACAATGAACTAAACGATGGTCCGATGGTGGCTACGATCTCTGACGATGACAAGTTGGCCTGCCATGTTCTTAACGTCGGTGAGTTGGTAAAGGGTAACATCGAATTTGCTGAAGGAAACAGTTTCCGTGGCGACCGTTATGTGGATGACCTTTTGAGGTTGGCATCAGAGTTCGAGGAAAACGTAAAGTAGGCTTGACTTTCTATAAAACTAAACTATACTGGTTTCACAATGAATAAGAAACAAAAAATTCACAGAGGGTCAATCATCACCAACATCGTTCCTATCAAGGAATATGCTCTCACACACCCAGTTGGAACGGTGGGGCAAGTTACACGAGTTCTTCGCAAGAAGGGCCAGGTTGTGGTCAAGTTTAAGGACGGTTATGGAAGTATTGTTCCAGTCGCAAACGTTGAACTCTCTCCAGTGACCAACCAAAAGGTGCCTAAGGTGGGTGATTTGTTCTATACCAGTTGGGGCTACGATCAAACCAACATCGACTTTTATCAGGTGACCAAGGCAATCAGCAAGGACACCGTCGAGGTCCGTTCGTGTGTGGGAAAACGGGAATATGACCAACCCCTGGCCGGGCATGTCAAGGCGGACAAAGGCAACCTCACAGGTGAACCGAAGAAGCATCGGGTTCTCTACGATATGCAGGGCAATCCTTCGTTCAAGATTGCTTCCTACGCTCGTGCCTGGCCAACCGATGAGAACGCTGAACACTTTTTCAGCGAATGGGCTTGATATTTGGTGAACCTCGGACTATGGGAGTCTAACTCCTGAATTCATTGTCCTCGAAAACACCGAGGGTCCAAAGTGTTGAGAAGATGACCGGCGACTTAATTGTTGTCGGTTTCTTCTTTTTAACGGCTTGACTTTTTATCATCCTTGAGATATTCTTTTAACACAATGAACGACAAACTTGACCCACAAAACGAAGCCCACGAACTCGCTCACATGACTGCCGAGGAACAGATTCAGGAACAAAAATTCATGGATGAGGCTCGAGAGATTCGAGAGGCTGACATGGCACGTGGTTGGCCCGGCGATGGATCCGGCATGGATGACTTTGCCGACTACAATCAAAACGAAGCGATGGATTATTCCAACGAATAAAAATATGGAAAATTCTAATTGGGTATTTGAACGGAGTAGCGGATTCGCAGGATGGCGTTGCACAAAGTGTGCTACGTGGATTTACGACCGATCTCCATTTGTTTGTAACTGTAAACCAATTCACCTGGAAGGTATAACATGGTCAGACCATTATCATTCGGGAGAATGTCCGGACTGTGGTGAAAAGATTCCTTCCGTTGCGGAGGAAGGTGACGAGTGTGGAAACTGTGGCCATGTCTTCTGGCTAACCTTTGAAAACGCAGGGAATTAAACTTATGCCCAACGTCAAAGATTGTATCGAATACATCGTTGGATGTGGATTCACGTTCACAGGAAGAGTTTCTCGAAGGTTTCCGAGAGGAGGTCCTACGTTTTACTGTTTCACTAAAAATTCCGGAACTATGCCAAATGGTTCAACGGAAGTCCTTTTCACCATCTCTGAACTCCGTCATGCAAAACAATTTGGTTGGTAGGCTTGACTTTCTATAAAAATCCCCTACACTTGTCCTACATGAAAACCATTCCATTGAAACGTGCTCACGAACTAATCGAAGCTGCTTCGGCAGTCATCGTTAATCGAGACGCACTGATGTATCCGTCGTTTGACGATTTGACGGGAGATTCCGATAACGAGTTTCTTTACCTCGGTTGGACTGACTCCGATGGTCTTGAATTTGTTATTAAAGCCTGTGAAGGCGAGAACCAAGAGGTCGAAGTCACTGATGACGGTAATCTCGTGCTGGTTGATGATGAAGGTGAAAAATTTGAGTTGACTCTCTTAACAACTAATGTGGTGAAAGTTTAATTTATGAAACCTATTGAAGCTCTTTTGTTGGTTGCAATTGCGGTTGTGTTTTTGTCAGTCGGTGTAAACATGGGAATAAGCACAACCACCGAAAAAATGAAACGTGAATCTCTCCAAGGGTTCGTGGCAAAAGCAACCTACGCAACTAATTCAGTTGGTGAGGTTTCTATCAAGTCTATCGAGTGGAAGAAACCGTAACGAATTGAGGCTTGACTTCTTATCATTTCTGGGATATTCTATTCCCACAATGAACACTACATCTGCCACCGAGTCACTCGTCGAGTTTTATCATCTCCCTGGCCTTGGGGTCAAGGAGACGGCCACCATCCTCACCACCGGCACCCATGACAGCTGCCACGAGTTGTATTCCCATCTTCGCAAGGTCAACCTGGCCACGGGAGACACCGCGGGTTATCGTTACAGCATTCTTCCCACCGATGAGGCAGGCCGAGTTGTGAAGCAGACCAATGAGGAGTCTGCTCGTGATCTGGCCGAGTTCCGTCATCGGGTTTACGGTGAACCTATGCCGGTCTAAGTTGTTATCTAATGAAGACTTACATCGTTTTTGATGCATGCGGTCGGGAACTCGGTCTAATCAAGGCCGGAAGCCTTATTTCTGCTGAGAAGAAAGCGAAGAAGAAGTTCGGGGGCTACCTAAACGTCTGTTACACAGAGATTTAATTTATGACCCAGAACCAACCTGACAACCAAAACGACCCTTCCTTCGACCCCCACGAACAAGCCGGGCATGACGCTGCCTTGACGCAGGCGAGCCTGATACTTCTTGGGTTTGTGTTGACCGCCATTATCATTGTGACGGTTCTCGTGGACAATTCTCAAGCTCCATGGCAAGTTAAGGCAACTTGTGTTGGTGTTGCTTTGATGGGATTTATTTCTTTGGCGGGATGGTTGGATTGAACCTATGTCGGAGAATAACCTTCGTGAAGGAAACCGTGCATGGTTCACGTTGCCAGTGTGTTTAATAGTCGTTGCAGCAACCTTTTGGGTTGACCATAAAGGAAACGATTTGAACAGTATAATTTTTAACCTTCTGGGAATCTTGATTCTTTGTATTGTTGGAATGATGGAAAATAAAGGTTGATTTTCTTTAATCAAAGAAGTCTTTTAACACAATGAAACCGAACATCAAACTTCCCGCAGTTTTCCGACCAACATCTGACAGCCTTATGGATGTAAATGGCATCACATTTCGACTTGTTGCCATGCATCAAATGACTTACGACGGAGAATGGGAATCCGCTGGATTTTACCTCTATCTCGCAAATGAACTGATCGGTCACTTCTGGGGTTATCCAAGCAATGAAAACATTTTATCGGTGTTCCGAACCTACATGGCGGTGAAATCTACTGATTACGGGATCACCCGTGATGAAATCAAAAATCTTCAGAAGATTTAATTTAATTCGTTGACTTGTTATAGAACTCTGTGTAATCTGTCCCACGTAATGAACGTCGGCGGCAGACGAAAACTGCCAGTGAGGTGGTCAAACACCAAGAGTGGGGCACCAAGGCGACCCTAAATCCCTTTATCGTTATCTAACATTTTCATCAAATTAAGGCTTGAGTTCTTTTAAGGTCGGTGATAATCTATTTCCACAATGAAAGTCACCCAAGCACAAATCAAGAACTTCCTCAAGAAACAACTTTCCACCAACGAGGCGTGGGCTTTGCGAGCCCTTGTCCGTATCCACGAGTTCCAGACTATGGATGAGCAGGCTGCTGGTGTCACCCGTGAAGCAAACTCGGTGGGCTTTAGCGGTTGCGACGCTGAGTTTCTCACCAGCCTTACCCGTCAATACCTGACTCGGGGTTCGCTTAGTCAGAAGCAGATGGGATTTGTCTTCAAGAAAATGCCTCGTTACTGGGGACAAATCAAGGGGCTTATCCCTGAGGACCAGTTGGTTGCCTTGGTGGGTGCTGATCAGGCCAAGGCAGCGACCCCTGTGAACGCCTAATCGGCATTTGGTTGACTTGTTTTTGGTGTTGGTCTATAGTTATTGGAGATTGCCGAGGTGCCTCAGAGGCGACAGGAATAGCTTTGTAAGCTATCGGGTTAACAGCCCCACCGGGGGTTCGATTCCCTCTCTCGGCTCCAGACTTTACTTTAACGGTTGAACGATAACGAGTTATGAAGGCCAAATTTGTAAAAGATGTGACGCTTGATGTGCTTGATACCCACGAGGAACTTTACCACAAGTTCTTTCGGAAGGATGATGAAGTGCAAGTTTCTGATGCTGACGGAGTTAGCATACATGGCAGTCAGTTCACCAACATCCTTTTAATGAACGGTGATCTTCTGCTTGACGTTCCCCGCAACAGTGTTACCATTCTCTGAATGAGTAAAACACTAGATCTTAACCAACGGCCAACCAGCATCACCCTCAAAGATACCACGGGTGTTGCCTGTGACGAATGTTCAAACACCACCTTCAGCGAGGCGATGATTATGCGGAAGGTATCCAGACTCCTCACTGGTGCTCCGAAGGATTCTTATGTTCCCGTTCCGGTGTTTCTTTGTTCCGCGTGCGGACATCTCAATGACGAGTTTCTCCCAGCCGAACTGAAGGCAGCGAGTGAACCCAGTCTCATTGCCAAGGCCTGATTGGTCTGGTGGTACCCCTCCCAGACGGGGACAATTATTAAATGGACGCTTCATTGGAAACTTACGCGGCATCCGCCGGCAAGTTATTTGAGTGTTCGCACGACCCGGTGGTTTTTCGTCTAATGAATGACCACGTTTATGACGCAATTGAATCGTTGACCACTATCCTAGAATCAACCAGAGATTTTTCTGGAAATCCGTTCCCAGAATTTGTAATTTAAGTCTTGATTTTTAATCTGTCCTGCGGTATTATTTTAACAACATGAAAACCAAGTTCACATTGTCTATCACTGAAGCTCAAGACCGTCTCGCTAGTCACATGGTTGACGACCTCCCGTATTCCGAAAACGAGATTGAAGTGGAGATTGTTCCTCAGGTGGTTCCTTCTGATAATCTTCCCCTCAACAAAGCATCCAAGATCGCATTGATTAAGTTGGTTCGGACTCTTTCAGACGACCTTCTGAACAATCGTTTGAAGTTGACTACTCGTGGCGAATTTGAACCCAATCCCGGAGCGAAATACTGGGGTTTGGCTGAAGCAAAGGATTACGTCGAGAAGTATCTGATGTATAATACTCCTAAGAATTAAGATTTATCAAAATGGCTGTGTAGTCCAACGGCAGGAGACAAGCGACTTAAAATCGCAACAGTGTGGGTTCAAATCCCACCACAGCTACCAATTAAAATATGAATACTTCAGACCACGTTCATTATCGAACGGATAATGTATTTGAATCTCATGAGAGGAACAAACGTATCTATGGTGACACTTTTGTCACCCTTATAGATTCGCACATCAAAGAAACCGTCGAACTTTTTAGACACGCGAACATCTGGGTTGTGAATGGAAACCAACTTCACACCACCCTTACCGATTTGAGTGATTTTTGGGAGTTTGACAGAAGCCGTAAGTAATTTTATATGACCCTCACATTCAGCTGTTTCGGTTTTCATTCAACCGAAGTCTTCATCAAGTCTGACCATCGAATTGATATGATCGGTTATCTTACCGAGAAATATATGGGGCGTGATAAGGAGTGTGGGTGGGAATTTCATCCACAATACGATGAACGGAGGTTTGAGAAGATTCCTTCCGAGGATAAAATCGTGGCAGAATACCTTCGACAGTATAAAGAAAAGGGTGTTTCCTTGAACAAAGAAATCGTTTACGCCGGATGATTCTTGCTGCTGCTATCCTCAAAGACGGTGTGATTTACACGGGCAAACGCCACTGTAATATCATCCGCGATACTCCCAAACATCTCAAAGTGGGTAAAGGACCGCATGTTCAAGGTTTCGTTGACCATGAGGGTAATTTTTTAAATCGGGAGGATGCTGCTAGGCACGCTAAACTCTGGGGGCAGGTGGAGAAACTCAAGTTCCATTCAAAAGAATTGTATAGCGAAGATTTGTGGTGACATTTAAAAAAGAAATGATTGACGGAACCGTAATGGTCTGATAAAGTCGTGTATATGAAAATTGTCCCCGTTGAAAATGACGGAAAAAACTATCGACTGGATTTTGAAAAAGCACTCGGCCTCGGCGTTCTTTCAGAAACTCGACAATTTAACATCACCCTCGACGAAGATCAGGTCGCAGTTTTATTGTCTGTGTGCAATCGAATTGGGGGTCCAGTTGCGGGTGCCCGTGGCGTGACAGATGCTATTTTCCATAAACTGACTAAACTAGGTCCGGTAAAAACTGATTTTGATTTGACTGTTACCTACGATAATCCTGCGATTTACTTTAAAGATTAAAGTAAAAAACGATTGACAATCAGCTGCTTTAGTTTAAGATATAAAAACTGTCGGACAACAAATAAAGAAAACAACACAATGAATCGAGTTCACACACTCCGCAAGATGGGAAACAAGGTTAGCGTCACTCACCGCCGGCGTTATTATGACCCGGTGAATAAGCGATGGACTATGCTTTCACGTTATGAACGGTCGCTGGCACCCCTCCCCGATTTCGTCACGGCTGACGTTCGTGGGGGTGAGACGGAAGTTTCTCTCCGAACTAAGAGCGGCAAGGAGTTGACTTCGGTGGCAAAGTGTTCCAAGAAGGACATTTACGTTCGTTCCGTTGGCCTCAACACCGCATTGGATGGCTTGCTTTTTGAGGCAACCAAGCCCGTCGAGTGTTTCGTTGTCAACAATACTGGAGTTTTCCCTCAATTGAATTTGGCTCCCGAGACTGCCAAACAGTAAAGTCTCGGATGGTGTTTAGGTGATCCATTCAAAATCATCATATATTAGAGAGTAATAGATAAAAATAGAAAGTTTGAGAGAATCTTCAACAAAATCTCTCTGGTAGGTGCAAATGGTTTCGAGTTTTGACCAAGAAAAAACTCGTGGTGGAGGTAGAACGGTTTGAAGTTTAACCGAGAAAAAACTTCTGGCGGGCGCAGGAAAGGAGCAGCAGCAATGTTGCTCCTTTCCAATGTCCTACGGACACAAAAAAACCGACTTCAAAAGAGTCGGTCTGGAGCCCATGGCAGGAGTCGAACCTGCAGTTGGATTTCTCCTCCCGTTTACGAAACGGGGCCGTTACCAGTTACGGTTACATGGGCATTATACGGAGCCTCCTCAGAGAATTGAACTCTGTCATCAGACTTACCAAGTCCGCAGGCTACCATTAACATCAAGGAGGCATCACTACAACGAGAGGGCTCGAACCTCTGACTCCGGCAATTATCGGGCCGGCAATGTTACCACTACACCATCGTCGTAGAGAAATTAATGTGGATTTCACCGGCTTCAACGGCCGTTTGTTCCCATCTGGGGGTACCTCCCAGATAATGGTCTATCACATTCTTGTGAACTGAGTTACTACATTTGGAGATAAATGTGTGGAATCGAACCACTCTAACGACTCGAAACGTCGTCATGCGACCATTACATTATTATATTTACCAACTTTCATCTCTTTCACAAACTGGTAGGCCTGTAAGGATTTGAACCTTAATTTTTGCGTTCGAAGCGCAACGTGATAGCCAGTTTCACTACAAGCCCATTCTAAATTTATTAATTCCAAAACGTGTGTATATCACGCACGGCATCGTAGGTGACTCGGATAACACCCAAACATGAACTCATTGCCGTTTTCTTCAACTTGACGAGCAAACTCAGACACCGAACCAAAGATTTCCTCAATCAAAGATTCGTTTCTACAATCTCCCAATTTGTCCATGTTCATATCAATTTCCTCCCATCAATTGTGCGAGTTCGTATTGCCAAATGTGTTCCACTTGTTTAGTTTTTTGTGGTGCACCTTTATCGTTCACCCAGTGATGTGTCCAAACAATCATACTTTGAGTTCCTCCATCAATTTTTGGAGTGCCCTTAAAATACTCTTCGTTATTTCCAGTAATCATTAGGGAAACATTCTACCATGACTTTAAATAAAGTCAATACCTCGTTCTGAATCTGCCAATCGTTTCTCCTTCGATTCAGACAAACATCTCGAAAACGTTAAAAGGATGTCCGGGGTGGTTGCAGCCGTGGGAGTCGAACCCACCTATTCTGTCTTATGAGGACAGCGCCTGATCCGCTCAGCCAGACTGCAATTTGTTTAATCCGTAAGCAATTGGTAAAGAAGACCTTTACCGTAACCGATACACCGTCCAGCGAATTCATTCACTTGTCGGTTATGAGCGGTGTAAGTTCCAACGATAGGTCCAGAGAACTTGCGAGCAACAGCGTCGCCGTTCGGTCTGGTTTCGATGAATCCGATGATGAGGTTATTTCTATCTCTAATAGTTTCTGTATCCATATGTTCAAACATAATACCCCATCGTTTCAATTATGTCAATGGAGATTTGAAGAAATGTTACGGGAAGACTTAATCGTGAAGATGCTTCTTCTTGGCCACCGTATTAGCCAAATTGACCGATGGGATTTCACAGGAGACTAACACACTATGAATAAATGTCAGCTTTGTATTTCCGTTTTCGTTCTTTCCATACAAATGTATGGAATCTATCCATCGGTTAAATTGATCTGGGATTTCACAGGCATCAAATCGGTATATTTGCTTCGCAACCGGGACAATCTACTCCGATTGATTTATAAACCTAGTCCGGTAATCATCCCACTTAGGAGAGGGAATTTCCCGTCTATACAGACAAAATTGTTTTGAAAGAACTTATTGAACCGACAACCAATTATTTCATACTTTGGTCGTCGAGTCAACTATTTATTTATATGAAAAAGACAATTAAAGATTTCATCACCTGTAAAGGATCTAATAAGTATGGTAGCATCAGATGTCATGCCAGAAAAGTGACCTCAACCAGACAACAAAAGTGTAAAAAATGTGAATATGATAAGCACGTAGAAACGTGTCATATCAAACCGATTTGTTTATTCGATGAATCCACTCCCATTGAGATTGTAAATGCTGATAGTAACCTGTTATTGTTATGTCCAAATTGTCATTGGGAACACGACGATATTTTAAGTTCTAAAATCAGAAAATTAGAAACTACGTGCAAGTGTGGGAACGTAAAATATCGTTATTCTAAAATATGCGATTTATGCGAACGTGAACGTAGAAAGAAAGAAACTCCACGAAAAGTAATAAATCGTCCATCTAAAGAAGAATTGGATGTGATGGCATCAACTATGCCAATGACATCCATCGGTAAGAAATATGGTGTATCGGATAATTGTATTCGTAAGTGGATTAAGTCCTACGTTTAATGTTGGCCCGACCAGCACTCGTCCTGGCTCTCTTCCGCTTATGAGGCGGGCGCTTATACAAAGATTTAAGCTTCGGGCCAATTAGTTAATTGCTACCAAACCGAAAAGACGTGACTCCGCAATCACCATCATGGAAACCCAATTTATCCAAAGCAACTTGATCTTCCACAGACAATTCACTCCACTGAACACCATTGACAATGAGTTCATCATGTTCACAGTGGGTAGGATACTTGTCTTCACCCAAACCATTGTATTTGGCAAGAATCGTGAGGGCTTTGATTAGGTCGTTCATAACTTAAATCTTTTCCAAAGCTGCTAACACGGTTTCAGCAAGATGGGTTTGTCCATCATCGTAACCAATTTGGTAAGCATCGTCAACATTACCACCACAGTCGTCGTTGACCATGAAATCTTCCGAATCACACCGAGCGGGATTCTTCGTGAGCTTTTTAAGCATTTCTACAAGTTCGTTCATAAAATTAAAGAACTTCCACCGTAATTTCACTTGGAGGGGAAACTCGTTTCAATAGAGTGATCTGTGCCACGTAATACACTTCACGTTTGCCGTGGTCGAGATAGAACGTTTTAATATCGTCGAGCGCCGCCTTCTCATTCACATAGAAATTGGCCAACGTGACGTCTTCTGTGCTCTCGCCTTCCGCGTCAACCAAATTCTCTTCGGAATTGAAAATGACGTAGGGGAAATTAAGTTTCTTCATAGGAGACAATCTTACACCACTTCTTTTAAATTACAACACCTTTTTTCTTCAAAGTTCGTTTGAAAACAGTGTTGTCACTGAGGGAATTCCATTCCGACGGACGACTTAAAACATGACGGATGGCGTGAAGGGCGTCAAAGTTAATAAGGCTTTTCCCTTTGCCCTTCCCAGGCAACATATCAACATTGTCAAGGATTTTGTTGATGGTTTCAACGAGTTCAGAAGGATGTTTCATGTAAGACAACTTTACCACTTTTTATCGAATTGTCAACCGCTTTCTGTGGTCCCATCCAGAATCGAACTGGCCAGTACCCCAATCTAGGGATTATACGTGTTATAAGCACGCCCATGCACCTTACATCTTGGGACCAATAAATTTACACCAAAATTCTAAACGTGAAGTCTTTTGTTGGACACGCACCGCTGGTCAACCAAACCTTTCGGTCTTCCCAATCACCGACATCTCCACTCAACCTTGCAAGTATAGACTCAATTTGGGGTTTGTCAACACCGACGGTATTAACGTAAATCTTTCCTCCACGGTTCCTCACAGACACCTTGAATGGCGTCGGACAATCCACGAGTCTAACGATTTCTTTTCTAAGTTCTTTCGTTGTCATAAAATAATTTCAATCCATCGAGATGCCACTGAATTCCGTCCATGAAACATTTATCTGTGGAGAAGTTTTCCCACCGAATCTGGCACGACTTTCATCTGAGAGATATGACCTCAAAGATCTACGGAGATTAGCTTCATCGTAAACATACGTCACGTTAGAATCTCGACGTATTACTTTAGTGTCGTCAAATTTCTTCCACATAAATTGGTTGTCATAGAGAATTTTGAAATCTCGACCCTTCCCTTATCAAGAGAACGCTCTGCCTCTGAGCTATATGACAATGAAAACCATGACGGAGAGTACTGTCGTAGTGGGCTACGAAGCCTATAGGTAATCGTGGTGTTGGTAACAAACCGACATTGATCCACGCCTACGTTGGTTATCTCAACCGTCAAAGAACAAAAATGGTGCGCCCGGCGAGACTCGAACTCGCGACCAAGTGGTTAAAAGCCACCTGCTCTACCAACTGAGCTACAAGCGCATTATACTATCGACTCATTCTTAAACCGGCATCAAATCCGTGTTTGTATCCATCAATGTAGTGATTCTGTTCACCGATACTCCAATCCGAAGGAAAGTTGAATTCAGTCTTCTCTCGGAGATTACTTGAAGCATCTGAGTAACCGTCTTCTTCACCGAACTGCCACGCTTCAGTAGTTGATTTCATGTAGGACAACTTTACCACCGAACGATAAAAAGTCAATTAAGAAATTCGTTTATCGGAACGGTGAAACACACGTCACCATCTTCAATGTCGTGGAGGTTACATTCGGTGTCAATTTCGTCAAGAGTCACCAACTTGTCTCCTGGCCAACGTCGGTCATCGGAATAAATGTGCAACGATCCGAGGGAGATTTCAACGTGTAGGTATTTTCTTTTCATACTTGGCATAATTGGAGCACCGTGTAGGAGTCGAACCTACTTGAAACTCTTTTGCAGAGAGTTGCCTTGCCGTCCAGACCCACGATGCTTGAAGGGTTTGTAAATTCATCTCAAATAAGATTACCACACTTATTTTAATTGTCAAGTGGCAGTCCCTGCTGGAGTCGAACCAACTTAGCCCGTTTCAGAGACGGGAACACGGCCGTTATGTTAAGGGACTATGGCTGGGACGGAGGGACTTGAACCCCCAATCTTCTCGTTCAAAGCGAGGTGCAATACATTATGCTACATCCCAATTGGAAAATGTGGCAGAGTGCTAGTAATTTACACCACACCCGATAAATTCTTCGGATTCGACATCCTTTATCATTGGGTGTCCGGACTTTAAACCCCGGAACTGCTGCCTTAAATGGTGGGCCGGATGGGACTCGAACCCATATCGCAACGCTTAAGAGGCGCGCATCTAATCCAGTTGAACTACCGACCCAAAATGGTGCACCCACCCGGACTCGAACCGAGATCGTCTGATTAAAAGTCAGACAGTCTTCCAATTGACTTATGAGTGCAAAATCGACTGGAGCCAGTGACAGGATTTGAACCTGCGATGATTTTCCCGTTTACAAAACGGATGCTTTCAACCTCTCAGCTCACACTGGCGACTAACTTAAATTATTGGTTGATGATGTTAAATTTGACACACCACTTTTTAATTGTATTTCCACTTACATTATACATTCTACCTATCTCTGAAAATGGTTTCTTTTCTTGAATAAGTCTTCTTAACTCATCCGAAGAAATTTTCAACTTTTTTGGTTGGCTACCTAACCAACATTTTTTACATTGTTTTCCTGCCCCCGAGTATTCAGCTGAACATTTCGGACAAATGGGCGATTTAATCTTTACATTTCTTCCTGAAAAAGTAGAAGTTTGACTGTTACAGTTGGGGCACAGAAATCTGAGGTTTTCGATTCGATGATCGTTATTTATTCCATTTATGTGGTCCAAAATTAGAACTAACCGTTCACCGTTCCAATTATTAGTCACTCCACATTTACATTTATATGGAATCAAATTCTGTTTTATGATTCTGTTTTTAACATTCCCTCTACACACAGTTGAATTTTCAACGAATATGTCACCGTTTTCTTTTTTTGATTGTCTCCCATTCTTTCTAAAGTTGGCCACTCTTAATTCGGTCAACAAGGTTAAATCTACAGACTCTTTCTTTATTCTGTCACTTAGAGTTTTATAGTTACCTGCAACCGGAACAAGTTCCAATTTCAAAAGAACTTCTTTTAAAGAACAACACGAATTCACTAAACTTTGAAATTCATCACTTTTTAATTTCCATATTTTGCTTGTTTTCATAAATGTCATTTAACTCATGCACTTAATAAGTAAGGGTTAAGATAACAAAACAATAAATTTAATTGGGGCGTTCAACGGGAGTCGAACCCGCATCTGCTAAATTCACAATTTAGGGACTTGAACCAATTAGTCTATGAACACCATTCTAACCGACGGTGCTCATGGTAGGAGTCGAACCTACATCATATCCAATTATACGCTAACTGCTTCGTAGGCAGTGCTAATACATGAGCAATTTAAATCGGACGGTTTTTCATGGCGTTCCACCATCTGCTTATCCGTCATGCAGTTTCCATTATGAATATGGTTCCGTGGGCAGGAATCGAACCCGCATACTTCGGGTAACAACCGAATGTAATACCATTATACGACCAGGGAATGAAATCTAACTTTGGCTCCCACCCCAGGACTCGAACCTGGAACCACCTGATTAACAGTCAAGCGCTCTACCATTGAGCTAGACGGGAATCACTAACACCAACTGTAGCCCCGCTCGGAGTCGAACCGAGTTCTCCGGATTGAGAATCCAGAATCCTATATCCATTCGTAGACGACGAGGCCATTCAACAAAGGTAGTTCCACTCAGACTTGAACTGAGACTTCACTCTAATCAGGAGCGAGGGCTACATTACCGCATGGAACCATTTAACTAAAGGCGGTGTATAGCGGAATCGAACCGCCCTAGTTCCATAGACAGTGGAACCGATGACCCAGCCTCTTCATACACCAATTGGCCCGGATTACTCGAATCGAACGAGTTCCTACTGCTCTTCAGGCAGCCGCGCAAACCATCTACGCCAAATCCGGATTGAGATTTTTGACCTTTCGTTGGTGGCCTCAAGCTTCCGCTTAAGACTGGCGACTTCTGTTCACTTGAACCGCCTCTACGGTCTGACATCTTTTTAGGGGAGACAGACTAAAAACCCCGAAGTTTTTCCAAACTTCAAAAACAAAAAACCGTCAACTACTTTCGGAGGTTGACGGTGACATTCGGATCTAAACACGAAATATCAGCCGTTGCCTCCTTGGCAATCGCGCTTAATAAAATTGTGTTTGGTTGTCATCATTACGTTAATAAGTATATTCGATTTCTCGAAAGTGTCAAATCTTTTCTTTTTTCTTTTTAAAGTGAAGTGTGAACCTAAATCCACACCTAGCTCCTCGTTCACATGGAACGTGAGTTAAAATTCCGTAGCGGAGGGAGGAGTCGAACCCACCCATAGAGACTTTCGTCGCCTGCGTTATGAGCGCAGTTAGCATCCCACGGCTTGTCTCCGCAATTATTGTTCTTACGAACTTGGTAGTGCTGAGGGGAGTCGAACCCGCCGTTCTCCGGTTGAAAGCCGGTAGTATTAAAACCGTTATACGACAGCACCATTAATCTACAAAGATCAACCGACTTCACTTACTCTACACCACTTTTTCTATTCGTCAACTAAATTTTTGGGATGAATGGGTGGATTTGAACCACCGGCCTAGGCATCCATCGTCACTTTTGCGGCGTCTTTTACCATCATAGACGTGCCTTGATCTACCAACTGAACTACATCCATCTGGAGCGGGATGAGGGAATCGAACCCTCACGTCGAGTTTGGAAAACTCACAGGCTACCACTACATCAATCCCGCATTTGGTACTGTCGGTTGGAGTCGAACCAACCTAATACTGTTTAGAAGACAGTTGCCTAATCCAATCGAGCCACGACAGCATTCAAAAGAACAATACCAATATATATCAGTAAAAACGGAAAGTCAACAACTATTTTAAGTATCCAATTGAAATTCAAGAACACCTGGCACCATCGCAGAATCTAACGCCTGGGTGGTGATTTCCACCAATGACCACATATCAGCCACGATAGAGTTCTGTCCGGACACAGACATCTCTGGACACAACAGATCGGGAGGTTCAACGATACGTCTATCCGATGAAGTTACGACCAAGGCCAACTTCTTCATATCCGCTCGGTCATACCAAGATTGGATTTCCTTAGACATCTGTGACAAATTCATACGAGGATTCTCTATTATAATAATCTTCCACCGGCCACCATAACGAATCCCAAACTTCCATATTCAAAGAATTCCCACACTTTTCATCGGTAGAGTGTAAAACATCTTGTTTAGAAAAATGTGAGGTGTTAGCGGCCGGCTCCAGCATCCAATCAAATCTTAGTTGTTCAATCTTCATATTGCCAGAACTTTCCACCGGTTTTGCAGCCTCTACCAAAGATGTTTCTTAGTCACGAACATTACGCAATTCAGCAGGTGTATATTCGACCTGCTTGACCACCTTATAGGTGCCAGCAGGAATCGAGATCGTGGAGTGTTCCTGGTGGGTCAAATCAGCAGGTGCACCGGTCACTTCAATGTATTCCACCAAAGCATCCACGTCTGAAGCATAACCGACAGCACCCTCATGGATGGTGTGATGATGGCCCGTGACTTCTCCCCAGGCTAGTCTGCAAACTTTTGTGTGTTTAAGATGTGTCGGTATGGAGTCGCACGGAATTACAAGGACATCCCCTTGTCTGTAGATCTTCTTTTGTGTGTTCATAAGTTTATTTTTTCTGTTACATCTTTAAGTATCTCATAAAAAATAAAACTGTCAATACAATTCTTTTTCTTCTACGTTTTATTCGTCTACATACTATTTATTAAGGATGACGGAAACCTCGACAATTTATGGGAAGAAAAAAACTCAACCGACCACAAGATGAACTCGACCAAGAACGAAGAGAACGACAAATGCGCTACTACTGGAGAAACAAAGAAAGACTCAACAAAAAAAGATTGGAGTATTACTACAAAACTAATCTTAATAAAGATGATTGCGCCTCCACCGGTGATTTACTTGATAGAAAATAAAATTACGGGAGGGAAATACGTCGGTCAAACCATTCGTCCAACAGAATATAGATGGAAAACTCACAGAAAAGCAATTGGGGAATATCCACTATATCGTGCTATAAGAAAATATGGAGTAGAAAATTTTACATTCTCTGTGTTGGAGATTTCTCCGACATATAGAGAATTAGACGGATTAGAAAGAAAACACATCAAAGAACAAAAGTCTTTTATAAAATTAGGTGGGTATAATTTAACTGAGGGTGGAAATGGATTAAGGATTCAATCTCAAAAAACATTTGAAAAGTTAAGCAAAAGATTTTCCGGAGAAAACAATCCAAATTACGGAAAACATCATTCTTCGGAAGTTAAAGAAAAGATAGCAAAAACGAAACGAGGTAAGATTCTGACTGAAGAACATAAATCAAAAATCCGTGAATCAACGGTTGCTGCATTCAAGGTTTTACCCGAAGAAAGTTGGAAAAAGATGTGTGCTGCGGGAGATAAAAACATCGACCGGAGAATTTTTACCTTCAAAAACAAATTCACTTCCGTTGTATTCACGGGAATGAGACATGAACTTTACACTAAATACAACCTCAACAAGAATCTCTTGAGACGAATGATTAAGGGAGAACTTTCCCACACAAAAGGGTGGGAGTTAGTGACTTCCTCCGTTCCTATCCATTAAACTTACGATTGCAAAAGTGGTCAAAGATTTTATAGGCCCTTTTTATTACAAATGGTCAAATGGAGTCCCCAATAGTTAGGTCCGTCATTTACACCCAAGAGCTTCTTCAAAGCGTCACCATACTCACAATCGACAGGAATCCAATAATTAACCCGGCTAACGTAAGTCTTTTCGGGATAACAAGTGAACTCGACTTCCCGACCGTGATACTTCTTAGCATCTTCCCACTTTACTTTATGGAGTTTAGGATTGACTAAAGTAACGTGACAGCCGTGAGCCGGAAGCTGAAGCTTCTCAGTTCGGTAGTTGTGGAAATCAATCAACCGATGATAATAACGAATCAGGTCGAGGTCGCCGATGATTCGGATACCGTTCTGAACTTGAATTTTACCAATGGTCTTGAACACAGAACCAGATTACCATTATTTTATAAAATGTCAATCAATTTGTGAAAAATCCCTCATTGCATCCCCCGTTGCATCCCCCGTTGCCTCCATCGTTGCCTCCCTCGTTGCCTCCCTCGTTGCAGCCCTCGTTGCAGCCCACGTTGCATTCTCCGCTTTATTTAAATTTGAAGTCATAGGATTTGAAGTTCTTCGAC
>Ga0214923_10001073_pt1 | contig 39664 bp, 27 predicted proteins | sample LL1510_MetaG_FD_177993 | JGI IMG/M metagenome (GOLD analysis project Ga0214923, IMG submission 177993) | Freshwater microbial communities from Lake Lanier, Atlanta, Georgia, United States - LL-1510 | ecosystem: Environmental > Aquatic > Freshwater > Lake | place: USA: Georgia | collected...
GCGAGAGCTTTGCCTTTCTTAGGAAGAGCCAATTTATATGCTGGGACAGCAATTGGATCATATATGGCTGGAAATTATTTAGGAGAAAAAACAGGTCTTACAAATTATTTAAGTTCTAAAATTTCCAATCAAATATTGAAATCTCAAGGAATTGATCCAGATCAATTTCAAATTCTTCCTGATGGTTCTATTAGGATTCCTCCTTCAGGACTTGCATCGCCAACAATGTCTTCTAGTCCAAGTCGTCAATCATTATTAACTCCACAAATATCTGCTCAAAAAAAATATACTGGTATAGGAGATTTATATAATCAAGTTGGTCTTGCGCGTAATCCATTATCATTAAATCCTCAAATTCCAAGTTATTTAAATAGATTTGCACCATTTTATGGTTCTGGATCAAATTATTTTAATACTCAAGGAAATTCTGGTTTCCAACAGTATATGAAATATTTAGGGATTGGTACAGGAACATCTCTGAGCACATTATCTTCATTTAACTATCCAAGAACTCCTACAACTATTAGTCCATATGCATTTGCTAGTTCGACATTTGGTGGTGGAGCAATAAGTTCTGGAATGGGTATGGCTTCTGCAGCTTCTACCTATTTTTCAGCTGGTAGTAGATTAGGTATCGCTCCAAGTTGGGCAAGTAGAGCTACTGGAGGACCAATATATGGAGGTACATCTTATAAAGATGATGTTCCTGCTATGTTAATGGGTGGAGAATATGTTATACGTAAAGATGTTGTAGATAGAATGGGAGAACCTTTCTTTAATAAATTAAATAGAGGACAAATATCTGGATTTGCCGAAGGTGGTCCAGTAGGAACAGGTTTGCCAAGCATTGGCGCTTTATCAGATCAAAATGGACAAGATAATTCTAAAGCCCAATTTGTAGAAGCTTTAACTAAATTATTAAAATCTCTTGATCAACTAAACAGAAGCGTAGAAGATCAAACTAAAGAAATAAAAGATAAAAGCGATTTACAAGAAACATCTACCCAAGATACTACTCAAGGCGGGGGAGTTACAAATAATATTAATATTAGCGTAAATGTTGATCAAAATGGTCAAACATCTAATGATAAGAAAGATGAAAATCAAGATTCTCAAGGTAATGATATGAATGACCAAGAGAAATTTAAGAAGACGATGGAAAGATCTAGAGTCCTTGCAGAATTATTAAGACAACAAATTCTTAAAGTAATCGTAGAAGAACAAAGACCAGGTGGAGTATTATATCAAGGATCTAAGGGTAGAGATCTTGGCCGTTAACAATTCTCGTCATTTTCAAATGTAAATGTTTGAGAAATTGAATCACCAGAATTATCTATCACAACAAATCTAACTGCAAACGTTTTACCATCTTTAATCCATTGTGAATAATCTTTAAGAATTCTTTGATATGCGTTTGCTCTATTAGAAAAATCAAAATCAGGAATAGATAAATATATTGGATAAGATTTAACTATCTCTTCAAATGTATACGTATCAATAACATCTGATCCCATCCATTGTATTGAATTTATATCATCAATTTGTTTAATATATATACTAATTTTATAAATTCCTACATTGTGTTCTGGATAACATAATAATCCTAAATTTAAAGTATTTACAGGATTTGTTGGTTTTTTATAATACATATTAATATTTGATGTTGTATAATCAAACGCAGAATATCTCCAGCTTCTTGATCCAAAAATATAGCTGTCTGTACTGCAAATCTTACCATAAGGATAATTATTTCCAATTTGATCTCCTACATATCTGCTAATAACAAAAAATTGTTTAAATTGAGATCTTAAATTAATTGTATCATTTAAATCTACGCAACAAGTTTTTACGCAATCTGACTTATTATTAAGGAGTGTGAATGGACAAATTTTTAGTAAAGTAAATTCTGGATTATTTATATTATTAGCTAATAAATAAAAATCACCAAAGAATGGAACATCAGCTGGATCTTCAATTATTTTAAATTTCGTTGGATAAACTAGAAAAGATATCATCTTTTTAGAATCTATGATATTCTTAACGTCTACTTTTTCTCCATTCAATATAGGATCAGTATCTATCCCACAAGAAGACACGAATTTAGCTATAAAATAATGATGATTCGTGCCATTTATTTCTTTTATTCCTTTTTCTAAAATTGTATCTGTGCCTGATATACCTTGTATAATAAAATCTTGAGCATCTGGAATATCTAAAACAAATTCAACAATTGCATAAGCATCTTCTTTTTGTATGCCAACACTTAATAATTTTACCATATAAATATTTTTTGCGGCAAAATATTTTAAATCATTTTTGACATATTTAAAATCTATAGCTTCTGGAGACTCTTGATCTCCTATATTACCTGGATCATAAGCTCCAAGATAACTTGGGCTATCGTTAATTCCATTTGATGGCACATCTTCTGGCTCTAGACCAAAATCAAAACTAGTTGAACTATACTTATAGCTATCTAAACATCTATATGTAGTTTTATACTTATTTTCATTTGGAAATGTTCCATTTATTTCTGCTTGTGCTCTTGGAAAATAATCAAAAAATTGTGGACCAGAAGCTACACCATCTCGCTCAAAATCGAGCATTCTAGCTCCTTCTTTATTTAGATAATTATTCCTATAAGTTTCATTAGGCCAAGCTATAAAAGGATAACTTTCAGGAGTAAAGAAATATACAAGGCCTTGATAACTGGCAGCAATCGTAGATGTATAATTTTTATTATCTTTAATGAATTTATTTAAAGTAATATATTTATCAATTAAATCTGTTGTATTCAAATAAGTAAATACTGCATCATTTGTATATCCTACATTTTGTAAATATAGATCTAAAGCAGAAGCTTCTAAACTATTTAAATAATATAATTTAACAGAAAATATATTATCATTTAATAATAAACTATCTGAACTTAATCTGCAGGTTATTTTATAATGCAAATTATTTTGATCATCCATAGATTCTATTTTATAGTTTGGATTAACATTTAGAAAATCTATATCTTTAAGATTTCTTAAAAAGATAAATTTATCATAATAATCTGTTTGTTTATCTGTATTAATATTCTCTCTATATTTTGTTGGAAAGAGTATTACAGAATCTATACCTGCATGTATTGGTAATGAATTTTTAATTTCAAAAACAATTTTATTGTTATCTTCTCGGTAGTAATTTTTAAATATTTTTAGGACTTTGCTTTGAGGAATTCTATTATGATTTATTTTTAATACTTTATATCCATCTAAATTCGTATATCTTTGAGAATCATAAGTATTTATATTTCCTCCTGCAGATGAATTGCCTTCAGTATCAACTGCTTCTACTACAACATAATAATTATTATAATGTCCTGCCTGAGCGATTTGAACATAAGGTGTTGGAGATGAATTACCAGAACCAGTTAAATTTATTAGTTGATTAACAAAATCTCCTGTATTTTGAACTTCTGGATTAAAAACTAAAGTATTATTTGGAGCTATACCTTCTGTATATGTTGTATTTTTGCTAATATAACCATTAGCATTTAAACCATAATCAAATAAGAAATATCTATTGTCTGAACTAATTATTTCTGGAACTTTTTCTGTAGATGATATATCATCTCCTGCTGAAGTTAAATTTATTTTTTCTATTTTTAAATCTGGTGCAGAAAAACTTATTTGAGGAGTTAAGCATGGTAAAGTTGTATTATATATATCATTAGATTTATTTCTTAAAACCGTATTATCAGTTAAAATTCCACTTACTTCATTAATTGCTGGAATTACTCTAACATTAAAATTAATTGCGCTATCTTTAAAATATTTTGAAAAATCATATTCTATATTTTCTGGTGAAAATTTTTGAATATTTTCTATAGTATCTGAAGTTAAATCTTGTTGCCAAGCAATATATGAATAAGGCGTACTAACAGTAATATCATTTTTATTATTGATAGAAATATTAGACATTCCTCCAGAATAATTTATGTTATCTTCTAGTAAAATTTGTTCTGTATAATAATTTAAATTTTGTAATTTGACTTCTCTTATAGGATATTGTGAAGGTATTATTCCTGAGAAGAATACCCCAGTAGATTCGTAACCAAAAATATTTTTACAAAAAACAGTTAAGTAATGAATCCCTGTTGTCTTAGGGATATGATAAAAATACTCTTCATTTGTTGAATAAGGAACTTCCTTTAATAAGAATTGATTTGGATTTGTATTAGGTTCAGTATTAAACGCATAAGTACTTAAATATACTCTATATGATTCTATATTTTCAGTATTTTCTATTGGTTTAATATTAATTTGAAAACCTTTACTATTTTTAGTTATATCAACTACATCTATTGTCGCGTTTGGTAATTTAGATGGATAATTATTCATTATATATCATCTCCTAATGCGTATTTATTTTCATCATATTGTAACGCAGTAATTTTATATCTATATTCTTCTTGCTCTTCAATATCTAATACTCTAAATTTTTGAGTTTTATCCATATAAGGCTCTAAAGCTGCTCCTGGATAAATATCGGTAGTATTTTTTCCAGATATACTTGGACTTTTTGTATAATCATATTTATTTGGGTCAAGCTCAATTGTCCAAACCGTATTTTGCAATAACGTATGTTCTTTATCGTCTAAACTGGCTCCACCAAAACTTAATTTTGTATAACCATAATAATTATTTCCAGTTTCTAAAGTGGCATAAATACCAAAACTATTTGTAGAATCAGAAGCGCCATCTATATTATAATTAACAGTTTGAATTTGTTTTCTTCTAATTAATGAAGTATTAATTCCTGATTGTAAACCTTCAGTATTTATAAATTCTATATTATTGATTATTTGACCATTAAATACGTTGACTTGTTGAGTCTCTTGAAGATCTGTCAAATAATTTCCTGTTGGTGTTCCCAACTCTATATTTCCTGCAGGAGTTAAAATATTGAATTTACATCCACTAATTACTGGAAGATATCCAGAAATATCTTCATATTTAACATCTAAAATTGCATAATTTTTATTAAGTTCATATGTTCTTCCACCGAGTATTTTATTTTGTCTATTTTGATCTTGAACTAATATAATATCTCCTGGCTTCAAATACATTGCTGGAAGACTTGTTTCAAAACTAATTAATTCTGATTCTGAATTTTCTGATAATAAAGTCCATTTGCCTAATCTTTCAGCTTGACCTTCGCTAGTTGAACCAAATGCACTTACTTCCGTTTCTCTAATTCCATATTTGATTATACCTTCTCTATTTTCCACATATTTTACAGCAGGTTTAAAGAAATTATCTTTATCATTATATCTAACTAATGCAATATTTCTTCTAACTCTTCTACTTGTATTACTATATGTAAATTCTCCATCTTTTACATTGCTATTATTAAATATATATATTGGATCTTTTGGTCTATCTTGAGAAGTCATAATAAGTCCAGCACTATAATAAACTAGACCTCTAAATATACTTGCCATATCATTAACTACTTTATAAGCGTCTTCTCTAGTAGCAATTAAAAGATTGCAAGTGAATCTTGGTTCTAGACCACCTTTACCGTCATTAACTAATTCATCACAATATTTACTAATTTCATATAATGTCCATTTATCTGTATATCTTGGATCAACATATTTACCTAATCCGTATCTTCTATTTGTTAGAATATCATAAAAACACCATGCAGGATTATCTGTCCATGCTAATTTAAATGAACCATCCCAAATTCCATCATATGTTTTAGACCAAGGATTATAATTTGTTGGAACTTTAACTTTCAATAATCTAGCATCATAAGAACGCTGTGGAATACTTGTGAAAAATCTTGCATCAAATGTTGTCATAATACCAGCTGTATGTGGTATAGCTAACAGCTCGTTATAGACTTCAGTTACTGAATCTATTCCAGCTCTTAAAACTATATTACTATCAATTGGTTCGATATAAGTCGGTTCAATTTCTATTTCCCATCCAATAGTTTTTTCATTAGATATAGCGTTTAAACCTGTCCATTCAAAAGTTTCAATATATGGCCCTGCATTTAATCTTCCTGTAACAATTAATGGCAAAGATGTTTTCCCTCCACTTCCTACTACTATAGGAGTAGTAACTAATCCATCTGATCCACTTCCTTTATCTATTCTTTTTAAACTGATATTAAAAGTTACGCTTTGTCTATCGATTCTACCTCCAACGCTGTTTTCTGCTGCTTGATCTGCTGAATCCCAAATTGTTAAATCAACAATTTGTTTAAATAAACTAATTACTTTAATATGTAATCTAAGACCATATAAATCTTTAGTCAAAACATTAATAGATTTTTTATATGTTTTTTCTGTTCCATCTTGAAACTTTCTTTTACCAAATAATTTTATTCCTGCAGTTTTTGTACTAGTTAATCTTCTTGGTAATTTTGCTGCATCTGTTAAAACATTTCCATTTTGATCCCTAATTTCTAAATAATTAACGTATATGCCGTTGCCTGCTTTTTTAGAGTAAAACTCCTCTTCTAAATTAATATTTTTTAATTCATTTAAGTTAGCATGTCTTGGAGAAGAATCTGCGTTATCAAATTTTAATTTAATAAAATCAAAATTTACACTGCCAGGATTTGGATATGTATCATCTGCAAGAGCAGTTTCATTCCAATATATTGATCTTATAAAAGAATTTTGTCCTGGATATCTTATTATATCAACTCCATTTTTATATCCTATATCTCCTTTTTGATAACCTGGTCTTGGTTTTATTTCATAATCAACAATACCTTCTATAGGGCCTTCTCCTAATATATCTAAAAGAGATATATTGGTAAGAGATGTAATTCCTATATCTTTTGATTCAGAAAGGTTATTTCTATATTGATATAGATAATTATTATAAGTAACACTATTACCTACTTGAGATATAACTCCTCCTGTACAATTTCCAGGTATAGTATTACTAGTTAAAGCTGTTGCCGCCCAATAAGTATAATTTCCTTTTCGCGGTCTAGAAGAGCCTCCTCTATTATGCACAAAAATATCTTCAATGATATAAGTATGATATTTTTCTACTTCTATATTATAAACTTCTTCAAAATGACTTTGTTTTATATCTAAAATTTTAATTTTTTTATTATCAGAAGATATTAAATATTCTCCTATTTTAAAATCTTCTAAAAATCTAAATTCATTATTTTCGTCTAAAAATGGATGACTTAATGTTGTTTCTAAAATAATTCCATTTTCAAGGGTCACTTTGTATATAGGTTGAGGCTCTTTATTATGATCAAAAATTTCAATAATTTTACTTATTTTTATATTTTTTTCTTCATCAAATGCGTATACTTCATCTCCAACTTTTAATTCGTTAATATTTATTTTACCTTTAGGTGTATTTACTCTCATACTTTTAGTAAAACATGTCCCAGTATAAGAACAATTATATACATCTCCAGCTCTAGGAGTATAGGTTCCTAAAAATAAAGTAAAAAGATTAGTAACTCTATTAAAAGCACAAGTATCTACAATTTTAATAAAGAAATTATATACCCCATTTGCTGCAGGAATTCCGTTAGGATATTTTTTTAATCCAGTTTTTGGAAGAGTTTGATTTGCAAATATTGAACCATTTTCTATAGCATTTACATATGAAGGTCCTGGATAATATTGAGTAGAAGTTTTATTTTTTGTTATTGTTACAACGCTATACCCAGGTGCAGTTTGAGTCCCTAAAGGTCCTTCAGTAAAAACAATTTGATGTTCAAGATCTGGTCCAGGATTAAATGATATAGCTGGCATATTTTCTGCTGGATTTGCACTCCAACTAGATTTAATACATGACGAAGCAGTAACTGCAACTTCTTGAGTATAAGGAGTAGATACCGCACCTTTACTAATACTATTTTCTGGAGCGTAACAAGAATTACCAAACGCGTCTATTTGAGATGATGAAGCAGGAGCAATATCGTAAGATCCCTCTATATTTACTGGATAATTATCTTGTGTATTAATATCAATTATATAAACCCAGAAATTAGTTTCTGCATCTAAAGAATCTCTTGGAGTAAATTTTATATCTCCGATAGTTTCTCCATTAGGAGCTATAATATATGAAGATACCGACGCGATGCTTCCTATAGATATTCCAGAAGTTTTTGTTTCAAGATCAACAGTTACAGATGTATTATTTGGAATATCAACTATGCGATACGTTCCATTTTGCAAATTACTACTTGATCTTTTGGCTGGAACACAAAGGTGTGTACCACTTTGTTTTTGTCCTTTTGTGCTAATTCTTCCTGCATTACCACCTGCAATTGCATTAGCTTCTGTATCGTAAATATTAAAAGTATTTCTTGTTATATTTCCAGCATAATATACTGTATTAGCAGTAATTGATGTTGGAAGTTTTCCATTTGTTGTAAATTTTATAGCTTGTCCTTTAGAAAATCCATGTGAACTTAAAGTTACAACTGCAGGAGATGCTAAAGATATTACAACTTGTCTTATAGAAGAATTTGGAATTCCAGTAAAATCCCAACCACTGCTAAACCATACATCTAAATATGAATTTAATATATAATTATGCGTTTGCGTAAGCGTAAAAGTAAGATATCTACTATTTGCAGTATATGAATATGCTCCGTTAAAAGACGCAGGAAAATCATTAGCTTTAATATGTGTGTATTCACTTTTATTAATTTTTTTAAAATAAACTACACTATTTGCAGAATTATTAAGAGATGTAGGATTTTTTGACTGCAATCTCATTGTTATTTTATTATTTTTTAATGCAGAATAACTATTTTGTAATATTTTAATTTCAGAAGGAAATGTTCCACCAGAAGGTTGATTATTCTCTTCATATGGATTAAAATTAAAACTTACAATTCCTGTTGCGCTACCTCTTGCATTTGATATTCCTACTAATGAGGTAAAAGTTCCTGCATGTTTTGGAGTGCCTGTAATCTTTCCATTTGAACTATCAAAAGCTAAACCTTCTGGCAAATTACTAATTCCTAAAATTTTTCCTTTAGAATTTGATATTGTTGAGTTAAAAGAGCTACCCACTGTTCCATTTAAAACAGTGCTTACGGCTATAGTTGGAAAAGATTCTGCAGGATTTAAATTTCCTTTTACAACATTTAAATTAAAAATTATTTTATTTCCTGCGTCAGCATCTTTTTTTGATCTAATTTCAAATGTCCATGTCTCCGTTTTTATTTCTGCCTCAATTTGAGTAGTAATAGTTCCAGATAAAGTTTTAGTATCGCTATTCCAAGTTAAACCTAAATTTTTTAAAACATCTAATTGATTTCCATTCATTATAACATCATAAGCAGATTGTGGATAATTTGTTGCAAACTGATAATTAAAAGAATTTCCTCTGAATACTGTTGCTGTTGCTGGACTTGTGACATATATTGGATCTCTTCCTTCTGAATCAAGACTTTTAATAGTCAAACTTTTTTTACTCGTATAAGTTGTGTTTGTGCCAGTTAAAGACGAAATAATTAATCCTGTATAATATCCAACATAATTAGATTTATTTTTTAATAAATAATTTGTTGTATCATTTGGTTGAAGATAATCAAAAGTGTATAAATCTACTGTACCAGAAGCAGTTAAAGGTCCAGGAATTTGTATTTTAACTGCAGTCGGTGTTGATTCAATTATGGTATAAATTCCATTTTTTATTTGATTTCCAGTTTTAAACTTACAAAATATTTTATCATATAATTTAAATGTAGAATTAGTTACTGTGATTGTTACAGTTTCTATAGTTTGAGTATAATTTTGATTTGCAAAATATGAAGAAAATCTTAATTTATCTATAGAATCTGAATCTGCAAATTTACCAAAATCTGTATAATTTATAGCTGACGGAATTTGATCTGTCGTAATTTCAAAAAGAAATGATTCATTTATTTTAGTTGTTGCCATTCCTTGACTGGTTATTGCTGGAGGAGTCAAAGATGCTCTAGGAGTATTATAAGCTATCATTCCATCGACAAAACTCCAAATAAACCAAAATCCGCGATCTTTATCTATACCTCTAATTGATATAGGATTTCTTAATGAAGACGGCAACCCTGTACTATCAGATCTAGATGTAAAAATAGGGTTATATGCATCTAACAAATCAGATACATTTGCTAACATATCTGTTGTAGGATTACCATCACTATCATATGGTTGACCTACGTCATTATATGTATAAACTCCATCAAATGAATATCCATTTTTGCCTCTATATGCAACGCCCTCAATATATTTATTTGGATCACAATCTTTACATTTTTTAGCCATATTATCCACCGCCTCCTTGCAATGAAGATTGAGATAAAGAGTTTCCTTGGAAATCTTGAATGTCTATAGCATTTCCATAATGATTAAAATAATAACTTTTTGTAGGATAATTTTCTGGCCCTGCATCTGTTGGTGGTTTTCCATCTGATCCATATTTATTTTCTCTAGATTGTATTCTATATAATTGATCATAAGAACTAAAAACTTGATGACTACCTATAATTAATCTTCCATATCCAACTGGAATTGGTCCGCCTTCACCAACAGTATTAACTGGTCCATTAAATGTATAAGATGGTTCTCCACCAGTTTCTGGGGCAGCTTCAAAATCTGCGCTAGGATTTGCAATTGCTTGTGGACTAACCATTGGTGGCGGTTTCATTAACAACATTGATACGCCCAAAGCTAAAAGACCTAATATTGCTGGTGCTAATGCGGCAATTGATAAACCTAAAACTCCTACTCCAAATGGAATAAGTAATATTGCTAAAAATATCGCAAAAATACCTTTAACACTACTCATACCTCCTTTTCCTCCACCACCTCCTTTTCCTCCACCACCATTATGGACAAGCATATCATTTGCTATATATGTATGGTTTTTTTGAACATGAAAATTATATGTTTTTTCGCAACCATCTTCTTCTATATTTTCTATGGGTAATAAATCACCGCTTTCATGTATTAAAACATCTCCAATTTTAAAATCACCTAATGGAGCAAATCTATTATATTCATTTAAAAACCAATGATTTTTTGTTGCCCTAATAATTTTATTTCCCCAAAGTGTTACTTTAATTATCTCAGTTTCATTATGAGAGAAAGTATCTTCAACGATATCAATATGTTTATTTTTATCTTTATCAAATGATATAATTTTTTCTCCTGTTTGTATATCTTCTATATTTTTATATCCTTCTGGTGTTAAAATTTTTGTTCCAGCTGGAAAACAACTACTTCCTCCACCGCCTCCACCACCAGCACCTTCTAAAATTGGTACAACATCAATGCTTTTTAAATTATTTCCAAAATCCATGCAAAATTCAGAATTATTAAGCATTTCAAAATGTTCTTTTTTTACGTCTTTATTTTGTTCTGGTAGATTTTGAGGTTTTGGCACCCATATAGGCCTATTATTAACTAGTATTTCATACTTGAGATTATTTTCTGCATGACGAATTAATGTTTTTGTTAATTTTTGACTATTAGCTTCTATTGCTCTAAAAGCTTCGGCAACGCTATGGACATGAAAGTTCCAATCTGATCCAACTTCTTCTCCTAAAGATCCATGTAGTTTAATATTGACCATATGCCTTTAACCTCTATACCTTAATACATAACTAGTATGTTTTTTATAGAAATTATCGTATATATTTACACAAGAAAAAGAATTTAAAGGTTGATGCAATATCATGTTATCTCCTAGATATGCTGCTGCATGAGTAGGATAATCTTCGCATACGGCTGGAAATATCATCATAATTCCATCATCTTTTTCAAGTTTAACATTTTTATCTAATTTAACAAAACCATTCTCTAAAAAATGTTTTTCATATAATGCTCCTATTTCTTTAATATCTTTAGGATAAGCAGTATATTTTGGAAAATTTAAAAATACATTTCTTTCTCTTTGAGCATAGTCTTTCATAAGAGTAAAACAATCAGAAATCCCAAGAATAAATGGTCTTCCTATATAATGATTTTTTTCAGTATTAGGTATATAAAAATTAAAATAATCTTTATTTAAATTGTAAAGAATATAATGAATATTATATTTATTGCTATTCTCTTTGTCTATTTCACTAAAATTAATATTATCATTTGTATGAGAATGATAACAAGCTATAATTTGGCCAAGATAACTGCAATTTAAATATTCTTGTGGTGATATACTAAAAGAATTAACTTTATTTTTTGCTGTATTTTTACAAGCAAAAATTTCAAATTTTAAAGTCTGTTTGTCGACATATATAAATCCACAAGATTCATATGGAGCAAATTTTTTTGCTTCAAATTTAATTTTTTCTTTTAATTGCAAATTAAATTCAAAATTATTCATTATGATTCTGGTCCTTGTTGTGATCTGTACTTGCCTTCAACCGAAGGGAAACCGCCAAATGGCAATATACCAATTAATTGATTTCCTTTGCCATCTTTTGGAGAAGAAATTGTATCTACAAATAATATATCATTTATTCCTACATCTTTTCCGTAAGTTTCAGAATAGCCAGAGAAGATATATGATCCACTAATTTTAATTGATGAAAAATTTGGATTGTTTTTCCAACGTAATTTACATCCTTTTAAAGTCTTAGAACACGTATCAGATTTCCAATAGTTTGTATTTGGAGGTGCATTTATAGAATTTGCTATATGATTTTTTATAGAAACAAAATAATATTTTATATCATTCTTTTCTATATAAATAAAATTTCCAGAATCATAACTTGCTCCATCTAACCATGTGCCTTTATCTATCCAATTGTTGCTATTTATTTCATTAGAAAATGTAGTATCTGATTCATCTGCTACAGGTGGCGCACTTTGTAAGCCTATAGATATTTGACTATCTAATAAATTTAAATTGTTTGTTGAAGATATTCCATCTGAATATTGCGCTACACCTTGTATTCCTCCATAAACACCAGAATGACAAATTGTCAATCTATCTCCTCTTTCATATAAACATCCTTCGCCTCTATAAACAAACGGACAATTTTTAGATAAAAGAATTCTTGAAGGAAGTTTTACTCCTTCGACATCAAGAAGAGACGCAAGTTCATAAACAACATTAACAGAATCTTCTTGGACTTTTCTATCGATATAATATATATCTGGAGTTAATTCAACTTCTTGAGATGCAGTTGATTGATATGCGATTTGATCAAATTTATCTTTAGCTAAATTTGCTGCTATAGAAAAAATTTGAGTTACTCCTGTGGGAGTAGAATCTTCTATGAGATAATCCGTTGCAAGTAAAAATCCAGTTTGCAAACCTAAAGGATAATTATTGTTGCCTGTATTTGTGACAATGAATTTGCATCCTGTATTAGATATTTCTTTCAAATATTGATTAAAAATAAATCCAGAAGCTGCTTGAGCATTAAATAATAATTTAGGTGAATAATTAAAAGATAATGGAAAAGATATATTATATTCACCCGAAGTATTTAATCCAAAATCATTGACAATTTTTAATGCAACAAGATTTGTTGATTCATTTGAATATGGATTAATTCCAGTATAAGCACCAGTCGTTAAAGTCAGAGAATTTATAGTTAAATTGCCGCTAATAGGTGAAGAAAAATTAATATTTAAACCAGATTGAGTTTGATTTGTTATAGAGTAAATAGTATTTTGAGCATATGACTCAGTATTACTTTTAATAGAAGCAAATGAAATAAGTTGATTAGGATTTTCTGAAAAAATAGGATTAGAAATATCATGAGTATCAATTAAACTAATTTCATCCCAAACTGAACTAACTTCATAGACAGCTAATTTTAATTTATTAGAAGTATTTATTTTAGTAAATTCTTTTGATTTATCCGAAATGATTCCTCCAAATGTTGTGTTAGATCCAGATATCGCAAAAATATCTGCAGCAAATGTTTCTGGAACATTAGAAGAATTATTTATAGATTCGTCTACATATAAATTAAAAAAATCAAAAGATTCTGTATTATAATTTTGAATTTGCTCTATAGTATCTAAAGTTCTTGTTTTATCATCCGTTCTTAAACAAGAAAATATTTTTAAAAAATTATTTTGATTTGCGACAGGATAATAAATCAACCACTTGGAAAATGATGTAGGAATTCTTTTAGATGATCTTACAGTTAATGAATCTCCATCTCTTGACGCCCAAGGTGCTGTATCATATTCATTAAAAGGATTTACATTTCCTTCAAAATTATCAGAACTTAAATATCTTACAAATGTTTTTCTTCTACTTACTTTAGAGCCAACAATATCTTTTAGATCATTTATTTGCATCCTAATATATTTATAAAATGAATTAAATTCATCATCTAAAAATTGGCTTGAAAATTTAACTTTTGGCGTTGGAATTGTTCCATTTGATGTTATATCAAATTGCTCTCCATATATTGGAAATGGAAAATAATATTCCCCTTTCCATTTAATTATACCGCGATTAATATTAAATAAATTAAAATCATTATGTATTCTAAGTACGCCATTTTTAATAGGTCCTTCTGTTGCAGGATAATTAATAGATTCTGGACGAATTTGATTTAAATTAATTTCATATAAAAAAATTGGAGTAGTTGGTTCAATTTCATGTATATGCGTATTGATTGATTTTTGAGCTTCTAATGCTTGCGAAAAATATTCGCTAGGCAAAGGCTTTTGAAGAGACGAAGGAGCCGGAATTGTATTAGCTGAAGATAAGGAACCAATTGGCATATTTTTTAAGCAGAGACCTCTTCAAATTTAGCGCGTATCCCATAGTTTTCTTTAAAAGCAAAGTTTGTTTCCCATTCTCTGCAAACAAATCTTGTTCTGTAACTTGATTCTGCATATATTCCTGGTGGACTATAAGCAAAAGATTTTGTTGCAGATTTTTCTTTTAAGAAATGGGTTATAGCTCTTGCTTCATGCTCTGTCCTTTGATCAAAATTTAATTGGAATGTTTTTAAATCTGGATTAATAGATTTTGGTACTCTTTGCTCATATCCATTACCAAATCTAATAGTCGTTACAAATGGTTTATGTTGAACTGTTGAAGTATATGATGGAACCCATATAAAAAATGGTATTTTTTGTCCATTTTGTAATTGTGTTACGCCTCCCCAATACTCTGTTCCATTAGTAGTGTCTGGCTCATCTACTCCTGGGCCTACTTTAGCATGATCTTTTAAACAGTACCAAAAAAGCCCATGATATTTAATAATATCATTCTTTTTGAAGCTATTACCAATTGATAGATTTGCCCAATTATCTATAGTATCATTTATAGAAGCCATAAACCTTATTCCTTTTATATATTTACACCTAATGGGGTGTAATTTACATGAAAGGCAAAAGGAATGTTATCTAGGTATACAAGAGAATTTAATAGGATATTTATAGATAATAACCCTGTAACAGGGGCTCAATCTATAGTAGCTAGTTACGATGCTCCTATAGAATATATTAAATATTTAGGCTCAAATACAACAAATTTAAATACTACTGCGGCTGGATTATATGTTGGGGCATTAAATTTAGATTGTTTATTCATTAATTATGATCCTTTTATAAAATATACAGGTGATATTGGCTCTAATATAAAAATCCAATACGATAATAATACATTTATTATGAATAGTGGCTATTTAGCAGAATATACTTTTAGTTGTGCTATAGGTACAATCCCAACGTTATCTACTAAATGGAATATATATAATGATTTTGGAAGTGGAATATCTCAAAATACTCCATTTTCAATGGATGAATATAAATTAAATATCATTAATCCTGGTGATATAGAAGTAGATTTTAATGAATTAGGCACAGAAAAAATTAATGAAATAAAAGTAAATATAAAATCTAATAGATTACCAATATATGAGGTTGGACAAATTAAGCCTGTAGATGTTAAATTACAGTATCCATTAAATGTAACAACTACATTTGGCATTTCTTTGCATGATTATAAACTCAAGAATGTGTTTGATTATCCTAAAAATAAACACGTTTACGATTTTAATCTTAATTTAAAAAAGCATAATACTTCTACTATTGTCAATAGCTTTAATATCAAAGATGCAATATTGACTCGTGAAGATTATAATGCTGATACAGATGGTAGCGCTTTAGTACAATTAACTTATGAAAGTAGAATAACAAGATAGTGTAATTTATGAAAGGAAAAAGGTAAAAAGGTTATGTCTAGAATATATTATGATCAATGCGAAGTCAAGATTAACAATACTGGAATCTTAGCTACAACTGCTAGTTTAAATACTGATATTACTCTTGGTCCAGTTTATACGCTTGGAAAAAGAAAACCATTTAAAAGACAAATAACTACAGGTCCCAAAAATTCTACTTTTCAATTTTCTTATCTTATTAATCCAACTGGTGATCCTGGATTTAACATAACAAAGGAAATAAGGAATTTTGTATCAGCTCCATCTGCTTATAATGGAGTTACAATAGCTCTCGCAGGTGTGACAGGATATAATTGTTATTTGAATAATTATAATTTTAAAATTGAACCTAATAATGTTGTTGTTGCTCAAGCTTCTTATGTTACTTACCATAAGATAAGTGGAAGTCTTAGCACTAAAACTAATCCTAATACAGCTTCTGCTGATAGCATTGCTCATAGTAGTAAAAGTGCTGTTGTTTCTGGAAAAGCTTTAAATGGAGATACTTATAATTTAAGCTATACTTTTGCTGTTAATCTTAATCCAATTTATACTTTAGGAAACGAAGATCCAATTGAAGTAAAACCTATAAGGGCACAAGAAACAGTAAATATGACTGAAAATTTATTTACTAAATTAGTTTATACTGGAGAAAATCTGCCAATAAAAATAAATATATCAGGACTTTTAGATACAAATAATTTCACTATAGAAATGCCAGATGCTTATATCAATAATTCTACTTTAGAATCAAATCTTGACGATATTGTTAGAACAACAAAAACGATAACTCAATACTACTAAAATGTTTTATTCTTCTAAAAATCTTCTAATTAAAATTGATGATGTGCCTATTACGGCGACAGAAGCTCAATTAAATTATGAAGCTCAAATTACTCCATACATAGAAGTTGATCAAAGACATGCAGATTCAATTACCCCAGATAATTTAATTCAAGGTAGTCTTAATTTTACATATTATTATAGCGGTCAAGATCCTTTAAAAAAATATACATATCAAGATAGTGGATTACTTTTTGATTTTGGTGGAATAAAACAAACTGGTTATTTAAGAAGTTTAAATGTAAGATTTAATCCTCATAATCCAGTTTTATGCTCGGCAGATGTTATATTTTTTAGATCTCCTGTAGGAGAATTTACTCCTGTTTATGATTCGAATAATGATGGAGGAGATTTTGTACATTTAAATAATATAAGTATATTTAATTTTAATAACGAATATGTAACTGGCTCTTATCTAAATGCAAGCATAGTATATACTACTGATATTAGACCTGAAGTACATGTAGATAAAATAGAAGAAGAAAGAGGAGTTTTTGGAATAAGAGAGACTGCTGTCACGATTAATTGCAATAATTTAAATCCATTGATAAGAGTATCTGGAGAAAGAGTAGCTGTTGCATTTGGGTTAAGACCTTTAAGTTCTAATACCTTAACTGAAACTTATAGTTGTACAGGGTTTTTAACGAAGAAAAGTTATGGCGCAAGATCAGAAGAAAATTTAATAACAGAAATAACAATTCGTCAATTTAATCAATTAGAAGAAGCTGTTATAGAAGATTTTTATCCTATATCCGGTAGATATAATGATGAATTATTCATCAAAGGTAAAAATTTTCAAGGTGTGGCTGGTGTTTTTTTTGAAGATGCTGAAGCTAAAGATTTTCAAATTATAAATAACACTGGACTTAAAGTCAAGATACCTAGATTAAAAAAACTTGATAATAGAATAAAACTTTTAACATTGGCATAATATGGGTCTTGTCATTTCATCTGGAATATTTAGATTTATCCCGCCAAATCCTTTTATTGGCGGAATATCTAGTGCTACAGGACATATCAATGAGTCTATACAACTTTTTGGTAGTGATTTAGACTATATTGATCAAGTTTCTTTAGCTGATACATTATGTGAATTTAATCTTATAGACTTAAATACTTTGAACGTAATAATTCCTGCAAATGCAGAATCAGGATTAATGATTGCTACATCTGAAGAGTTTACAGTTAGTGGTCAACCAATAGAATTTTATCCAATTCCTAATATTGAATTTTTTGATCCAAAAAATTCTGCTTCTGGAGAATGGATTTATTTTAATGGTAAAGCTATGAGTAGTGCTACAGGATGTTATTTTTACGCACAACCTTTATTAGATGATATAGAGTATATATTTACTGGAGATAATAGACTTTTTAATATAAATAATTCAGAAACTAACAGAAAAAATTCTGTTTTAGTTTACCTTCAAAATATAAATATAAATAATTCTACTGGTAACTATAAAATAAAAAATATATCTGATTATACAAATACTAGCGGTAGAGGATTAGAAATACAAATTGATCCTATGCAAAATAGATATTATGAAGAGCATATATTTTCTTTCCCAATTATAACTAATGATAATTTTCAAACATTTTTTAAACAAATATCTACGGGATATAACTCTTATCAAATAGATTTACCTTTACCATTTACAAATACAGATTACTCTGTTTTTTATACTTATCCAATTACTGGTTCTGATATGTATTATCCATATATATCTGGAAAAACTATAAATAATTTTTATATTAATTTTGATAAAATACTAAATGAAACTGGAAACATTAATTTTTGGGCAATTTCAAATTCTGGTGTTAATTTTGATAATGGATCATATCAATCTACAGGAATATCTATACCAACTGGAATAAGTTCTACAGGAATAAGATTGATAACTAACAAAAACTATCCACCATTTTTAATTGGAGGAGTAGAGTATTCTGGAGCAGGAACTGCTTACAAAGTTAATATATCTAACTTAAATAAAGATAATTTTAAAATCAATATCCCAGAAAATACAGGAAATTATAATCTTAAATTCAATTATTGTACAGTTTTAAATAATCAAATTGATTACGATTTATTTCGTTATATTGGTCAATCTGGATCTTATAAAAAAATATATTTATACAGCGGTGATGCAAATACATTTTTAGAAAAAATTCCTGGTTTAGATTATCAAATATTAAATAAAAATTTATCAAAGGTTCGAGTTCCTTATACAGAATTTTATATTAATGGACAAATAGGTTTAATTGGTCCAAAAGATATTAATGTAGAAACAGATAACACATTCTTTGAAAGTCCTCTGCCTACAAGTGTTTCTCCACCTTTTGGAACAAGAGGTACAAAATTAATTATTTCTGGCAAAAGTTTTAAAAAAGTAATTTTAAATGATGGAACGGGTGATTACAATTATATATCTGTAAAATTTAGATATGCAGACGATATTTATATGCAAAATAATAATAATTTTTCTACAGATTTTCTTCTGATAGACACTAATACTTTAAGTGGATTAGTACCATTGCAAAATTTTCCATCTGGAAAATATGCAATTCAAATGATGGCTGAAGATGGGAGTCTATTCGAATGAGTACTTTTTTTGAATTAAAACAAGCAGAGCCATTAATTCTTTCTTCGAATTTATTAGGAATCACTGGAGAAAAAGTAATTATTTCTGGAGAAAGTTTTAAGAAAAATATTCTTCAAGTTTCTGGTCAAGATATCTATAATAATAATTCATTTTTTAATGTTTATGGTTTAGATAAACAAGATGCTTCAGGAATAAATAATGCAATATATGAAGATGCTATTGAATTTACAATACCAACTGGAATTTCTGCATCTAAATATAATTTATATCTTTTTAATGATTATGGAAAATCTTCTAATTTTGCTAATCTTCATGTAATAGGAAATCCAACAATTTCTGGAATAGATGCAATTTCTGGATTCCCATTTCAATACATAAGAGTAAGTGGTACTAATTTTTATCCTTCTCCTAGTCTTAAATTATTCAACGATAATGGAGTTCAAGTTTCTCCTACTTATCAAGATAGTGGATTTTATAGAGTATCAAATGTAGAAATAGTAGAATTTGGAACAGGATATAATGTAGATGAAGTTATATATTTTTCTGGTATTAAAACTTTTGATTCTAATTCTGCAGCAAGATTTGGCATTACTACAACTGGTATACAAGGATCTTTAGCAAGTATTGATATACTATATTCCGGAGTTATTACAGTTCCAGAATTATCTACTGGTATAGAATTAAAAGGTATAAATGGTCGTGGAGCAAAAGTAAATATTGAATATGAAAAATATTTAAGCACAGGACAAATAGAATTTTTAGAATTCCAAATGCCTTTAAATATCCGAGGAAATTTATCTGGTATAGTAGAAAATATAAGATATAAATCTGTTGAGCAGAATATCTTTACGGGACTTAGAGTTATCGGTATTCCATATTTAGATAATTTCAATCCAAAAAGTGGCATAGTTGATACTACATCAATTTTGCTTTCTGGAGATAATTTAAGTTTTGTAGATAAAGTATATTTAGATAATGTAGATATTTCTTTTACAAAAATTGATAATACTGGAATCGCTTTTACTATTCCTAATTATTCATCATCAAATAAAATATTCATTTCTGGTAAATATGGTTCTACAGAAAGTTTAAGTTTACTTAACATTTTATATCCGTCTGTTATTGCAAGCGGATTTAATCCTAATGATATATTATTAGGCACAGGAGCAAACATTTATATATCTGGTAAATATTTACAAAGAATAAAATATATAAATATTGGTCAGCAAAATCTTTTAAGGAATAAAATATCTATTACTAATACAGGAACAATCGCGGCATTTTCATTGCCAGATAATTATACAACAACAGAACTAAGTATATTTTCTGAAGATTTTCCAAATTCTGGCACATTAATTTCTTCTCCAACTACAAATAATCAGCTTATAGCTTCAACAAAATTAAATGTTTCTAATGTAAATATCAAATATCCATCTGATATTCAAGCTGCAAAATATCTAGATGAAATAGAGATATATACTCCTAGTGGTACTTCTGGTGATTATGGAAATCTTTCAAATTCAGAAGTATACTTTTTATCTGTTACAGGTTTACCAAATATTACTGATGCATATTCGATTAGCGGTATTAAACAAGTCAATACTCCTACTGGATTAAGGATAAGAATTCCTCGTGAAGTAAAAAATCCTCAAACTAGAATTAAAATAAAAAGAAATAAGTTTAATGATGAATATATTTTACCTTCTGATAAAAGCATAGATATTTTACCTACTATACATGCTGTCACTCCTTCTAATACTCTTTATAATAGTTTAGGATATATTACTATTTCGGGAATTAATGCTTCTAGTGTTAATCAAATTTACTTTAGTGGTTATACTGGAACAAGAAATATTTTAGGCTCTAAAGATTTAACATATTTTCCATTAGAAATTGTTGATAAAAATATTATACAAATTACTGGAGGAGATAATACTACTGGTTATACAGTAATTGAAGCTAAACTTGGTGGAGACATAACAGGGAGTGGAGAGTTATTTTTATTTAATAATTATTATGATACTGGTATAGGATATGAAAATGCCATAATAACTCAAAATCGCAAAATCAAAGTAAATAATATAAGTGGTTATCGCCCTCCAAATTCTGATATATTTACAAGTCCAGGAATTATAAATAGCCCATTAGACCAAGCATTTTTTTATCAAATACAAACAAATTCAAGAGCTACTAAATTTGAATTTTCTCCAACTACAATATCTGGAGTAGGAGATGCAGAATTTCCACCTGGAATTAGTTCTGTATTAAATTCTTCAAATCAAATTTATGGAGTTCCTACAAGTGGTGGAAATTATTATATAAAAATTAGAGCTTTAGATGGAGATAAACCAAACGAAGGCATGATTTTACAAGCTAATTTTGGTACATCAGGAAGATCATTAGCTGGGCCAGGAATAGTTTATAGAGGAGATTGGGATCCAAGCGTTGGATATGTTGGAGATAATCTCAGAAGAGATGTGGTAAAATATTCAAATGGAGCAAATTATTGGTATGCTGCAACCACAAATATTAATTCAACTCCAGGACCAACAAATCCAAATTGGATTGCATTTTCAAATGAATTTAGTGCAACCGCTACTCAAATATTATTAGCAGAACAATCAAATATTTTTTCTTTAGTTAATATCGGAAGACTAGGCGTTCCTAGCGGAATAATTAAAAGTGTTAATGATATAGATTCTAATTTGGGAAGTGGATTCTTTTTAGGATATGATAATTCTTATAATCCAGGAAAACCAAAGTTTAGAGTTGGAAATCAAGATAATTATATAAAATTTAATGGTCTTGGATTAGATATTGTTGGCCCATTATCTGGTATTCTCACTACATCAAGAGATATTACTAATGCAAATAATATAGTTGATTCAAATTATTCTGTTGCTTTAGGAATTAACAATCGTATCTCATCAGATTGTGATAATGTATTTATTTTCGGAACAAGTAATCTAACAACAGGAGCTCGAAGATCTTCTATTGTCGCTGGAATAAATAATATAATAACTGGATTCTCAACGTTTGTTTCCGAAGATTCAAATATAGTTGGTGGTCAAGGAAATAAAGTCATAGGATCTTTTTGTAATATTGGAGGAGGTAAAGCAAATGTTGTAGACGCTTTATCTACTGGACTTGCTGGAATAGGTAATCAAATATTTTATACATCTTTTACTGGTCAAAATGAGACGGTTATTGATTATCCTCTATCTTTATATACAAATCAGCTTGCTATTTTACATAATATTAGAAAAACTGGTGAACAAGATTTTTACGATATTAAATTCGATAATCTTACGTCTACAAGTTACGATGTTCAATTTGCAAATATTTTAGATGCTGAAGATCTTACTATGGATTTATTTAGTTGGGTTAGTATTTTATCTGAAAATTTATATTCTGGAGCTTTTTCAGAAGGAAATAAAGCTTGTCAATTTAAAACATTTAAAACAGGTATAGCTTCTGGAACAAAAGATTTTAGAGTTAATTTTAATACTCCATTTACTGATACAGATAATATTATTGTTCTAAACTCTATACAATCTAAAGATTTTTATAAAAATGAAATAACTGGAGTTAATCGTTCTGGTTTCAATATAATATTCTCAGAAAATTTACAAGAAAATATTGTGTGCCATTTTTTTGCATGAAATCAAGGATATTTCACTGGTACTAATGAAAATAGCGGAAAGATACTTGAAATTGGTACTATAAAGCCTTTTGCTAATATGGTATTTGGCACCGGAGTTAATTTTGATATTCCTATGGATCGTTCAACAATTACGTTTCAAAATGTATATAGACCAGATAGTGATATACTTTATATTGCTAAATCTAGAGAAACTGCACAAAATATATTAAAAATAAAATTAAATGATAGTGTTGATCCTATTAACGAATATATTTTACTTGATGCTATAAGCTATACAGGTAGAATTTTGCAAAATAATTTACAAATTTATACAACGGGTCTTGCTTCTGGAGCTAATTCTTACACTATTAATTTGTTATCTGGAGGAATGACAAACTATATTCCAATTATTGATGAAATTATTTCTGGAGATAATTTTTATCCTTATTCTACATCAGATCATACATCATCTAGTTTTAAGATAAACTTTGGAGATAGTCTAAAAGAAGATATTTCTTTTAACATCGGAGTTTATAGATCTGGAAAATATCCATTTGATTCTGGAAATCATTTTGCTTCTTCTCAAATAATATCAGGCACTAATAGAGTATTTGATATACCATTTATATCAGGATTCACTAGTAAACCAAAAATATTATTTAATCTAGAAAATATAAATAGCAATAATTACTATATTACAAATCTTGATGATATTACAAAAACAGGATTTTCAATAAGATTATCTAAAAACTTAAGTACAGGCGAAGCTTTAAAAATAAATTATTTAGCTGTAGAAGGAACTGGATACCAAAGCTATAATGCAGTCAATAAATTTTTAGGATATGAGACTTTTGAATTATCTAATGATATTATAATTAATACTCAAAATTCAGCTAGCAATGAAGTGAAAGTCTTTGGTAGAGCTACTTCTAATAATAATTTATATTATCATATACTTACTCACTCAGATCGTTCTAGATTTGATATAAAAATTTCAGATAAAATTAAAGGGCAAGAATTATTAGATCTAAACTATGATTATATTATAACAGATTTAACAAGAGATTTAGCTCTTACTAGAAATCTTCTTGGAGAAAGTGTATATGGTAGATTAGCAGGTTTTGGATTTGATGACGTTGGAAGCTCTACTATTGGTGGTGGAACAGGAAATTATATTAGAGGTCTTGTATCAGTCATAGGAGGCGGTGTAAAAAATACTATTTTTGGAGATTATAATGTTATTCCTGGTGGACGTTCTAATGTTATTGCTGATTACGTTAGTGATGTAGAAGCTCCTAAAACTGCTTTCTGCGCTGTTCTTGCTGGTAATTTAAATACAATTACTGGAAGTGTGCAAAATGCAGTTATTGTAGGAGGTGAAAGAAATTATATTTTAAATACAGATCGTTCTGTTACAAATGAAAGCCTTGGTTCTGCAATTCTCGGCGGTAAATCAAATATTATTTCTGGTTCATATTCTGCTATTGTTGGAGGTAGTGATAATACAATTAGAGGCTCATATAGTTATGGAATGGGTCGAGGAATTACTATATCAAATAGTGGAGCTTTAGTTCTTTCTGATGGATCACTCGATTCTAAACGAAGCCTTGGTGATAATAGCTTAACTATGCATTTTTCTAGTGGTATTTATATAACTGGTAATTCTGTTGGTAAATCTCCTATTATTTTAGATCCTGATGCTTTACCAACAAGTAGTTTAGGCTTACCAAGAGGCGCTATTTATAGCGCTAATGGTGTTTTAAAAGTGCATTTATTATAATTTCTTAAGTCTTTCTATCAATTCAAATACTTTACTCTTTGGTACATCTTTAATTGAATTAAGGCTCTCTGCACCATCAAACTTTTCTTTTATTAATTTTTTCTTCAATACTTCAAAAGTAATACCTTTTTCTTGCATGATTTTTTCCAACAATATAGTTGGATTCATTGGGTTTTCTTTTTCAGCATCTTCTTTTGCTACAAGTCCTAACTTTGCATCACCAAGTTCTTCTTGGGAAACAATATTAATTTTAAGAAAATTTCTTACACAACGTACAAAAGCTCTATTCTCTGCGATTGCAGCTAAGAAATAGCGTGCGAAATCTTTTGTATTTACTAACGATGCATCTGCAAGAGCTTCAAATACAACTGGACGATTTTCTGTTTCATAATTTGGGACCCAAGTAATTTTGCAAGCTGTGGCAAAATAATTATCTGTTGCTGTAACTACATTATATTCAACGCTAGTGAATCCTCTAATTTGAGCTAGTTCTTTAATTCCACCTAACAATATTAAAAGGTCTTTATCTTCTAATTTTGAAACATCTGTTTCTTGAGTCCTTTGTCTGTTTGGAACAAGATATTGAGTTTTAACCATTGCTCGCCAATTAATAGAGCCATCATCATTAAACACGTAATTAATATTATCATTTTCTAGCAATCCATAGTTATTTCTTACGAAAAGCTTTGGAGGAACCACTTTTGGTTCTGGTAAAACTACATTTTCAATAACCGAACTAATTTTATTAAGCTCAGAACTATTAATTGATATTGATTCTTCCATTTTCTAATGGTACTATATATTTAATCTTTTGTCAACTCAAATATATATAAATATTTTGATTCTTCCCAAAATTCTGGTTTATCTATTACTTTAATAGGTTTTCCCTCATAAGGAATATCTGCTTGATATGCTGATTTTGAATTATACATTTTACCATTACTAATAGTAATTTTATTACATTTATAATATATATTACTTAAATCTTTATCTTTTAGGTCTTGTACATCATCTTTAGTTGATCTGTTTAATTTTAAAATTTGTCCATAATCCATATAATCTAATTTAATCTTTTTGACAAATTCTTCATCTTTATAAGTAGATAATACAAAAGACTTTCCAATTTTCCTCATAATTTTAACAAAATCTAAATCATGATCTTCATCTAATTCATAAATAATTTGCGAAATATTATCTTTATATTTGGTTAGTATCTCTGGTTTAATTGATTTTTTGGTATATATTGAACAGTTATTTCTTTTTAATTGTTCAGCTAAAACTTCCTCATCAAATTCGTAATCCATACGCATAATCAAAGAATTAACATTTAATTTTGATATATCTGCTATAACTGCATTTGGTACGGATTCTATTAAATTTCTTCCATAATCTTTGCCTATATTTAAGGTCTTTATATTTATTTTGCCTAAATTAAGTTGTTCTAAAATTGCATTAGCAACATTTATTGGATCAATTTCATTAATAGTTTTTGGATTTTCTTGTGCAGAATAACTAGGTTTTCTATTTGTTTTATCTATTTCTAAAATTTTTACATTATTTGATTTACTAAAATATGGACCGGCATTTTCTGGACGACTATTAGAATATAAAGCGGTAATTGGTTTATCGTAATTACTTGCTATATGAACACCAAAACTATCTGCTCCAAAATGAAGTATGCCTCTTTTTATTATATATGCTGCTTGATTAATTGTGGTTTTGCCTTGAAGATGATAGCAGTTATTTAAAGGCTTTTCATCTTTGCCCCCAATTTGAACAATATGAATATTTTCTTTTTTTAAGAATGGTGAAATTTGGTCTATTACTTCTTGCCAAAGATCGTAACTTTTTGCATCATATTTACTACAAGGCTGAAAAGATATATATTTATCAAATGGTAATGGACAATATTTTTCATAGATAAAAGGCTTATCTATTTTAAGACCACAATTTAAAGCGTATGTTTCAACTAGATGCATATTTATAATCCTTATAAGCTATATTTGTTTTACCATTATGAAGATATGTTAATACTCTTTGAGTCTGAGTATAAGGTAAAAATGCAATATCAAAATATCCTTTATGTGGACCAATACCTTCCAACCAAACTAAACTATCCATTTGAGATATATATTGTATTACTTTATGTATGTATGGGTTTCCTTCTAAAACTTCGAAATATTCTGGTTTAGTTGCAACATATAGATTATGATTAGGATATTGTTCTTTAATAGACTTAAACAAACTTGTTGAAAGATATACATCTCCAATGCTTTCTGGCATAACATATAATAGTCTTTTACCCTCGTCATCTTTATCTAAAATATCATTAAAACTTACTGATTTATTTTTATTATTATCTTGTAATGCAACTTGTCTGAAATAATTTTCTATATCAATTCTTTTAACTCCTTTTTTAATTTCTTGCATCCAATATTTATGTCCATCATCATTTTCGTCTACATCTTTAGCGTTAAGAATATTATGATACAAATACTTTAACCATTCTGCATCGTCTTTTATATCTTCAACAGTATGATACGGATTTTTTTCTTCTAATTTGAAAGATAAATTTTTATCAACTTCTGGACAAGAATCAATAAAGTCTTCTATAATTTTCCCAATAGTTTCAACTGAATAATTTTCTATTGTCCATTTTCTAGCCTTTTTACCTAGAGCATCTCTATCCTCTTTAGACATTAGATATACTTTTTTAAGATTTTCAGCGATAGATTTTGGATCTGTAGAAGCTTTAATAAACTCTGTGCTATGCTCTCTATATTCAAACCAATTTAACGCTAAACTCGCAGCTTCTTCTTTGCACATTTCTTCTCCGCAAGAATAATTGGTAACGAGAGTAATTAATTCTGTAAGTTTTGCTTCTTGAATTGGTATCTCTTGTCCACCACTGGTAAAAGGATGGCAGTATACATCCATTAAATTATATACTTGATTTAATTCTTCTTCTGTTACCCCAATTCCGACATTAGTTGTTATTAAAGTTTTTTCTGATCCACAAACGTTACAGTTTTGATCTTGCCCTGTAAAATTTTTAACTTGATAAGTTCCACAAGATTTACATATATAAGTTGTATAAATATCTTCTTCTGGAATATTATATTCTTTTGCTAACTTTATTATATTCCACCCTTCGCCAAAATGAGTATGAAGCAATAAGCCAGAATTTTTTATATTATTTTCTTTTTTCCAGATTGCATATCCTTCTAAAAGATTTGGTACGCTTTTTCTTAATTGGTTTCTAAAAACAAATCCAATTATAAATTTATCTTTGTCAATATTAAATTTAGATCTTAATTTTGATCTTTCGTCATCTGAAAGTCTATGAAAATTGTCTGTATCTAATGCTCCATGAACAGTTTTTACATGTTTATGTCCTAATTTATGTAAAGCTTTTGTAGCAAAATCGCTCCATATCCAATAATTTTTAACTTTTGGTGCACATTTAACTGCAGAATCAAGTATAGGTAAAGAATCCAAAGTAGTCCATATCACAGAATTTACTTTATTAAACCAAGGTTTATCTATAGCGAAATCTACTCCCCAAATATCTTGGACAGCTATATAAACATCTGGCTTTTCTTCTTTGATAATATCGTCTAATAGATATGCTCCATAACTTGCCATTCTTGCAAGATGTGGATCTTTATTTAATTTTTCTACTTCTTGTTGAGTATTTGGCAGTGAACCACAACTTTTCCAAGGAGTTCGCTCTAATTGATTATTACCTTTTTGCATGCCGCAACAATAATGTACTATATCATACTTATTTGTATTATATAAATACTTTAATATTGCTTTGGAATTTCTACCAAATCCAGTTTTTGCTAATGCAAAATCAGACTGAAAAACGATCTTTTTACGCATTATTTTTTACCAAAGATCGTCTTCTTGTTCGGATAAATTACCTTCTTCTGTCAAATCTTCTACTTCGTCTTTCTGCTTTCTACTTTCGACAGCCTTAGTTTTTGCATTTTTTAACTTTTTAATCTCTTCGCTTCTTTCTGTTGAAAAGATATGACTCAATCCAAATTTAATATACTCTGCTACAAGTCTAGCTTCTGCAAAAGTAAAACCAATAAGAAAACTTGTTGCTGGTTGAGCTGTTTGTAACTTAGAGTTTTTTATTACATTAAGGCTATATCCAATCTGTTTGTCTTCCCTAATATATGGCGAGAACTTAATTCCAAGTTTTTGATTTTCAGAGTTATGAAAGAAATCTGCAGTTCTGTTATGATCTAGTGCATCTAAAATACCACAAACTTCAATTTTAGATAATTTGACTACCACTTTCTTCTCTGGATTTTGAGCATTTTCAGAAAAACTACCAATCTTTTTTTGGTCATTCCATGATGCTTGTTTAATTAAATTTAAATAAAAATTACCATCTAAATTATTAAAAGAAAAGCTGCAAGCTGTTCCTGTATTACGTGGGGTTGGCTTATAAATTTGTATCATATATTATATATTATCAGGTATTAAATAATAAATCAAGTTATTTTTCTTTAATTTCTCCAAGTTTCATAAATATTTTATGATCTTGAACAGCTATAAGATCAGCAAATACAGAGTCTTCGCTCTTTTTTCTACCTTTAACTATAACAATATTATTTTCATCTGGCAAATGATTATTCATTTCTTTACATTCTTCTATCTTATCATTAAATACTAATGCATTAATTGTAGAGGTTTCATCTTGAACATTGAGTCTTAAATATCTTGTTTTTTTACTATTATTAGCTACGCCTAAATATTGATCTTTAATAACTCCAATAAATAATACTGGCAAACCTTCTGGTGCATCATTTACTTCTCTTATATTAAGAAGATCTGGTTTTTGATCAGAGAAAATATCTTTTAAAGTAGTATTATATGTATATCCTAAAAGTTTATTTTCATAATACCAATTTGCAAATCTTTCATTTTTACTATTTTGTTCGTAAATTTTCTTATATGGAGTATATGCTTTTCTAATAGTTTCTAATCTACTTTCTTTTATAATAAATTTACCTTTTTCATCTTTGGTCGTATTTAAGAATTTAATTATTTTAAATAAATCATAATCAAATTTTTCACCATATATTGTTGCATATTTTTGCTCATTTTGATTAAGAATATTCCAAAGTTGAGCTTCTAGAACCACTTTACTTCTTGATTGCTTAAAGTTTTCTAATGCGCCAGCTTGTATCAATGGAGATAAAACTCTGATAGATAACTTTGCTTGTTGTGCAGATTTAAATACATCAAATTTTGTTGCATATTTATTTCTAAAATTATTTAACCTTTCAATTGATTTATCAGATATGCCCTTGATGGATAGCAAACCAAATCTAATATTTTTATCTTCTACGCTAAAATCCATATCAGATCTAACTATATGAGGCGGTAATAATTTAATATCGAATAGATCCATTTCTTTATGAATTTTAGAAATTTCTGTAATAGGATCTGGTTCAAACCTAGTCATCTTTAAAAGAGATAAAAAGAATTCTTTTGGATATTTAAATTTTAAATAAATTGTGATCGCTGCTAAAGCCGCGTAGCTTTGACTATGACTTGCATTAAATGAATAATTTGCAGAATCTTCCAAAATCTTCCATAAGATTTCTCCTACTTCTTTTGGTAAATTATTTTTTACGCATTTCTTTTCGATCTTTTCTTTCCAAGCTTTAATTTCTTCGACTTTTTTCTTTCCTACAATTCTTCTTAAGATTTCTGCTTCGTCTAATGTAAATCCAATTTTATGAGCCATTTGCATAAGCTGTTCTTGATAAAGAGCTACTCCACCAGTTCTTTTCAAGATATCATCAAAGAATGGATGAATAGATTGAAACTCTCCTGTCTCTACATATTTTGCATATTGATCTACAAATTGTAACGCTCCAGGTCTTGCAAGAGCTAATACTGCGCTTAATTCTTCAGAATTTCTAGGTCTAACTTTTCTGCATACTTTGAAATTAGTATCTGCTTCAATTTGAAAAAGACCATGTGGACTTCTAAGGTCTTGTAATTGTTGATAAATAAAATTATCTTCAATATCAATATCTTCAATATTTTTATTGATCATACTGCATACATCATAAACAACCGAAACGCTTCTTAAACCTAAAAGATCAAGTTTAACATTAAATTGACTTATATCGTTCATGTCAAATGCACTAACTGGTTCTTTATCTGATGACAATTCTAATGGACACGCTTCTGATAAAGGACTATGAGATATCTGTACTCCTGATGGATGCACGCCTTTATTTTTAATAAGATTGCGAAGTTTTAATGCTATATTATATATTTCTGTATTTTCATCACACCATTGTTTAAACTTTTCTACTTCTTCATAAGCATCTGAAATATCTTTGACTTGGCCGAAGATTTTAGGAATAAGAGAACTGACTCCTGTCATTTCAGTTTCGCTTTTTTCATCAACAATCTTACCACACTCTTTAATTAAGAGTTTTCCACTCAAAGTATTAAATGTAAGAATTTTACTTATTCGATTAGGAAAGATCTCATTAAGAAAATCTATAACTTTATGTCTATTATAATAACAAATATCTAAATCTACGTCACACATTAAACTGCCGTCCAAATAGGTTATCCCATTAACAACCTGCTTTTTAGCTCGAATCTTAGATATAAATCTTTCAAAATAAAGGTTATGTTTAATTGGGTCAATTTTAGTCACTCCAATAAGATAAAGGATAAGACTACCTGCTGCGCTTCCACGACCTAAACCCGTAGGAATTTTATTCTCTTTACAATAATCAATAACTAACCAAACCAAAATAATATAATCAATAAAGCCCAAATCTTCAATGATCTCAAATTCGTGATCTAATCTTTTCTTATACTCCTTATTTGATGGCAGATTAGAATACGCTAATTTCTTTAAAAACTCTGTATTAGACGCATCTTCTGATAAGCCAAGATTATTTTTATGTTTTGATTTTACTTTAAATTCAGGCAATCTTACGCCATACAAAGGTAAATCAATTTTATCAAATGATCCAATAAAATCAGAAGTCTTGGTTATCATTTCTCTTTTTGCGTTTTTTCTTAGATTTATTAATTGATTTATCTAAATTTTCTTGAAATTCTGTTAAACCTTCTTTTAAAGCTGCGAAAGATTTTTCTTCATTATTTAGAGAATAGAAAACATCTGCTTTACTATTTGTTTTTCCATGCTGTAAAGTTATTAAAAGATAATCAATATTTTCTTTTTCGAACTTTTGAAGTATATCGTATATAAAATCCATTGATGCCATAATAAGAGTATTATATCTGTTGTTTAGTTAAAATGCAATCAAATATTGACCATATATTTAATCTTATTCCAAACTTTAAAATTTAATTCAAGATCTGATAATGCATTATGTAAAGAATCATAATCATGATCAATATCTAAATCTTTACCAGCAGCAGTAAGATTAGTTCTAATATTTTTCATTTTTGTATGATACAATTTATACATATATTCAGATAATGTTTCCTTTTTTGGATCAAAAGGAATTCCACTTTTTATTCCTTTATATAATAAATTTGTATCTATACTTTTATCTAAAAAGTTTATTGGTTTCTCTTTCATGAATTTGTAATATTCATTTAAAATATACAAATCAAACCCCAAAATATTATGTCCTACTATATAATCTGCTTTATCTACCCAATCTTTAAGGGTAGGAAAAAATGACTCTGGAGTTATACCATTCTTTTCTATATTCTTTGGGTCATATCTGGTTATTTTTGCGGCATCTTTACTAATTTTCAAATGTGTTTTCCACTTTATATATGCATTTTTTGAATCTAAAACTCTATCTCCTTGACATTTAATCATTGCGATTTGCCAAGGTAAATTATGACAAAAATTTAAACATAAATTAAATGTCTCACAATCTACAAAAAGAAATGTCTTATTCTTATCGAATCTTAATAAATGTTCATCCATGATTTTGTTCCTTCCAACTTTCAAAACAGAATTCATTACTTGACATATGTTCCATTTCTGGTTTATTTAAAGTTGTTCTATTACTAATACATTTAAAGGTTAAAAAGCTTTTGAAATCTTGCCTAGATTTATAATATATGCTCTTGGTTTTTATTATATTTAAATTATTTGTTTCTGCATATTTAATCATTTTATTTTTAATGAGATCATCAAATACCAAAGAATTATTTTCTACAAAAACTGATGGTTTATAATTTTCTATAAAAGGCAAGCATTGATATCCTTTTAATGTATTATTAAATATAAAATTATCATAAAACGGGATTGCAATTTTTATAGAATCATTAAAATTTTCTTTTAAAATATTCATATCTAATCTTGGAGTATAATAAAATCCTTCAATATTAGCTTTCGTCCATAAATTAATTAAGGTTTGATAACCTTTATTTCCGTTAGCGAATACAATTAACTTATGATGCTTTTTTAATTCTTCTTCATTTTTGTTTAATATATTTTCACAAAATATAAATTTTATGCCAAATATCAAATCAATATCATATGCCTTTAAATTTTTATAGGCTTGTAAAAATCCGCTAAAACAATCTTCTACTAAAAATACTTTTTTAAGCTTATTCTCTTTTGCGATCTGCACAATTGAATCTGGCTCATTGGTCTCTGTATTCTCTTGCTCTAAAGTAAGAATACTTTTGCCTATGGAAAAATGACTCTTGAATAATGGAAGTACATTATACATATTTATGTTATACTATAATTTAAAATTTGTGTCAAGCTAAATCCTTAAAATCATCCTTGGCTTCTGGAGCCATTTCATTTAATATATCGTCTGCAGTTTGATTTATGGATATATTATTAAATCTTGGACAACCATTATATTTTCTTTTTTCTATTTTGAATCCTTTTATATCTTTAAAGTTTCCATCAAAATTTGATTCAATAATTTCATTTTTATCATTTAATTTAACATAATATTCAAAAGAATCTTTATAAGGGCATTTCCAATTTCCTACCCCACACATCCACTTATTTTTAACATTATCTGCTGCAAAATTTGATTCTGCACTATGAATATCAAAATTATTAATATGTGCATTTACATATTCTAAATAATGCTCAAATCCTTTTATTTGATTGTCATCAAACTCAAGTTCTTGTATTGGTTGTTTAGGAAATCTTAAAAAAAGAAACTTTACTATAGGTTTTAATTTAGGCCAAAGCTTTTTACTTGCAAGACTATACATCATGGCTTGGATATTAGCTTCAAGGTCATCACCCCTAAATTTGGCTTTAGAGCTTTTATAATCAACTATTATCATTTTATCTTTCGTTTTAATAGGCTTATCAATAAACCCTTTAACATGATATTTCGGATTATCGCTTTTTATTTCAAAAGCATACTCTGGAGCAACAATTTTACCATCTTCACCATAAAAATCATGTTTTAACCCTACAAGTATCATTTCGTCAAGAATTTCAAAATTAGAGATATCTAATGGTGCTTGATTGATTAATTTAATAACTAATCTTTCTATAGCTTTACTACCTTTAATAGAGTTCTTTTTTATGATTAAATTAAAATGTTTTTTATGCTTCTTATTTAAAAGAAGTTCAAATATTTTATGACATACTGTTCCTCTTAAAGCTCCATCATTTTGTGTTTGTGGAATTTTTGTATGATAATTATTCCAATAAACCCATGAACATGTTTCAAGAGTCTTAATTCTAGACGCCGATAATATTTTTAAAGATTTGTTTTCCATTGTAAAATTTCTTCTTTGCTCATTTCTCCAAAGTCTTTTTTTGGTGGTAATGCAATTACTATTTGATGTTTATCAAAATGTTTTAATAATTTTTCTTTAGTTTTTACAGACGCTATATTACCAGCATTGTTTTTTTGTGAATCGTTATTGAATGATATATAAATTTTATTAGGATTCAATATCAATAATGTATTTAAAATACTAGTATTTAAATTGATCCCAAAAGTAACAATAGTATTTTTTATTCCAGCTTCCCAAAGACTTAACATATCTCCAATACTTTCTATTAAAATAACTTGTTTAGCTTCTGATAATATTTTTGAATTAACCTGTAATGGATATTTCCAATTAATTTTATCTCCAACTAATTTCCATTTAGGACACATTTTTTCGTCTCTGTTTAAAATATCTCTTCCAGCCACACCAATTAAATTACGTTCTTTATTAAAAATTGGAAACACATATCTACCTTTCATTCTGCCTTCTTTTAAAATCCCACCTTCAAAAATGCTCATAGTCTCATCACTAATTTTTCTTTTATACCAGAACGAATTATCTTTCACTAATTTAGTTAATACATCTGGAGAATAACATTTAACGTGTTTAATTTGAGGCTTTTTATAAACTGAATATGTTTCTGTATTTGGGGCTTTTTGAGTTATCCATTCTTTTGCTTCGATATTGTCTTGAAGATTCAATGTTATTCTTACAAGATCTTGTAAATTTCCTGTTATATTTTCTTTATAATCTACCCATTTACCACTATCTTTATAAATCACTAATACATTTTCATTATCAGAATCTCTATATAATGGCTTTGTACGATATTCTTTAGAATATTCTTTTAAATTATAACCAAGATTAGATAATATTTCTTTTATATTTTCCATTGTAATGCTTCGCTGATAATTGGAAACTCTTTCATAAAGATTTTTTTACATCTATCAGCGATTATTCTATGTTCTTTTTGAGTGTTCTGTTCTGTTCTTAAATCAATATAATGAATCCAACTTCTTAAAGATCCTTTCATGTACATTGTTGTTTCTGTTGTTAAAGGTAGAATCATTCTTGCTACTTCTTTTGCAATTCCATTTTCGATCATAGTATCATAACAATGCTGAGATAAAGAAATAGATTCTGCAATTAAGTTCGTTACATTTTCATATGCTGGACTTGTTACAGGCATAAGATTTTCTCCAACTTGACGATTTTTATCTCCTTGTAATCTAAGTTCAATATCTTCGAATTCTGTGGCTAAACTATATCTTTGACTAAATTCTTGAAATGAAAATGAGCGATGTCTTAAGATTTGTGCTGCAACAGCTCTGCTTGTTTTAATTTCTAAAACCATATCAACCATTTCAAATGGAGACCAGTGTTTATGTTTGATCAAAAATCCTAATAACTTTGGTGCAGTTTCTGTATTCATTTGATTTGATGGATTGCTTACTCTAGCGCAATAAGCTACCAAATCTTCTGCATTTTTTATCCCATCAATATAAGGTTGTGTTACAGATATTAATTTGACATTCATATCAACTCTCCATCTTCATTTGATCCACCTTGATCAAAATCAAGTCTTTCATTTTCTGCATCAACAATCTCTCTTAGAGTTCCTCTTTCCTCTACATTAAAATTACCAACATCAAAATTGATATAATTATTAAAATATTTAAATTCATTTTCTCCAACTCGTCTACGAACTAAATCATGATGCCCTGTTCCTTCTCTTCCTTGGAATCGAGTTTTAATTGCAATTAATTTATGTGTTCCAAATTGATCACCATCAACTTGAATTTCGTCTTGAGTCTTTCTTCTAAAAATTCCTACAAATGAAGCAAACCATTGCATACGGTCTGATAACGCAATAGCTGAACTATCATCCGTTACTTGCTGTGCATTTCTATTGAAATTCTCTCCTGTCCTATTCAATTGCATAGCTGTAATTACGGGGCATTTAATTTCTTCTGAAATTCTTTTTATCTTATCAATTTTTGCGCCAATCGCTTGATGCTCTGCCCAATTTTGACTTACTTTTTCTCCAGTTAATTTAATATAATCATAAGCAATAAGAGCTTGATTGCCTCTGCCAACTTTTGTATAATACCATCTACGAATAATTGAAGCAACTTCATCAACATTTTTATTCGCTACATGATAATGATAATGAGTCATGCCCTTTACTTTTGGCCAAGCATCTCTTACTTTTTGGATCATTTCTGGATTTTTTCTCCAATTACCAGTTTCAATAAACCAAAGTGGAACACCAGATATACTTGCCACAAGTCTCATTTGAGTATCAAGTGTGCTCATTTCTGTATCAAGAATCAATGCTTTTGTATTTTTATTATGCATATTTGCTGTTTTATAGCAAATATCATTGAGCCACGTACTTTTACCTTGGCCAGGTCTACTTACTATCGCGTAAATATTCCCTTGTTTTAAGCCTCCATATAGATTATTAAAATTGTTATATGGCGTTCTTAATCCAGTCTCTTCCCTTGGATTATTTCCAATTTCTTCGATAATATTTTCCATTTCTTCGAAAAGATTAACTGGTTCGCCTTCAAGATAATATTGACTGACCTTATCATTATAAATTTCATCTACTTTAGAAACAATGGCATCAATTCCATCTTCTGCATTTTCTTTTACATATTTTTTAACATTTTCTGCGGTTTCAAACAGTTCTCTTCTTACTTTAATTTTACTTAATTCTTTGCAAGCATTTAATGTGCCTTGAGAATTAATTTGAGTCATAGCTAAAGCATCAATATATGAAAATATATCAATTTCATCTTTAAAAGATATTCCAAGATTTTTAATTTTTTGAGCCAATAAGATTTTATCTATCTTATTATTCTTATTTAACTCATCTTTTATACATGAAAATATAGTACTATGTACATCATTATAAAAATCTTTTTCAGATATGAATCTTGATATATCAAAAAATATTTCTGGATTTCTAATTAGACCGCCTAAAACATGGCGTTCTACTTGTACTGAATATATGGGCATACTATAATATTGTAGTATGTATTTAATTTTTAGTCAACTATTCTTTTTTCTTGCGTTTCTTTTTACCGATATCAGCAATATTTTGTATTGTACATTCAATATTTAATGAATTCATGGCTTCTGCCCAATAATTTACATATTGCTGTAAAGCCATAGCATTTAATTGATTATCAAATTTTGTCATTACTTGAGGATCACCTTCTGCATTAAAATTAAATAAAATAAATCCGCCAAACGAATTCTCATTTAATGCTTCAAGCAACGACTTCGGAAAATCTTTCTGCACATAAAATTTTACACTAAAATATGTTAATATCGAAATTTTGCGAGAAGAAATTAGGCGATAAATTTTTTAAATCTTTTTCGTATAATTCAATAAATTTAAAATTATTTTTTTGTAACCATTCTGCTTTTTTACAATCTCTTTTTATGCTTTGAAGATAATTCATTCTTGAATTTGCATGAAAAAATTCATTAAAGCTTTCGTGTTGTTCTCCATTTACTTCGACAGCAATTCGTTTTGTTGCATTTAACAAATCAACTTTCATTAAAGATCCATAAACAGGAAACTCTTCATAAACAATATGACTTTTCCAATATTGTTCAAAAAATTTTTTTACATTAAATTGTATTTTGCTACGACTTGGCTTATCCCAATTAATCAAATATCTTGAGACGTTCTTATTTACAAGTTTACCATTTAAACTGTATAGCCTCATGCAGGAATAAGCTTTTTATATTTATCAAAAAGATAATCTGTAATTTTAGGATTTTCTTCTAGATATTTTCTAAAGTTATCCATGCCTTGATGCTGTTTGCTTAATTCTAAATCTGCATCTTTAAGCTCTTTGATAAGATCATCGCTAACAGTAATCCATGCTCCTTTAGCAGTGACAAATTGCCAAGCTATAAGTTGATCAATAATCTCGTATTCTCTCCAAATAGATGTACCATTTTTACGTCCATGTTTAATTGGGTATTCTACTTTATGATTTGTAGTCTCATTTGTGGACTTTTTAATTGTTAATTTAGCTGTATGACCTATGATTTTATTTTTTAATGGATCATATTTTTCATTTGGCTTTTCAAGAATTAGATCTTTATTAAATCTTGGTTCAAATTCTAATATCCAATTCGCAAAATGTAGTAATGCATTTCCTCCTGTTGCTGTTGTTTGTCTAATATCTTTATTCGCAGCATAAGGATCAAGTTTAATATCTGATCTTACTTGACTAATAAATATTGCCATATGACCTCTTTTAGCAAGAGCTATAGACATTTTTTTCATTAAAACAGAAGATATGACTGCGCCTCCTGCGACCTTTGTGGCATCTGAAAGAGTTTTCCCTGCATCATTTTTAGGCATCATTCCGTCTACAGAATCTAAAATAAATAAATATCTTTTATTATCTGGATTATTTTTGACAAGTTCGAGCATTAGTTCCGAAACTGTTTCAAAAATATTTGATTCAAAAACGAAGCAGTTTCCATCTTTCCATTCATCTGGATTTGTTACAAAATTAACTCCTGATCTTTCTTGTATTTCTTTAGAGAGTCTTCCTTCAGCTTTAATTAAAACGCCCCTTGAATTAGGTATAGATTTAAGAAAGTTTTTCATCACTTCTAATGCTTCACTTGTTTTTCCACCTTCATTCATTCCTAAAAATCTATGAAGTCCAGGGCAAAATCCTCCACCCATAACAAAATCTAAATTTAAACTACCAGAAGATACTTTATAGTGAACCTCTTCTTCAAAATTATAATGATCTTATTTATTATCCTTTAAAAAAGCTTTTAACCTATCATTTGCTAGGTTTTCTTGTGGTTGCTCTTCTGTTACTGTTATTGATTCAC
>Ga0214923_10001074_pt1 | contig 39661 bp, 38 predicted proteins | sample LL1510_MetaG_FD_177993 | JGI IMG/M metagenome (GOLD analysis project Ga0214923, IMG submission 177993) | Freshwater microbial communities from Lake Lanier, Atlanta, Georgia, United States - LL-1510 | ecosystem: Environmental > Aquatic > Freshwater > Lake | place: USA: Georgia | collected...
TATTTATATTAAGAACAAATAAACACTTAAATCTTCAATTTTTTTTATAATAAAAAATTGTATAAATATTAGTTTATTTTATATTAGATTATTATTTATAATTCAACAATGTTTCAATATGATAATGATTTATATGACCGTCAGATTCGCACATTAGGTTATGATGCAAATAGAAAGATATTCTCAAGTTCTGTTGTTATTATTGGACTTGAAAATGGTCTTGGTACTGAAATTGGAAAAAATTTATGTCTTTTAGGAGTCAGTGAAATTTTTCTTTTTGATAACGAACATATTCAACAAAGTAATATTGAAACTGGATTTTATTATTCTGAATCTAATATTGGCGAAATTCGTAGTGATGTTCTTTCGGAAAAAATAAAAGAATTAAATCCATATGTTAATGTAGTTCCTATTTTTTCTGAAGAAGAAATTACAACTTATAGTATTTTAATGATAGTAAATCAATCTCCTGAAAAAGTAATTTATTATGAAAAAAAATTTTCTAATAAAATAATTTGTGTTTTTTCTACTGGTATTGCTGGTATGGTATTTTCATATGCAGGTAAAAATCATACTATTACCGATACAATGGGTAATACTATTGAAGCAGTTCAAATTGGTTCAATTGATACATCAGGTCAGGTGCTTTGTGCACAAAATAACAAACATGATTTTCAATCAGGAGATTATATAAAGTTTGAAAATGTAGAAGGTTTAAATGTTTCAAAATTACTTGATAAAGAATTTAAAATTAACGTTATTTCACCAACCTGTTTTACTATTATTAATGAATTTGATTTTTCAGAAATTAAGTTATATAATGGAACAGCCATTATAATTAAAAAATCTATATCAATTACTCATCAACCATTTAGCGTTCAAGTAGAAAAACCATCTTTTAACTTATCATTTGATGATTCTGAAACAATTTTCAATACATTATTAACATATTTCAAGTATCTAGATAGTTTTAAAACAGATAATCCATGGTCTTTAGAATATTCTGAAACTTTAAATAAAACATTTGGTGAAAATGCTAATTTAGCTAGAACTTTTGGATGTGAATTTTTACCTGTATTTTCGGTAATTGGTTCTGTTGCAGCTTTTGAAGCAATTAAATTAATTACTGGTAAATTTATGCCAATTAATCAATTCTGGTGTTGGTATGAGCCAAATCTTATAACAATAAATAAACCATTAACGATTGGTTTAACATCTATTGGAAAAATATATGGTAGTGATATTGAATTTAAATTAGCTAACTCTTCGTGGTTTATTCCTGGGTCTGGTGCAATTGGATGTGAACTTTTAAAAAATCTAGCATTTCTAGGTGTTGCAACAAATAAGGGTACTATTTATCTAACTGACCCAGATAATATTGAAAAATCAAATTTAAATCGTCAATTTCTTTTTCGTTCTCATCATATTGGAAAACCAAAAAGTCTAATGGCTGCAGAATCAATACGTTTAATGAAACCATCGTTTAATATTGTTGGTTTAACTCAAAAAGTTTGTAAAGATACACAATCCTTTGTCGATAAATATATGGCATGTGTAAATGGTGTAATTAATGCATTAGATAATATTGAAGCTAGACGATATATGGACCAAGAATGTTTTAATAAACAAATGCCTCTTTTTGAAAGTGGAACATCTGGAACAAAAGGTAATACTCAAGTAGTAATTCCTTATTTAACCGAAACATATAGTAATTCAGCTGATCCACCTCAAGAAAAATCATTTCCAATTTGCACAATTAAAAGTTTTCCAAATGAAATTACTCATACTATTCATTGGGCTATGGATTATTTTGAAATTTTTAATCGTGGACCTAAAAATGTTAATAAATGGATTAAAGATAGTTCGATATTTGATAATGGTACAAGTGTTGAAAATACACAAGGAAAAGAAGACGTTTTTAACTTTTTAATTAAATTTAATATTAAATCTTTTACTGATTGTGTTCATTGTGCAATTATTATGTTCTATGAAAAATATAAACATCAAATTGAACTACTTTTAACAACATATTCTGAGGATTCTAATATTTTCTGGTCTAATGGTAAACGTAGGCCAAAACCTTTTGATAAATTTGATTGTAATAATAGTTATCATCTTGATTATATTGAAGCAACATCACGTTTAATTGCACAAGTTTATCAATTAGAAGCACAAATAGAACGTGATGAAATAAAATCTATTGCTAAAAATTTAGATAAAGATCTAGATACATTTAATAAAAATATAGATATCGTGCTTCCTGATAATTCTAGTTTTAAAAATATTGTGCTAAAACCAGAAGAATTTGATAAAGATAATATTATACATGTAAATTTTATAACAGCATCATCTAATCTCCGTGCAATTAATTATAGTATTCCGCCTATTACATTTCAAGAAACAAAAGGTATTGCAGGACGAATTATACCAGCTATTGCAATAACAACATCTGTTGTATCTGGTTTAATTGTATTAGAAATGCTCAAGTATATAGTTAATTCAAATGAAGATAAAATAGAAAAATACAGGTCATCATATATTAACTTAGCTGATACAACTCTTGTTTATTCCGAACCGATAGCAGCTGGAACGACTCTTATAGGTGGGCAAAAAGTTAATATTTGGACTAAATTTGAATTTACACATGATACAACCATTAAAAAATTTAAAGAATATTATGAAAATATGTTTAAAACAGAAATGTCAATGATTACTTATGGAACTACAATACTATTTTCAAATTTAGATTTTATAAATTGTGATATAGACATAACAAAAAATCTTTCTGAAATTATTAAACAAATTAATAATGATGTTGATTTTAATGAAATTTCGGTAATAACTATTATATCTTCTAATGATGAATTGGAGCTTCCTGAAATTCATTTTAAGATTAAATAAAAATTGATATAATTTGTTTAGAAAGATATTTCTTTAATATAGTAATATGTCAAATATAGTATCACCTTATAAAAATATTAAACAACATACTAAAATTAAATTAGAACCTTATCATATGAATAGTGATATTCGTAATCATATGAAATTAGTTTTAAAAAAAAAAGTAGAAAAAAAATGTAATAAAAATGGTTTTATTGATGAAGTTTTTAAAATTTTAGAATTTAGTGATGGTATACTAATACCAGAAAACTTAGACGGTTCTGCTATTTATAATATAGCTTATCATTGTAGAATATGTATTCCAATTGAAAATACAATAATAATTGTTACTATTAAAATGGTAAACCCAGATTTAATTGTTGCAATTAATGGACCTATGTTAATATTTATTCCTAAAAATAATGTTGATACTAATATTTGGGATATTCCTGAAAATTATAATCATAGAAAAACTAATAAAAAATTAGTAATTGGTAATTTTGTTAAAATACAAATTACAAATAAACGTATAAATCAAGGTGATTCTCAAATTAAAATAATGGGTAATTTACAAGATTTTGCAACTAATGAAGAAGTTGAACAATATTATGGGTCTAAAATTATTAAAACAGAAACACAAACACAAGAAGAAAATGTAGAACAAAATGAAACAAATTTTATTGTGTAATTTATTAAGATTTTTTTATGATTATAAAAATTACTGATTTTCAGGATTATTACTCCAATTTAGATCTAGACTTTAATCTAGATTTATACCATCAATTAAGTCATGAGGTGATTCTCTGTATGCAGCTAAGTCTAATTGTCCTTGTCTTCTTTCTTCGCTTTTTTTTTCTTCCATAGTTTTATATATTATCTTCATTCCTTTTACTATAGTAGTTCTCGGTTTATTCATTTTAGTTATTTCATTTTGAAGTTTGTCGATGAACGAGTTAATGTTTCTACTAATTTCACCAAGATTTCTCATCAGAATATGTATAGCTGGTTCTTTTATAAAATCTAATTCATTTATAGTTTTTATTGTTTTATCCACACTAGTTAATATTTCCCAATAATAATTATCATAATCATCAGTTTTTTTTAACTTACTAAGGTTATCATCCATGTCAAGATCATAAAGTGGTATTAAATGTAGAATTTCTTCCTCTAAAGAACTGTTAATACCTCTACTTTTAAAATTTAGGTCATCTTTGTATAATGTAAGGTATTTAATAAGATGAACAATTAGTTTTTTAAGTATTTCCTTTATAGTATTAATAAAGGATACATCTTTATCTTCTATCATATAAAATTTGTCTAAATACTGAAAGATACTTTTTGTATAATTTAAATACTTAATTAAATTATCAGTATATATATCATCATTATTCTTAGCACCAACTTCAGAAGAAGCATCAGCTTTAGGAGCACCACCAACATAACTTTTTAAATTAAAATATTTATTTTTATACTTTAAATATTTATTTTTATATAAATCCTGACTTAACATATATACATATATATATAAATTAAAAAATTAAATCTTTATTATTTTATTTATTTTTTTATATGAAAGCATAATTATGTTCCAATATAATTAAAGTTTTAAGTTCATGTTTTATAAGGCTTCTGTTAATATGTAAGCTTCTTCCTATTAATTCAAATCACCATTAAAACGTATAACTAAAGAAGCGACAGTAGTAAATAAAGTAGGACCCCATAGTGTATCTATTATAGCAACATTTAATGAATATTTATTTAAAGTAGCATAATTAGTTGTATTATAAATACCATTAACAACAAAACCTAAAATTACAGCATTTAATATATTTTTTTCCCTGACACTAAAGTAATATATTCCTAAAGCCATAATTAAATAACATAATAAAGCAGATATAATTTTTAATTTAGTAAAATTTATTTCTTCTCCATTATTAATATTTCTAAAGTTTACTAGATATGTATCTTTATTAACATAAATTAATACGGGAATATCAATCATAATTAACATAACACAAATAATAAAAATAATTTTTAGATCATTGATTTGCATTATAATAAATTATGTTTTATCATTTTAAATATTTCTTTTTCTATTGAATCAATTACACTTTTTTCAACTGAATTAACCATCCAATCATTAATATCAATATTAAATTTTTTTAGTGTTTTATCTCTTAATTCAGTTATATAGTAACTAAAATTTCTTATCAAATTTTTAAAGCTTTTATTTTCTAATTTAATATTTTTAATTAAAAGTTGTACTAATGTTATATTATCTAATTTATTATTTTTAATTCGATGATATACCCACCAAATACACCATACACCACAAAATCCATTTGGATCTCCTAATCTTTTACATTTGTTTTCTTCTATATTTTCTAAAATTTGAAATCCAATAGAAGGTAAAAAATCACTTGGTTTAAAATATTTATATTCATATTTATTAAATTTATTTATTAATAAACTATCTAATAATTCTGGATTATAATTTAATCCGGCTGGTTGATGAGAACCATTTGGTTCAAATCGTTCTATTGTTTTGCTTTTTTTATTAATATAAATTATATTTGCATGAGAACCATTTGATAATTCAATTCCCAAAGGAATTGCAATATATTTTACATTAGTATCTTTTATTATTTTTTCAAATTCATCATCAAAATAAGAAGGAAAAAATATTTTTTGAAAAGACCATACTATTTCACAATTTGAAAATTCTAATTTAAATGGATAATCTTTTCCTAATTTTTGATAATAATTTTCTAAAGGTTGATTAATTGTAAGAGGATAATCTAAAATTAATGAAAATCCATCTTTTGAAAATGTTTGATTTAAATATAAAATACCAAAAAGAATATCTAATGGTATACCTGTATAAAAACAAGTATTTACAAAAATACCATTATCTAATTTTAAATCATAATTAGCAAATAAAGGTAAACTTCTTTTTTCTTTTAAAATAATTTGTTTAATTTTATCTTTACAAAATTTCTCAGATTTATTATCAGTACACATAATTTCCCATTCTAAAATTAATGAATCTTTTTTTTCTTTTAAAATATTATAATAAGAATCAATAGCCAAATTTAAAATATTTTTATTAGTTAAACTATTAGACATATCTTCACCTGTGTTATCTTGTATAAAAAAATTTAATTCTTTTTTAGTTAATAAATCTATATAATTGTCTACTATGTATAAATCAATAATAATTTTTAAGCAAGTTAAACCAGTATTATTTTGTATATTTAAATCTGATTTAGTAATTAATAATTGTAAAATTTCTTTTTCAAGATAACTATTTTTTAAATACAAATGTAAAGGTGTATTTCCATCAATATCTATTAAATTTAAATTAGGATTATGTTGTAATAATAATTGTAATATTTCTATATTTTCTTCAGAAATACAATAATGAACTGATGTATTACCATAATAATCTTGTATATTAATATTTGCACCATAATTTATTAACATTTTAACTATTTCTATTTTATTTTTTATAACTATTTGATGTAATGCAGATAATCCATTTTTTATATCTTGTGTATTAATATTTATTTTTTTTTTTAAAATATATGGAATAAAATCATATTTATCAAATAAAATAGCATATTGAAGTAAATTTTCATTATTATTTGTATTTATAAATAATTCTGTAATATTAGATAACATATCTATAAACATATTAATTCTATTATATTGAATGCATATATGAAATGCATTTAAGTTTTGATTATTGTTAATAAATATATTACTTTTTTCTAATAAAATTTTAAATGCTTCATAATTGTTAAAAATAATAGAATAATGTAAAGCTGTTAAACCAAGTGTATCTTTAATATCAATTATAGGTAAACCAATATTTTGTTCGTCTTTTTCTATAAGTTTAATTAATAATTGATTATAATTAAATTTAATTGGTATGTATAATATATTTCGTCCATCTGTATCTAATATATCTAATCTAATATTTTTTTTTAAAATTAAATCTAATAATTCTTCCTCGTTATATAAAATTACATAATAGATAAAATAATTATAATTAGAATCAGTAACATTTAAATTAATATCTTTATTTTTTTTAATAACGGATATTAATTCTTTAATATTTTTATTTTTAATTAATTCTATTAATGTATTTGACATTATTATATAATAATAGAATTAATTATCGAATAGTTGATTTAGATTTCCTGGAACAACTTTTCTATAAAAAATATTTTTACCAGCTGTTAAACTAGGTCTAATAATTTTAAAAATATCTCCTACTTTTGCATCATAATATCTACTCATCATATCAGTATCATTTATTTTAGCTAATTCTGATTCTTTAAATATTTCTAAGAAAGCCGTTTTTTCTTCATCATCTAAAAGGGTATGTTCTGGAATAAACATTTTAGATGGTATGTCTTCCATCATTTCATATTCAAAAAAAAATTCACAATTTGGATATTCCGAAGTTATTTGTTTTGCTGTGCGTTTAGTTGCTTCCTTCATTATAACAATCTTATGAACATCTGTAAAATTTTTTAGATACTCATTAATAGACGAACCTTGAACGATAGAAGCAATTTTACCCGTAAAATGATAAATACTAATTTTTTTATTTTCTTTTGCTTTAAATTCAACAACACTTTTATTAGTAAAATCTTCTTTTAGTTTTTTATGTAAAGAATCAATATCGTCAATTAATTTTCTTCTTTGTAACATTTTAAGTACATTAGATAATACAATTACACTGATTTCTTTAGTTGAATATTCTACACTAACTGACATTAATATTAATTATACTATTTTTTTAAATTATTATTCAATTTTTTTAATAAGATAAAAACTGAATATAAATTATTTAAAGTATAAAAATATAGAAAATATATACTTATATGACTACTAAAGAAATAAACTTTACTAATATGAATATTAAGGATTTTATTGACTATATTATAACTTTTGATGATGTTAATTATATTTTAGAGAATTGTAAAACACAATCTGAAAAAGGTTTCATTTTTGAAAGATTATTTGATATTATTATTAAATTTGGTTTTTGTGATATCTTTACTAATAGTAATTTTAATCATTTAATTGGAAATTCTAATAATGGTAAACTTAAAATTTTAAAAAATCTTAATCAATATCTTAATGAAAAAGTTTTTAGTGGTAATTCTGGTGGATGTTCAGACATTACATTACAAAATAAAAATGATAATACATATATATTTATTAGTTCAAAGATGCCTAAATCAAATGAAGACATTACTAAACAAAAATCTGTAAATTATTACGATATTCAAAATATAATAGCAATGGCAACTAAAAATAAGGATATATATAAATCATATAAGATATATCTTGTTGTTCCTAATAAGAAAAAAGTTTTAGATAAAGTTAAAAATGCTAATGAATCAAGTAAATATATTACTGAACACATGACGGAAGATAATATTTTAGATAAAGATGACTTGAATAAATATTTTTTAGCATTTAAACAAGATATAATTAAAAATAAAGATAATGATTGGCAATCTGTTTATTTGAATAGTAAAGAAAATTTAATTTTACGATTTCATCAAGAATTAATTACACAAAAAACAAGTAATTTAATAGAAGAAGGTAATAAATCTTTTTTATGGGGGTGTAAATGCAGAAGTGGTAAAACTTATATGTTTGGTGGTGTTATTATTAAACAGTTAAAAGTTAAAAATAGATTAAATGTTTTGATTATTACACCTGCACCAACAGAAACAGCACCACAATTTACAAATGACTTATTTAATAAATTTAAAGATTTTGATAAATTTAAAATTCATCATATTGAAGGTTCTAAAATGCTTAGTTCGTTAGAACTTTGTAATAATAATATATTTATTATGTCTAAACAATTATTACAAAAATATATTAATGATAAAACTATTATGAAAATTAAAAATTTAAAATTAGATATTATTGGTTTTGATGAAAATCATTTTAGTGGAACTACTGATTTATCAAAAGATATTTTAACTTCATATTCATCAAAAAACACTATTAAAATATATTTAACTGCTACTTATAATAAACCATTAAAAGAATGGAATATACTACCAGAATGTCAAATGTTTTGGGATATTGAAGATGAACAGTTCTGTAAATCTATATTAGTTGATGAAAATAATTTAGATAAATTAAAAGAAAAACATGGAAGTGAATATATTACAAAAACTATTAAATATTATAATGATTTAGGAAAATGCAATAATGATATATTTAAATGTTATGAAAAAATGCCAGATTTACATTTAATTACTAATTTATTTGACCAACAAAGATATGAAATTATAAAAGAAAAACTAAATAATGAAAATAAAATGGGTTTTTGTTTTGATACTCTTTTTGGACTAAATAAAGCAAAATCAAAATTCAGTTTTGAAAATGAAGTTAAAACAATTTTAAGATATATTTCAGGTTCTCAAAAAGAAACAGATGGAGAAAAAACAATATTTACAAGAATAAATAATATTTGTTCTGAAAAAGAAACACGTAATCCATTTACACAAATTTGGTTTTTGCCTTCTGATAATATTAATGAAATATCTGAATGTCTTAAAAAATTAATGCTTGAAGATAATATTCTCAAAAAATATGATGTATTATGTATTAATCGTAAAAATAAAGAATTAGCAAAAGATATTAAAGATGAAATTAATAAAAAAGAAATAATAGCTAAAGCTACTGGTAAATTAGGTTTAATTCTTCTTGCAGGTAATATGCTTACATTAGGAATTACATTAAATTTATGTGATTTAGTTATTCTTATGAATAATGCATTATCTTCTGATAAGGTTTTACAACAAATGTATAGGTGTATGACAGAATTTATACCAAATTCTCTCATAGCAGGAGAAAATAAAAAAATAGGTTTTGTTGTAGATTTAAATATTAGTAGAGTATTAAATACATGTGTAAATTACACAGTTTATAAAAATGAAAAAAGTATTGACGATAAAATAAAATATTTAATTCATAATCATCTAATAAATATTGATGTTGATATGATGTTAAATAAAAAAATAAACTCGGATATGATAGTAAAGAAACTAATGGAAGTATGGAAAGAAGATCCAATAAATAGTTTTAGGACACTTTTAAGAAAGTTAGATAATGATTATGTAGAGTTTGATAATTCAACTCAAAAATTAATAAATAAAACATTTACAAAGAATGTAAAAGATGTATTAATCAATTTAGATGTAATTGTAAAAGACGAAGATGATGAAGTGCAAGAATTACCATCCGGTAAAGAAAAAGTTAAAAATAATAGTGATTCTGAACAATCTGATAATGAAAGTTCTGAAGAAGAAAAAGAAGAAACACAAATATCATTTACAAAAGATGTTTTACCGTATGTAATACCTTTAACATGTATATTAACAATAAAAAATTCTAATATGGATTTTGTAAAGATGTTAAATGATATAAAAGAAAATCCAGAATTATTAGATACATTTGATGACCAATGTTTAATATGGTGGAATAAGAAAGATTTAATAGATTTAATAAAAGATATAATAAGTAAATATTTTGATAAAAGTTCAAATACATATAATATCTCAGTTCAATTTAAGATGTCACTACAAAGTTTAATAGATAATCCAAAAGAGTTATTAGAGTTAATAAATGATTGTTTAAAACCAAAAGATGTAGAAAAAAAAGAGAATGGTGAAGTATTTACACCAATGATTTTAGTAAATGAAATGTTAGATAAATTACCAAAAGAAATATGGAAAAACAAAAATCTTAAATGGTTAGATCCAGCAACAGGAATGGGTAATTTTCCAATAGCAGTATATTTAAAATTAATGGAATCATTAAAAGAAGAAATTATAGATGTGAAAGAAAGAAAAAAACATATATTAGAAAATATGTTATATATGTGTGAATTAAATAAAAAAAATGTGTTGGTATGTAATCAGATATTTGATATAAATAATGAATATAAATTAAATTTATATGAAGGAGATACACTAGAGTTTAAACCATTTGAAATATTTAAAGTGAAACAATTTGATATTATTCTAGGAAATCCACCATATAATAAAGGTGGTATTCGTTCTCATACAGGAAAACAATTAGGAGAGAAGAATGAAACAATTTGGACAAAATTTATAGAAAAAGCATTTAAATGGTTAAAACCAAATGGTTATTTAGCATATATAAATCCATTAAGTTGGTTAAAAAATTCACATTCATTACATAATACAATATTAGAAAAACATATTATTTGGATGAAATTATGGGATGATTCACAATCAAAAGGAATGATTAATGCAGATATACCAATTTCATTATATATATTACAAAATAAAATTAATAATAGTAATGAAAAAACAGAAATAATTAGTGAAATAAAAAGAAAAAAATTAATAACAACATCTAAAGAATATTTAAATAAAGATTATTCCATACCATTGGCATATCATAGTATATTTAATAAACTTATTGATTATATTGAAAAAAATAATTGTAATTTAGAATATAATACAAAAACAATTAAATCATCAGGAACGAAAATAAAATTACCAAATAAATATAATTTTGAAGATATGTATGCAGTTGATACATATACAATTAATGAAGGCATATTAGTTAAAAAAGCAATAGAAATGCATCCAGATATGAAAAAATGTAAATTAATTATTTCGAATAAAAGAGGTTTTAATGGTGCTTTTATTGATGATGGAAAATTAAGTTTAACAGGAACAGAAAAAATATATATTTTAGGTGAAAATTTGGAATTAATATTAAAAATAATGAAATTTAAAATTTCAAATCTTATATGCGATTATACTAAATATAGAATGTCTTTTTTAGAAAAAGAAGTATGTAATTATATACCAGATATTCGTAAATTAGGAATAAAAGATATTGATGAAAAACAATTTTATAAATTAATCGGATTAACACAAGATGAAATAAAATTATTTGATAAAAATAATATAATAAATGATGATATGAATAGTCAAACTGATGAAATAATAAGTGATACAGAAAGTAATAAAATTATAACCGTGTCTAAAAAGAAAACATCAAAAATAGAAACTAAAATTACAAATGAAGATAAATAAATTGACGAAATTGAAAAAATTATTGATGACAAACTTAATGATTTTAAAGTATTAAAAAAGAAAACATCAAAATCAAAAATAAATATTATAAGCAATAATATTATTTTGGAAGAAGAACCATAAATTAAAGTTAAAAAGATTATCAAAAAGAAAGTTAAAACTAATACTGATATTGAACTTTAACAAAAATTATTTTATTTATTAACATATAAAAAATATTATTTTTATAATTTTTTATATATTATGATATACTTATATACAATATGCCTACACATAAAAGTGAAGATTTTAAAATTAGTGCTGTTAATTATTATTTAGATAGTAATAAAACACAAGAAGAAGTATGTAATATTTTTAAGTGTTCTGTTAGAAGTTTAATGAGATGGGTTGAAAGATATGAAAATGAAGATAGTATAAAAAGACATAATAGAGAACCTATTTCATATAAAGTTAAAAAAGAATATGTTAAATTTGCATTAGATGAAATGAAAAAAAATAAAACAATAACAATAGAAGTTTTATTAAGTAAATTAAAAGATAAATTTAAAGATTTAGAATTAACAAGAAGACATTTAGCAGATATAATTAAAGATAATAATGTTTCATTAAAATTAACTCATATAAGACATGAACCAAATAAAAGATTTGGTAAAGACATAAATATAAATGAAAAGTTAAAAGAATTTTATAAGGAAATAAAAAAACATAATATAAAGGATATTATTTGTATTGACGAGACATCAATAAATGCTTTACAAAAAAGACATCATTGTTATAATGATGTTGGAAAAAGATGTGTAATAACAACACAATCACAAGAGGTATTTAAGAAATATACAGCAATATTTGCAATAGGTTATAAGGGAGTTTTAGGTTGGACTTTATATGAAAAAAGTGGAATAGATAGTATAAGATTAAAGAAATTTTTAGAAGATAATATAACATCAAAATATAAAAATAAAGCGATAATATTAGATAATGCAAGTGCTCATAGAAATGAGATAATAAAAAATTTAGTAAATAAGGATAATAAATTAATATATTCAGTTCCTTATCAACATTTTACAAACGCAATAGAGAATTACTTTAGTATATTGAAATCAAGATTACAAAAGTTAGAAGGATTAACTTATAATGAATTAAAGTTAAATATAGGAAAAGTAATAAAGGATATACCAAATGAGACTTATAAGAATTTACTAATAGGTTCATATAAGAGAGATGTACTATATGTAAAGAAATCATCAAGAAAATTAAGTAAGAAATCAAAAACATATAAAGAATAAATTTTTGATTTTCATTAAAATCGGCGTTTTAAATCTCCAAAGGTGTAAAAAATAATAATACTATATGTTAGATAAAGTTAAGATTTAAAAATTAGTGCTGTAATAAAACACAAGATTAAGTTTGTAATTATATACATAATATTTGTAAATTAGGAATAACAAATATTTGTTAATTAGGTTTAACATACAATGAAATAAAAAAATAATAAAAACTGAATATAAATTAATTTATAGATAAAAATCTAATATATAGTATCATGTATCAACCATTTGTTTTTAAATTACCAGATATTACGTTAGATAATAAAACAATAACAAGTGATAAAGATAATGTTGAAATGTCAAATATTCGACCATATCCTTTATTTACGTTAGGTTTTCATTCTTTTCTTCATAGAACAAGAAATGGTATGGAAATAACTAAAAATTTACAAACTAAAATAGAATTTTATTATGTTGTAAATCCGTTTGAAATTAATAGTTCTAATTATGAAGATAATTTAATTTCTTCTACAAAAAAATATTTAAATACTAAAAAAGAATACTCAAATGAATTTCAAAAATTATGGGAAGTTTTATTTGTTTTTGATATTACTTCTCAAAATCAAAGTATTCAAATTATTGGTAGTGATGAATTAGAAGAATGTATTAAATTATTTAAGGAAAAAACATCAAAAAATAATTCAAAAGATAAATTCGTTTCAAATAAAGAAATTAAAAAAAATAATTATAGTTTAATTATTAATAATTTTAAAAAGAAAGTTGATGATGAAAACTTTATTGAACAAGAATCTTATCAAGAACTTTTAGAAACTGTAATATTAATTTTAAAAAATTTATCTGAATCAAGTCATGCAATATTACAATTATATGATACTTTTACAATATCTACACTTAAATTAATATTTATTCTACAATCTTGTTTTGTTGAAGCTTATATATATAAACCGTATATGTCAAGAAATTCTGATAATGAAAAATATATTATATTAAAAAAATTTAAATCACCTAAAGATGATATAATTAAAGGATTAGATAATGCATATAAAAATATGGATGATAAACAATATTTAAATGAAATATTTCCAGAATTAATTATACCTAAAGATTATTTAAATACTTTTAAATTTATTAATATTAAATTAATAAATAATCAACAAATTATGATTAATGATATTGTTAAATATATTAAAGATAATAATTATTATGGTGATAAATATCATACATATAGAGATAAACAAATAGAAAGCACAAAATGGTGGATTGCTAATTTTTATCCTCCGTCTGTAAATCTATATGAAAAAAACAAAGATGAACTTAAAAAATTATTTAAAAATTCTCAAGAAAAACTTCAATCAGAATATCAAAAGTTTGTTGAAACATTAGTATAAACTAATTTATTTTTTTGTATTTTGTTCTAGAACAGGGTCAATAAATTGTTGTTTTAATTCCATACCTAATTTAAGTTCTACAGAAGATAAACTTTGTTCTCCTTTAACAACTCCTTCTAATTCTGAAATAAATTTATTTAAATATGATTCATCATTATCCTTAAGTAATTTTTTAATTAAATAAGGATATTGGCTATATAATTCTGGTAAGTTTTCCATTATATTCATTTCTATAGAAAATGGGTCTGTTATATTATTAGTTCTACATTCTGCTATCTTATTTTTAATTGTTTGAATATTTGATTTTAATTCTTCCATTATATAATTTTGTTTATAATATCTTTTTATATATATATAAATAAAAAGTTAAAATAGTCCCGTTTTAAAAATAAAAAATTATTCAAAATAATGTATAATTTTATTAAAAAAAAACCTTTTACTTTAATATATAATATTCTTAAATCAAATAAACTTGAATTTACTTTTTCTTATAAAAATAGAGTAAAAAAAGAACAAGATATAAAAATACAAGATATGACTAATAAAAAATTAAAAAAAAATTGAAATTTTAACTATTTATTTGATTTATAAATAAAACTAGTTTATAAAACAACACCAGAACAACGCCAAAAACACACAGAATGATTGGTCAAATTAGTATTAACGGATTAGTAAACATCTCGACATACAACCCAACTCGTAAGGAACTCAACGCAATGAAGAAATTCATAGAGGCTGCGATGCGGTCTGGTGTGGATGTATATTACAATCTCGATATCACCGTACCCAAACAACGTAAACTCTTCAAGTTCTTTCAGTATCTGAAGAAGCAGCACGATAATTTAATTCGCGTCGATTCTTTCAACAATCTCTTGATTTCAGGAGATCGTGAGCCGCAACTAGTAAGTCATGAAAATGACGACAATCTTACTGTGCCTTTTGTGGTTGCTACATCTAGTATGGTCGTAACAATTACGGCAAAACAACCATCAAATGATGTATGCATGATTGTAGCAGATTTAGTTCGGTCTGTCGCTGGTTCTGTTAATGATCCGGATCCTGTTCCGAAAGTAGTGTTTGAAGTACCTGTTCACATGACACCCGAACAAAATTCACTTTTTGAGGAGCTTAAGGTGCTGGCATATGAAAATCATTGTAGCTGGGATAGCTGTGAAAGGTCCTTCTCTGAAAATAATGCTTAATGTAGCATCACATTCGCGAAACTTGTCTTTTTTTAGGTCTTAAAAAAAAATCTTGATTTAACAAAAAATTATTTTAATAATTTTTTATTTAAAAATTGAAATTTTAACTTTATAATTATTCTTATTATAAAATAACATTAAAAAGACCAACTTTTATGAAAGACTGGCGTCTATTGTTTCCTCTAGCTACAGTATCAAGAGTATCAAGACAAAATGTAGTATCCATAAATATGCTTCCACACGACATATTAATATATATGATTGAAAATTTCTTCACAGAAAATAATTATGATTTAGGTAAAGTATCAAAATTTTTTAAATTATATATTGATAAAATAAATAAACGTAGTACATTTGAAAAAGCTAGTATATTTTATAAAGCTAATTATCATATTTTTATATCTACAGAATATAAAAGGTTGTGGAATACTTTTATGGATTTGTATAATAAGTATAAAGAAATTAAAACTAATTTAGCAAAAATTGATCCACATAGAATTATTTATATATCTAAAATGAATAATATAGAATTAAGCATTAAAAAACTTGAAAATACATTAAAAATTACATTAGAAGAAATAGAATATAGTGAGAATAATTCTGTTAAAATTCAAAAAAAATGTAAACATAAACATTATGTTGATGCTTTGTATGCTAATTATGATTATTTAATAGAAAAATATAAAGATTATGAAGAAGAACTTTACATTCTTCGAGAAAAATATCACGATACGTGTGTAGCTCTGTTCTATTTTGATATGGAAAATTTTGATAGCCTCCAAAGCGAAGTTACATCTTTAGAATATCAAATGTATGAATATTTAGAAAAAATAGAACTTCTACTACAGAAGCATTCGGATACTGAATTACAAAAATTTATGAAAGTATATAAATACCCATCATATTCGAGAAAAACAGGAAATTACATACTTAGAATATCAAAATCATTTGTATACTGAATTACAAAAATTTATGAAAGTATATAAATACCATCATAATAAAAAATAGTTTCTTTAAAAAAAATATTCTACCCATATATATAATATGAGTACACTTTCTGAGTATCTTTTAACCAAAACACAAATTAATAATATTTATTCAATATTAACCGTATCTCATCCTACAATTGAAGAACAATATGGTGCTATTACACTTGTAAAAGTTATCTTAAATAATAAAGAGAATAAATCATTGGTTATCATTCCTGGATATAGTGATAAATCATTTATGTCCGGATTTGAAAAACTAATGGATGGATTTGAATCATACAAAGATAAATATTCCGTTATGTATGCAGTATATTGGGGAGCTACAGTTAAAACAGTTACTGATAACTATTCTAAATCTGCAGATGACAATCAAGAAGAACAATATAAATTAAATGAAGAAATTAGAATTAAACTTGCTATAGTATTAGATAAGATTCTTAGAAGTCCAGATTTAGAATTAACAAATATAACATTATTTGGAAAATCTGCTGGTGGTGGTGTATCTATTCACATTGCCTCGATGAATACAGAAGTTAAATATTTATACATTTCATGCCCAGGAACAAATAATTATGGCGAAGCATTAAAGCATAAAAAAGAGCTTCCTATTAAATTAGCATGGAATGAAGATGATGACAAAATAGAGTATACTGAATCACAAAAATTTATTAAAGTATTTGAAAAAAATAAAAATGACTTTAAATTTTATTCTTATGAAACGGGAGCTCATGAATTTAACCCTTTATTTATTAAAGAATTATAATTTTAAAATAATATTATTTAATTAATAATATATAGTTTGTAAAGCACCTATCATTCCATATACTTGATCTAATTCTCTATAATGAATATGTCTTGGTATTTCTTTTTCAGATGGAACAATATAATTAGTTCCTTTATTAACTATTAATTTAGCAACTCCATCTTTATTAGATAACACGACACCACTATTTTTAAAATCACCATAAGCTTCCTCAACTAAAGGTATTTTATCAGTCTCTTGTGGTAAACTAGCCCAATATGCTACTCTAGTATTTGGTTTTACTTTAACTTCAACTGTTGTATCACCGACAATTTTTTTTAATGGAATTAAAGAACCAGGTAATACCGATTCTCCTAAGAATGGTAACCAAAAATTTTTATCCATTGCTAATTTAATAGCGGCTAATGCAACTAATATGTAAATAATTTTATCAATATATGTTTCTATTTTTAGAGTATTATTTAATAAATTTTTTATAATTTCAACAAAATTATAACCTAATGCAGTGGTTCCCCAATTAAAACAGCCAGTTAAAACAAGAAGTAATAGAATATGATACTTTTTAGTTTTCCAATATTTATTTTTTATTGATTTCATTAATTAAGATTATATTTTTTTTTAAATTATTTAATTATAAAATCCTGAAGGTGAGTATAAATGAAGACTAAATGTTTCTGTATCAAGCTATTATTTTATGAGTCCCTATAACAAACATTATTATTAGTATATACATTTGTTTTACTTAATTCTTTAAGTGTTCCATCCATAACTCGCAACAAACAACCGTTTTCTGGATGATACTGATGTAATGTTTCATAATCTTTGGAGCAAGCATCTTAAAACTAATTCCATATTTTCAGATTGAATCAATTAGATTTTTATTAAAAGGTTTTGTTAAATCAATATATTTTTTCCAATCAAGACCTACATATTGTTTCATATGATTTTTAAGAAATTCAATTGAAACATTATTATACTTTTTAATATTTTCTTCATAAGATTTTTCAAGAGTGTAAATTTGTATCTCATATAATATAATTAAATGGGTTGTTGGGATATTTATTGTTTTTTATGCGGAAATCCGGCAAGAGGTATATGGGATAATTATGTAAAACTTATATTAGAAGATATAATTTATTATGAAAATTCAAAAGATAAAACATATATAGAAAATAATAAAAATATTATAAATTTATATAAAAAAATTTATGAATTTTATAAAAATGATAAAAAAATTATTAACAAATTTAAAAAATTAAATAAAACTAAATTTATTGTAAATTTTAATAAATTAAATAAAACTACAAAATGGATGAATAAATGTACTTTTTTAACAACAGATAATAAAATTATACATAATTGTAAAGAAGTAAGTTGTAATATTGATTTTAAAGATTCAAAAAAAAATATATATACACACGATCCTTTTAAAATATCTAAATCAAATATTTTAGAACCAAATGGAGTTTTTGTTCATACTGATTGTTGGAAATATATTAAAAATAAATTTAATATCAAGTTAAATTATTCATATTTACCAATTTTTTCACATTCAATTAAATATACAGGAAATAAAATTTTTAATTTTATTAATTATGGTATTATTGAAAAATATTGGAATCAATATTTTGATTTTACAAATGTTATTATTGATTCTAATGAATATTTATTAACAAGTCCACTTGTAGAAAACTCATTAACTAGCTTATATATTAATAAAATATTTTCTAAATTAAAAATTAGATTAGACAGTGAGAGAAAAGGACCAATTACAAGCGCTGGATTTTATAATAATGGAACTTATAAAATTGGATTAAATGGTAATTTTTGGCAAATTAAATCAGGTAAATGGATTGAAATTAAAGAACCAGTTTCTAAAATTATTAAAATAATTAATAGAAAAGATGGAACTAAATTTATTCGTCAATTAAAATTTATTGGTGAATATAATAATATTCCTCTTTTTATACAATCTATAAAACATGAAAAACAAAATAGTACTTTTGAATTAATATGTATAGAATCATATCTTCCAATTTTAAATAAAAAAATTAAATAATTAATTCTTGCTTTGCATAAATAATGGCAACTGGTCATTATAATAAATTACATCAGTATTAGGTCCTATAGTTTCCATTTTCTTAACATTTGCATATTCTTTAACGGAATACAACAGTTTAATTCCTTCATATTCAGTTGTCATTTTATAAGCTTGTGCTTCAGCTTCTAATCTAATTTTTTGAACATTTGTTTGAGTTGTTTCAATAACCATTATATTTTCAATAGTTTTTCTTTGTCTATCTGCGTTAATATTCTGTAAAAGACGTTCGTTATCTACTCGTGAATTTTCCATTCTAATTTCATTATCAAGTTTAGCAACCATTGCTTCTTTGTTTTTCTTAACTTGTTCGGTTTTCATTGCTTCTTCTTGAATACCTTTGTTATTTTTTTCTTTTTCTTTTTCAAGACGCAACTGTCTAATATCATCTGGAAAATCAACTGATGTAATACGAACATAATCAATTGTAATACCAGAGTCAATTTCATCAACTTGACGTTGAATTTCTGTTTTTAGCAAGTTATCTAACAGATGAAAATCAGTAATTACAATTTCATCAATTGTTCTTTCCGCACACAATTCACGAATAAACTGAGCTATAGGACGAACAACTAACTTTTTGTCATAATCAATACCATAATTCTTAATAATATCAATAACATGTTCTTTCTTAATTTTGTTTGCAATTTCAATTTGTGGTATCATCAAATAAATACCTTCTTTTGAAATACATTTAACATTATTGACATAATCGTTATCTTGAATAATTTTAACTAATTGAATGTTGGAAGTGATTGGATTATACACAGCAAAATCTTGAACAAGATCATCTTGAATCTTATTCAAATAACTCCAAACTCCAACATAACCTTGTGGAATTGTAGTGTAAATACAATTTACGCCATTAGATAGCAAAAGAATCAAAGGCGTGATATGTTTCATCTTTGATAATATATTATATTAATTTAATACAATAAACTATTAAAATTTCAATTTTTTTATAAAAAAATTTAATAAAACAATAACTATATTAGCAAACATAGTGGCATTCATTGTTGGTAATTGTTTTGTATAAATGTAGAGACTAGCACTCAACTAAATAAAAAAATATTTTTATAAGACAATAAAATTCAATAGTCTCTAATAAATAGGTGCACGACACAAAGGACATGGAGCACAAGTCTTATTGTGATTTTCTTTTTGTTGTAAGTATATACGTTTACAATTATCTAAACATCCCGTATGGAATATATGCTTACAAGCGGTTCTAACACAAAGAGTATTAACAAATTCAATAGAATCAACTTCCAAGCAAATAGAGCATTCCCATTTTGGGACATGTTTGAAGTCTAATGCCAATATTTCTAATGGGATTACATTCTTGGGGAGCTTAGCAAGATGAGGCAAGTGAAATTGTGTTGACCCAGTTCGTTTGCAAAACCACGAAAAAGGACGATTACAGTCTCCTTGTATTAGGCACTCTCCGTTGCTTCGTTGATAGTAATCTGCTTCCAATGTCAACTTAGTGTTCATATCCCAAAAATCCCAAAAATAGTTACTAGTTGATTGAGACATAGACACACGAAGTACTTCTAAAGCCAAGTCATCTTCGTTGACAGAACTTCCAAGTCCATTTTCATACTCTTTATATCGTATTTTTAAAAGGTCAACTACGCGACTTTTCATTTCCTTAGACACTACATTTCGAAGACAATGCTCAAACTTTGACATTCTAATTTCATGATCAATATACCACGAATATGTTCTTATCCAACTATTCATAATAGCCTTCAAATGCCTAGAAAGATTGTGTGTAACAATGTTTTTTTGAATAGTATTTACTATTACATTGATTGCATCATTTATCATAGGTGCGTTAGTCTCATCATCATACAAAGCATTAATGCGGACATCCAAGTCGACCTCGTGCTCTGTCATAGTTGCTTATAGTTTTGCTTTACTTTAAATAAAATAATATATGAATAATAAACATTAAATTTTTCAATTTTTATTTTGATAAATTCCACAATAAGCAATAAACAATAGTCTCTAATTAATAGGTGCACGACACAAAGGACATGGAACGCAAATCTTCTTGCGATTTGCATCTTGTTGTAAATATACACGCTTATAATCATCTAAACATCCATTATGAAATACATGGTTACATGCAGTTGTAACACAAACAGGATTTACTGAATTACCATACAAACAAATAGAACAAGACCAATCTAGTTCATGTTTGAAGTCGTTTTCTAATGGGTCATCATCTACAGTCATGAGGTGCTTAGGATCGCGTGGCAAGTCATATTGTGTTGACATAGTTAGTTTGCTAAACCATGAAAAAGGACGTTCAAAGTCGCTTTCTATTATAACCCATTCTTTGTTATTTATTACCCAACTTTCTGCTTCAATTTTCAATACGACGTACAAATCGTAAAAATATCTATAATTTACAGCATTATATCGAGACAATTCAGAACACGCTTTTCGTACATAATAATTCAAGTCATCTTCATTAAGAGCCCTCGATACATACAGTCGCTTGCCATCAAACTGTAAGTTTTCAATCACGCGTCGTCTTATTGCCTCCTTCACTGCGTTCTGAAGACACCGCTCAAACTTGGACAATCCATCTTCATCATACCAGGTATGAGTTCGCATCCAGCTATTCATAAGAGCCTTAAAAGGATGTCTTGTAAACTTGTTAATCTCGCTTATGTTAATCTTGTATTGAATAATCTCTACTATTTTATTGCTTTCTTCATTTATCTTAGACAAATTAGCAGGAGTGTTATACAAAGCATCAATTAATGCATTAATACGGTCATTTTCTGATTCTTTTTTATAGTGTGTCTTTCTTCTTGGCATAGATGCTTGTAGTTTTGCTTTGTATTAGTCTTTATTTTAAATAAAATAATATATAAATAATAAACATTAAATTTTTCAATTTTTATTAAATTAATCTAAATAAAACATTATTAAAATAATTTTTTATTTAGTTTTCTTTTTTCATAGAATCCACTCAGTGAACCCCAAATGAATCCCCAGTGAAACCCAATTGAACCCCACCCCAGTAAACCACTCAGTGAATCCACCCCCAGTGAATACCGAAGGGCGGAATACCGAAGGGCGGAATCCCGCCGTGCTGAATACCGAAGGGCGGAATCCCGAAGTGCAGAATCACATCAGGGTGAATCCCGCCGTGCGGAATCACACCAGGGTGAATCCCGAGAATAAGACAACATAAGTGGTTGAGATTATATGCACAAAAAATGAACAGTGCAATCATGCTTGCGATGTAAAGCATTCTTTCAAAGCACCGTTAATCAATACACAAATAAATATTATGGAACCAGTAAAAACTTAAAATTTCAATTTTTATATCTAAACAAAAGATTATTAAAATAATTTTTTATTTAGTTTTCTTTTTTCCTAAAATCCACCCAGCGAACCCAGTGAACCCAAAATGAATCCCCAGTGAACCCCAGTGAATCCACAATGAATCCACAGTGAACCCCAGTGAACCCACCAAGTGAATTACTCAGTGATGTACCCCAGTGAACACATAATAAAGATCACGACAATCAAACAACCCAAGAGGTTGAGATTATATGCACAAAAAATGAACAGTGCAACCATGCTTGCGATATAAAGCATTCTTTCAAAGCACCGTTAGTCAATACACAAATAAATATTATGGAACCAGTAAACACTTAAAATTTTAATCTTTATATCTAAACAAAAAATTATTAAAATAATTTTTTATTTATTTTTTGTATCTTGTAAACCATTTTTTTAATATTAGCACGGCATAACTTTTCTAGATGCACACAATTACCGTGCCTGTCTCTTCTTCATTCTCATACACCCCTGTATCTTCGTCTTTGTAGTCCTCTTCGTCTTTGTAGTCCTCTTCGTCTTCGTTATACACCACTGGCATAGGACGATGAGGCATATGATAACATATCTTTTCATTTACAGAGTCATACCACTGGAAACGTCCACCGTCACCTCCCTCTATCAATAAGTGCTCATGGTATTCTGTTACTAAACGTTCTGCCTCATCTGCCAGCTCAGCACCCAGAGTTGGCCAATACTCTTCGATACAACCCAAACCTGCCAAGTTATGCATGACATTCGTCAGAGCATGATTAAAGGCGAATTCATCTTCATCGGGCATACACATATCCCTTCTAGACTGCTCCAATAAATAGGCAACCAACCGCTCCTGCATTTTCCGAGACACAACTTTCCACAAACACCGCTCAAACTTTGCATCTCCGTTGTGATCGTACCACTCGAGTCTTACCCACATGTTCATAATGGTGCGCAACTTTTCAGGAAGCCGAGCCACAATTATTGATCTTTGCATACTCTCCATCACAAAAGCAATAGCGTCCTTGACCATCTCGTCATGCTCTTCTGCGGTAATAAAGCGCATGATCTCGGAAGCACTCATAGTCGCTTCGCTTTGTATGCTCGCAGGGGCTATATATAACTAAATAAAACAATATAGCATCAATAAACACTTAAAATATCAATTTTTATTTAGTTTTCGTATCTAGTGAACTCGATGATTTAAAATAAAAACTGCGACAATAAAACTTCCAGGGATGAAAAAAAAGGCGCACCAAAAAAATAATGTAAACATAAACAAGATGTAATAATTATCATACATTTTTTTAAAGCACAAACACAACATAACAATGCTTAAGATGTAAAGAATGTCATTCATTTTTACAGCATTATATAAATACTATACAATTATTAAACATTTAAAATTTCAATTTTTATATAAATAAAAGATTATTAAAATAATTTTTTATTTAATTTTCTTTTTTTCTAAAAACCACTTTGAACACATCTTAGTGCCTCAATAACAATGTGTTTTAGACTAATTTGAACAAAAAGTTAATGGCAGTAAATAAAAACCACAATGATAGCATTAAATGCCACCACGTATACCAATTATAGATACAAGTTGAATGAATAATAAATATGTTAAACAATAAGAATTTCATTGTGTATCGTGTGTGAATATCAATATTATCCACGAAAAATAAAAACATTATAATAAGAGCAGCAATAGGATGAAGAAAGTCAATATAAACTAGCACTAGTAGTTGTACTACCATTAGCGTGACTAGTGCAAATTCAAAGAGAGGCATTCTTTCAAAGCACCAAGTATTTACATAATAAATATTATACACTTATTAAATATTTAAAATTTCAATTTTTTATTTAATTTTCTTTTTTCTAAAAATCAACTAACTTTTCATAAACTTTTTATAAAAAAATAGACAAAATCATGATAAGACATAAAAGTCAATTGTCTCTAATAAAATAAATAGGAGCACGACACAATGTTAATAATGTAAGAAACATCTTTATAAAAGTGCTATTAAAAGAAACTATCTTGTAACTACTTTGTTAGCTCAAATTAAATCCACAATTTCTCATAGATAATTTAAGACCTAGTCCCAGAGTAAATGTTTTGCTTACCAAAACCTTATCAATAGCGAGAGCAAATTCTTTTTTGTACTCCTTCTCTTTTAATTTAAGACCTAATCCATTAGTAAATGCTTTGCTCTTCAAAACCTTATTAATAGCGAGAGTAAATTCATTTTTGTAATTCTCCTCTTTATGGAAGAATGTATCAATATCATTGGTGTTAATATAGTTTGTTACTTCCAAAGTAACAAGATCTACAATCATCCAACTGTATTCAATCTCACCTTCGTTGTACAGATTATAGTTGTAAAAATTAGCTAGAACCGACTCACATGCTTCCTCATAGTTTGGAAATTCCTCTATCGTAGTAGAATCGTCGTTTTCCCGCTTAACCCTAACACCCCATTTTAATGTGTATTCCCATGGGATCCATGCAACATAATGAGGATTAGCATGATTGATATATGTACATGCCTCTTTCTCAAAATACTTTGCAACAGAAATGTAGTATCTCATTCTAAACGTGTTGTAATTAAACTAATTTTATAAAACTAATTAGTTTACACTTAAAATTTCAATTTTTATTTAATTTTCTTTTTTATAAAAATTATCTAACTTTTATAAAAAACAATATACTTAATGCTTAACACAAGTTGTGATAAAATAAATACTTATACTAATATAGAAATATCGGTCCGACATGAAGGACATGTTATACATGTCTTATCTTTATTATGCTCCTGTGATAAGAATTTTTTTTGCCAATTCATTAAACACAATTTATGGAATACATGTGCACACATAGTTACAACACAAGTAGTATGTACTATTGCATCTAAATTTAAGCAAATAGGACACTCTTCAGTAGGCTTGAAATAAGGGGGTAATACTTTTGATGCCATTATGTGAAATTCACTTATTCATATATAAAATACATTAAAAGAATCATAAATAAAAAAGTAAAAGCAATAGGATAAAAATAATTTTTAAACTAGCTTATTATACTTATTGTTTTCATATGGCATCTAGATGCCGCTTAGTTCTTGCACGCATCTTTGTGATAGTGCTGAACTATTCGGGAAGCTACACCACAATTATGAAGCGTTGAATAACGTCTTTTATAAGTGATTAAGCCCATATATAATATGGTTTTGGTCTGTATCTATTTATTGAAATCCATAAGAATATTCCGTAAAGGAATACGATACTTAATAGTAAACACTTGAGATAAAAGTCACCCATTATTTCGCAAATAGCACCAATAATTATCGTCACTATGGTCAGAAGCATCATCATCAGCATCACACGCATATACTCAAGCATTTGCAACGAGATAAACACGGTATTATAGTATATATTTATGGATTTGGTAAACATTTAAAATTTCAATTTTTTAATACTTTTATAAAATAGAAATATAAACAGTAAAAGACAACATACACAAATGAACCAATATAAATTGATATGTTCATAAATATATGATGCAAGAAGTACTAGAAAAAAAATACCAGGAAGATATAGTCCTAATAACAATAACATAAAAAAGAGAACTGCCAAAATATCATGAAGCATTTTTAAAGCAATGTATAGCAATTATTTATATAATTGATAAACATTAAATTTTTCAATTTTTAAAGCAAGAACAAATAAATTAATTAATCAAGTGCATTTACATCTATACACATTATATTAGGTAAAATTCGACAATACAAACGCATTTTTTTCCGACAATCACAATTACATTTTGAATTGGAAATACTATTATCATATTTATACAGTAATTCTATCAAGATATCCGCAAGAGGGTTGTCACATTGGTATGAAAACGCGGCTTTTGAAGAAAAATAACGTGGTCTGCGCAGTTTATGCCTTTCACAACAATTGCATTGTTTCAACTGTAAAAATTGATGTTCGTCGCTATCTTGTGGTAAAACACACATATGTTTTCTACATAATGGACACGGTGGTAAAAACTTGTAAGTTTTTTCTGTCCTTGACATACATAAACGATGAAAAATATGATTGCATAATGTTTTTACACATTGTTTAGTTGCTAATGGTTCTAAGCAAATTGAACAATCATCTTGAGATGGTTCGCAGATTGGCATCATTCCTGTTAGATTGTTTGAATAATTAATAGTGCATGGAATTTTGCCACACATACAACCAATAATATCACGTTTAGAAAAGTATGGATTTATAGTTCTTTCACGTAATATATTAGGTAAAATTTCTTTTATTTTATTAGGATTGATTTCAGGATAGTTCTCATGAATATATCGTTCATTTTCATGAAACAGTAGTTCAGCAGTTGATTTAGATGCTGCTTCGAATGCTTCAAGTACTATTTTTTTTTCTGCTTCTACTATTGTTAATTTATTTTTGGCAATTTCAACTTTATCAATTGTTTCCTCTAAAATACGTTTTGCTTCTTCTATTTCGTTTTTTATTTGCCATAATACTATTGCATCTAGTTTTGCTTCCTGTGTTGATTGCTTTATTAATTGGATTACATTATCGGCTTTTGTATAACACAATCTATTGGCATCCCGTAAAAATTGTTCTGCTAACATACACTTTTCTTCAGCTGCTTGGACTTGTATCATTATCATATTTAATGATGTTTCATTACATGTTATCATAATTATTATGTATTACGTGAGTTGTTTATTGTGTCTTTAAATAATTTATAAAAAAAAGATTTTTGAGATCTAAATACTTAGTTTTATATTTTAGATATTGTATAACATTATTAGATAATATTGTGGTAATCTAATGAAGCCATAATTACGTAAATTTTAAAGGTCCTATTTGAAAATTACCATAACTAAAATATATATTATCACCTAGTTCAACCTGACTTCTTGGAGGAATCTTATATATAACTTTAAAATTATCTTCTACTTTTTTTACTAATAAATATTCATATAATTTATCTTCTCTTTGATAATTATTATATTCTTTTTCATATATAACATAATATTGTTTATAATATGTATTTGCTAATAAACCTATAAATTTATACCCATCAATTTTCATTGGTACTTTAGATTTAATACTTTTAGTTGTAACAACTGATGGAATTTTAACAATAATAGGTAAATATTTTATTTTTTTAGGTTCATAAGGTTGAAAAATATCATCCCCATTTAATTTAAAAGTATTATTATTACATTGATACACATCTTCATTATTAGCATCAACACCAATATGATATACTTCATCATTTTTAGTTCTTGAACTTAATGCTCCATAAATATTAGATAATCTTTTATCTTGAGTAAATTTTTCAATATTATCTGAACAAAATAAACAATATAAAATAAATATTAAAATAAAAATTATTAAAATATTTCTATTCATTATTATTAATAATTAGATTAAAAATGTATTAAATTTATAAATTATTTTCTATAATTTTTAGATTTTGATTATTAATTTTACTATTTGTTGCATTAAAAGTCAAGTCTAATTGATTTGATATAAAATATATTTTTACTTTTTTTAACTGAACGTCAAAATATCCAATTTTTTCACCTAAATTATATAATTCATATTTATTATCATCTATAATTTTAAGTTCCCATTTTTTTTTTTCTATTATATCACTTAAATGTGAAACTACTTGATAAATTTTTTTATCTTTATGTTTTAACATAATATCTTTTACTGTTTTATTTTTATTAACTGATTCAATCATTGTTGAATTAATTTCTTTTGTAATTAATTTAATACTTTCTTCTAATTCATATTGATAATTTCTTAATTCTTTATGATACATATCCATTGCTGAATAAATAGATTTTTCCATAATATAAAAATTATCTCTTAATAAATAATTTTTAGAAATAATTTCATTAACTCGATTTAATCCATCATGAATTTTCTTTTGAATCCAAGGGAATTTATCAGGTGAACTCATTATATCAATTAATTTACGAATCATAATAAATGCAAGATCTAACTTATTCATATTATTAGATAGATGTGAAACTATAATTGCAAAATACATATTTCCATTATGTGTAAATGTATGAAAATCCATATCTCTAAATCCTTGAATTGATGCATTTAAACTTATAAATAAACAGAAACGAATATTATTATGTTTCATATCATATTCCATTTTTTCTATTTCTGATTTATTTATTGTGCTAGTATAATTTTTAATTTCAATCATAACTATTTTATTATCAGATAAAATTAACCAAGCATCACCAGAATGAGGTATTTGACTTTTATCTTCATACATAATATCACCAAATCTAGTTTTAAAAGCATTTTGAATAATGTTTTCACCAAGTTCTCCCTTTTTACAAGAAGCTGTTTCAAGTCCAAGTAATTTTGATAAACTATTATTTAATGGTTCGATTTTTTCATTAATTTTAGAAATAATAATATCACCAATATCAGATAAATCAGACTCTGCTATTTCTTCACGTAATGATACTATTGAATGGCGGAGTTCATCATATTCTTGTTTTTCTGATATTTTATTTTTATCTGGAAAATAAAGTTTATAACCTGTATGAAAAATATCAAAAATTAATTTGTCTAAATCTTTCTTTTTTATTGTTTGAAGTATAGGAAAATCTTTATTATTTAATTTTAAGGTTATTTCAATACTCATTAATATTAATATATTTATTCATTTTATAAAATAAAATCAATTTTTTAATAGGATATAAAAAATTGAAATATTAAGTTTTTAATTGTTAATTATATATAGATTATTACATATTTGAGTAAGAAATGTCATTATCTAAACCAACTACTGTTGAGAAAAAGATGTGCACCTTCTTTCTTAAAGGAGAGTGTAAATTTGGTGATACATGCAAGTTCTCTCATATCATTAATAAGCCTAAAGAGTGTGATGTTTGTGATTTTGATGTAGAACCGTGTTTTTTCTATCTTCAAGGAAATTGCAAAAATGGAGACAAATGTAAATTCGATCATATAACTGGAACAGAACTTCTAAAGTCTTGGATAATTATGAGAAACAAACTAAATGAAAATAAAAACAGGTAAAAAACAAAAATAGTTATTTTAATATATTCAAAAATTTAATAAGCATTAAAAAATTGAAAATTTAAATGTTTATGATTTCATATAATAACTATTTAAACTACCAATGATATCCATTTTTCCAAGTGCGTCAGATGCGCTGAAAAACAAGTTTGAAAAAGTTGAGGCAGAGATTCAAAATAAGCTAGAAATCCAGATGCTGTCAGACCTAAAAATATTGGACCATCTACCCAATGCAGTGCAGCCCAATGCAGTGCAGCCCAAGGCAGTGCGTTGGAAAGTTAATGTACTGCTTAACAAGATTGAACAGTCCAATCAAGTGTTTTACACAGTAAAACTTTCTACGGAAATGCCTGATGTAGATGTGCCCAATGTGGTAATCCCTCAGACGCAACATTGTCTACGCGAGACAGAGTTAGATGATATGTATGATGACTAAAGAGTTATATGATGTAGAACTGTAAGTAAAGGTAAATAAAAGCTCTCAAATTTAGATAATGACATAATATGTACTGGAATTATGTGAATATTATTTAAAAAATGATTTTTTTAATATATTAATATGGAAAATACCGAACCTAAATTAGTTTGTCGTAAATGCAAAGGAGCTCATTTAACTATTAAATGTGGTAAAGAAACTAAATCAGTTATTGAACCACCTAATAATGACTTGAGATTTGTTTCACATCCTAAAAAAGATATAAATTTTAAATCAGAAAGACCAGAGAGACATGAAAGACATGAAAGACACGAAAGATTTGAAAGAAAACCTCTTCATAAAGTAAAAATGTCTAATCTTCCTATTGATATTAACGAAGAAGAATTAAATGAACTTTTATATGATTGGGGACATGTTGTCCGTTTGCGACTATTAAATTATGAAAATAATTCAACTGCATATATTGAATTTAAAGACAAAGAACCAGCTGATTATATTGTTGATGCATTACATAAAACACCATTTGACAATATAATATTAGATGTTGAAAGATTATATGATTAATTATTTTTAATATAAAATTGCGCGAATGAATCAATATTTTTTAATATTGGATTAAAATTTAAACTTAATTTTTTTTTATTTATTTGTTTAAAATTGTTTGTTGTTTTTTTTGGATAGAATATCATTAATAATAGTATTAATGATACAAATACCCACCAGTATTCCGATAACATTATTATACATTATAATAAAAAAAATTGAGTTTAATTATCTTTTATAATTAAAAATATATACTATAACCATGGATTACTTTATGACATCTTTTATGATTACAACTATAGATAAAATTCAAACAGGTTATTTTTTATATGATATACTAATTAGTTGTTTTCTTATAACAGTAATGAATTTTATGATGAAAGAAAGTAATCGTAATAATATATTAATTAAAATAAGTAGTTTGATTGAATTAAATAATAAATATAATTCCATCTCATATAGTTCATCTGAAAAAGATGTATCTATACGTTATAGAGCATTAATGTGGTTAATTTCTAAAAATGATGATCCTTCTGTTAGAAAAGTTTCCGAAATTGAACTTAGAAAATATAATAATCAAACAGATACTACAGAATGTTATACTTCCTTTTATCAAGTTTCACAAAGTCATAAGTTTAATATTGCAACTATTAAAGGTAAAAAAATAATTGGTCGTGTTTTTTTGTATTCTAAAGATAAATCTGAATTTAATGGAAAGATTTCTTATATAGATTATCAAAATCTTGAATTAACTTCACAACTTTCCATAAAAGAAATTATTACTTGGGTTGATTCTGTTGAAAAAGATTATAAACAATATCTAAAATTAAAAATGCTCGATACTCAAACAATGGTTGAAGTTGGGTGGAATTCTCACGACCAAAAAATGGAAGCCTTTTATATACATTGGAAATCAAATGTAACTTTTGATAATCGCTTTTTTACAGAAAAAAAAGAAATTGTTGATAAAATTAATTTTTTCATTAATAACGAAGAATGGTATAAAGAAAAAGGTATTCCTTATACTCTTGGTATTCTTCTATGGGGAGACCCAGGATGTGGTAAAACTAGTTTTATAAAAGCTTTAATGAATTTAACAAAACGTCATGCTGTTAATATTAAACTTTCAAAAAAAATGAATATGAATTGTTTACGTGAATTAATATATAATGATGAAATTACTGAAGAAATTATTATTCCACAAGATAAACGTATTATTCTTTTTGAAGATATTGATGCTATGAGTGAAATTGTAGCGGATAGAGATATTCCAAAAAATAATTCTGAAATTGATTTGGAAAAAAAAATTTCAGATGCTATTGATTCAACTATGCTACATAAAAACCATAATAATTTTTCGTTAATTTCAAAAATGGATAATAATGATAATAATAATTTATCATTTTTTCTTAATATTCTTGATGGTATAAATGAATGTCCTGGAAGAATTATCATTATGACAACTAATAAACCAGAATATCTTGATAAAGCACTTGTTCGTCCCGGTAGAATTGATTTTAAAATTCATATGAAAAAAGCATCAACTTCTGATATTATAGAAATTATTAAATTTTATTGGAATATTGATGAAGAAATAGAAATTAACCAAGAATGGTCAGAAAAACTAACTCATGCAGAAATAATTAGTTTTTGTAGACAAAACAATAATTATTATGAAACTTTATTATATATTGAAAAATATATTACAGATACACAACTTAAAAATGAGCTTAAAAACGAGGTTAAACCCGAGCTTAAAACTGAGATTAAACCCGAGGTAAAAAGTGATCCAAATAGTAAAAAAGAATTAAAAATAATAAATGAACTTTTATACAATCAACCATTTTATTAATTTAATTTTTTATAATTAATTAATTTATTACTTTATAATAATGCCAGAAGGTCCTGAATGTAAATTATTAGCAGATAATCTACATAAAAAATTTAAGGGAACTAAATTAACTAATATAGAAATATTAGCTGGAAGATATAAAAAACACGGTTCATTTAAAAATTATAATAAAATAATTTCTGAATTACCATTAAAAATTAATTCAGTTAATGCATATGGTAAATTTATTTGGTTTGAATTTGAGAATAGTAATTTAACACTTTGGAATACATTAGGTATGTCTGGATGGTTTCAAATAGAAGAAGATAAACATAATAATATTGGATTACATTATATAAAAAATAAAGAAGATAAAATTTTATATTTTAATGATTATCGAAATTTTGGTACTTTTATGGTTGATACTAAAGAAAATTTAAATAAAAAACTTAAAACATTTGGTTTAAATATTTTAGATAAAAAAGATAACACTGACTTATTTTTGAAATTAGTTAAAAAAAGTAATAAATTAATTTGTGAAATATTACTTAATCAAAAAATAGTTGCTGGTTCTGGAAACTATCTTCGTGCAGATGCATTATTTTTAGCTAAAATTGACCCATTTGTAAAACCAAAAGATATTTCAGATGAAGATTTAAAAAATTTATATAATTGTTTAAGACAATTAGCTTGGTATCATTATGATGAAGACAAAGGAAGAAAATTAAAAATAATTAAAAATAATATTAACTTTAATTTAATTAAAAATAAAAATTTTTTTGTTTATAATCAAAAAAAAGATATTTATGGATTTGATGTATATAAGAAAAATATTAATGGGCGTACAATACATTATAGTATAGTTCAAGTTGAAAAAAATGAAAATAATACATAATAATACAATAGTTTAATATAATATATCTAAAATGATTAGAAACATCATTTTCAATAATCTAATGTGTAATTTAGGACAACCAAAAATAGGAGTTCGTTATGGGGGAGATTATATTTTAAACTATATGAATATAAATAGTCCAATTAATACTATTAATTTTAGTTCACATCTTGATTATGGTAAAACATATAATCTTATTTATAAGAATATTAAAGAAAATAAATTTAATTTTAATTTAGGTGGAGATCATAGTGTTAGCGCAAGCACAATTCAACCACTATTAGATATTTATAATAAAGATATTTTAATTATATGGATTGATGCACATGCTGACTTAAATACTTTTTATACATCAAAAAGTAAAAATACTCATGGTATGCCTCTGGCTCCTTTACTCGGTTTAATGCCTCATTGGTATAATTCTGAAAAATATAAATTTAGAAATAGATTAGTATCATCAAATTTATATTATTATGGGGTAAGGTCTATTGATAAAGAAGAAAAATATAATATTCAAAAATATAATTTAAAAATTTTTCAAAATAAAGATTTTTTAATTAAAAATATTATTAATCATCCCGCAAAAAAAATACATATTAGTTGTGATGTAGATGCTATTGATCCTAATTTAATTTTCTCTACTGGGACACGAGTAGATAATGGTCTAAATGTAAATGATGTTTTATCTGTAATTGACGTATGTAAAAAAAAATTAGTTAGTTTTGATTTGGTAGAGTTTAATCCAAGAATTGGTAATCTTAAACATAGAGCTATAAGTTTAAGTGCTATTTCGTCAATTATAAATAACGTAATATATTAAAAATTATATATATATTATTAATGAATGATAAAAAATGTAAAAATTTAAATACTCGTCAAAATTCTTTAATAATAAATAAAAAAAAATGTGAAAAAATATGTAAATGTCAGGTAATAAACAATACACAAGAAATAAATTATGACTTAAAAAATTTAATTAAGGAATTAATAATTCATAAATATTTTAAATAAATCTTAATTTAAAAAAATATAATATAATATAATGAAATTAAAATTTATAGCATTTTTAATATTATTTATTGCATATAATTATTTTAGCATACAAAAATATATAGAAATACCTCAAGATGAAAAAGAAAATTTTAAAAATATAAAAATTCATAAATTTAGTGTTTGTAACGCCCATAATTACAATATATAATTTTCTCATTTATTATATTATTATGAAAATAAATGAAAAATTTATAGATAATATTTTTAATTATAAAATAAAACTAAAAAATAAAGCAGATAAAAAAAAATTATCTTTATATACTGATTTTATTCCAATGTATGATATTTATAATCAAAAAATTTATAAAATTAAAAAAGAGGATACTTTTAATCATTTAACAAAATTACATTATCGATTTATAAATGATGAAGTTAAAGACTGGATTATTACAAACTACAAAAAATATTCTAATAAATTAATTAATTTAAAAGGAGAAGAAAAAGAAATAACTAAAGAATATATTAAAAAATTATATGATATGATTAAATTAATTGATAATTATGATATTAATACATTAATTGATACATCATATAAAGTATTATATAAATATTCAAAATTCGGATTAGAATTTAGTATTTGTAAAAAAAATAGTTTTAATCCATATATTAGATATTTAAAACCTTATTACAGTAAACCAGAAATAGTTAAATTAGGACAAAATATGGGATTAATTAAAAATATTAAACCAGAAGATTTAATAGATGAAAAAAAACATTATACAATTTGTAAAAAAATTTCAAATGATGATTTTAGTTTTGAAGAAATTAAAAATAATACAATTGATATTATTAATAAAAAATCTCAATCGGATATTTGTTTTTATTCATTTATTGGTGCTACTTTATTAAATCGTTTTTTAAGAAATCAAAATATTTATACAATTAACACATTTTTTTATAATAGATTAATTAATATAATTAATACCGTAAAAATATCAAAACCGTTAGAAAAAGAATATCAAATTTATAGATTTATTTCAGATGATAGTTTTTTACAAAATTTAAAAATTGGTGATTTTTATAGTGATGTAGGGTTTGTTTCAACAACACGTGATCCATTTTATAGTCCTGGTTTAAAAGGTATTTTTGGTTTAATTTTGATTAAGATTAATTTAAGAAAAAATATAAGTGGAATGGGATTATTAATTGAACATTTTTCATTATTTCCATTAGAAGAAGAATTTTTACTTCCACCTAATTGTAAATTAAAACTTGTATCTAAAGATAGTAATTTTAAATATTATCATACTAATAGTAATTTTGAAAATTTAATTAATAGAAAATATGAATTTGATTTTATTGATAATAATTATGATTGGGTTAAAAATATAAAACCAGTAGATGAAAATATTCCAGAATTTACAAATTTTAATTTACAAGCAAAAAATAAATTATATTTATTTCAAGAATTTAAAAAAATGACAAATAAAGATAATCAAATATATTTTAATGGTATATTATTTACATTATTTTTTTTTGATTCAACAGGAGCATATAGTAAATATTATTATAATAAAATAGAAAAAGGATTATCATTAATTCATTTTGATAAAAATGGTTATCCATTAATGTTTATTGAATTGGGTGAGGAATTAGTATTTAATCATATTAATCAATATTATTTTTATGATTCAAAAGAAGATTTAAATGAAAAGCAAATAATTGAACTTTTAATAAAATTAGGGAAAATATTTAATTATAAAAAGGCTATAGTATATCATTCATATAGCAATTATAAAGAATTTAAAGATAATTATTATAAGAGTTTAGAATCATTTTTATATATTAATCATTATAATAAAACATTATACGAATATCTAAAAACAGGTAAAAAACCTTTTAGTTTTGAACCATTTTATAAATCATCATTAAACGATATTGATATTATTCTTAATAAATATTCATTAAAAAATAAAATAATAGATACTATTGAACATGATTTTTTTGAATATAATACTTTAATTAATCAATATGAAGAATTTAATAACAAAAATTATGATATTTTTAATATCAATGAAAAATTAATTTCATCTGGTGAAATAAATGTAATAGTAGATTTACAATACGATGAAGAATATAATAAAGATGAAAATTTAGAATTAATTTATCGTCAAACTATACGAAGAGGTATTGAATAATAATTTTAATATATTTATATTTAAAATTATAATTTAAATTATTTTCTAACATATTTCAATATGTTAAATCATATATTATTGATTGTAATATTTTATTTAATATTTAATCAAATGATTTTAGCTTTGACTTCGGAAAATGATTTAATTTATGAAGATAAAAAAGAAACACCAAGTAAAATTAATAAAATTAATAAAATTAATAAAATTAATAAAATTAATAATATTGAAGAAGTTTCTTTAGACTTATTTGGCAAACCGTATCAATATGAACCTGATAAATTTATTATTTGGAGCTTTAATATAGAAAATCCTTGGACACAAATAGTATATAATTATGGACAAAAATTTCCATTTAAATTTTTTATTAAAATTAAAATACAATCATTAAATGATTATCAAACTTGGAAAGAAATTATTCCTAATTTAGATTTTGATTCAAAGACAGGTGAAGTTATTATACCATCGAAAGATGAAGCAGGTGCATTAGCTATTGCTAATTTAATTATATCTAATTTTCAAGGTCAATTAAGTATTGAAAATATATTAGAAAAAAATTTAATTCCAATTTCAATTACAAAAGCTCAACAATATGAAATGGTTAAAAATAAACTAAGAGAACAAATTATAGAATCATTACAAGGTAAATCAGTAGAGTCTAATACTACTTTTGAAAAAGATTTAGCTAATAATGAAAATAAATCTAATATAAAACAAAATTTTGAAAATATTGATTTTGATGCATATGAAGGTAGTGAATATACTTATTTATAAATATAAAAAATATAATTGTATTTAAAAATAATTTAAATATATCATATTATATATATGCCAGTTAAAAAATCATTTAATAATATGTTATTAAAATTAAAAAATAAAATAAAATTTAATACACCTAAACAATTAGATGTTATTTTAGAATCATCATTTGAACCATCTGTAGAAGAAGTACCAGTTGAACCATCTGTAGAAGAAATACCAGTTGAACCATCTGTAGAAGAAGTACCAGTTGAACCATCTGTAGAAGAAGTACCAGTTGAACCATCTGTAGAAGAAGTACCAGTTGAACCATCTGTAGAAGAAGCACCAGTTGAAGAACCATCTGTAGAAGAAGCACCAGTTGAAGAAGCACCAGTTGAAGCACCAGTTGAAGAACCACCGGTCGAAGAAGCACCAGTTGAAGAACCACCGGTCGAAGAAGCACCGGTCGAAGAAGCACCAGTTGAAGTACCAGTTGAAGCACCAGTTGAAGAAACACCAGTTGAAGAAGCACCAGTCGAAGAAGCACCAGTTGAAGAAACACCAGTTGAAGAAGCACCAGTCGAAGAAGCACCAGTTGAAGCACCAGTTGAAGAAACACCAGTTGAAGCACCAGTTGAAGAAGTACCAGTTGAAGAAGCACCCATTGAAGCACCAGTTGAAACATCTGTTGAAGTACCAGTAGAACCATCAGTAGAAGAAATACCAGTAGAACCATCAGTAGAAGAAATACCAGTAGAACCATCAGTAGAAGAAATACCAGTAGAACCATCAGTAGAACCATCAGTAGAACCATCAGTAGAACCATCAGTAGAACCATCTGTAGAATCATCTGTTGAAACACCTATTGAAACATCTATTGAAGCACCAGTTGAAGAAGCGCTAGTTGAAGAAGCACCAGTTGAAGAAGCACCTGTTGAAGAAGCACTAGTTGAATTATCTGTAGAATCATCTGTAGAAACACCAGTTGAAGAACCAGTTGAAGCACTAGTTGAAGCACCCGTTGAAGAAGCACGAGTTGAACCATCTGTTGAAGTACCAGTTGAAGAAGCACCCGTTGAAGAAGCACCCATTGAAGAAGCACCAGTTGAAGAAGCACCAGTTGAAGAAACACCAGTTGAAGAAACACCAGTTGAAGAAACACCAGTTGAAAAAGCACCAGTTGAAGAAGCACCAGTTGAAGAAGCACCAGTTGAAGAAGCACCAGTTGAAGAAGCACAAGTGGAACAATCTGTATAAAAAAGTAGCAATAATATTAAATAAAATTATAAAATTTTATTTAATATGTATATATATATGCTAGTTAAAGATTTATATTATCAAAAATATTTAAAATATAAAACTAAATATTTAAATTTATTGAGGCAAACAGGTGGAGCTCCAATTTTTATAACAGAAGAAGGTGATACAATTACAATTAATAATGAAGCAATTAATGGAAGTCGTCTATTTTCAATAGAAGAATTACAAAATTCTAATATTGAAACTACTACTATTAAACTAGAAAATCTTATAGAAAATTATAATGATATATTTGATATATTAAAAGCTCAAGCTAAAGCTTTTCCAAATATAGAGAAATTAATATTTGATGGTAATAATTTATCCACAAATCAAAATGTTGATTTAATAGTTTCTATCATAAAATTATTTACAAATGTATCACAGCTTAGCTTTAACAAGTGTCAGCTTAATGAAACTTCTAGTATATATTTAAAAAACAAATTACTAAGTTTAACACAAATATTTCCAGTTATTGATTTAGAAAAAAATACATTACCTGATAAAATATTATTAATGTTATTTATGGAAGTTATTGATAAAAATAGAGACCCATGAAAGAT